>Ga0209164_1004135_pt1 | contig 13231 bp, 9 predicted proteins | sample MTBNYHSulfiMetaG_FD_187458 | JGI IMG/M metagenome (GOLD analysis project Ga0209164, IMG submission 187458) | Enrichment culture microbial communities from rom New York Harbor, USA that are MTBE-degrading - MTBE-NYH (New York Harbor Sulfidogenic)... | ecosystem: Environmental > Aquatic > Marine >...
CGTTGACCGGGGAATGACCCTGGGCGTATCCTGGGCGCATCGGCAGGACCTCCGGATGGTATCGGCACCGCATTCCGAAGGGTTCCCATGGTGACGCTGCGGGCTCTTGGTGCGCTGGACCTTCGGGACGCTACGGGGGCGCCCCTGGAGTCGGTGCTGGCCCAGACCAAACGGGCGGCCTTGCTGGCCTACCTCGTGCTCTCCCGTCCGGGAGAGCTTCACCGTCGCGATGCCCTCCTCGCCCTGTTCTGGCCGGAGGTGGACGAGGCCCGCGGACGCAGCGCCCTGAGCCAGGCCCTGAGCTTCCTGCGGAGGGAGCTGGGGGACGACGTGCTGGTGACACGGGGGGGCGAGGAGGTGGGGGTCGATCCCGGGCGGGTGCGGTGCGACGTGTTGATGTTCCGGGAAGCCTTGGGGAGGGAGGACTGGGCCGGGGCCCTCGAGCTCTACCAGGGTGATCTCCTGGAGGGGCTCCACGCGAAGGAGGCGCCGGACTTCGGGGACTGGGTGGACCGGGAGCGGGTGCGTCTGAAGGAAGCGGCGGCGGGAGCGGCGTGGCGGTGGGCGCATCAGCTTCTCGGCGAGGGGAAGCCGGTGGAGGCGGAGCGGAAGGCGCAGCGGGCGCTGGAGCTGGTGGCCACGGACGAGAGCCCGGTGCGGGGCTTCATCGAGGCGCTGGCGCGGGCGGGGGACCGGGGGGCAGCGCTCCGGTTCTACGAGAAGTTCGAGACGGTGCTGGCGAGGGAGCTGGGGGTGGAGCCGGCGCCGGAGACGATGGCGGTGGCCGAGGCCGTGCGAAGGGGGGAGATCGGGCCCGGACCCGGCACTACCTTTCCCCCCGCCATGGATGGGGGCTGGAGACCGTCCGGGGAGCGGCGGCCGGGAGCCTCCCCATCCGCAGCCGTCCCAAGGGCCACGGCAACGCGGTGGCCCCGCAAGCACGTGATCTTGGGGGCCTTCGCGCTGGCGGTGTTGGTGGCGGTAGGGGTGGCGCTGGGCCGCTGGCTGCGCCCGGACACGCCGGAACAGGGGGGATCGAGCCTGCCCGGCCGTACGGCCATCGCGGTGCTGCCGTTCCAGAACCTGAGCGCCGAAGGCCCCCACGCCTACTTTGCCGGGGGCCTACGCGAGGAGGTGGCGACGCAGCTCTCCAAGGTGGCGGCGCTCACGGTGATGGGACGCACGTCGGTGATGGCCTACGAGGGATCGGAGAAGTCACTACAGGAGATCGCGGGCGAGCTGGGGGTGGGCAGCGTTCTCGAGGCCAGCGTGCAGGCCCAGGGGGATCGCCTGAGGGTGAATGTGCAGCTGCTCGATGCGGCCACGGGTCAGCACCTCTGGGCGGAGCGTTACGACAGGACCCTGGAGGATGCGTTCGCCATCCAGAGCGGGATCGCCCAGCAGGTGGTGGCGGCGGTAGGCGCGGCGCTCACCGAATCGGAGGCCGCGGCCATCGCGGAGGCTCCCACCGCCAACCCCGAGGCGTACCTCCTGTACCTGCAGGGTCTGGAGTACTGGCGTCGGCCAGATGTTCTCCGTCGCAACGTGGAGATCGCGCAGGAGCTCTTCGAGCGGGCCATCGCCCAGGACTCCGCGTTCGCTCTCGCCTATGCGGGCCTTTCCCGGGTCCATGGGAGAATGTCGAATTGGCGGTACGACCCTCTCCCGGCCCGGGTGGCGCGCCAGAAGGAGGCCGCCGAGGCAGCGCTGCGTCTGGCCCCGGATCTCCCCCAGGCTCACCTCGCCATGGGGACTTGGCACGACGTGGGACGGAGGGACTGGGAGGCGGCGCTGGAGGAATATCGGATCGCCCTCGCGGGATTGCCCAGCGACGCTGAGCTGCTGGGCAGATATATCCCCGGCGCCCTGGATCGGCTCGGGAATACGGACTCGGCTCTGGCGGCTCTGGAAAAGGCCGTCGCCCTGGAGCCCCGTAACGCCGACATCCTCTGGGATCTGGGCGGAGAGACCACCCGCAGGCACCGCCGCTTCCCGGAGGCGCTGGACTGGTACAACCGATCCGTGGCGCTGGCGCCCGACCTGGCGCACGCCGACGTGGGCCGGGGGTTGAACTGGGTCGCGTGGCAGGGACAGGTGGACTCCCTCTGGGCGGCGCTGGCCCGTCACCCGGTGGACACCAGCCCCCTCTCCTGGGGCACCAACAACGCCCTCCGGCTCTTCTGGCAGCACCAGCCGGATAGCCTGCTCATGCTGCTGGAGCGCCTGCCCCTGACCGTCTTCGATGCCCAGCTCTCCTACTTCCCGCTCTCGCTCTACGCGGCGTGGGCGCACCGCATGAAGGGGGACGACCGCGCGGCGGCATCGGCGTTCCGCTCGGCGCTGAGCCTGCTGGACTCGGCCCTGGCGGTGATCCCCGACGACTGGCGCGTGCACGCCGCCCGCGGCTACGCCCTGGCCGGGCTGGGGCGGCGCCAGGAAGCGCAGCGGGAGACCCGCTGGCTGCAGCAGTGCGAGACCTACCGCATCGACGCCCATTTCGGCCCGCATGTCGCCGAACGGCGGGCGGAGATCCTGGCCGAGATCGGGGAGGCGGACGCCGCCCTCGCCGAGATCGAGCGGCTTCTGGTGGAGCCGTCCTGGCTCACCGTCCCCATCCTGCGGCTGGACCCCCGCTGGGATCCGCTCCGCGCCGACCCGCGCTTCCAGGCGCTGCTGGTGAAGTACGCCATCCCCCAACCGGTGCGGTAGGGAGGGAAGCAAGGAGAATCGGAGCGCGTGGGGCTCCTCGCTACGTGGCCTCGTTCCGTCGCCCCGCCACCTCCCCGAACCGGTAGGCCCCGGGGAAATCCTCCGCCTCGGTCTTCTCCTTGCCGCTCCAGGCGTCGATGTCCACCCGGAGGACGGTGGTGCGGGCCACCTCCTCCGGCGCCAGGGGCCGGTAATCCTCTCCGGCCCTCAGGTGGGGAGCGTACTTGTCCATGAGGAGCTGGAGGCCGTGCATGGCTTCGGCCGGATCCTCCACCACCATCGCCCTCCCCGAGACCACGACGCTGGCGAATTCCACGCTGAACTCCGCCGCTTCGTCCGCCGGGAGGAGGCGACCCATCTCGAAGACGGTGAGGGCCAGGGGCGCGCCGGCTAGCGGCTCCAGGACCTCCCCCAGCTCCCCACCGTGGGCGCCGTGGAGGTAGAGGGCCTTCCTCTCCGGGTCGTAGGCGTAGACGCGAGGCAGGCAGATGGGCCGCCCGTCCCGGACGGCCGCCAGGACGGCGACTCCGCCTGTGCGCAGGAAGGCCTCGATCCACTCCACCTCCCGGGAACGGTCACGGCGCCGGGGGTGCCGGTGCTCCGGGGCGGGGCGCAGTCCCTCGGGGCTCAACGCCCCACCCTCCCGTCGAGGCCCTGGAGGGTGGCCGTGGAGGCCCCCCGCTCCCGCTGGATGCGCCGGGCCGCCGCCTCGGCCTCCCGCCAGGCCCGGAGCAGGTTCTCCCCGGCCACCTTCCGGAGATCCTCCTCCGACCAGCCCCTCCGGGAGAGCTCCGCCAGGAGGGCCGGGAACGTGGAGACGTCCTCGAGCCCTATGGGCGTGGAGGAGATCCCGTCGAAGTCGCTCCCGATGCCCACGTGGTCCACGCCGGCCACCCTCCGGACGTGGTCGATGTGATCCGCCACGTCGGCCAGGGTGGCCCGGGGAACGCCCCCTGGGGGGCCCTCGTAGGTCCGGACCGTCTCATTCACGAAGGAGGGGACGAACGTCACCATGACCACGCCCCCGTTCTCCGGCATGCGGCGGAGGATGGAGTCGGGAACGTTCCGGGCATGGTCCGTGAGAGCCCGGGCCGAGGAGTGGGAGAAGATGGCGGGAGCCTCGGAGAGGTCCAGGACCTGGCTCATGACGGCGGGGGAGACGTGGGAGAGGTCCACCAGCATCCCCAGGCGGTTCATCTCCCGCACCACTTCCCTGCCGAAGGCGGTGAGGCCGCCGTGCCTGGGCTCGTCGGTGGCGGAATCGGCCCAGTCGATGGTGGCGCCGTGGGTGAGGGTCAGGTACCGGGCCCCCAGGTCGTAGAAGGCCCGGAGGGCTCCCAGGGAGTTCTCGATGGCGTGGCCTCCCTCCATCCCGAGGATGGAGGCGATCCTACCGGAGCCGAAGATGCGCTCCACGTCCGACACGCTCAGGGCCAGCTCCAGGTGATCCGGGTAGAGGGCGATCATCCGGCGGGCGATGTCGATCTCCTCCAGCTGGACCCGGGCGGCTCCCTCCTCCACCGCTTCGGGGGGTACGTACACGGACCAGAACTGGGCCCCCACCATCCCCGCCCGGAGGCGCGTCAGGTCCGTGTGCCCCGGCGTCCGGGAGCGGAGGTCGTAGGCGGCCACGTCCATGGGGGCCGACGGGTCCTCCCGGATGGCCCAGGGGAGGTCGTTGTGGCCATCCACCAGGGGGGTGGTGGCCAGGACCCGGTGGGCCAGCTCCAGGTGCGGGTTGGAACCGGCGGTCCCGGGGACGGCCTGGGCAGAGAGGGGGCCGGCGGCCCACGGCGCCGCCAGAAGCAAGAGGACGACGAGGGTGGTGGAGATGCGCATGGGTGATCCGTTCCGATTTCGGGGGATGCGGGAGATCCCGTGGTCAGGGCGAGGCCGTCCCTGGGCCCGGGCCCCCCACAAGTACGGAGAGTGCGCCCGGGTGTTCCATCGAGCCGGGCGGAGCCCCCGGCGCCTGGCGGTCAGGGGGACCGCGTTCGGCGCGCTGGAGCTACAGCCCGCAGTTCGAGCGGGGGGACCGACCGTGGCTTCAGCCCCCGGGCCCTTTCGCCGGCCTCCCGCTGCCGCCCGTCCTGCTCTCCACCTCGTCCAGCACGAACTCCGCGAAGGGAAGGGCGCAGGTGAACGCCGGGGACACGGCGTTGAGGATGTGCAGGGAGCGGTCGTCCCCCTCGAGATGGAAGTCCATGAGCATCTTCCGCTGCTTCCTGTGGAAGAGCTGGGCCCGGATGCCGGGCTTCCCCCAGGTACGGAATGATTCCATGGGAGTCCCATCCACCAGGAGGGCTCCCTGCCGGACCAGGACCGGCCGGAGGTACTTCTTCATCTCCTCCAGGGCAATCTCCCGGAACTCGAAGTCGTTGCGCAGGAAGAGCCCGGCCTCCGTGGCCAGGATGGACGCCGCATCCCGGAGGCTCAGGTTCTCCAGCCCCTTGTAGTGCTCCCGCCAGAAGGCGGGGATGGCCGTGGGCCCGATCTTGACCTGCCCCTGGACGCCGATGGTGAAGTGGACCCCCAGCCACGGGCGGTCCAGTTTGGGCACCGGGTAGATGTGGACCCGCGGACGCTTCTCCCGTGGATCGCCATAGAGGTACACTCCCTTGAAAGGGAGGATGTCCAGGTCCTCGCCGAAGCCGAACGGGCGGGCCAGCCTGTCGGCGTAGAGCCCGGCGGCGTTGATGAGGTACCCCGGCTGGAAGGCTCCGGCGGTGGTGTCCAGGGTGCCGGCGGCCCCGTCCACAGCCGATCCCCGGCGCCCCCTGACCTTGACCCCCAGGAGGATCTCCACGCCCGCCTCCCGTGCGTCGGAGGCCAGGGCCCGCGTCACCTCCGCCGGATCCACGGAGGCGGTGGTGGGGGAGAAGAGAGCCCGCTCATGCGTCCTGGCAGCCGGATCGATCTCCCGGGCCTCCTGGGCCGTCACCTCCTCCAGGCGCACCCCGTTCCGGTCCCCCCGGCGCTTCAGCTCGGCCAGGCCCTCCAGCTCGTGGGGGCCCTGGGCCACTACAAGCTTCCCGCACCGGTTGATTCCCAGCCCCCGCTCCAGGCATAGCTCCGTCCACTGGCGGGTGCCTTCCCGTGAGAACCGCGCCTTGAGGCTGTCGGCGCCGTAGTAGAAGCCGGCGTGGAGGACCCCGCTGTTCCGCCCCGAGGCGTGGAGCCCCACCTCCTTCTCCTTCTCCAGGAGGACCACGGTGGCGTCGGGCCAGCGGGCTCTGGCCGCCCGGGCCACGGCCAGGCCCACGATGCCGCCACCCACGATGAGGAGGTCGGGATTCCGGTTGGAGGGCATGGGTTTCTTTCGCAATGGCAGGGTTCGTGCTCGGCCCTGGGGGAAGAGGGCTCGGACCTCCCGGGGAAGCAAGGGGGGCGGGGCCCACGGGTCAAGGGGGGGAGGGGCGTTCCCGCCCCCTGGGCACCCCCATCCCCCTTGGGCACCCGCATCTTCCCCTTTAGCTTCTCCGAAGCCGCTTTGCCGTCCGACTCCCCCCAGGAGCCCGACATGACGACCTTCCTCGCGCCGGCGCCCCTCTCCCTCCCGGTCCTTGCCGGGAGCGTCACGTGACGACCCTTCGGGCGCTGGGCCGGGCATTCCGGCCGCGGTGTCCGGTGGGCGGCACCCTCCCCCGGGCACTCCGGCTTCTGACCGTGGCCGCCATCCTCCCGAGCGTCTTCCTCCTCGGCGGGTGCTCCCTGGCGGGCCGTCCCGCCCCTCCCCTTCCCTCTCCGGCCGCCACGGCCCCTGCCCCTGCCGGTGACCCGGCGGCGGGGTGGACGGAGGAGGGAACGGCCTCATGGTACGGCAATCCCTACCATGGACGGCCCACCTCCTCCGGGGAGGTCTTCGACATGGAGGCCCGGACGGGGGCCCACCGCATCCTCCCCTTCGGCAGCCGGATCCGGGTGGAGAACCTGGACAATGGCCGATCCTCCACCCTCACCATCAACGACCGGGGCCCCTTCGTGGAGGGGCGGATCCTGGACGTTTCGAGGAGGGTGGCGCGGGAGCTGGACATGCTGGGCCCGGGTACGGCCCGGGTCCGGCTCACGGTCCTGGAGGCCCCCACCCCCTCCCGCTGCTGGATGGTCCAGGTGGGAGCCTTTTCGGAGGAGAGAGGCGCCCTGGAGCTCCGGGACCGCCTTGGGTCCGAAGGGCTCCGGGCCCGCGTGACCCCCTCGGGGGACGGGCTCTACCGCATCTTCGTGGGGCCCTTCACGGCGGAGGAGGAGGCCCGGAGCGTCATCCGCCGACACGGGGGACTCCTGGTGGGGTGCTGAGGCTCGACGGCGGCGCTGCGGCCGACCGAGGCATTCGGCCCTCCCCCCCGGTCGGCGCTTCGCCCGGGCGCGGAGCAACCCATGCCCCCTGCCCGGCATCTTATGGGGGCAGGACGAGGGATCGGGCGGTGCTCCGGGGTCACGGCCGGCCGTGGGGCGCACCCCCTCCGGACGAGGTTGAAACGATCTGTTTCCCCCGGACGTAGAATCCCTCAGAGACAATCTTGACGCCCCCGGCTCCCGGGGACCCTACGACACATCCACGTTTGGAGACACAGGAACCCGCATTCGCCGGGACCTTTTCGACGCTCATGGGACGCACCCTGGATCGCTTCGGACACTTTCTCGCGGAGCTGCAACGCCGCCGGGTGGGGCGGGTGGCCATCGCCTACGCCGCGGTGGCTTTCGTCCTGCTCCAGCTGGGCGAGATCGTCTTCCCGGTCTTCGGAGCCCCGGACTGGGCTCTCCGGGTCCTCGTGGTGTCGTCCTTCCTGGGCTTCCCTCCGGCCCTTGTCCTGGCATGGATCTACGACGTCACCTCCGAGGGGATCCGCCGGACCCGGGAAACGAAGCCGGCGGAGGCTCTCGCGGAGGGTCCCGCGGAGGCGGGGGCCGGATCCGGGCTGAAGGGGGAAGAGGGACCTGTATCCATCGACGCGCCGGTCCGGGCCGCAGCGAGCGCATCGTCTGCACCGAGCACATCGCCTGTTCCGAGCCCGTCGCCGGCTCCGGGCACTTCGCCCGCCCCCTGCGCGACGGCCGTTCCCCGCGACGCCCTCCTGCCCCGTCTGGCCCTCCTGGGGATCACGGGGGTCACGGTGGCCGCCCTGGGATGGTGGATGTTCCGGGACTCTTCCACCCGGGAAGCTTCGGCCCAGGACGGGGGAGCCTCTTCCGCCCTCGCCCTCTCCGACCTCGGCGATGCCTCCGGGGTCCCCGAGATCCGGTCCCTGGCGGTCCTCCCCCTGGACGACTTCTCCCAGGAGGAGGAGGGAGGGGAGCACTTCACGGCGGCCATGCACGAGGAGCTGGTGACCCAGCTCAGCCGCGTCGGGGGGATCCGGGTGCTCTCCAGGACCTCGGTGGTGCAGTTCGACCGGACCGGGAAGACGATGCCCGTAGTGGCCGGCGAGCTGGGGGTGGACGCGGTGGTGGAGGGCTCGGTCTTCCGGGCCGGGGACCGGGTGCGGATCTCCGTCCAGCTCATCCACGGTCCCACCGACCGGCATCTCTGGGCGGGCTCCTACGAAGGGACGCTGGATGACGCCATCGCCCTCCAGAGCGAGGTGGCGGAGGCCATCGCCGGTGAGATCCAGGCGGAGTTCTTCCCCGAGGACGCCCCCCTCTCGGGCAAGCTGAGGCTAGCCGTGAACCCGGAGGCCCGGGAGTCCTTCTTGAAGGGGCGGCTGGAACAGTCCAGGGCCACCCCGGAGGCTCTCCTGGCGGCGGAAGAGCACTACGAGGACGCGGTGCGGAAGGACTCCAGCTTCGCCCCGGCATACGCAGGGCTGGCCGCCACCCGATTCCTCATGGCGCTGGGGGAGGGCGGCGAGACGGTACGGACCGGAGCCGCATCGGCCGTGACGGTGGCCGCGCCGGCCGTGACGGTGGCCGCGCCGGCCGGGACGGGAGCCGCATCGGCCGTGACCGGAGCTGCACCGGATGGGACGGGAGCCGGGGCGGTGACCGCGCCGGCCGGGACGGTGGCCCCCGGCGAGGTGGGTCCTCCTTCGGGCGCGATGCCGCCGGCCCTGGGAGCAGGAGTGGTGGAGCCCCTCCGGAAGGCCCTGGTCCTGGACGGTGGATCCCAGGAGGCCAGGGCCGTCGTCATGGCACTCAAGTACCAGCTCGACTCCTCGGAGATCGCGGCGCTCCCGGAGGAGCTCCGAGTGCGAATGGAGACGCGGGAATCCCTGGGGTCCGAGCTGGTCCTTACCGCCACCGAGTTCGGCCGCCAGCTCCAGCGGGTGGTGGTGGAGAGGGGCCGGGGGCAGGGGCCGGACGGGATGGGGCCGGGCCGCTTCGCCGGGGTGCAGCGCCTCCAGGCCGCCGGGGACGTGGCCGGGGCCGCGACCATCCTCCAGCAGATGATCCAGGACCCCAAGGCGCCGCACCAGGCATGGGATGCCCTGGAGCAGATCAAGACGCTCCAGGGAGATTTCCTCGGGGCCCTGGAGGTTCGCAGGGAGCGGGTAGCCCGCGTGGACCCCTCGCCGGAGGCCGAAGCCTCCCTCCAGCGCCTGGAGCTCCTCCTGGAGAAGGAGGGAGAGCGGGGGTACTGGATCTGGCGCCTCGGTGAGGTGGAGGCCCGGAAGGCCAGGGGCGAGCAGGTTTCCAGGGTGGAGACGGCACGGGCCCACCTGGCTCTCGGCCGGCGGGAGGAGGCCCTGGGCAACCTCCGGGAGGCCCTGGAGGTCCAGGACCGGGCGCTCCTCTCCCTCTGGAGCGATCCGGCATGGGATCCCCTTCGGGGGGATCCGGCCTTCCAGGAGATCCAGGCCCGAATCCGCACGCCGGGGCCGGGCCTCGCCCCGGGACGGCCGGGAGGACTCTACTTCCGCTGAGAACGCGTTTGCGCCGGGATTCCCGGCGCCCCATTCTCCGGGACCGAGATCCACGTTCCCGTTCCCGGAGCGATCCATGGTCCCGTCCTTCTGCAATGCCGGCCGGCGGTCTCCCGCCGCTCTGGCCGGCCTCGCCCTGGTGGCCCTTGCCCCGGTGGCCCTGGCCCTCACCCCCCTCCCCACCTCCGCCCAGCAGGGCCCCGCCCATCCCTCCGCTGCCGCCCCCGCCAACCAGGTCCCCCCTGCCTTCCCGGCCGCGTGGAGCCGCCTCTCGGCGGAGCTCCGTGACACCCTCCAGGCGTCGGGGATGGTGGGAAGCTCCTGGGCCTTCGTGGCCGGCGGGGAGGTGGCGGCGTGGGAGACCTTCGGGCTCGCCGACCTGGAGACGGGGCGCCGGGTGGACGAGGCCACCATCTACCACTGGGCGTCCATCACCAAGACGCTGACGGCCATCGCCATCATGCAGCTCCGGGACCGGGGCCTTCTGGGTCTGGACGATCCCATCCTGCGCTGGGTGCCGGAGCTGAGAAAGGTCCACAACCCCTACGGGCCCATGGAGGCCATCACCCTCCGGCACCTCCTCTCCCACTCCTCGGGTTTCCGGAACCCCACCTGGCCCTGGGGTGGAAGCGAGCCGTGGCATCCCCACGAGCCCTCCCACTGGGACCAGCTCGTGGCCATGATGCCCTACACGGAGATCCTCTTCCCGCCAGGGAGCCGGTACTCCTACTCCAACCCCGGGATCATCTTCCTGGGGAGGGTCATCGAGGACATCACAGGGGAGGAGTGGGAAGTGTACGTGGAGAAGAACATCCTCAGGCCCCTGGGGATGCACCGGAGCTACTTCGACTACACGCCCTATCATCTCCTGAAGGACCGGTCCAACAACTACACGGTCCGGGACGGAGCCCCCATGGCCAACGGTCTGGATTTCGACACGGGGATCACGGTGTCCAACGGGGGCTGGAACGCGCCGCTGGGAGACATGATCCGCTACCTGTCCTTCCTCACCGACGCAGGGACGCAGGAGCAGCGGGCCGCGCACGGGCAGGTGCTGGACCGGTCCTCCCTGGAGGAGCTCTGGGTGGAGGAGGTGCCGGTGGAGGAGACGCCCACGCTCCGGGAATCCATGGCGCTCTCCTTCTTCCTGGAGGACTTCGGGGGCGTGCGGTACGTGGGGCATACGGGGGACCAGAAGGCGTTCCAGGCCTTCTTCTACATCGATCCGGCAGCCCGGACCGGAGCCGTCGCGGCCTTCAACAGCACCGGGGCAGGCCCGGAAAGCACCGCCCGCCCCGCGACCCGGGCCATCCTGAACTGGCTGCGGGAACGCATGTTCGGGGAGATCTTCCCCCTGTTCCGATGAGGGGTCCGGCCGTGGCACAACACTCTGGCCTTCCCGCCTACGGCGGTCCGGGATGGGAGCCCCGGGCCGCTCCGCTCCGCGGGGAGCTCGGTACCCATTGGTCCCGGTGCGGCATCGACTCCGAGTGGCGCCCCCTGAAGGCCGTCCTGCTCCACGCCCCGGGAGGCGAGCTGGAGGCGGCGCTGGAGGACCCCCGGGCCCACCTCTTTGGGGAGGCGCCCGATGGGGCGGTGTGCCGCAGCCAGCACGAGGCGCTCGCCCGGGCGTACCGGGAAGCGGGTGTAGCGGTTCACAGGGTAGCCCCCCCTTCCCTTCCCCCGCCCAACCAGATGTTCGTGGCGGACCTCGTGGTCATGACCCCCGAGGGCGCCATCCTGGCCCGCCCCGCGTCGGAGGTCCGGGCCGGGGAGGAGCGGTGGGTGGCACGGGCCCTCAGTGAGCTGGGGATTCCCATCCTCCGCTCGGTGCGGGGCGGCGGGACCTTCGAGGGGGCCGACCTCATGTGGATCGGCCCCGGGGCGGTCCTCCTGGCCCGGGGCTTGAGAACCAACGCGGAGGGGGCCGCCCAGGTGGGGGCCCTCCTGGAGGAGATGGGTGTGGAGGTGGTGGGGACGGAGCTTCCCCCGGGGACGATGCACCTCATGGGCCAGCTCCGCATCGTGGACGAGGGGCTCGCCATCGCATGGCCCGGCCGGTTTCCGGCGGAGGCCGCCGAGGGCATGGAGGAGCGGGGGATCCGGGTCGTCCACCTGCCGGGAGAGGCCCTCACGGAGGCCCGGGAGGGCTTCAGCCTGAACTTCGTGGTCCTGGGGCCCCGGCACATCCTCATGCCGGCGGGGAACCCCTGCTCCCGAGCCTTCTACGAAGGGCTGGGCATCCGCTGCGCGACCGTGGAGGTAGGGGAGCTGGGGAAGGCCGCCGGGAGCATCGGATGCCTCACGGGAGTGCTGGAGCGGGAGATGGACGGATAGCTCGCCGCTCCCGACCTCCTACGGGGCCGTCAGCCGCCTGGGAGGAAGGTCTCCAGCACCGCGTCCCTGAGCCGGCCGGAGTTGGCCCTGTACCGGTTGGCGAAGACGATGACGGCCATCTCCTCCTCGGGAATGCGGAGGAACGCGGCCACGAACCCGGCCACCATCCCGGTGTGCCCCACCGTCCACCGCCCCCGGTACTCCCCCACACGCCAGCCGAAGCCGTAGTTCGTGTTCTGCCCGCTCGGGAGAACCACGGGCGTCCACATGGCCTCCTTGGATTCCGCGCTCAGGAGCCCCGTGCCGTAAAGGGCTTCGTCCCACTTCACCAGGTCGTGGACGGAGGAGACGATCCCGCCGGCCCCCAGGGTGGAGGACGTCTGGGTCGGATCCCGGTTCACCAGCCCCATGGTCCCGTCCACGTAGTAGCCGGCGGCCCGGTGGGGGATGATGCGCTCCGGGTCGGCCATCCGCGTCTGGGTCATGCCCAGGGGATGGAAGATGCGGTCCCCGAGGACCTGGCCCAGGGGGCGCCCCTCCAGGTGCTCCACCAGAAGGCTCAGGAGGAAGTACCCGGTGTTGCTGTAGTAGTACCCGGTCCCCGGCAGGAAATCCATGGGCCTCGAGTGGGCCACGCGGATGATCTCCTCGGGCGTGAAGCGGAACCGGTACGCCTCGTAGGTCTGGATCTCCTCGTAGTCGGGGATCCCGGAGGTGTGCGTCAGGAGCTGCCGGATCGTGACCCCCAGCCACTCGCTGGGGAGGAAGGGGAGGTACGCGTGGATCCCGTCGTCCAGCCCCAGCCGCCCCTCCTCCATCAGGAGCAGGACGGCGGCCGACACGAACTCCTTGCTGATGGACCCGATCTCGAACACGGTGGAATCCGTCACAGGGACGGCCAGCTCCACGTTCGCCAGCCCGTAGGCCTTCCAATGCACCAGGCGGCCCCGGGAGGCTACCCCCACCAGGACCCCCGGAATCCGGAGCTCCTCCATCTCGGCCTGGATGCGCCGGTCCAGCTCCGCGAGCCGGGCGGCGTCCGGCTGGATGAGCTGGGCTCGAACCTCCGGCGTTCCGGAGCCGAGGCCCAACCCCAGCAGGGCGGACAGGACGAGGATGACCCGGGGAGCGCGCCGGGCGGGCATGGGGATCCCGGGCAATCCGGAGGAGCGGGCGGGACAGGACGAAGGAGCAGGCAAGGGATTCCCCTATCCGAGGGTCAGGACCTGTAGCTCCCCAACGTTACGCCCGCCCGGCCGCCCACGACAGAGGCCGCCCAAGTGGAAGCGAGTGATGCCTCCGGGGGAGAAGGGCCCCCCGGGCCG
>Ga0209164_1004136_pt1 | contig 13226 bp, 11 predicted proteins | sample MTBNYHSulfiMetaG_FD_187458 | JGI IMG/M metagenome (GOLD analysis project Ga0209164, IMG submission 187458) | Enrichment culture microbial communities from rom New York Harbor, USA that are MTBE-degrading - MTBE-NYH (New York Harbor Sulfidogenic)... | ecosystem: Environmental > Aquatic > Marine >...
GACTAAAACAACTTTCGGGTTTATAAAAAGAGGACATAAATTTATAATGTAGGGGCACGTTGCAACGTGCCCCTACAGATGGATGACCCATCAATTCTCCCAGGGAAGAGAAGAAATGCCATATAATCCTGAAAAACATCATCGGCGTTCCATTCGTTTGCGGGATTATGATTATTCCCGGGCGGGGTCGTATTTTATTACCGTATGCACCCATAAACGGGAATGTTTGTTTGGAGACGTGGTATCGGGAAAATTACGGTTAAACCTTGCCGGTCAAATGGTTGAGAAATGGTGTTTGGAATTAATGAATAAATTTCCCACCGTAAAAATTGATACCCACGTTGTCATGCCCAATCATTTTCACGGAATTATCGCCGTAGGGGCGGCCCTATGTGGCCGCCCTGAAAAAGATGAAGGTCGCACAAACAATGAAGAAGGACAACCGCACAATAACAATGGGCAACCACATAAAAATAAAGGGCAACCACATAGGGTTGCCCCTACATTGGGGAACATTGTTAATTGGTTCAAGACAATGACAACAAACGAATACCTTCGTCAGATAAAACAAAATAATTGGCATCCGTTCAAGGGGAAATTATGGCAACGCAATTACTATGAGCACATTATCCGCAATGAAAGCGAATTAAACCCTATTCGTGAATATATGAACAATAATCCTTTGCAATGGGATATAGACGAATTGAACCCGTTTAATGCAAACCAAAAGGACAAGATAGGATAATGCGCAAATAACAAAGTCTTTGGGAGACGGACGTTATTGCAAAACAATACGTTTTTTATAGGGCGGCACGGCATGCCGTGCACTTTCATAATGGGTTACAACCCCTGACCCCTCTCAAGAGGCGATTTGCTTCCCAACGTTTAATCATGAAAAATCGACTTGACATGTCGAAATTTCATGATACAATCCTGCTATGCAAATACCCAGAACCGCCGAGATTGCCTCTATTAAAGAGGCTCCTCAGAAATAACCCTATCGTTGCTATTTTAGGGCCGAGGCAATGCGGTAAAACTTTACCAAATGAGTCAACATGATAAGGGACATCGTGAAGGTGTTCCTTTTTGTTCATTGAAATTTCGCCTTCAACTACATCTTGGCCGGAAGTTTACTGGAGAATTGGCAGATGAACAGACCAAAAGCTAAGCCGATTTCTCAAAAGGACGGCCGACTCGATACATCGCTTTCTCCGGCATAGGTAACGCACCCCATCATATAGGGTGTCAATATTTCATTGACATACAAAACCCTTCTTCATATACTCCCTCCCATTAGAAACAATGTCTTATCAAAAAAATACTAAGACAATTTAAAGAACGGAGGCATTAACATGGCAGAAAAAAAAGGATTGAATAAACCGGTAAAATTAAAAGCGGACTTGGCGGCATTCCTTGGTGCCAGCGCACTTCCCCGTACTGAGATAACCAAAAAATTGTGGGATTACATCAAGGCAAACAAACTACAAACCAAAACAATCAATGGTAAACCGGAAAATGCCGGCAAGAATATTGTGGCTGATGCTAAATTAATTAAAATATTTAACAACACCAAAACCACCAGTAAGACCGGCAAATTAACTGATTTTACAAAGTTAAAAGAAGGTCAGACTATCGATATGATGCAAATGGCATCTGTTGTTAGTGCCAATATCGAATAAAGTAGGAAAGCGTTAATGATATTAAACATTATGGAGTTTTTCCGCCGTTATCAATGAGTGCTTTCACCGCCTCAAGACCGTATGGTGTACCTTCCTCAATGGCCTTTAACACCGTACCGCCGCCCGTGAAAAAATAGTATTTCGAATTATCAAGGGTCGATAGGTAAAGCCCGGGGCAAAGATTTTTAAATTCCTGAAGTGTATCCCCGCCTCCATAGAGCTTATTTGCCGCTGCGTTTTGATCGATTTTACTGTCCAGGGCCGCAGAGCCTTCACTAAAATACGGCGTATATCCCATGACCGCATTAACAAAAATGGTTCTTGCCGAATTCAGAGTATCCGACACCTCGGGCTCTTCAAACGATTCTTTCGCAATATCTAAAATATAAGGAAGTTTCTCGCCTTTTTTGAATTCCTTTATCGACCTGATCCGGTATTTTCCCTCAATCTTCCCCTCCATGGTATCCGATTCATACACATAGGGAAGTTCCAGTATCTTGTGCTGTTCCTTGTCCATCTCCACAAGATTCCTGGCAGCATCGATATCTTTCTGTTCTATACCGCTGATTGCTATATTATATTTTGCACAGAGGTAGGTATTGTAAATGATCCCTCCTAAGATCAATTTATCCACTTTCTTATAGATTTCATTCAAAGGTCCGATCTTCGTATTGTACTTTGCGCCTGCCACGACAGAGATGAACGGCCTCTCGGGTTGCAGAACCTGCGAAAGATTCTGTATCTCCTTTTGCATGAGATATCCCGCAAAAGATGGTAGATACTTCGTGATGTGATAGGTGGATACATGAGGCTGCCAGGAGCCGAACGCATCGTTAACGAAGACGTCGGCTAAGCCCGCTAATTGGCGTGCAAAATCATCACAGTATTCCGCTTTCGATTCTTCTCCTGTGAACCATCTCGTATTCGGAAGGTATATGGCGCCGATCCTTTTTTCTTTCAGATTTTTTACGGCAAGATTTATCGAGGTGTCTATGCTTTTTATTCCTTCATCTCCTTCCGGCCGAAATGAGGGACAGTAGATCTTCGTATGAAGTTTACGCTCCAGATATTCGGCAATGGGTTCAACCGCGGTTGATTTATCTACTTTAATTTTACCTGTTTTGTCCCGGGGCCTACCGATATGCGTCATAATGATCGGTCTGCCGCCCCTTTCGACGATATTGAAGATAGTCCCAATAGTTTGATCTATTCTAAACGGGTCTTCGATAACTCCTTTCTTGACCACATTATGGTCAACGCGCAGAAGGACTATTTTATTTTCTACATCGGCATCCTGCAATAGGGGAAGTTTGGGATCAAGTTGTGTTTTCATGGCAATTCCCTATTCCTTGTTTTTTATATTGATAATAAGGTTTTTTCAGAATTACAAGATAAAAACTATTTATGAAACAAAAAAGAATCGAGAAGTCTGCAGAAATTAAACCTGGCTGCATGACTGGGGTCAAATCTTTCCCCTTGGCAAATTAAGATACGGGACATCGTGCCGGTGTCCCATTTTATTCATTGAAATTTTACCTTCAAACACATCTCTGCCGAAACATTGCCGGCGCCTCGTTCACTAACACTGACAGTAATACTAACACCGATAATAATACTACCTGCTCAGTTGGGTAACGAGGCATAATAGGATTTTATCATCCTTATCATCACTTCCTGACTTAAGACCACAATATCTTCGGTAGAGAGAAACTGCGTGATGCTGGCGTCAAAAAGGATTTGCAGGTCAGGAGGAAACTCCGCGTCAGCAAACCATAAAACTAACGTAACCGGAACGCGCGGAAACACGGAAATTTTTATCCCCGCATCACCCAGTGCAACGGGTTTACCTCCAAGATTTTCAGCGATGGATTGAAATGCCTGAAGTTTTGTGCCAAAAGTTTTGAGAAGAGGCTCAATGGATCTGCGGGCAAAGGCCGGATAATAAAATTCTCCGGAAGGAATTTCCTTGAAAGAGATTAACTTGTTTTTAAAAGGAATATCCTCAACCCCATTAAGGTAATGAAGGATCAAAATCCGATTGGACAGATTTATGTTCTCCGCGCTTTCTTTGAGAGAAAATTCGAAATGTGGAATAGTGACTTGGCAGGCCATATCAAAATAAGGAAGGAAAATCCAGCCGCCATTTTCGGAAGGTTCCCATTCCGCGCCCGCGATCAAGCATCGTTCTTTTATGTCAGAGCTTAAAAGAACTGCTTTAGCAATTTCGAGAGCTTTTTGATATTCTTCCTCTCGATGAGATACCATTACAAATTTTTTATTCCAAGTCTTTTGGGTTAGGTCGCGGCAGCAGTTTCGCCTGTTCAACAATTTCGGGCACCCGGTGTTCCCACTCAATCGCCATGAGATGCACCCCCGCCACGCCTTTCATCTCTTTAAATTCTTCGATTTGTTCGCAGCACATTTTAATCCCCTCGGCTGCCTGCTTCTTTTTATCAACCCCTTCGATCCTTTTTATTATCTCATCAGGAACATCCATCCCCGGAACATTTTTTTGCATATACCGCGCCATACCAAGGCTTTTCATGGGGGTCACCCCGGCAAGGATATAAATTTTTTCGGTCAGTCCCATGTCATTGGCTTGTTTCATCCATTCCCGAAACCGGTTCATATTGTAAATGCACTGAGTCTGGATAAAATCAGCTCCGGCCTCGATCTTTTTGGCTAATCGAAAAACTCTAAACTCATAGGGATCGCCAAAGGGATTTGCCGCCGCGCCAATGAACATTCGCGGGGGTTTGGTGATTTCCTGGCCGTTAAGAAACTTCCCGTCATCCCGCATCTTCTTGACCATACTAATGAGCTGCATTGAATCAATGTCAAAAACTTTTTTGCTGTACGGGTGATCGCCGAAAGTCTGGTGGTCCCCGGAAAGGCACAGCATATTCCTGATCCCCAGCGTATACGCACCCAATATATCTGATTGCATGGCAATCCGGTTTCGGTCCCGGCATACCATCTGATAGTTTGGTTCTAAGCTCTGCTGGATGGCGATAAGCGATGCCGCCCAGCTTGACATTCGCACGACCGCGGTCTGGTTATCGGTGATATTGACCGCATCCACCATCCCCACAAGATGCTTGGCCTTTTCACGAATGGCATCCAAATCCGCGCCCCGCGGCGGTCCAAGCTCTCCGGTAACGGCAAAAATACCTTTCGTAAGTACCTTCTCGAGATTACTTCCTGCTTTCATGTTTGCGATTCCTTTTTTTCCTGGTGCGAGTACCGGCCCTGATACTCTTCCAGAACAAATGTTCCCTGGGTCTGGTTTTTCCAGTCCCGCGCGGGAAAAACATTCAGAATTTGTTCCAGCCTTCCTTGCGCTTTAAGCCGTTTATAGATATTTACCCAGGCACAGGGAATATTTTTATCAACTTCACAATGACCGTCTTGAGAACCACCGCAGGGTCCGTTAAAAAGCATCTTGGCGCACATGGTGACCGGACATATGCCGCCGGTATATGCCAAGACACATTCTCCGCAGCATTGACATCGCTCCTCATACCATCCGATATCGCGGTTAACACCCACAAAAGTAGTATTCACGGCCGGAAAAACTTTCATTTCCGGAAAACGTTCGGCTAAAAATTGAATGCCGGCACCACATGCCATGGAAAGCAGGGCATCGTAATCCTCAACCATGGAATCCAACGCGGCCAGAAACTGAGGCTCACATTGCCGTTCTATGGTATAGCCCTCAATCAGAGGAGAGGTTACATCTTCTTTAAAGGATAGATCAAGCTTGGTATTTAAGGTCTCGACTTCTTTTTGTCCGCCGACAAGACATATTGCGGTACACCCGGCACACCCTACATTCAAGATTCTTTTAAAATCTTTGATCATCGCTTTAATTTCTTCCAATGGTTTTACTTTTGCAATAATCATTTTTTAACTCCACAAGCAGGGAAGATAAAAATAAAAACTTGGTAATCGAACATCACGCACAATAAAATATTTTCTGGGGTTGACGTTACGGTTCACCCACTGCATAAGGATAGACGCCATAGACCCCTTGGGACCGGCAAATGGTCCGTGCCAAAGAAATCATGCTGGGTATATCGATTCCCAACGGACAATAACATCGCTCACAAAGAACACAATTCTTAAAGATTAATTCTTTCATCTCTTCGAGTTCTTTACGATCAACCTTACCCTTTTTTTTATAAATCTTGCCTAAGGAATTTATCGCTTTATAAGCAGGTACATACTTGGGATCCTGATGATTGCGATAGAGAAAACAACTTTCCGCGCAAAGTCCGCAATGAACACAAAAGGAAAGCAAGGCTTTCATTTTTCCTTTTTTCGGAGCGAGCATCTTTTGGATCTTTTTTACATCAACTGGTCTCGGCGTTGCTTCTGTCATCGTGTTTTTTTGTTTCCTTCATCTTGAGGCTACCAGGTTCGTGTTCCGCCGCTAAAGCTAAATTCACTGCCGATAAAAAATCGCGCCAGAAAGAAAAAGATCATGTGTCCAACCTTGGTAAACGTAATAGAAATAAGCATAAGTTCACCCGCAAGGATATGAATGATAAGCACAGTATGATAATCAAACCATTGTCGGTAACAAATAAACCCCGTCAAAAAGGGAGCAACGGTAATAAACCAGACAAAATAATCGGAGGTCCGGCTAAGCGCTCTTACTTTGGAAAGCAGCAAGCGGCGAAACAAAAAAAACAAGGCCAAAATTAAAAAAAGAACCGTCAGGTTATCCCCGGTTGATTCCGAAAAGCTCCAAAGATTGAAATTCCACGATTCATAAAGAAGAAGGTTATGAGCCAACAAAAAAATCGGCAGGATAAAAATCAGGACATGAAAAAGCGACGTTAAAACAGCCACTGCCTGATGCTGGCCAAGAATGGAGTTTTTAAGGGAAACGACAAAGCGCATCTTGCGCTCCTGAACCGAGCTTTTACCATACCTTTCTGTATGATTCTTGGTCGGTGAATAGATGAGGGGATCTTTTTTTCGGGTAAGTTTAAAAAACTGAACCGTGCGAAAAACAATGCCCCCTACAAAAACAAAAAATGCGATCCAAAGCAGGGGGCCACGGATAAAATAGTAAAGATGGGTTTCTCCCATTATGTGATTTCACCATCGAAATGAAAGCCCCTTTTCCTTCTTAGAGAAAGAAGAAATGCCTTTCTTCCTTTTTTAAAAAGAGGGAAATTAGAGGGCATTAATCAATAAATTTTTTCCCTAATTACTAAACGTCAAGCCAGGAATGAGAGTAAAGACTTTTACCCATCAAAACGCGGGTGGATTTAGCATACTGGACTTCTTTTTCGCTTAATGAAGCGAGTGAAACCTCCTCACCATCCATGATTCGCCACACCAGCGTGTAAATTTCGGGCAGGCCATCATTCGCTAACTGAGCAAGCTCACTATCAAAGGCATCAACGATGGCTGAATAAAGGGTCTCATACCTATTAAGCATAATCATATACGTCCGGTTGAGGATGCCCCGCAAATGATCGGGCGTGCCGTTGGAAATATTCGATAACCCCACCGTTGTTTTAGCCCCCGGCGCGATATCGGCGATCATGCTCATAAATTCAGCGCACGAAAGCACCTGATTGATTTCCACGGAAACCGGAGAGACGATCGGATCAACGTAAATGTCTTCATTGGCTATCCCCGCCTGATTCGCGGCATAAACCAATTCCGTGGCCATCAAAGCTCTTTCATTGGTATCTCTCGGCATGCCGTCTTTTCCCCAAAGCAGGGCGATCATCTGAGCGTTATATTTGGTTACCATCGGTAACATGATCGCCATGCGCTCGGGCTGCAATGAGATGGAATTGATGATTGGTCTCGCTTTGGTTACCGCCTTAAGACCCGCTTCCATCGCCACGGGATTGGTGGTATCTAAGGATAAAGGAAGATCGGATACTTCTTCAACCGTCTTGACCATCCATTCCATCATCCGGTCACCCTCTTTTCGCGCCGGCCCGATATTGATGTCAAGAACATTAGCGCCATTTTCTTGCTGTTTAATCGCCATTTCCTGAATGGGCTTAGGGTCACGACCCTTCATGGCGGGACCTAAGGTTTTAGACATCACATTAATGCTTTCAGCAATCCGCGTTATTTTCATGAACTATTCCTCCTTTTGCCCTTATTTTAGTTCCAACTCTTTAAATAGGCCGGGATATGGGCGCCTTCTCTCGGACCGATTTGGATTTCCCAATCAGGTAATTCTTCTTCTAACTCACCGCTGATGCTCGCCGCATAACCGGGGATAACTAATTTTCGATGTTTCACTTTATCCAAAATGCCGGATTTCTTCAGAAAGAGCGCGATCCGGTCCGCGGAAAACTTTCCGGCCGCCCAGGCAGTTAAAACGGAGAGTCCTTCAGTATCGAGTACCAACAGCCAAGACGGAATACGCGAATTTTCAACCTCACCCGAAACAATAAAATAGGTAAGTGAAAAGTTTGACGTAATCAGGACCGGAGAACTTTCCGTTGGTGTATTGACCTCGTAGATCCCTTCTGAGGTAGCCATCGGCCGCTGAGGATCGGTATAAATGTTCATCCGCTGAACCAAAAGCGGAAAAAGACTTTCTCCCTGCAGATCGGAAAGAACCATGATCCCCGCGTATTTAGAAACCATCGTGGAGGCAATCAAGCTTTCTTCCAACAAGTCTTTGCTCATCTCACACGGGAAAGCAATGGTCGGAAAACCTAAAGCCCGAACTCCCCCGACTAATGCCGCCCTTCGAATACTTACCTGGTCAGTAAATACTTTATTTAAGGCCCGGCTTCCGGAGTCAATCACTAAATCCTTAAGTCCCATTTCGGTTAGTTTCGTGGTTAATTCCATCACCTCATCAATATCTTTTCCTTTAACCGCTAACGGGAGGTTTTTTTCTTTCGCCAATTTCCCCAGTGCGTCTGCATTTTCCTTGGTGGCCGCGTAAAGCAGAGGCCGGATCGGAGCCGCAATTTCAGAGGCGGCCTGCAGGTTTTCCGCTTTATCGCTCATCAGGATTATTTTTTTGATCCCCGCATCCGTTACTTTTTTAATTAAACTCAAAAATTTATCCTTATCTCCCGAAGTGTTTTGCAGGGCAACAAGATCAGGTTTAAGAATAAGACCGACGCGCTCATATTTCAATTCTTGAAATCTTTTTAAACGCCCCTCCACATCGCCATCGTTCATGTCATCTGCAATCAATACCGCGATACCAGCGGGGTTCATAAAAGTTTTTTCATGCCGAAATTGAACCGTTTCACCTCCGCATTTAAACACGTCTTCCGAACCAATTACCACCGGTCTGATCGGCGGCGCAGATGCTTCAGCGAGCTGCGCTTTAGCCTCTTCAGAAACATAGGGACAACTCTCCAGCTCGGCCTGCCCGGCAGCCAACTTCATCGCAAACGCCAAACACGTGGGGACGCCACATTCAGCGCAGTTGGTTTTGGGAAGAAGTTTAAAAATTTGAATTCCGGTTAAACCCATGGGGTTCCTCCTTTCAGATTCCTTGCGTAATTATTTCACCTTAAACGTTCATAATCGATTCCATAGAAAGAGCGGGATGCCCTTTTTCTTTAAGCCAGGGAAGTATTTGTTCCTGTGTTATCCCTACGGTCTCATCTGCGATCATATCCGCGAAGTTTTCAATGCCTAATTCTTTGGCGCGGGCATTAATTCTATCCCGCAAGGTTTCTTTTAGAGATTTCGGCATCCAGACTAATCGCTTTATACCTCCTTCAGCCAGAATAAATTTCTTTGAGGTAATATAATGCTTGCTGTGCCCCACAAAACCAGGGGTCACCTTTCCACCGCCTACCTGCCCGGCCAGCGAGGTAAATTTCATTCCGCAGGGAGTCTCCATGCTGCTGTCACGATCTACGGTCATCACTCCATTGCATTGATCGAGGACTGCCGCGATACATTCAAAGCACCCGCACGAGGTCATCGGACTAACCATAATGCTGTACGCGCTTGCTTCAAGAACACTTCCTCGTGAAGCGCGGGAAATAAAATCATTTGTCCCCTTCCACTTGCCTAAACGAGCATCAAGAACCTCACCTTTCTTGATGGGCTGATTGGGACCGGTAGGGTTAATCTCGTTGGAGGCTTTGCAGTCAAGCCAGTTATAAGCGCCACACAGTCCGGTTCGCTCAGGAGTAACCACACACACATGGGAAGGAGCAAATGACTGGCAAAGCGTGCAGGAAAAGTACGTTTCTTCAGTTTCATCGGTCATTCCTGCAATCCGTTCATCTCGGATCGTGAAAGCATTCCGTGCCTTCTGGGTAAGTTCTTTAACCTTATCTTCTTCCGTGTAAATCTGAACCTGGACCTTATCCAGGATCGCCCCAAAATCTTTATGGTACATGGCATGAAGTATCTTGCCGATATCTTTTAGCGTAAATCCTTTCTCCACTGCTTGTTTCGCCACGCGAATCCAGGCGATATCCCGCTGTCCGATATGCATCAGTCCCTGGGCATAGTTAATAAGATGGTGGATCTGCCGTTCCAAAATCGGAAGAAAGTCCTCTTGCATCTGCCGACCGGCAACCATGACATAAATACCGAGAGGAAGACGACTACCCGGCGGAACATCGGTAATATCGGGACCAAAAAGCTCAACTTTTCCATCTTCAACCTCATTCATGTTTTTCATCTCGGAAAACTCGGTCATCTGAGTCCGGCCACCACCGCATTCAAGCTGAATATCTGACCCCCGAACCCGCTCACCTTCAAAGGCAGCTCCATACGCAAGCGGAATAGGAACCTCAGTAACCGTAACTTTAAGACCACGTACTTCGATTGCTTTCTGTACCATATCTTCATAGGAGACATTGGAGACAACGTGTTCATATGTACAGATACCGGTGGGGAGGACTTCAGGAATCGGGGTATCGGCTATAACCGGAAATCCATAGTTAATCGCTCCGGCGGCATTTGCATACCACTCATCCGATACAAACCCCATCGCCAAAACAAAGGCAAAAATCCGGTCTTTGTTGTAAATAAGCACTTTTCTGAAATCTCCGGGTTTTGCTCCCCCAAAAGACATGGAGGCGCGAGTGGCAAAGCCCAGCGCAAACACTGCGGCGTTCACATGAGGCCCAAAAGAAACCAGGCGGGTGTTCCATCCGATCTGCACCCCTGCCTTTACCAGCTGCTCAGACATGCGCACTCCATTATTATCAGATCCCATAAAAACATAGAGATTCTTCAGCTGGAGTTCATGCGCGATTTTTGCCGCGATCTCCTCGCTGGGCGGTGCCCCAAGAATAGCCGCAAATCCCGGGGCAGTACCGTCAACAAATTCCACTCCTCTTTTTCGCATAATCACATCATCAGCTGCTCCGAGCCAGATATTCTTATCAGTAACCTCTTCACCGCGAAGATAGAAGTCGGGATGCTCAAGGTAGCGGATGGCTTCCTCAATTTCCTCGGCCCAAAGGGTAGCCATTCCCGCATCAAGCGCCGGAGCCAAATACGGTAAATGATGATGTTCTTTAACCGGAGGAGGTAAAATTTCCCGGCAGCGCCTTAAAACACGCTGGCAGTCTCCTAAGGTTTTGACCGGGATTCCTGTAATTCCATAAATTATCGGAAGATAATAGGCAGTATCCGGAAACCCGATTTCCTGGTTCGGTCCATTCTTTTCCAATACTTCCTTATATTTCTTTTCAACGCGAGTAATAATTTTATGAGCGCCACGAATGGCGGCTGAAGCAATAATTTTGGACACTGTGATACCTCCTTATTTTTTGCTTAAAAAGTTGACGTTCCGATTAAACCGCCTCCATTTCACGCCTCATTGCCATATCATAAAGTACTCGTTCCCGGGCCTTATCAAGTCCGAGTGCCTTCCGCTTTTTATCGATGTGGGCGATCATCTTCTGTGCCATCTCCAGCGGATCCTCCACAAAATCCCACATCCCTCCAAGTTCTGCTTCTAAACCTTTGAAAAGATAATTCGTCAGCTCTTCACAGCCCGTTGTCGGAAACGTCGTCCCAAATACTGTGTAGACCCCGGAGGCAACAAAATAATGCCCGATGGATACCGCCTTTTCACTCATCCACTCCGGCGCCGCTCCCGCTGCCGGTAAGTCGCTAATATCATCCCCTAATCCGCCTTCTTTTACTACCGCGCTTGCTGCTATCAAAATCCGGCTGTTATCCACACAGGATCCCATATGCAGCACCGGCGGAATACCAACCGTCTCGCAAACTTCCGCCAATCCGCTGCCCGCATACTTCGCCGCAGCCTCAGGAAGCAATAACCCCGCCTTCCCGCATGCCATTGCGGCACAGCCCGTCGTCAAAACTATCACATCGTTTTTGATCAGCTCCTTGATCAGCGTAAGATGCGCCTGATCGTGCGTAGTCCGCACATTGTTGCATCCGACAACCCCGGCGATTCCTCGAATCCGGCCGCCTATAATATTATCGTTCAAAGGCTTGTATGATGCCCGAAACATTCCCCCAAGCAAATAGTTGATCGTCTCATGTGAAAATCCTACCACCGTATCGCACTTTTGGCTGGGGATCTTCCCTCCCCCTTTGCGACGCGGATAGTTCTCAATCGCAGCTGTAACAATTTCTTTCGCCGTGGCAATCGGATTGTGTTCCTCAAATTCTATGTGCCGCGCCCCCGATATCTTTGCCTTCGGCGAGGTGGTGATGATTTCCGTGTGATAACATTGGGCAACGTCATGAATGGACTGCATTTCACACTGCACATCCACGATCATCGCATCCAATACCCCCGTTACAATCGCCAGTTCCTGTTGTAAAAAATTCCCGGCAATCGGTATGCCGTGCCGCATTAAAATCTCATTTGCCGTGCAGCACATCCCCGCCAGATTGATCCCCTTGGCTCCTTTCGATTTGGCAAGCTTAATCAGTTCAGGATCCTGACTCGCTACTACAATCATCTCCGAAAGGAGGGGCTCATGACCGTGAACAATGATGTTTACTTCATCATCCTTTAATACTCCCAGGTTAATGGAACCCCTTACCGGTACCGGCGTGCCAAAAAGGATGTCCTGTAAATCAGTGGCAAGCAACGACCCTCCCCACCCATCACCAATAGCCGCCCGCGTTCCCTGCGCAATAAGATTCTTATAATCCTGATCAACTCCCATGTGGGTGCGGTGCATGATCTCTACTATCTCCCGGTCAATTCCTCGAGGGAACACCCCCAGCTTGCGCCAAACCTCCTGCCGCTTTAAAGGCGCTCGCTTTGCCATCACCAGCTCCCCCTCCTGTTTTCCCCACTCTGCTAATGCCAGCTCCCCTACCTTAATGGCAATCTCCTGAATGTCCAGATTATCAATATCAACCCCAAAATCCATCGCCAGCTGGTAAAGTTTTTGTTCGTCTTTGACCCCGTAGCCGGGAATCTCTCCTTTGGCGGCGGCTAAAAATACCTCCGCCACGCCCCGTCCATGGTCGGAATGCGCTGCCGCCCCACCGGCAATCATCCGAATAAAATTTCGCGCCGTGATGGTCTCAATCGTAGCCCCGCAAATTCCAACCCGCTTCTTCTCCTCACCCTCTGCT
>Ga0209164_1004137_pt1 | contig 13225 bp, 14 predicted proteins | sample MTBNYHSulfiMetaG_FD_187458 | JGI IMG/M metagenome (GOLD analysis project Ga0209164, IMG submission 187458) | Enrichment culture microbial communities from rom New York Harbor, USA that are MTBE-degrading - MTBE-NYH (New York Harbor Sulfidogenic)... | ecosystem: Environmental > Aquatic > Marine >...
TACCATCAAGCCGGCACAGGGTGCTCAAACTTGATAACGTCAATGGTCAGACGTTTGAGTGGCTTTATTCTGCCTTTCGCCAGTTTTTCCATCTCCTTGTAGACTTCTGCATCAAAATATTTCTCACCGCACTGGCGACACACCATCGCAGGAACACCTTCAATAACTATCAAATCCTCCCCCCAGCGGAAATCTACATTAACCTTTTCTTGAGCTACCTTGCCCCTACAAAAAAAACACTTGTCAGCCATTTAACTATCTCCTTGTCTTCCAATCAGGTTTCCACTCCTCAAGGCTAGGTTCATATGCTGTAATAACAAGCAATTCTCCTTCTATTATGCCACACACTATATGCAATGGTCTATTTCGTTGGGTATACCCCAATATTAGGCAGCTTGGTCCTCGTAGGTCAGCAAGATACCTCTATATTATCTCGCCAGTAAATATCGCTTCCTCTAATTCTCGTATTTCAATTTTCCTTTGCCTAAGTTTTTCTGTATGGGTGAAGGAGATTTTATACTTGCTATTCCTGACCTCCTCTTTAATGTCGTTAATATCCATCACTTTGAAATATCAGTATATCAGAATCAATGGACGCCGATGGCATACCTCTTTCTCATTTGAACAGTAGAAGCCAGCATTGTGGCGATTATGGGCATAAGCCTTGCCGGGATTACCTAAACCGACGATGAGTTTCATTGACTTAGAGTTTATGGGGGGTCAGTCACGCGATATTATGGCTGATTCTGTTGATACTAAGCAAATGCTACTCACCCTAAGCAGCGAAGATTGATTGGCTTAACTCGCTTTAATCTTCTACTTTTCAAGCTTGGGCGGAAGTGGAGGGCAAAGCGTACTGGATCAGCCTTTCCATTAAATTGGCATGTTGCTCGTCCTCATTTCTTGCCATTTCCTCTATACTCATTTCTGGATTGAGATACTTAAGTATCTCGTATCTTAGCGTCTCGTGCAACTTGATAAAGGTATGCTTGTCCTCATCTGATAGTGGCGACATGATTTCCCGGATAAACTGCCAGCCTGCCAGAATTGCCGGTTTAAGGGCGTTCTCCGCCTTGTCGGTGATCGACACATTTACTACCCTGCGGTCTCTCCTGTCTCTTACCCTTCTGACCAGACCAGCTTTGACCATGCGGTCGACTATCATACTGACGCTGTTCGTGCTACGCCCTAACCACCGGGCTATGTCAGTTGGCCTTGCAGGACCACCGATGTGTTTTATAGCAGCAAGCACTGCATACTGCTCCATAGTAAGATTGTATTCACCATATATTTGGTCCTCACACATCTTAAGCAGGGCGCGGGTTCGGTGCGACATGTACCACAATCTCAGAATTAGATTTCCGTCTTCTTCGAAATTTATCGTCATATTTAACCTCTCCTAGCTATTTCATTAGACCTTTACTTGCCTGATAGCTGTGCCATTAATAATAACTTCATTATTTTTAACAAGTCAATATGCCTCGATAGTAGCTTTCTCCAATCCGTGCAGTCCCGCGTTGTGTAAATTATGATTCGTTCAAAACGTGCTAAATAGAATTTAAGCGATGAATAAATTAAATGGTATACATAATAGAGTTTAAACAGCCTTATATTCTGCGCAATTTAGCCTACACTTTAATGAAGCGAGTTGTAGAAAGGCTGCATGAATTAACTGGCCTAGGCCGTTTAGATGGGACTGGAACTTAAAGCGACTCTTCTAGTAAAATGCCGTCTCCTTCCAGCCTAAGTCGTTTATTATGGGAACCCAGCTTCTGAAATCGTCGTTTATTGTGGTAACATTGGCTGTAATTCCTGCAGGATCTAGTGGAATTGCTGCGATGCTCCTCTGAGGATTCATAACAAGGCGAATGGTCATCGTAACCGGTATAGTTTCACCGGCTTTTATCGGAATGCTTCCACTTAGATTGTAACTGACAGTTTCGTTCCAGGAAACATCGTTCACCCCAAACCCAAACCAAGCATTTTGGTCTATGTTTACTTGCGCTTCAGTAACCTCAGGGCTGTAAGAAACAAAATGGAGGAGGATATTTACTTTTACCTCTCCACCTATATCAGATAGAAGGCTTGGAGAGTCAGAAGGATAAGTAATCTCTAAATACCCAGCGATCCCCTGCTGCAAGGCATATTCACGGTTACGTATGTCCGAGTCCGATAACAAAATCACACCCCATTTTGCCATCTTTGTTTCATTTAGCTCAGACGATAAGCTTGCAAAGAGCGGAGCACATGCTAATAAAGCCACAAATACCAAAATCACGATTCTTGGGTTAAATTTTTCTCGCATTTATCCACCATCCGTCTTGCTGAGTTTTGAGGTTTTCCACTTGTCTCCCCAGTGATATTTAAGTGTGGTGGTATTATCAATATGACTAATTAAATTATACCATTTTCAGGCCTTATTGGCCATAGCTTTATATTCGACAGGGTTACAAAAGTTTGGCAATAAGATGTGGTTTCGAGTGACATGCATGGCGAGGTGCCTATCAAACCTCTCCTAGTATACATATAAATATCAATACTCCTAAATTGAATAGGCAGATGACTGCCATCCCGGCTACAAGACCCTTAAGTATCCTTTTTACCCGATAAAGGAACCTGGGCTCAAAGAAAAGTAGTCCCAGGGTAACAATTGCTGTTATGCCAAGTTTGACTGTCCAAAACACCCAGCCGGTATGTGACATAAGTGGGTTTAACTCGAATGCACTAGCTGCTGGTAGAGACTTGGTGAGAATACCGTCTATGACGTTCAAGACAATGAAAGCGGCTAGTAATAGCTTATTAGATATTACTATGCCTGTCGGGCTTCTTATTTGCTCCGAGCCGGATTCCACTCTGGTGCCTCCCTCAAAAATAGATGCCGATGCCTCTGCTCTATTTGTTTCCCCGACTCTGTTTTCCCCTATTACCATAATGCAGGAGAGTCGAAAAGGTTGCACTATTCCGCTTCGCTTAAGCTCGCCCAAATTCCAAGGACGCCATACCAATTAAGCCTGCTACAAATTAGTTATTTAGTTACACTGGCCAGGAAGAGTCGATTGGTTTAACCCGCTTTATTCTTCCATGCATCTTGCCTTTGTTCTTGACATCAGGTCACATAAGAACTAAAATAACTAAAGGAATATGGGAAAAGGATTGGCAATAGTTGTTCTCCTCGTGCTTGTGGGCGTCTTGATTGGGCTCGTCTGCCCCTATATCAGGAGCCCGGTAAATGCAGAGTTTACTGTTGAGGTCATTGGTACTGAAGGAACAGAGTTTGAAGGCTTCTGTACGCATGAAGTGAAATATGTTATAGGTAGTCGAACCGAGGCGACCGACCTCCAAGGTGAAATGACGGCGGATAGGGATACCTTTGGATTTGCCGTACCGGGAATAGAAATTTCCTGTGTGATCAGAAACAAAACGCCAGGTAAGTCGATTGCGGTTATTTTGCTTAAAGACGGTACTGAAGTGAACCGTGTTGAAGGAACAGAATATGATTTTTATCTCGACTATTATCCTCCACTGAGTTGATCCCTCAGCAAAAGCGGCTCAAGGCTTCCGGCACACATGGCGAGTATGGCGGTATTCAGTATTCCAGGGACACCATACCAATTAAGCCCACTACAAATTCATCATTTAGTTATACTGACCAGGAAGAATTGATTAGTTTAACTCGCTTTACCCTTCCTCGCTAAGCTTGATTGGCTAAATAGCCTTATATTCTACGCAATTTAGCCTTTACACTTTAATGAATGTCGTTATAGAAAGGCTGCATAAACCACGCTAAGTTGAACCAGCCCGGAAGATGAGAATTAAAGCGGAGAATCATTTTTGAGATCGAGATTATGCACTACTGTTGCCACGCCATTGACACGCCATAGCTTTCAAATTTCAGTCGGCTCTGATTCTGCAATCAGAAAAAGAGCATCACCTTGGCGAATTTTGTACTGGGATTTTGGATTAACCACCATCACCCGTTCCTCCTCTGGCAGCTCATACAAGATATCGGCGCTAAGTTGCCGGCGCAAATCTTCAGAGTCATTGGTTTCCACAGCTAAGAGAATCATACTCCGCTGTGCCAATACTTGCACCGCTTCAGCAAACCCCCTTCCCACCATTGCATCTGAGATCTGACCATCATAGCGATAGAACTCACTACCAACATTGAAGGTTAATAACTCCGATACTACGTGCGAAAGGCCGTGATTTAAGGCTGAAGCCACAACAAGGTTCCCTCCAAGCTGGTCGAGACAAATAATCTCGTCAGCGTGGGCACGCTCTAAATGCATACAATTGGCAGAGTTAAGGAGCTGTACACAGGTATGGACTTTGCGGTTTAGTGATTCCACTGCCAGCGCCACCATAAGAGCCTCTGCATCAGCCTCATTGGGTCCCTTAGTAAAGTCAGTGAGAACAATGACGCTGTCGGCTCTCATCACCCCGGCTCGAACTAAGTCTTCGTCCTGAGTAGAGTCACCCATTATAAACTCAATACGTTCGTCCCTGACCGGGCGCTGCTCAATATTAGCTAGAACCACAATTTGCCGGTATTGCTTCTGGTCAGGCGATAGTAGATGGTTAACGATTCGCTCTCCCTGAAAATTCCAGCCACAGATTATGATATGTCCAGAAAATTTAACCTTTTTTGTCATGCTTCCTCCTCGTCTAAGGAATTCCATAAGCGAGCTTGTGATTTTGGCCGTAATGATAGCTAGAAAGGTAATGCTAGCTACCAGTCCAGCCACAAGGCTTATCCGGACTGCTAAGATGGGACTCTCCATTGCTCCTAATTCACCAAAGAAAGCAGGCAAGATCAGCGCTGTGGCATCGCCAAATCCAATGTCCTCATATGCCATAACCGTGAAGACGGCACAAAAGTAGACAAATGCCAATAAGAGAAGAATTGATAACACCGGGCGATTAACAACTTTTTTCCAAGCAAGCCACATAAGGTAGCGGCACTTGGTTACCATAGGTTCCCCCGGTAATTTTTATAGCGAGGTAGCATCTATTTTTCTTTCAATGTATTATACCATACTGACATTAACTAGAACTAATCGTTTGTAATATAGTAATAGAAATGGGGAAGCTCATCCTCGCAATTGTGCTCGCAGAGATAGTTCTACTGGACTTAGGCCACGCTTGATTGATAGATATGATTGATAGATATGATTGATAGATATTTAGACTCAATAATAAAATCGCTTGAATCTAAGAACTGGTATGCTGCTCTTTTTATAGCCTTAGCTATACCAGACATTTGTGGTGCCTTAGAACACCCTGATAAAAATTCTCCAGCTAGATATGTCAATTGGTATAACAAATATATGCTGCCAAAATACAGTTCAACCATAGGGCCTCTCCACGAACCGCATGTATTCCTGTCAGGTGACGATTGCTACGCTTTGCGTTGCTCCCTTGTACATGAAGGAACGGGAGACATAGAAAAACAAAAAATCTAAAGGATTTTAGAATCGATCCATTTCAACGAACCTTCAGATAAAGGAGGCATGTTGCATCTTAACCAGCGTAATAATATATTACAACTACAAGTTGATGTTTTCTGTAACGACGTTATTGATGCAACTCACCAATGGCTATCAGACGTGCAGGGTGATGTTGGTATTCAAGCTAGAATGCAATCGTTATCAAAAATACACCCCGCTTTTTATTTCCCAGGCTTTATAGGCCCTTCAGAGAGAAGTTAAATAACAACTGGGCATCTAAATACTCTGAATCCAAAAATATCGTAGTTCAGGAACTTCCGTCTTGGACTTAACGAACTCAAAGCAAAGCTAGAGCGTTACAGCCCGATAAGATTAGTAAATGCAAATCCGATAGACCTAGAGTTAAGACGGTTTCTATAATTTGCCTACAGCTTTATTCAAGAAGTCCAGGAACTCAGCTTCGCTGAGCGTATTTGTCCCCAACCTCTCGGCTTTATCTAACTTAGAGCCGGGGTCGGTGCCGACCACCACATAAGAGGTCTTTTTGGTGACATCCGAGCCCGCCTTGCCACCGAGAGCCTTTATTTTCGCTTCTGCTTCTGAACGGGAGAAGGATTCCAGCTTCCCGGTTAAAACAAATTCCAGGCCGGCTAAAGGCAGCTCCTCAGGTTTGGCTTCCTCGACTTTTTCTCTTTCCAGCCTCACCCCGGCCTTTCTCAGCTTTTCAATAATTTGCCTGTTCCCTTCCTGCCTGTAAAAGGTAACGATGCTTTCAGCTATCTTGGGGCCAACAGATGGAAGGGCTGAAAGCTCTTCCTGGCTGGCTTCAGCCAGTTGGTCAATACTGTGGAATTGCTCTGCCAGTAGTTCGGCGTATTGCTCACCGACATGCAGGATTCCCAGGGCAAAAATAACCCGGGCTAAAGGTCTGTCCGTGCTTTTTCCGATGGAATTAAGCACATTGGAGATGCTTTTGTCGGCCATCCTTTCCAGCCCAAGAAGTTGCTCTTTGGTGAGGTAGTATAAATCGGCGGCATCCTTGACCAGGCCGGCCTCGAACAAAGCCTGGCATAGCTTTTCACCCACGCCATCTATATCCATGGCCCCGCGGCTGACGAAATGTTTGATTCTCTCCAAGGCTTGAGAGGGGCAGGCAGTATTGGTGCAGCGGTGCATAGCCTCACCTTCGGGCTTTATCACGTCGCTGCCACAGACAGGGCAGCGACTGGGCATGGAGAAGATTTTCTCCTTGCCAGTACGGCGGCTAACAATAGGTTGGACAATCTCAGGAATGACTTCGCCAGCCCGCTGTACCACGACCCAGTCGTCGATGCGGATATCTTTACGATGGATATCTTCTTCATTATGCAGCGCTGCTGAACTGATAACTACACCCCCTACTCGAACCGGCTCTAGAATAGCGTAAGGGTTAAGGCTACCCGTCCTCCCTACATTTATGCCAATATCAATTAGCTTTGTGACGCCCTGGATGGCGGGAAACTTATAAGCAAGAGCCCATCTTGGCTCGTGAGCCACAGTGCCCAGCTCTTGCTGAAGGGCGATAGAATTGACCTTTGCTACTATGCCATCAGCCTCGTAGGGAGATTTTTCCCGGCTTTCTACCCAGCTTTGATGATATTTCTCCACTTCATCGAGGGAGCGGCGTAAGGCAATATTGGGGTTTATCTTGAAGCCCAGGGACTTGAGGTATTGCATGGTTTCCCAGTGAGTGTCGGGTACCGCCTTGCCTTCAGCCCAACCGAGAGCATAGATGAATATATCCAGGGGTCGCCTGGCAGTGATGCCGGAATCGAGCTGCCTTACCGAGCCGGCAGCGGCATTCCTAGGGTTGGCAAAAAGCGGCAGCTCCTCTTTAGCCCTCTCCTCGTTGAGCTTTTTGAAACCCGCTTTAGGGAGATAAACTTCGCCCCGAACTTCGAATCTGGGCGGCGCCTCTTTGGGTACGGAAAGGGGAATACTTCTGATGGTTTTCAAGTTCTGTGTGATGTCCTCACCCCGGTAGCCATCCCCCCTGGTTGCTCCTGTGACGAGCAAGCCATCAACGTAAGTCAAGGCTACTGCCAGCCCATCAATTTTAGGCTCGCAGACAAGGTCAAACTGGCGCCCGCCTATAAGGTTACTTACTCTTTTATGCCAGGCTGCCAGTTCTTCGTGAGAAAAAGCATTGGCCAGGCTCAACAAGGGCTGTGGATGCCCGACAACCCCGAACGCTTCTACAGGAGGCGCTCCGATCCTTTGCGTCGGCGAGTCAGGGGTAACAAGCTCAGGATGCCCAGCCTCAAGCTTCTGGAGCTCCCTCATCAGCTCATCATACTCGGCATCGCTGATTTCAGGACTGTCCAGCACGTAGTAGCGGTAATTATGGTGATTAATTACCTCCCGTAGCTCTTCTATCCTCTGCCTGGCTTTGTTTCCGTCTTTCATGAAGCTAATCCGTATCTATATTATAGCAAAACTCCCTGCTATTAATCTTGCCTTGCGACTATCTCTTCTCTGATTTGTTAGGACTGTGCCATGTGCTACAATCAGACAAGTCCAAGGGGAGGGTTGACCTCTTCTGCTTCATATGGTGGGCAATATCCAAGGTCGCATGTGCAAAAGGACGAAAGCATGAATGAGATAAAGTATAAGCCGATCGGAATCATTCATTCTCCGTTCAAGGAACCCAAAGGGACGCCTATACAGCCGGCCGGGGCTAAACGTATCGATGGGACAGTCGAGATATTCCCGGAATATGCCGAAGGCCTGAAAGATATTGAAGGTTTTTCTCATATTATTTTGCTGTACCATTTTCACTTATCCAAAGGGGCGGCATTGATAGCCAAGCCCTATATGGATGACGAAACGCACGGAGTCTTTGCCATGCGGGGTCCGAGTAGGCCCAACCCTGTTGGCATCTCGGTAGTGCACCTAGTCAAGGTCGAAGGGAATACGCTCCATATTCAAGATGTGGACATTGTAGATGGGACACCCCTCCTGGATATTAAACCGTACGTTCCCGAGTTTGACATAAGGGAAGTGACAAGGATAGGGTGGCTAGAGACGAGTGTGCGTAAGCTTTCCGCATCTAGAGATGATGGGAGGTTCACACGATAACTGGTGGTGGGTCAATTTGGTTCAGGGTTCGGTATTTACTTTTTTTGAAAAGATGTTATTCTTAGACGAATTATACGAGTAATAACTAAAATGCGTATCAAAAATAATAGATGGCTTTATTTTGTTGGTATCCTCTCTCTTTCTCTGCTTATGCTCGAGATGCCTTTCCACCCAATCGTTCAGGTAAACTCAGCACAAGCTGCTTCTGCCAGTGACGCTTATGATTATCCAATCAAGCCGGGTACCGAGGGGTGGAAAGCATTTCAAACCCACGATGATATGTTAAAAGCCTGTCAGATACCTGAGGATACTCTGAAAAACATGTCAACGAAAGGGTTGGTGGAGACTGTGCTGGAGTACCCGCTTTTGGGGGATATACTGGCATATAATAGTATACAGCAGGGCTTCGAGGCAGTGGCTTCTCAATTCAACGGTTTACCAGAACTACTCAATCGCAAAGATGCCGGAACAGAGCTATTAGCTATATACAGTAAAATGAATCCTCAGGATATTGAAGAAACCTGGGGGGCCATACAAAGAGGTGCTTATGCTTGTAGTATAGCTAATGTCGAAATCCTATTAGCTCAGAATAAAATTTTGGATAACTTAAGTAAAATTCAATTGGAGGACCTTATAGTAGAAGCAAGGTTAAAGTATACAGCGAAACAACAGTCAGCAATATATGGGCAAACCAGCCAAGAGTTTTCTATCTGGTTAATGGGCAAAGCATTACAGCGGGTGAATTACTTGCCTTTTGAAAGACAAATACATCAAGATGCAACTATCCAAAACTTCCTCGGCAGTGGCTCTTATGCAACTAACATAGTCTCGAATGAGATCGTATCGAATGCTGAACAGTTTCTATCAGGAAGATAAATGGCCTTAATTTCAAATTGACCCACTGCCCGCTAACGTCTGACCTTCAATAGCTGGGAATATAGACTCTCAGCTCTTGGCTTTTGTCGTTTTGACTTTTTAAATTCAAAAAGCTAACTGTGGAGAGTACTTAGGAAAGCCTTTGCTCACTTGTTTCTACCGAACGGGCAGATATAAACGCATATACCGCAAGCCCTGTGCAAAGTCTCTCGTTCGCGTAGATAGTGGTCACATGCCTCGGCAGCGAATATCTCGCTCCTCGGTCTGGGCTTATCGAAAGCTTGTCCGGTAAAGGCATGTGCCGGACAACCCTTCACACATGCACAGCAATCGCGGCACATCTCATCCATAGGCAGTCCTGCTTCGAACGGAGCATCTGTGAGCACCGTGCCCCACCTCACGCGGGGACCGTGTTCCGGTGTAATGAGCAAGGCACTCTTGCCAATCCATCCTAGCCCAGCCAGATGAGCTGCTAATTTGTGGGAGAACACACCGTCAAGCTTGGTTCTATCCACTGTTTGAGACGACGGGACAACGAAAGCTTGAAAACCGGCTTTATCCAGGGATTGGGCTAACATCGCAGAAATCGAGTCTAGGCGCGGATTTATAATTTGATACACGTAATACCAATAATTATTGAGCGCAGCAATATTTTTATGATGGACCAGCGTATTTACAATGCCATCCGCAAGAACGAAGCCATGAGAAACAGCTCGTGGAAACTGAGTTAGAAATTCTCCGCCCTGCTCGGAAATACGCTGTCTGACAGGATTAAGGTCAGCTATACCGAAGTAAGTTGCTCCCATGTCCTTAGCCAAAGATTCCAGCTTGCCTCTAAGATTTACTTTATCCCTGTCTTTCATAGCTAACTCCTGTGTGCAAGTATAGCATAGCAAATCTCCTCAACCTTGATTTTACGCTCAACTGTATCGAAATTACTGAAGTTGAGGAATAGGTTATTAAATTACCTCTTAACTCTACGATATTTGTTATAATCAAGGCAGACCTACAGAAATGAGATAGAGTATAAGCCAGAAGAAGGAGGAGAAAACATGGCTACCAAACCAGTTGTAATCAGGTTCTTCGCCCCGGTCATTGATGTTACTGTCAATGCTCTGATGAGTGCCGTCGACCAGAAAATGAAGCAAGGGATAAAAGATTTCATCCTTCTTATCTCTTCGCCGGGCGGCTCTGTCATCCATGGTTTAAGCGCATATAACTATTTGAAAGGGTTGCCTGCTTCCATAACTACGCACAATTTCGGCAGCGTAGACTCAATAGGCATCGTCATATACTGTGCCGGTTCGAAGAGGCTGTCAGTACCCCAGGCGAGATTTCTATTTCACGGTGTTAGTGCGCAGTTCAGAGGGGAACAGAATTTAGAGGAGAAACTGCTGGACGAAAGGTTAAAGGGATTGAGGATTGATATGGAGAATATTGCCAAGGTAATCGCAGCCAATACCGGCAAAAGCGCCGAAGATATTACCGATGCCATGATTGAGAGGACAACTTTGAATCCGGAGGAGGCGCAGTCCTGGGGCCTGGTACACGAAATCAAGTCAGAACTATTTGAAGCAGGAAGCGAAGTAATTGCCATACAATTCCAGCAACAAGCACAACCGCCGCGGAAGCCGTAACATTAGCCAAAAAGCGTGTACCTGCTACTCCCCGTTTCAAATAAAATGATTCGTAGCTTATTGCCTTCAGATTTCGATAGTATACTCAAGGTCATAAATGATGCTGCGCAATCTTACAAAGGAGTAATCCCAGATGATAGGTGGAAAGAACCATATATGTCAACCGAGGAATTAAAGGAGGAAATTGAAGTCGGCGTCAGATTCTTTGGCTGGGCGGAAGGCGGGTATCTACTCGGAGTGGCTGGAATACAAGCTCTTAAAGATACTACCTTGATCAGGCATGCTTATGTGCTTCCAGGATGCCAGGGAAGAGGAATTGGCACGAGGCTGCTTGAACATCTCCTGGGCTTAGCCGAGACTCCGGAAATTCTGGTAGGGACCTGGACTGATGCCACCTGGGCTATTAGATTCTATGAGAAACATGGTTTCAAACTGGTGTCGTCCAGGGAAAAGGATAGGCTCCTGCGGATATATTGGAACATCCCCGAGAGACAGATTGAAACCTCGGTGGTGCTGAGGACAATCCCTCCTCTCCAGTAACGGTATGCTTCCCACGGCAATCATATCTGAGGGCTTTACCATATAACTTATATTACGATATACTTTTGGTCATAAGGATTTTCCGGAAGCTGAGATGAATATTAATCAGACCCTGGAAAAAACTGCCAGCGAAATACCGCACAAAGAAGCCATTGTTCTTGATACTCAGAGGATTACTTATGGGGACCTGGATGAAGCTTCCAACAGAGTAGCCAATGCCCTCCTGGAGCTGGGGATGAAAAAGGGTACCCATGTGGCTATCTTGATGTCCCACAGCCCAAAGTGGGTCATCAGTTATTTCGGGGTAGTTAAAGGTGGGGGCATAGCTGTGCTGCTTAACACTGCGCTTAAAGCACCTGAACTTGATTCTTTGCTGCGAGACTCCGACTCGGAAATTCTGATAACGGAGAGGAAATTTTCTCGGATGCTTTCCTCAGTTTTGCCTCACATGCCTTTACTAAAGCACGTAATTGCGGTTGATGCAGCTTCTTATACCAGAATGATAGCTAGCAGCTCTTCCGTATCACCAGCTATCGATATAAAAGACGATGATGAAGCTACTATATTTTACACCTCTGGCGTACTGGGGAAGCAAAAGGGCGTGGTACATACACATGCTTCCCTTATGGGAACTCCTCCCATAGTTTCCGCAGGCATACAACGGAAAAGAGAAGATGTCGTTATAGACCTTGTTCCCTTTTCTTATCTTTATGGCTTATTCGAAGTTCTTTTTGGTTCGATTATCACAGGCTCTACTGTCGTGCTTATTCCTAACTTCACTCCCAGGGCTGTTCTGGAGGCTGTGCAGAAAGAAAAAGGCACGGTTATCTTTGGCGTTCCTGCCATGTACAATGCCCTGGCTATGGTGCGTGACGAAGTCCTGGCAAGATATGACCTGAGTTCACTGCGATTGGCTGTTAGCGCGGGGGCAAAGTCCTTTCCTAAGCTAATGAAAACTTTGGAAGATAAGTTCGGTTTATCCCTTTATGAGGTATATGGTCTTACGGAAGTTTCAGCTGTTTCCATAAGCACCTTTAACAGCCGTAAACTAGGGACTGTCGGCAAGCCAATTTGCCGCCTTAAGATACTGGATGACAACGGCCAGGAAACTCCCGGGGGTGAAATAGGGGAAGCTGTATTCAATGCCCCCTGGGTGATGAAAGGATATTATAAAGCTCCCGAACTCACGGCTCAAGTCCTCAAGGATGGCTGGTTTTATACCGGAGATTTTGTAAAGATGGATGAGGAGGGCTACGTGGAGTATATAGAAAAAAAGTCATTCATAATAGTCACATCTTCTGGACTTAAGATTAGTCCGTCAGAAGTTGAATTCGTGATGCTGAGCCACCCTAGTGTAGCTGAGGCAGCCTATGTAGGTATTAACGATGGTTATGGGGGACAGATACCCACAGCTTTCGTAGTGCTTAAAGAAGGGCAACATGCCACGCCAGAAGAGCTATCCAACCTTTGTTACCAAAACCTGGCTGATTTTAAGCTCCCTAAGAGAATTGAATTTGTAGACAGCATACCTAAAACTAGCTCGGGGAAGATATCTAGAAAGAAGCTCAAGGAAACAAACTTGACCCAAAACTAGCTGAAAAAGTAGCT
>Ga0209164_1004138_pt1 | contig 13224 bp, 10 predicted proteins | sample MTBNYHSulfiMetaG_FD_187458 | JGI IMG/M metagenome (GOLD analysis project Ga0209164, IMG submission 187458) | Enrichment culture microbial communities from rom New York Harbor, USA that are MTBE-degrading - MTBE-NYH (New York Harbor Sulfidogenic)... | ecosystem: Environmental > Aquatic > Marine >...
CCGGCAGCCCCCTTTGACGAGGAAAAGGAACGCACATCCAAAACCCAGAAAGGAGAGGAAATCAAGCGCCGCGATATGCCACATGGCTGAATCACCTCATTTCCCTGCGGCCGCTGAACAGTTTCCACGACCATACAGCCATCAACACGGAACTTACAGTGAGGCAGGCATGCTCCACAAAATTCAAAAAGTCGGGCCAAAAGAACCCTTCGAGCACCGTTGCGGCGATGCTTGCAAGCAATAAGTGAAACGCCGCAAGAATAATCCCCGGTGCGGGTAGATGCCTGAGGTTGGCACGATGAAAAAACGTAAACATCCATACGCCTAGGCCAATGAAAAACATGACAATTTCGTTTGGCTCAAACATTGATATCACTATAAATAAATATAATTCGGAAACAATAACATATCATATTTATTTTATTGTTGAATAATAAAAAATAATTTAAATCTTATATAAATCATATTTAATAGTTATATAAAAGCATTATAGGTTAGGACAATATTGAGGTCAAGGATCAAAATACCGTAATTGTGGGCTCAAGAGAATAGAATCCCTGATGGAGCCCCACGGTGAAAAATTTCTAATTGCTCCGTATGATTTTTCATGGTATTGTTTAAAATATGCAATTATTCATTCTGAAATAGCTTTGATTCGCATGTTCTTATTCTTATCCGCGCTCATTTCCGTGACGACGGCTCCGAGCTTCGACCTCCTATTCCTTTTCATTTCCGACCTGCAAGGCTCACAGCAGTGTGTATATCCGGCATGGCTGGATGGCCACTGTTGAAACAATCGGATGCGTGGACGGCTTTCGCGCTTCTAAATCCATGAACAGTGTAGGTAAAAGGAGGAATAGCCATGTTAAAATGTCGAAAAGTCCTGTTTTTCACCACCCTGACACTGATGATCGGGTTGATGGTGGTTCCTGGTTCCTTTGCAGCCAAGCAGTTCTTTGCTATTGCCACCGGGGGTACCGGGGGAACCTATTATCCCCTGGGAGGCGTCCTGGCCCAGGCTTTGACCACCAAGGTGCCCGACGTCATTGTGACCGCACAGTCCGGGAATGCCTCGACGGCCAATCTGAACCTGATACGCTCCGGAGGCATCGAATCCGCTTTTGTTCAGAACAACACCGCTTTCCAGGCCTTCTACGGAACCGATCAATTCGTAAACAACCCGGTAAAAAATGTACGGGGCATCGCGTCCCTTTATGCTGAGGTCATCCAGATTGTCACGCTGGAAGAGTCGAACATTAAAACCATCACCGACCTCAAAGGCAAACGGGTCATCCCGGGGGATCGAGGCAGCGGCACCGCGGTTGACGCTGAAAACATCCTGAAGGCGGCCGGCATGACCTTCCAGGACTTCGGTTCCCTCGACTGGTTGAGTTTCGCCGGTATTTCTCAGCGCATGCAGGATAAGCAGGCTGATGCAGGTTTTGTAACCGCCGGCATCCCCACCTCATCGGTTATGGAACTGGTTTCCAGCACACCGATCAGCATCCTGAACCTCGATGACGCCCTCATCAAAAAAATCGTCGACACCTACCCTTTCTATGCCAAAGTAGCCATCCCGGCCAACACCTACGCCAATCAGGACGAACCGGTCAACACGGTTGCCGTCATGGCCCAGTGGGTCTGTGCCGCCGAGGTTGACGAAGAACTTATATACACCCTCACCAAAGCCCTTTGGGAGCCGGGCTTCCACGTTCTCCGCAAGAAAGACGGGCAGCCGGAACCCGCCCCCGCAGGCGCGGAGATCATGGCCCAAGCTCATGCCAAGGGTAAGGATGTCACCCTGGACACCGCCCTGGCCGGCATGGCGATCCCGCTGCATCCGGGAGCCGAGCGCTACTATCGCGAAAAAGGTCTGATAAAGTAACCCGAACGGTCCAAGGGGCACCGGAAACATTCCGGTGCCCGGGATTGCTGTCATGACGTTTTCCGTGTTCCGTTTCCGTTGGATAGTTGCTCTCACGGCCTTGATTCCAGTTGGAGCTGTTCTGTGTTCGCGACCCGTACACGTCCTTCTAGTTCGCGAAATGGAAACGTCCGTGCCGGTTTTTGCCACCCCGGTCCGTCCCGGGGATCGTCTGTCCATGGGCTTCCTCCACTCGGTCGAAAACTGCCGGGTTTGGGACCACCTTCAAATCGACAACAGCTGCGGCATGGTGGTGGTCGCCACCGAGTTCGCCGAAAGCCGGACAGGTCTGCCTTATGCTGCTTTCAAGGATGAGGTTTTCGAACGCCGGGGGGATCATTTCCATATCGGCAACATGAACCGGCCCATACCCGGCATCTATCAATGGGTGAACGCCAGGTACGAGAACACGCTTAAAATTGAGGGAAGGCAGGATGTTGCCCTCGCGGAACTGGCCGGAAACTGCCTGCTGCATATCCACGTCACCAGCCTGACCCTGATGGAGTGGGTCTGGCTGAAAGCGAAACTTTACTGGCAGCACTGGAGTCGTTGACATGGCATCACCGAACAGGAGCGTCCCACCCGCGGAACCCAAAGAAGATACAAACGACGTATCCAAATACGATCCGGAGCTTCGTTTCCGGCAGGCCACCGGGATCACCCTGAAACTAACCTTTTACATGACCCTCATCCTGTCCATTTTTCACATCTACACGGCGGGCTTCGGGGTGCTTCAGGAGTGGCGCCACCGGGCCTTTCACCTTGCATTCGTACTGCCGCTCGTATTCTTTCTCTATTCCATGCGCAAGGAGGACCAGCCCCTCAGGAAGCACTTCTTCTACGATATCATCCATGCCGGTATCGGCGCCATGCTGTCGGCGACGATGTTCCGTGAACTGTTGGGACTTTCCGTGCTTGTATCCTGGGGTTGGGCCGTCGGGTCTTTTTTGCTGTTTTTTTATTTCAAGCGCCGCTCTCTATGGACGCACCGGGGCTTGGTCTACTCCGATTTCATTCTCTATACGTTCATGCTTGCCGGCCTAGTCCTTGGTGCTGTTGAATTTTTTGAAGTCATCGAGTTTAAAACGGTTTTCCAGGATCCCAACAAGACACTCATTTTCTGGAGCATCTTTCTATTCGTCATTTGCCTGCTTATAGCGGCCCTCTTTGTTCTCCAGTGGCTTCAAGGCCTGCTGGGCATCTTTTCAAGGTCCTTCAACTACCAGCCAAATCAGGTTCCCTATTTTGATATCTTCTGCGCGCTGCTCGCCTCGGTCATGTCGGTTTACATTTTCCTGGAATTCAATGCCCTTGTTTTCAGGGCCGGGATGCCCAACCACGCAGACATGGTGATCGGTGCCCTGGCGATCATGCTGGTGTTGGAGGGCACGCGCCGGAGCATCGGCGCCCCTCTGGCGTTCATCGCGGTGATCGTCCTGATCAATTGCTATCTTGGTCCTTATTTCCTGGAAATACCGGGGCTCAGCTTCTTCGCCCACCGAGGGTATTCCGTGGAGCGGATCCTAGAGCACATGTACCTCGGCACCGAGGGAATCTTCGGGATCCCGCTGGGCGTGGTGGCTACATTCGTTTTTCATTTTGTGCTTTTCGGTATTTTCATTTCCAAAACCGGCCTGGGGCAGCTGTTCATCGACCTTGCCATGGCGATCGCCGGGGGGAGTGTAGGTGGGCCAGCCAAGGTATCCGTTATTTCATCCGGATTTCTGGGTTCCATCAGCGGAAGCTCCATAGCCAATACGGTCACGACCGGGGCCTTTACGATTCCCCTGATGAAAAAGGTGGGCTACAAGTCAACCTTCGCGGGCTCGGTGGAAGCTGCAGCTTCCACAGGTGGTCAACTCATGCCCCCCATCATGGGGGCGGCGGCCTTTATCATGGCCGAATTTCTGGCCATCCCCTACATCAAGATCGCCGCATGCGCGATCGTCCCGTCTTTCCTGCACTTTTTCGCCGTCGGCCTGATGGTGCACTTCCAGGCCCGCCGCCAGGGTTTGAAGGGGCTGCCCAGGGAGATGCTTCCGCGGGCGGGGAAGGTTCTCCGGGAACGGGGGCTCCTGGTGACGCCCTTGATCGTCATCGTCTATTTACTGATCACCGGTTCAAGCCCCTTTCTCGCCGCCTACTGGGGTATTATCTACTCGGTGGCCATCGGCCAGATCCACGAGCGCACCCGTCCCCTGCTCTTGTCCATCTTTCTGAGCATGCCCTGCGTCCTGTTCTGGTTCAACCCTCTGACCTACGCTGCGTGGACGGCTGTTCTGTGGGCGGTGTCGGCCGTAGTCGCCGTTGCCTGGCTTTACAAACGCTCGGAACGTCGCGGCTGGCTTTTCGGCACGGCTTCAACCGCTCTGCTGTTCGCTCTGCTGCTTGGCGGCATCGAGCCCACCCTGGCTTCCTTTTTTACCAATATCGCGGTGATTGCCGCCGGGATCACCTACAAGGAAAGCAAGATGGGCTTTCACGACATTCTCCATACCCTGGAATGGGGGACCAAGAATGCACTCGCCATAGGGGCCGCCTGCGCCAGTGTCGGGTTCATCGTCGGGGCGTGCACCCTGACCGGGCTGGGGTTGAAATTCGCAGCGGCTGTCATCGAGCTGGCATCAGGGGTCGCGGTTTTTATTCACGGCCTGGATGTTTTCAGCCTGACGAGCCTGGACGGCATCACCCTCTTCTTCACCCTGGTCTTTACTGCGATCAGCTGTTTCATCCTGGGCATGGGAATTCCTACCACAGCCCAGTATATCATCGCGTCCATGATCGCGGCGCCGGCGCTGCTTGAATGGGGGATTCATCCCCTGATCAGCCATATGTTCGTCCTGTTCTACGCTGTGCTGGCCGATGTGACCCCACCTGTGGCGCTGGCCGCCTATGCGGCATCCGGCATTTCAGGCGGGGATCCGTTTAAAAGCGGGTTTATAGCCTTTGCCCTCTCGTCGGCCAAAATCTATGTGCCTTTCGCGTTTGTTTATTCGCCCATCATCCTCTGGATGCCGTCGATTCTCGATCCTTCGGTCAGCTTTGATTTCCTGGAATTTATCATCGTATTCGGAACTGTCGTAGCCGGGGTGGTGTTTCTGGGCTCCACGATCATCGGTTATTTCAAAGCCAGGTCCACCTTGCCGGAACGCCTGCTGACCGGCTTTGCCGCTCTTTGCATGTTGTTGCACGAGCACATCACCTCCCTCCTGGGGCTGGCTGTTATGACCCTGGTTTATTTCATGCAGGCCAGAAGGTCCCGCAGCAAAACCCGCAGACCGGCCGGAGAAGTCGCCTCAGAGAGCCGTGTCCTACAGCGTGACATTTAGGTAAAGCGCTTCGCGCACAAAAGAGAACCTGTGGGAGCGGTTTGTTACCGCGATCTGGCCAGAAACGCCAGGGGAAAAGTCAAAAATTCGAATATCGCGATTGAAAATCGCTCCCACAGGAAAGATGCAACCATGGAGCTTGTCTATCTCTTCAGTTTCATGATCGGCACAACAGCCAGGGCAAGCAGTGCACAGTAAACGACCCAAACGACCTGATAACTTCCGAGCACGTCATACCCCCAACCCGCAAGCGTCGGCCCCGCCACGCCTCCTATAGAAGCTGCTCCCAACGTCACGCCCAGCACCTTTCCAAAAGACCGCCGGCCGAAAAACTGCCGCAGGAGGGCGCTTCGCAACACCATGCTTCCGCCGAGCCCTGGCGGGAAAAAGGCCAGAAAGGCCACCACGGCCCACGGCCGATCCATAAAGCAGAAAGCGGCCGTCCCGAGGCCCATCAAAACAAAGCTGATCGCATGAACGAAACGTCGTTCAATGACGTCACTCAGCCAGCCGAGACCGAAGCGACCTGCGATGCTGCTGAGCGGCACCGCCGCAGCCACAGCGCCGGCGGTGGCCCGTGGAATACCCATGCTTTCCAAATACGGCATAACATGGGTCACGATCGCCGTAACAGCAATCATTCGGATAACGTCGGCGATATTGATGTACCAGAATATCCTGGTCCTGAGCACCTCGCGGAAGGACATTTCCGGCGATGGGTTTAACCTGGCGGACGACGCTCCATCTCCGCCGAGCTCCGACAGCCCTTCGGTGCTCACAGGCCTGTTTCGAACCACGGCAATGATCGGAACCCCAAGCGCCCAGATACCCAGGCCGAGGACCACGAGGGTCACACGCCATCCAAAGTGGTCCGTGAGCCAGACAATCAGAGGGATCATCAGGCCAGAAGCCCCGAAGCCGGAGACCATCACGCCCAGCGCCAACCCGAGTCTTTTCTGGAACCAGTTGGTTACGGTGGTCATCGTAACAACACTGGTGCAGCCACCCGCCCCGAATGCCAACAGGAGGATCGCGGCGTAAAACATGGCCAGAGAATGGGTGAGGCTCAGAAGAAACAGGCCGAGGCCCATCGTGAACGTTCCTGCGGTTATCAGCGCCCGGCACCCGAACCTGTCTACCAGCACGCCGACCAATGGGGCCATCAGGCCCATTTCCAGACCGCGAAGGCTCGTTGCAAAGGAAACCTGGGTATAACTCCAGCCGAACTCCGTACGGATAGGCTCGAAGAACGCGGTGAACCCGAAAAAGATGACGCCGCCCACGTAGAAATTGAGCAGAAAACATGCCCAGACAATCCACCAGCCGTAATATATGTCGAGTTTTAGTCGCACCCCGGTGCTCCTCTCAGGATTCCCTGACGGCGATGATACCCCTGAAATCGTCCTTTACGGGTCATAGAAGAAAAAGCCCCGGGCTGCACCCTGGGGCTCGCGTTCCTTTACGTTTAAAGACACCTTGGAATGTATAATGCAAATCCGCGATGCATGTCAAACCCTGTTTCCTGTGGGATCGTTGCTGAGCAACATTCAGATTTCAAAATCAACCCTTCGCGGAGCACACCTGTGGGAGCGGTTTTTAACCGCGATCTGGTCCGAAACGCCAGTGCAACACCATCGCGAGTACAACTCGCTCCCACAGAAACCACGTGCACCTTCAACCTGTGGGAGCGGTTTTTAACCGCGATCTGGTCCGAAACGCCAGTGCAACACCATCGCGAGTACAACTCGCTCCCACAGCATCGTAATTTTTGTCATTTCGGCACTCCAAAAACGAATCCCATGCTCGTTGTCCTAATCGAATGGCAGGCCGGGATTCTTTCCCCTCACTGGCACCACAAAAAGATCGGAGAACCAGAAAGATCCTTCAATATGATAAGCTTGAATATTCCTGCAAAAAATGATGTAATATCTTTCCCAATAAAATGGGGTTATACTCCTCAAAGATCCTCTTAATTCTATGGATCAAATTATGTAAATATACCTTTTTAAAGGATTATAAAATATATTTTCATTAAATTTATTATTATACTGATATAAAATTAAAAATTGATCTAATCATAAAATGAAACAAAGAGCGCACATAAAAATAAGAGGATATTTCAAAAAATTTCTCCTAAAACCATGAGGTGATTTAACAGGCCCGGTTTTTTGCCTGCAATTGATGGCTCGGAAGGCTGATTCGACTATTTCAGAGATTAAGGCCGGGAAAATTTGACTGATTAGGGTTGCGAAAGAAGCCGAAAGACTGACTGGGAAGCAACTTTGACAACATCCCCCCACGCCCTCTCTGGGTAGGGGACTGATTGCGGTGGTAAGAGGGTTTACAAAACGGGGTCGCCTATTCCCTCTGAATGAGGTTCCTTATGAAGGGCGGAACTTCAGGCCCCGGGATTGAAGGCGGGGAAACGCCGCCGCCGGTTGTTTTCCTGAGAGCAAGGGTGATCTTGATGATGAAAGCGGCAACTCTTTTAAGCAGAACGACAATGACAGCTATCTGGGAAAGAACCCCGGCTCTCGTAAGACCACGGATTTTTGGTTTTGTGAGGATGCAGAAGTCGCCCTTGGCCGAGGAGTTGGTTCTTTCTGAGGCGGACCTGAGGGTTTTCAACTTTCGATGACGCTCGGTTCCCCTGAGCACTTCGACGATGAGCCTGGGGAACTTTTTGATAGACATATGTTTTGTAAAGCCGTGGTAGTTGATCCAGTGGGGGCACATCTGGGAGAAGGTTACGATGTCCTGGTTGTTTGACTCGACACACTGCCGCCGGCAGGAGAAAGTTGCTCTTTGAGAACAAAAGTCGAATCCATTGGGACGGGTAAGCACGCCGCAGGGAGCGTACGGCCAACCGTTCTGATCATAGCCCCTTTCACGGAGGGCAGACGCAGAGATTTTTTCAGATCTGGGGTTGTAGTCGATGATCGGAATGGTCCTTTTGGAGCGGGAGTAGGCGTAATTGTGAAGCTCATCGTACTTGGCATCGGCAAGATATATTTTTCCTGCTTGCCCGTGATGTTCAAGGATTTGCTGCTTGTTGGTGATGAAGTAGCGACCCTCGGTGGCATTTCCCGCGATAGATGAGCAAGCAACGGGAAGCTCTATTCCGATATCAAGCTCGATTGAGGTATCGATGATGGCGTTGAAGCCGAAGATTTTCTGGTTTTTATTGGGGTTTTGAGGATTTTTGCGCACACCGATCCTTGCATCGAGATCTGAGGGGAGCTTGGGGCACTTGAAGAAAAAAGAGTGATCTGTTCCGGCAAAGACGGCTCCGGTGATCACGCCCCTTTTGACGATGACATCGAGGGATGCCCTTTGAAGCTCTTCTTCAAGGCCGAAGATGCGGTTGAAGATGCTTGGGTTTTCAGGGTCTGCTTCCTGGAGAGTGAGTGCGAGAAGTTCCACCTTGGGTTTTGGTTGATCGGGAGGGAACTTGACTGAGGGACACTCGGCCTTTATCCGGATCTCCTTTCCGGGGATGATACGATCGGGGGAATCTAAACGATAACGGATCCTTTTTCGAACGTTTTCGATAATGCCCGGGAACTCAATGACCTGGCACTGCTTGGAGAAATGAGTGCAGCCCTTGTAACGGGCATTGGATGGAAAAAGGGTTCCGTCGGTGGCGATGATTTTATAGGAGAGAAAGCCGAGCATCTCAACGATCTGGACCAGGACGTGGAAGATGCGGTTGTAGAGCTCTTCTCCCAGACGCTCTTTGAAGTTTGAGATCGTGGCCTCACATGGAATGCGGTCTTCCCTGATGCCTGCATACATGCGAAAGTGCTTTCCCATATGCGGGTCGCTGAACACCTTGAGGAAGGTTTTCATGTCGGGAAACTTCTCGATATACCTGAAGAGCTCAATTAGGAAGATGCTTACAGGGTCATATGCAAAGCCTACAAGGCTGTAGCGATGGGCTAGGATGGAGCGGATAAAGGCAAAATCGATCAGGGAAGTGACCATGCGGGATAATCCCCCGCGGATGTGGCCATCGGGGCGGATTGTGATACGACGCCGCTCATGGGTGTAACGGGACAGCAAAAAACAGTCTGGCTTCGGGAAGGGATTGCAGTGGGTGGTGTTGATGGCAACAGTGATGCGGTTGAGTTTCTTGATGACGCTTCCGAGGCTGAAGGAAGCCAGGTTCCTCACACCGCGCACCTCTCCCTATAAGTCGAGGACTCCGTGAAAGGCCAGGATTCTTTCTACAGTTCTTTTGTGAAGGCTGAGGTTGAAGACTTTTTCCACCTGAGCGGTGATAGCGGCCCCCGACAGGCCGAATTTGGCTCTTTGATAGATAACAAAACCTATGATCTCCGGGGTGATCTTGTCTGGTTTGGTCTTTCCCGCAGGCTTATTGACCAGACCGGATAAACCCCGGGACTGAAACGCTTCGAGGGCTTGATAGAAGGATTCTCTGGAGTACCCGAACTCCCTGCAGACCCTGGCAATGAAGCGACGGTCATGACAGTGAGCCCGAAGCATCTCGTACTTTACCTGGGAGGGATCGGCGGGGTTAAAGAAGGCGGATTCCTGAAACAAATCTGATTTGACGGATTCTGGCTTATGTTTCATTAGAGACTCCCTGATGATGTGGAAAATAGTAGCAAAGAAAAAAGTAAATGTCAACAAATAAATGCCGCAGGAGATTCTAACGTTTTCTGCAGGCTCAAAAAATAAATACTGCAAAAGCTGTCAGAGTTAAATGGGCATTTTAAGTTGACTCAATGAACGAAAGAAGGGGTTGAGGCTGTGAAATGCGGCAGGTTGATGTTGACAAAAGTGGGTTGATCGACTTACGAAGATCTCCGGAAAGGCCCGACCGGAGAGCCTTCCAGCCTCTTAAATCGGGTCAACTTACAGCAGGGTGTTGCTGGCACGGATTATTGAACCTGTTGCCAATCCCAACAGCGATTTTCAATTCGCCAAGGGCTATTACCCGCGGATATCAACCACAGAACGCGTCCTGAAAGGAAGGGTGACGCGGCTTTTCGTGTCCCCTTTCTGCGATGCCATGGCCAGGATCATGCGCGATTCGGGTTTTCCTGGTCTGGCAGGATTCTTCAATTACCACGCCGCGTTCAAATACCCGCTTTCAGGAGAGTTCAGTTTCACGTCCCAACTCGCACGTTCGCTGGATTTCGCCTATGACTGGGGGTTGGAAGTGGCTACCCTGTCGGAAGTCTATAAGCGTACCAATCTCAGGAAAGTCTCGCAGGTGGCCATTGCCGGGAACTACGACCATAAGCATCAGAACCTTTCACCCGAGGACCCGGCGAAAGGTCTCCATAAAATGGTTGTGGATATAAGTAAATTCTATTTTAATTATATACGTTCTCATGGTGTTCCGATAGATAACGCATTTGTTGATATGGTTTGTCATTCTTATTATGAAAATGCAAAAAGATATATAAAAATCTATAGCGATGACGCCGATATCAATGCGCTGCGTTACGATCGTCATGAAGAGGAGCTCTCGGCCAGGTACTTCCGAAACTTTATCGCCACGGGATGGGAGCAGTGCAGAGAAAGTATGGACAATGCCATGTTACCTTCGTGGAATCGGATTCTTTACAGCGTTCCGGATTTGTATGAACAACTGTTACAGGCCGTCGAAGAAGACAACCGCTAAGAGGAATTCAGAAATTGGTTTGGTTGATTTTGTTGGTTTCATTCGCATGTTTCATGAACCATGTATCGATTTTGTTTGATTTTCAGGTCGCGTTCAAAATGCGCCTGCTTGGTAAGAAAGGAGGTTGTATCCGATGGAAGTTAAAGAAGCTGCAGCATGTGGTATCTCTCTTCGCGAATTTGTGGCGGAGTTTGATGACTCGGAATTGGCCGATATGTACAGGGTATTTCGCTACGTGTCGACAGGTGAGGGTTTTTATGAAGAGGATTTCGTTGAAGACCTGAAATCCCAGATGGTTTATATCATAGGCCCTTCCGTGGAAGGAGAACTCGAGGAGATCGAAGAAAGCACGATGACGTGGGAAGACACCGGGTCTGAATTCGTATTTCATTTCAACGAACCGGAAGCCGCCTACCTTTATCAGGTTCTCAATGCAGTGGAAACCCCCGGCGAAGGCTTTGATAAAAAGCTTGTGAGCCGGCTGATGGCTGAAATGATGGAAATGGCGCCGAGCGTGCTGAGCAATTTACCTGTCATCAATCGATGACGCCGCGCGCCGACAAGGAGGATATCTATGAACGTCGTGGTAATTGTCAATGACAGCCTGCGCTGGGACTATTTGGGCTGTTATGGAAATGATTGGATTCAAACGCCCAATATCGATAGGTTGGCTTCAGAAGGCGCTTTGTTTGAAAATTTCTATTCTGAAGGTCTTCCCACGGTTCCCACCAGGACCACCTTTTTCACCGGCCGATACACGTTCCCCTTTCGCGGGTGGCAGAGACTGGAGCCCACGGACGTGTTGCTGGCGGAAATACTCTGGAACCAGGGTTATAAATCCGCACTTGTAACCGATGTATATCATTTGCATAAACCCTCCATGGCTTTCGAACGCGGGTTCGATTATGTGAATTTTGTGCGGGGTCATGAAGGGGATCCGTGGATCATCGATCAGACGATCAACGTCGATGCAGAGTTGGAGAAATATTACAAGGGAGACGGCAAGGATAAAGCGGTCAAGGCCCAGCTGGCTCAGTACCTCCGGAACATTCACTGGTGGAAAGGTGAAGAGGACACCTTTGTGGCCAGATGCGTCAAAGAGAGCATCAACTGGCTGGATGGGCAGCCGGTGAAAGACAACCTTTTTCTCTGGCTGGATTGTTTCGATCCGCACGAACCCTGGGATCCGCCGGCGCCTTACAATCGGATGTATACGGATCCCGACTATACAGGCAAAGATATTATTCACCCGATACCCGGGCGTACCGAGGGGTACCTTACACCCGACGAGTTGAACCATATTTCAAAGCTTTACGCGGGAAAGGTGAGCCTGTGCGATGCCTGGGTCGGTAAGTTCCTGGATACCCTCAAGGAGATGGGAATGTACGACAATACCCTGATCATCTACACAACCGATCATGGGGAGCCTTTCTCCGAGCACGGCATCATCAAGAAAGCCGAACCTTACCTTTATGAGGAGCTGGTCCATATTCCGCTGATCATAAAGCATCCGGAAGGAATCGGAGCCGGGAAGAGGTTCGACGCGCTGGTGGAAACCACCGAGGTATTCCCGACCATCCTTGATTTTCTCAAGGTCCGTATGCCGCCGAGAATTCATGGCCAGAGCCTGCTGCCGATGATGGCGGGGGAGCAGGAATCCATCCGGGATTATGCCTACATGGGTTATTTTAAGCGTTCCTGGCGAATCAACGATAAAGAGTGGTGTTTCCACATGAACCTGGATAAAGGCAGAGAAAATGAATTGTACAATCTTAAAGAAGATCCGGGTGAAACGAAAAACCTTGTGGAGCAAGACCGCACTAAGGCCATGGAGCTTGAGCTGGAGTTGCGCCGGTTTACGGGCAACCTGCGATAAAGGCGCCGTTGTTTTTGATACTGTTTATTTTTTAGATCAAGTTTGATGTTTTTTGAAAGCCTGCCTCCCATCGGGGGGCAGGCTTTTTTTCGGTTGGTTAAACGAGCACGCCTTCGGCGGGTGTCAGATTTTTGAACTGTGGGCAGTAGTCCGGCGTATAGCGATGGGCCCGGAAGATCCCCCATCGGACCTCGGTGCGCATGTTCGGGTACGGCCTTGTATAGTGCCAGACCGTTTCCCGGTCGTTCGTCACCTCGAATATCACGCCGTTTCCGCCGGACGTGATCACCGTGTTGCCGTTGGGCATGCGATCCGCCCCGCTGATGAACGGCGAGAAATGCACCCTGCCTCGCACGTAACCTTCAATTCCGAAGGCGTCCTCGCTTTGCCAGACCACCTCGTTGGTCTTGATGCTCACCTCAAGCGCCCTGGACATGTAGTT
>Ga0209164_1004139_pt1 | contig 13223 bp, 8 predicted proteins | sample MTBNYHSulfiMetaG_FD_187458 | JGI IMG/M metagenome (GOLD analysis project Ga0209164, IMG submission 187458) | Enrichment culture microbial communities from rom New York Harbor, USA that are MTBE-degrading - MTBE-NYH (New York Harbor Sulfidogenic)... | ecosystem: Environmental > Aquatic > Marine >...
CGAGGTCGAGCTGGAGCTCCCCCTCGTCGGGGTCCGCGGGGTTGTCGTTGACGAACGCGCGGACATCTCCGACCACGGAGATCTCGGGGTTGACGCCCTGCGCGCCTGCACCCGCGGCAAGAAGGGTGATGGCCGCGAGGACGGCGGCTCGTCGTCTGGCTCGGAGCATGGAACCCTCCGGGAGTCGATCACACGTGACGGGCGCGGTCGGTGATCAGGCGGCGGAAGGGGGAGCCCGGGAGGACCCGGCGCCGGGGCCGAACCTCCCGACGAGCCGGTCGCCGGCGGTCGGCGACACCGGCGAGACCGGCTGCGGCAGTGCCGCCGGGGCCGCGGCCGGCAGCCCCGCCGCCGGCGGGCCCGCGGTGCACGCCGGGCAGTGCGACGGGCCCCCGTCGGCGGGGTGGGCCGCCACGAGCTTCGGACCGTCGTCGCCGCAGGCCGCCCCGCCCTCCGGCGGGTGGCTGTGGAGCAGCGGCGGGGCGAGCATGAGGAGCGCGACCGCCACGGCCAGCCGGGGCCGCCAGGAAACGAGACCACCTCTCATCCACGCCGATGCTACGCAGGGCCGCTCGGGGTGTCAACCGGGAGTCGACCCCAAACCGTTGCGATGGAGGTCTTCCGGGCGGTCGGGGCGCAACGGACAGGTCCGCGTCCCAGGTCCGGCGCTGACAGCGACAGCGGCAGGGAACAGCGACGGCGTCAGGGGGCAGTGGCAGGATCAGGGACAGCGGCAGCGACAGCGGCAGCGGCAGCGGCAGCGACAGCGGCAGCGACAGCGGCAGCGACAGCGGCAGCGACAGCGGCAGCGGCCTCGACCCCAACCGAGGCGCTATACTCGACCCCGAGCCCGGTGGCGACCGAAGCGTCACCGACCGGGGGAGAGGAGACCGTGGAGCTGCCCATCGAACAGCTGGCCAGCCGGCTCGGCCTGGCAGAGAGCACCGTCGCGCGCTGGATCCGACAGGGCCGTCTACCGGCGACCCGGCGCGACGACGCGTGCGCCTTCGACGAACGCGAGCTCGAGGCGTGGGCGCGCGCCCACAAGCTCACCCTGGCCGCGGCGGCATCCCCGGCCGCCGCCGCCGAGGACCGACCGGTGGACCTGCTGGCGGCGCTCCACCGCGGGGGCCTCCACCACCGGGTCGGGGGCCACGACGTCCCGTCGGTGCTGGCCGCCGCCGTCGAGCTGTCGCCGGTCGCGGTCGCCAGCCGAGCCGACCTGGTGCGGAGCCTGCTCGAGCGGGAGGCGTTGTCGTCCACCGGCATCGGCAACGGCGTCGCCGTGCCCCACCCCCGCAACCCGTCGCCCGACCTGGCCCGACACCCGTCGGTCACCACCTGCCGGCTCGAGCACCCGGTCAACTTCAACGCCGTCGACGGCGAGCCGGTGACGGCGGTGCTCCTGCTCCTGTCGCCGACCGTCCGGCTCCACCTCAAGCTCCTCTCCCAGATCGCGTTCCTCCTCCGCGACCCGACCTTCTCCGGCGCTCTGACCGAGGGTGCCAGGGCCGCCCGGTTCTGGGCCGCTGCCGAAGAGGCCTCGGACCGCCTCGAAGCGGCCCGCCGGCGCTGATGTCCGCACGCTCGCCCCTGCTTCCCCTGCGGGCCCTCCTGCAGAGGGTCGACCAGCGGGTGCTCCTCATCACCGCGGCGGTGGTGGTGGGGATGACCAGCGGCCTCGCCGCCCTCCTGCTGACCCGGGGAATCTCCGCCGTCGACGAGGGGCTCGACCTCGCGCGCCACCACTGGTGGTCCCTGCTCCTGCCCGGGTTCGGCGCCGCCGCCGGGGTCCTGTTCCTGCGTCGGGTCGTCCGTGAGCCCCCGGGCCACGGCGTGCCGGAGGTGATCCTCTCGGTCTCCCGTCGCGGCGGCGCCCTGCCCATTTCGGCCAGCTTCTCGCGCCTGGTGGCGGCGTGCCTGACCATCGGCAGCGGCGGCTCGGCCGGGCCGGAGGCGCCGGTGGTGGTCAGCGGCAGCGCCATCGGCTCCACCGTGGGCCGTGCCCTGGCCATCCCGGAGCGGCAGCGGGTGGTGCTGGTGGGTTGCGGCTCCGCCGCCGCCATCGCCGCCATCTTCAACGCGCCGATCGCCGGGATCATCTTCACGTTGGAGGTGATCCTCGGCGAGTGGACCGCCGTCAACATCGTCCCCATCGCCATCGCCGCGGTGGCCGGCACGGCCCTCAGCCGGGTCCTCAACGGCAACCAGATCCCGTTCCCCCACACCGAGTTCTCGATCGGCCTCGGCGACCTGGGCGCGAGCCTCGGCCTGGCCGCGCTGGCCGCGGTGGCTTCGATACTCCTCACCCGGTTGTTGCGGGAAAGCCACCGGGCGTGGCACCGGCTCCCGGCCCCGGACTGGCTCCGCGCCGGCCTCGGCGGCGTCGCGGTGGGCGCGGTCGGGCTGCTCCTGCCGGGGGTTCTGGGGGAAGGCTACGAGATGGTTCGCCAGACCATCGGCGCCCACTTCCCCCCGGGCATCGGGCTGGTGGCCCTGGTCCTCGTCGCCAAGATGGTCGCCACCTCCGTCACCCTCGGCTCGGGAGGGGCCGGCGGGATCTTCGCCCCGAGCCTGGTCATCGGCAGCCTGGCGGGAGTCACGTACCACCGGGCCCTCACCACCATCGTCCCGGGTCTGCCGCTGGAGTCGGAAGGCTGCTATGCCCTGATCGGCATGGCCGGGCTCGTCAGCGGCATGCTGCAGGCGCCGTTGACCGGGATCTTCCTGATCATCGAGATCACCGGCGGCCAGGCCGTGATCCTGCCCCTGATCGTGGTCGCCACCGTCGCCTCCACCGTGGCTCACCGTCTCGAGCCGACCACGTTCTACCTCGACGACCTGATCCGCCGCGGCCAGCTGCTGCGGCCGGGCACCGACGCCCGGGTCCTGGCCGACATCCGGGTTGAGGAGCTGCTGGAGCGGGACTGCGTGTCGGTGCCGGAGGGGATGCGGTTGCGCGATCTCGTCGAGGTGGTCAAGACCTCGCGACGCAACTTCTTCCCGGTGCTCGCGGTCCCCGGCGGCGAGTTCGCGGGGCTGCTCCACCTCGACGACCTGCGTCCCTACCTCTTCAGCCAGGAGCTCTACGACGCGGTGGTTGCGGGGGAGATCATGGATCCCGACCCGCCGCTGGTCCGCCCGGACGACGACCTCAACCAGGTCCTCGACCGGATGAACCGGCTGGGGCGATTCAGCATGCCGGTGGTCGAAGGCGGCCGCTTCCTGGGGATGATCTCCAAGGCCACCCTGCTCGACTGCTACCGCCGCGAGCTGCTCGTCCAGACCGACGCCCCGCCGGTGCTGTGAGTCTACCCCCCCGCCCGATCCCGGGTGGGTGGGCCCGGGCACCGCCGAGGGCGGAGCTCAATGACATGTTGGGGGCGAAGGTCCCGGTCCTTTGCGGCGGCTACCCCGGGGGAGCGAGGTATCCCAGGGCCGCCCCCTGGTCGCCGTTCATCACGACCTTGAGGACTCGTCCGCCGGCGCTCTCGCCGATGTCGATGACCCGGACCGTCCGCTCCAGGTGGGCATACTCTGGCAGCAGCGCCGGCAGCAGGTTGGGCACGCCGAGCAGGAAAGCCTCGTTGAAGTGCACCCCCTCGTCGTCGGGGTACAGCGGCAGGTACCGGATCTCGGAGTCCACCAGGTCCTGGAAGAAGTGGGTGCCGAAGGACACGTCGGGCACGTAGCTCCCCCGCCGGCGGGCAACCTCCACCAGGAGGGCGGTGTTGTTGAGGTCGGAGTACGTGACCCGGACGCCGAGCTTGATGTCGCCTCGGCTGCCCCACCGTCCCGGGCCCATCAGGCCGAACCGGCGCCGGGGCAGGATGGCGTTCAGTCGTCCGATCGCCTCCCCCACGCGGCGAAGCTCGTCGTGGCTCGCGAGCTCTGCGTACTGGAGCGGGTCGACGTAGACCAGGTGGGTGAGGTCGGGGACCCGGCCGTTGGAGACGTACCGCCGGGCGGAAAAGACGATGTCCACCTCGGCCACGTTTCCCGGAATCTGCGACGCCTGGTCGTCTCGAGACCGGGCCTGGGGGCGGCACTGGAGCAGGAACAGGCGTTCGCCGTCGAAGGCGAACTCCACGTCTACCGGGGCCAGGAGGGCCGCCTGCAGCTCCCCGAGGATGGCCCGCATCTGGACCACGAACGGGGTCCGCGTCACCAGGCCGTCGAACGTCACCACCAGCTCGTCGAGCGGCAACGGCTGGCCCGCACCGAGACCGATGACCCGCGTGATCGCCCCGTCCCGGTACAACGACACCATCTGCTCGAGCGCCGGGTACGCCGTCCCGACCTCGCCCAGGAGCTCTCTGAAGTCTCGGGTCTCGAAGGCGCCGCTTTCCAGGTTGATGAGGTCCACCTTCTGGGGGGAGTAGCGGACGACCTCGTCCGGCGTGACGTTGACCCGCAGACCCGGCTGGCCGGGAGAGATCAGCGCCGGGTAGTCGTCGCTCAACCGGTCGACGGCGCGGGTGCCGAGACCCGGGACCAGCCGGAGCACACCGTCCTCGCGCCGGATCCGGGGCGACCAGCGCATCTCGTTGTGGCTGAATGCGACCCCCGCGATCGCCGGGAACCAGAATCGACCCACCGGGCGCCCCACCACCTCCTGGATCAGCACCCCCATCTCCTCGCGGAAGTCGAGCAGGCCGCGCTCGGCCCGGTACTCGATGGGGTCCGGTCCGAAGACCGACGCGTACACCTCGGCCACGGCGTCGAGGAGCGCCGCGAGGCGTTGCTCGCGGCTGCCGCGGTTGGCGACGAACAGGCTCTTGTACTTGCCGGCGAAAGGGTGGCCCAGGCGGTCCTCGAGCAGGCTCGAGCTTCGCACCACCAGCGGCACGTCGCCGAAGTCGTCCAGGGCCATGGTCAACCCCTTGACGATCTCGGTCGGGAAGTGGGAGTGCTTGAAGATCTGGACGATGTGCGGGTAGTCCTGTCGTACCTCCTTGATCGACTTGTACTTCTGCTCGTACAGCTCGTCGAGGCCGTTGGCGTTGATGAAGGTCAGGATGGCATCCGACGTCACGTACCAGGCCCGGGGCGTGAAGACCTCGCCGATTTCGGGGCACCGGAGCCGTGCCCGCTCGAGAACGCGGGTGGCGAGGATGAGCCCGGAGGCCTTGCCGCCGAGCCGGCCATGGCTCCCGGTGGTACACACCACCCGGCGCAGCAGGCCGGCGAAGTCCTCCACGCTCAGGTACTGCTTGGCGATGTTGATGAAGTCGAGCTGCTCGCCGAGCATCCGGCGGATCAGCTCCACCCGGACCCCGACCTCCGCGGCCGGTGAGAGCACCGTGCCCTCCGGCACCAGGTTCAGGTAGCGCTTGATGGCGTCCGCCAGGTCGTCCAGGGGTGGGTGGATGCTGGAGACGGCGCGGGTCAGGAACCGGGACTTGTCCTCCTCGACCCAGCGCTGGATCAGGCCCAGGATCTCCCCGTCGGACAGGTGGGCGGAGGCCACCCGGAAGGTCTCGTCGCAGACCTCCCGCAACCGCTCGACGGAGGCCTTCTGCTGTGGCTGGTTGCTCTCGGAGGAGGCGGCCTCGCTCAGCACCGCCTCCCCGTGGCGATGGAGGAGGGTGCGGGCCTCGCCGATGCCGCGCAGCACCAGGGCGTTCATCATCCGCCGGGCGACGCTGACGAACAGCTGGGGGTCGATCTTGCGCAGCATGTCGAGGGCGACCCCCCACTCCCCTCGACCGCCTCCCTCGGCCTCCGGCCCGGACCCGGCCTGCGGGGCCGAGAACATGTCCCGCAGGCTGAGGTGGAGGATCCGCTGCGCGAGTCGGCCGGCCACGGAGGTCAGCAGCTGCACCTCCTCCTTCAGGAAGGGTCCCTCGTCGGCCGCCGGCAGCTCCCGGGTGTAGTGAACCCCGAGCTGACCCACCCTGACCCCCCGGACGACGATGTCGGCCGTCAGTCGCCAGGGGGTGTCGACAACGTCAGAGGTGGCGAACGTCTGGCCGCGGTAGACGACCCACGCGCGACACGACGCCGGGAACTGCCACCCCTGGGGTATCGCCTCCACCACCTCCCGGAAGACCTGCTCGATCGGCTTCTCGGCGTCGCTGAGGATCTCCTCCACCCGGTAGATGGTGTTGAGCTCCTTCGCCCGCTCCAGGAGCGAGACCAGCAACCCCTGGCTCGCGCCGTCCTGCTGCTCGACCATGGCATTCCAGTTTACCCCGGAGGGGAGGTTCCAGCTGCAAGGGCCGCCGGGGGAGGGTGTCGCGACAGCGGCAGCCGGCAGGGACAGCGACAGCGGCAGCGGCAGCGGCAGCGACAGCGGCAGCGGCAGCGGCAGCGACAGCGGCAGCGGCAGCGGTAGCCGGCAGGGGCAGCGACAGGGACAGGGGCGGGGGCAGCTGCAGACACGGCCATCCCCGTCACCGCTGCCTCCGCCTGGGATGCGTGTCTCCCACCACCCGGTGCGGCCCCCTCCGTCTCGACATCTCAACGGTCTCGGGGGGTGGGGGAGCTGACAGCTGACAGCTGACAGCTGACGGCTGACAGCTACCCTGGGCTCTCGGCCCTCGACGCGGTATGATCGAGGGCTATGGTTCGCGACGCCGCAGACAGGGACCCGACCTCGGCCTCCCCGCTCCGTCGCTACTCGCGGGGCCAGGTGCTCGGGCAGCTCACTCGGGAGGTTGCCGAGCGCGGCTACCAGCTCTACCGCGAGCGCCGGGTGGTTCGGGTCACCTGGACGGGAGAACAGGTCGAGGCGGTCTTGAGCGTGCCGCAGACCACGGTGTCCATCGAGGACCGGGACGACCAGCAGTGGCTTTCCAGCCGCTGCTCTGCCTGCGCGGACCGTCAGGCCCCGTGCGTCCACGCCGCGGCCGCCCTCCTCCAGTGGCTCGACGTCCGGCCCACCATGCTCCGGCTCGGAGCCGGCACGATCTGGCGCTCCGGGTCTCGCCACCCCTTTCTCGCTGCGGGTCGGGCGGCCGCCGACCGGGTCGACCTGAGCCACCTCTCCGGCGTGGACCTCCGGTCGGCTCTCGAGCTGCAGCTCTCTCTCCACCGATCCGGCGCCGCGGTCGCCAGCCTGGTGAACGGCGAGGTGCAGATCCAGGTCGTCCTTCCGTCGGGCGACCCGCGGGTGGTGTTCTTCTCGGCCGACCTCCTGCCGGGCGCGCTGCCACTGCTCAACGCGCTGCCCCGGCTGCGCCTGGAGGGGGAGCTGGCCAACCTCGAGCTCTCCGAGGCTCGGCTGCAGCCGGTGCTGCGCGCCTTCTGGCAGGACGACGCCGTCGTCCTCGAGCCCGCCTACTGCCTGGCGGATGGCTCGACCTTCACCCTGGAGGAGCTGCGCGGGCGGATCCACGGGCGCTGGGCCCGACTCGGCGGCCGGCTCTGTCTGCTCCTCGACCCCGCCACCCCGCTGGTGCCCTACCACCGCAAGGGGCGCCAGGTCCTGCGCGGGCGCGAGGCCCTCCGCTTCCTGACCCTGGACATGCCCCAGCTTGCCCAGTGCCCCCACTACCGGCCCGCTGGGGACCTCGCCACCTTCCAACAGCCGCTGGTGCCCCGGCCCCGCGCTCTGGAGGCGGACCGGGAGCCGTCGGGGAGGATCCGGCTCCGCCCCACCTTCGCCGCCGGGCCCCACGAGGTGGCGTGGCGAGCGGCCCTGCGCCTGTTCGAGGCCGAGTTCGCGCGCGTCGAGGATGCCATCGTTCGCGCCCCTGACCTGCGGCCATTCGAACGCACCGGCTTCCGCCTCCCCGGTCGCGGCAGAGAGCACGGCCTGGTGGGGGACCGCATCGCGCTGATCAGGGTCCTGGCCGAGACCCGGCTCCCCCTCGCCACCTCGGACCCGGACCTTGCCCACCTGGCAACGCTGCTGGCGGGCCACCCACCGCCGGCGGTGCCCCCCCCCGCGGGCCTTCGCTCGAGCCTGCGCGCCTATCAGCTCGAAGGGCTCGCGTGGTTGGAGAGCCGCTACCTCACCCGGGTCGGCGCCCTGCTCGCGGACGACATGGGCCTCGGCAAGACGCACCAGGTCATGGGGCTCCTGTGCCGGGTCCGGGAACGCCTGCCGCGGGCGGACTTCCTCGTGGTCTGCCCGCGGGGGGTGCTGGAGCACTGGCGCAACCTGCTGGAGACCTTCGCCCCTCATCTGCCGGTGCAGACCTTCCACGGTCCGGGCCGCTCCATCTCGCCACCCGCGGCCACCGGCGCCCTCGTGCTCACCACGTACGACACCCTGATCCGCTCCGCCGCCCTGCTCGGCCAGCGCCGGTGGGAGGTCGCCGTGTTCGACGAGGCGCAGCGGATCAAGAACCCTCGCACCAAGGCCGCCCGCGCGGCGCGTCGCATCCCGGCCGAGTTCCGAACCGCGCTCAGCGGCACACCGCTGGAAAACCGGTTGACGGAGCTGTGGTCCGTGGTGGACCTGATCCTCCCGGGTTACCTCGGCTCCGAGCGGGATTTTCGCGCCACCTATCGCAACCCGTCGCAGCAGCAGCTCCAGCGACTGCGACACCGGTTGGGAATACTGACCCTGAGGCGGCTCAAGGAGCAGGTCCTCGCCGACCTCCCAGAAAAGGTCGAGGACGTCCGCTACTGCCGCCTCACCCCGCAGCAGGAGGCGCTGTACCAGAGGGTCCACACCGACCACAGCCCCGAGATCGCGGCCCGCCTCGGCGACCCCGGTGCGGACATACCCTATCTCCACATCTTTGCCCTGCTCACCCGGCTCAAGCAGGTGTGCGACCACCCGGCTCTGGTCGGAGTCGAGGGGGGGCGCCCGGCCTCGGGCAAGCTCGAGGTACTCGACGAGATCCTGGACCAGGCCCTGGCCGCCGACCACCGGGTGGTGGTCTTCTCGCAGTACGCGACCATGGTCGAGCTCCTCATCCGGCACCTCCGCGGCCGGCGCCTGAAGGCCCTGAGCCTGACCGGTGCGACCCGCGACCGCGAACGCGTCATCCGTCGTTTCAACTCGGGCCAACACGAGCGGGTCCTGGTGGCGACCCTGATGGTCGGCGGAGTGGGCATCGACCTGACCGGAGCGTCTGCGGTGATCCACTACGACCGCTGGTGGAACCCGGCCCGCGAGAACCAGGCCACCGACAGGGTCCACCGCATCGGCCAGCGTCACTTCGTCCAGGTCTTCAAGCTCGTCACCCGCGACACGATCGAGGAGCGCATCGACGCCATCATCCAGGCCAAGCTCGACCTCGTCGACGAGGTAATCGTGCCCACCGACCAGGTGGTGCGCAGCCTCGACCGCCGCGAGCTCGCCCACCTGCTCGGGCTCGAGCTGGGGTGAGAGCGACTCACCCAGCGCGGGCGCCGCCCGGAACCCGAGGAGGGGGGGAGAGAGAACGCAGAGACGCCAAGAACACGCCAAGACGCAAGAAGGCCCTGGCGAGGGAGCACACCCACTCGAGCTGGCCCCGCCGCCAGCCGCCGGCCGCCCGATCCCGGATGACGGGCCGCGGGCCGCAGGCGGCGGGATTCGGGTGATGGGACGTCGCGGCGGGGTGGGTGTAGGATGACCGGGGGGGTGGACCATGACACCCGACTACCTCATCTGTCTCGAGTGTGAGAGCCCGGTGTACGTCTTCGAGTGGGAGGACGACAAGGTCGTCGAGGCGTTGTGCACCGTCTGCGGCAACGACGAACCGAGCCAGTTCGCGACCGAAGATGACTTCGAGGAGATGTCCCTCACCTCCGCCTTCATGCGGCGGGAGCGCTCGCGCGAGACGTGACCCTCCCGGCCCCCAGCCTCTGTACCGGCACGACTCCGACGCCATGGCCTTCGTGAGCTTTCTCTGGCACCTCCACCAGCCGTCCTACCGGACGGCCGACCGGGTGTCACACGCCCCCTGGGTGGCCCTCCACGCGGGCGGCGCCTACACCACCCTCGCCCGGGCCATCCTCTCGACCGGTGGCCGCGGTCAGGTGGTGAACATCGTCCCGACCCTGCTCGAGCAGCTCGAGGCGTACCGCGACGGCACGGTGGTCGACCCGGTGGTCGAGGCGCTGCGGTGCCCCGCCTCCGAGCTCGACCGGACAGGCCGACAGACGGTGGTCGACTGGGCGTTTCACGTCACCACCCGCCAGCTCGAACGCTACCCCCGCCTGCGCGAGCTCGCCGCGCGACGTCACCAGGCCCGACGTCGCGAGCGACGGGACAGCCGCTACGGGCTCGGCGACCTGCGCGACCTCCAGATCCTGACCATCCTCGCCCACGCCGGCCCGCAGGCGTGGGCCGACCCACGCCTTGAGCCGCTCCACGCCAAGGGCCGCCAGTTCACCGCCGACGACCACCGGCTCGCAACCCGGTGGCTGGCGGCTCAGCCGGGCGAGGTGGTCGAGCTGTGGCGCCGGCTGGCCGGCCAGGGCGGGGTGGAGGTCGCGACCAGCCCGTACGCGCACCCGATCATGCCCCTCCTCATCGACTCTGCCGTGGTCGGTCCGAGCTGGGCACCCCACCAGGCGCCCTCCGTGCCGCCGTTCCGGTACCCCGACGACGCCCGCCGGCAGCTGGACGCAGCCCTCGCCTTCATGCGCGGCCGAGGCTTCGACCCGCGCGGCTGCTGGCCGCCCGAAGGCTCGGTCTCGGCCGAGGCGGTGACGCTGTACGGTGACGCCGGCGTCCGCTGGCTGGTCACCGACGAGGGCATCCTCGAGCGCTCCCTGGGCCGCCCCCTGCGGCGGGGGGTGGTTACCTCCCCGGACCTCTACCGGCCGTGGCGCCTCGCCGACGGCGGGCCTGCGATCCTGTTCCGCGACCGATGGCTGTCGGACGAGATCGGCTTCAAGTGCGGCCACTGGGAGAACGAGCGCCTGGCCGCGGCCCACGTCGTCGAGCACCTCACCGGGCTCGCCCGAAGTCTGAGCGAGGACGCCACCGTGGTGGTGGCCCTCGACGGGGAAAACCCGTGGCTCCACTTTCCGGAGGGCGGGGCGGCCTTCCTCGACGAGCTGCTCGACCGCCTGTCGGAGGACACGACGGAGCTGAAGGCGCTCACTCTCGACGAGGTGGCGGAGCGGCGCACGGCGTCCACTCTGGCCTCGCTCCACCCGGGATCCTGGATCAACGGCAACTTCTCCACCTGGATCGGCCACCCGGAGAAGACCGCGGCGTGGGAGGTCTTGGCCGCGATCCGGGCCGCGGTCGGCTCAGAGCGTGCCCCGCAGTGCCCGTCGTTGCTCGTGGCCGAGGCCTCCGACTGGTTCTGGTGGCTCGGCGACGACAACCCCACCCCGCTGGCGCCGCTGTACGACCGCATTTTCAGACGCCACCTCGAGGACCTCTGCAGCCAGGCCAGGGTCGAGCCGCCGGTGGACCTCGGCCGCCCCCTCAAGGCGGTGACCCGCCCCCTGCCGGTACCGTTGTCCCGGGTGTGGCCCCCGCCGGTGCTCGACGGTCGCGTGACCAGCTACTTCGAGTGGTCGCTCGCCGCCTGGGTCACGGCCGGGGAGGAGCAGCCTCTGCGCCGTCTCGCCTTGTGGGCCGACGGGGACGAGCTCCACCTTCTGGTCGAGGGCAGGGGCAGGATGAGCGAGCTGCTCGCCGACCAGCCGCTGTCGGTGGTCCTGCAGTCGCCCGAGGGGACCCGGCTCGAGCTCGAGGTCTCCTCGACGGGGTGCGACCACCCTCGTGCCCGCTGCAGCGTCAACCACGTGGTGGAAATGTCGGTCCCCTGGAGGGGTCAGGGGGGTCACCGGCTCGAGGTCCGCCTCGGCGGATGCAGCCTGCCCGAGGGGGCGGTGCTGCTGGTGGAGCCTCTGGAAGTGGACGAGGAGCTGCCGGCGGTGGGCGCCGAGTAGAGGGAAACGAAGGAGAACCGCTCGATGTCCGAACTGCGCTACGACCCCATCAAGCACCGCTGGGCGATCATCGCCCCCGAACGCAAGATGCGACCTGACGAGTTGCTCGTCCCTCAACCCGAGGCGCCACCGCCGGCGGACGCCGACGGCTGCCCGTTCGAGTACGGCCAGGAGCACCGCACCGCGCCCGAAATCCTGGTCATTCCCCGCGCTCAGCCCGCCGGCAGCGGCCCCAACTGGCAGGTCCGGGTGGTGCCCAACCGGTTCCCGGTGCTGCGGGTGGAGGGGGAGGTGGCGCGGGAGGGACTGGGTTTCTACGACCGCGTCTCCGGAGTCGGCGCCCACGAGGTGATCGTCGAGAGCCCCGACCACGACCGCGACACCGCCGCGCTTTCCCAGGACGAGGTGGTGAGCGTCCTCGTCGCCTGCCGCTCCCGCCTCCAGGACCTGCGTCGCGACCCCAGACTGCGCTACACCCTGCTCTTCAAGAACCGCGGCCGGGAGGCCGGCGCCACCTACTCGCACCCCCACTGGCAGCTGATCTCGACCCCCATCATCCCCAGCGTCGTGGTCCAGGAGCTGAAGGTTGCCCGCGAGCACTACGGCCGCAAGGAACGCTGCATCTTCTGCGACCTCATCCGCCTCGAGCTCCGCCTCGGCGTCCGGGTCGCCCTCGAGACCGACCGGTTCATCGCGATCAGCCCCTTCGCCTCCGCCTTCCCGTTCGAGACCTGGATCCTGCCCCGCACCCACTGCCACGACCTGGCGGTGGCGTCCGACGACGACCTCACCGGGCTCGCCCTGATCCTCGGCGACCTCCTGCGCCGACTCCGGGCGCTGCTGTCCGACCCCCCCTACAACCTGGTCCTGCACACCGCCCCCAGCCCCCACCCGCGGCCCGGTCAGCCCGAGTACTGGAGCACCATCGAGCACGACTTCCACTGGCACCTGGAGCTGGTCCCCCGGATCACCCGCTTCGCCGGCTTCGAGTGGGGCTCCGGCTACACCATCAACCCCACCCCTCCCGAGGAGGCCGCCCGCTTCCTCCACGACGCCGACCCGGAGCAGGACGCCGCGGCCGGTTGACCCGGACACCTCACACGGTCGCGACACGAGGTGTCTGTTGAACCGCGAAGGGCGCGAAGGGGATCTTCCCGGCGCTCGCCTTCGCGTTCTTCGCGTCTTCGTGGTTCAAACCTCTCCGCGCACCGCCGCCGAGCCCCCCTACCCCCGCGGGAGCGGCAGGAGGGCCCCGCCGGAGACCGGCAGGTCGACGCCGGTGAGGTGGCGGGCCGCGACGTCGTCGGCCAGGAACATGACCGCCGCCGCCACGTCCTCGACCTCGGCGATGCGGCGGAGGGGGACGCCGGCGACGATCCGGGCCTCGCGGCCGGTCTCGGCCAGGGCATCGGTGGCCATGGGGGTCC
>Ga0209164_1004140_pt1 | contig 13222 bp, 9 predicted proteins | sample MTBNYHSulfiMetaG_FD_187458 | JGI IMG/M metagenome (GOLD analysis project Ga0209164, IMG submission 187458) | Enrichment culture microbial communities from rom New York Harbor, USA that are MTBE-degrading - MTBE-NYH (New York Harbor Sulfidogenic)... | ecosystem: Environmental > Aquatic > Marine >...
ATTCTCGTTCTCTATCTCGCTATGGCGATTTTTGCGGGAGCGGGAGCCGGTATTCTGGAACACCCGTCCGTGAGGCAATCCATGGAGCACCACCTTCTGGAAAACCTGTTCGTAACCCGTGTGGAGCAAAACCCTCATGACGCTTCCGCCCGCTTCTTTCTGGGCACCTTCTATCTTGAAACGGAGAAGTATGGTAAGGCCGAGCAACTGCTGTCCGAAGCCCTTTCCATGGACCCCGACAACGCCGACATCCTCAATAATCTGGCGTGGCTTTACGCTACATCGCCGGATCCCGACACTCGGAATGAACCGGAGGCGGTTCACCTGGCGGAACGCGCAGCTCGACTCCACCCCGCGCCCCATATCCTGGACACACTGGCCGAAGCCTACTACCGGGCCAACCGCTACCGAGAAGCCGTTGAAACCGCGGAACGCATCCCTCTTTCATCACTCGAGGGCCCGGATCGTTCCTATTTCGAGGCGCAACTGAAAAAATTCCGGGAAGCCCTTTTCCCAAACGATTCCCATCCCGAAACTCCCTGAACCTTTTCTTCGAATTCTCCACTCCCGCGCCCGATTCCTTCCTATTCTCATGAAACTTTCCGACACAGGATCGGATTCCTCCGCATCCAGCCGCCCTGACCGTACCACCGGAAATCGCCTCCCCCGTGGCGCTTCTCGGCCGGTCGACGCATTGTGAAGTAAGGGAGAACTTTTCAGGTCACGGCGCGTTCCGGCCTCAAACTAGCGCTTTAGCATCTCCCCCAACTTTCTGATTACAGGAGCAAGCTGCTCAGAAAGCATTTCGGAAAAGACCGGTCCCGGCTTGGCGGAAAGCAATGAAACCGAGGAACTCGATTCCCGAGGAATCCGGTGTGCCCTCAGATTGCCGCGGATGGCGAGCTTCGACCGACTGAAAAGCGTTCCGGAACCATTACCGAATGGGAGCGCTTGGATCACAGCCCGCAGCGGCCCCGCCGGGTTTCCGGATTCGGACTGCATGGTGTGTTCCTTTCCGCGTGTTCGGAAAGGCCAATACATTGACTAAGAGGTGTGTATGAGACTCAATTTTCGGACTAAGTTACTTGTCCTTCTTGTTCCTGTGGTGAGTCTGGTCGTCGCGGCCGTGGCGGTAACCTCTTATGTGGCGGCACACCGAGATCCCGCCGTCGGAGGGGGCCGCCCCCCAAGAGGGCGGCCTCGACCGGACGGTTACTTCACCACACCCGTCATGACACTGGAATCGTTGGGACCGCGAAACCCGAGTCTCTTGATTTGACTTACTCCCGCCGCTTCCAGCATTCCGCGGATCTCCCCTTCCGAATAGGATTGGCCGCGCTCCGTATTCAGGAGCATGTTCAGGGAAAACACGGCGGGAAACAAGGGTCGATCCTTGGAATCTTCCAGGATGAAATCGTGGATCAGAATCACCCCGCCGGTTTCCAGAACGGAGACGGCCTTGCGGATGAGATCCCTGCAGAATTCAGGACCTTCCCCATGGAGTATATGAGAAAGCCATGCCACATCGTACCGTCCCGGCAAATCCTCTTTCGCAAAATCTCCGCCGATGAACTCGATACGATCCGAAAGCCCGAAGCTTTCAATGGTTCGGGCCGCAAAGGAACGGGATGACGGCAGATCGAACACGCGGGCTTTCAGGTTTGGGTACGCCAGGCAGAAATGGATGGCATACGTTCCCGGCCCACCCCCCAGATCGAGCAGGCGGGTCCTTCCGGACAAATCGATGGCGGGTGCAAGACGCGGTGCGATTCCCATGGCCAGGTTGAACATACCCATGAGGAAGGCTTCCCGCTCCTGCGCTTCTCCATGGGATCGTTTTTGCGGAGGTTTGCCCGACGCCACCGCTTCCGGAAGTTTGGACCACGCATCCACCAGATGGTGGTGGTGCAGTATCATATATCCCACGTATTCCCGAGACCCCTTGTTCAGATACGTCCCGCTCAGGGGCGTGTTGCCGTAACGCAGGCCGCTCTTCTCAAGAAGTCCCATGGCCGCCAAGGCGTTCAGCAACATGCCCAGAGCTCGCTCATCGAGACCCAGATCCTTTGCGAGTTCGGCTGCGGTGGCGGGCTTATTCCCGATCCGCGTGAAGACGTCCAACCGTACACTCGCATGCAGGGTGCACGAACGCCAATAGGCTCCCGACACCTCCAACAGGGGTCCCGGGTTCAAAGCAGACACATCCATGGATTCGTTTCCTCCCGATTATTCAAACCGCCATTGCCGCATGGAACAGACCGCCGAACCTTCCTTCTATGGTACGAAAAGCCGGATTCCTCCGAATTTCCCGGAGAAACGGGATCTTTCAGGAATCCAGTCCCATTCCCTTCAGAATCTCGTCCACGCGGCAGTGCCGCTCCACGTGGCGAGCCAATCGATCGTAATGGTGAAAACGACTCAGCCGTCCCTTTCCGGGACGGCGCGTCTTGAGTCCTTTGCGTTCCCGAAGATGGTTCAACAGGCGAGTCCGGAGCCCGGGCTTATCCAGAAGTCCGTGGACGTAACATCCCGCAATGCGGCCGTCCTGTGAAACATGGCCGTCCTCCCAATCCTTGGAACTCCCCGGAGATCTTAGAGTCAGCAGAGATCGCACCGCAGTCCCCTGGGCGCGGGTTCTGCCCATATGTATTTCGTACCCTTGCACCGGTTCCCCCGTTTCCCGATGGGTCCCCACAACTCTCCGGACGATCTTGGTTCCTTCGAGGGTCGTCTCTACGGGCAGTAATCCCAATCCCCGCACTTGTTTTCGAGGAGACTCCACACCCAGGGGATCGAAAATTTCGTTCCCCAGCAATTGATATCCCCCGCAAATACCCAGGATTTCGCCTCGGAACCCCCGTATACCCTCGGAAAAACCCTCCCGTTCGAGCCACACGGCGTCCTCGACTACATTCTTGGTTCCGGGGAGAATCAACCAGTCGTATCCCGACAAGTCCCTGGGATGATGCAGGTAATGAACTTCGACATCGGGTTCCTGTTCCAGGATCTCCAGGTCCGTGAAATTAGATATGCCGGGCAGTCGAATCACGGCGACATTCAATTTCCCGGATGAAGGCATGGCCGGAGGTCGTTTGTCCACCTGCACCGCAACGGAATCTTCCGAATCGACATGAATGTCCGTATAGAAAGGGATCAAGCCGAATACGGGCTTCCGCGTCTTTCGTTCGATATAGTCCATGCCCGATTCAAACAGCGCCGCATCGCCGCGAAACTTGTTGATGATGGTTCCCAGGGTCCTTTGTTTCTCGGAAGATGTCATCAGAACCATGCTCCCGATGATTTGGGCGAAAACACCGCCACGATCGATATCCGCCACGAGTACGCAGGGCGCATCCACCCATCGGGCCATGGGGAAATTCACCAGATCGTTTCGCTTCAGATTCATTTCACAACAACTACCCGCACCTTCCATGACGATCACATCGTACTGATCCGCCAGGAAGTGATAGGACTCCAGGACTTTTTCACGAAGTTTCCGTTTGTACCGATGGTATTCCGCCGCATCCATCTGGCCGAATACACGGCCCTGGAGCACGATCTGAGCCCCGAGTCCCGAGGAAGGTTTGAGCAGAACCGGATTCATGTGCACCGAAGGGAGTGTTCCCGCGGCTTCGGCCTGGACGATCTGTGCGCGACCGATTTCCCCTCCTTCCATGGTGACAAAGGAGTTGTTGGACATATTCTGGGCCTTGAACGGGGCGACGGCGTACCCGCGGTTCTTGAGAATACGGCAGAAAGCGGCCGCCAGGATGGATTTCCCCACATCCGATCCCGTACCCAGAAACATCACGTTCTTGACGCGGTTTTTCATGATTTCCTCATGGTTTCAACAGCAGTTCCATGTCCACCCGATCCTGAAACCGTTTGACGCGCACCTCCCCCGTGTCGATGCGGGCGATCAAAGGGTCTTCCCTGGCGGACGTCACCATCCACTGGGTATGATCCGTAGGAGGGCAGGCCACCATGGCCCATCCATATCCCGCGGCGGCGAGATGGACGAAATCGAAGGTCCGGCAACAAAGGACTTCCTTCCTACTTTCTTCCAGATACTCCCCCGATCCCATGAGCAGGTCCGTGCCCAGTTTGGACAAGCCGACGGACATCTCCGGCTGAAGCAACTCTCCCACGGACACCGCCGCTACGCGGGCCGTCGCCACGTCAACCCGCTCGGGAAAAGAATACGACCCGTCGCATGCATCGCCGCGTCCGCCGTAATGGGTGTCGGGGCGTTCAGCGGGAGCCGCCTCGGGGCGGATTCGAAACAAAAACCGGGCGCGGCGACGCCGGCCCCTTTGTTCCCAACCACCGAATATCGTCATATTCCTGCGGGAAGCCAGCTTATGCAAGCGCTCCAACAGCTCGCCCTGAAGCCCGTCTCCTGTAAAGGCGCACAAGGGCGCCGGCAACACCATTGCTTTCACGGATGACGGCAGTGCCGCCGTTTTCCGGTGGATCTCCGCCAAAACATCGGAAAAGGAGGCGGACAGACCGCTCAGGGGCACGGCTCCGATGTCCATGGGACCGGGAGAGGGAAGGGTATAGAACGACGTCAGGTCCCGAACCGATCGCAAGTCCAAATACACGGAGTGATACATGACCGGCCGGCGGGCGTTTCGGAGCGACCGCAACCCCGAAGGCCGAATTCTCCCGTTGGAAAGGGGAAGGTCGTGCAGGTAGAGTGCCGTCGTGGGAGATCCCTTTTCCATCAGAACTTCCCCTTCCGGGCCGTACAACCCGGAATGGGCATTGCGGGAGTCCAGGTTGGGTTCCTCCCCGGCTCGATTACACACGGCCACAAACAAGTGGTTTTCGCCGGCCCGGGCGCGCCAGATGCGCCTTGGATCCAGCCCCGACGCAGGCCAGTTGGCGGGCACTAGAATCAGATCCGCCCCCCGGAGGGCCGTAGTGCGCGGGATAAGACCGTGATAGACATCCGAACAGACAAGCAATCCCAAACGCCCCCAGGGCGAAGGCGTCACATTCCTTTGATACGATCCTCCGGGGCAGGCCCAACGGATCTCCGTGTTGATCTTGCGATAGCGCAGGGCCAAATGGCCCCGGGGATCCAGAAGGACTGCGCTGTTGAAGAACATGCCCGTCCTGGGACAGCGTTCGGCCATGCCCAATGCCAGGTACACACCGTATCGGGCCGCCAAGTCCGCGAAGAAGCGGGTGGTGGGACCCGGCACGGACTCCACGTGAGCCGCCACATCCTCCCTGTCCTGAAACCCGTATCCTGTGGTCGCCAGTTCCGTGTTCAGCAGGATATGAGCGCCTTGGGAAGCCGCTTCCCGGTTCAGCTCCAGCAAGGCCTTTACATTCTTTTCTTTGCACCGGTGTTCCGGGGCGAAGTGAATCCAGGCGATTCGTAGGAAGGGTGATTCGTTCACGAAGCATCCGCCCAAATGCCGAAGAAGCGGGAAGCATTCTCAAAGCCGACGCGCCGCTTCTCCGTGTCGGACAGCAGATCCGAATGGCGAAGCAAGCCAACCTCGTCCTCGTAAAACTCCCGGTTGGAATCGGTATTCGCCATGAGACGGGAAATCACCTCCGGATACTGCTCGAGCATATCCGCCACGTCTTGGGCGGAACACTTGACGGGAGACAGGGTGACTCCGATTCGGAAATCCGTCGAAATCACCAGGCTCAACGTCTCGGGGGTGATATGGTCCACAACGATGCGGGAAGGGTCCAGCGAGGTTTCACCGAGAATTTCAGTGATGCGCCGAGTCACTTTCGCCTTGTTGTTCCGTGGAGTATGCACACAGAGCGTCTTGTGGGGAAAGGAAAGGACCGCCGACAATTGGCGCCGGAAAATGTCTTCTTCCCTGTCTGAAAGGGTCTCCAAGCCGATTTCCCCAACCCCCAGACAATAGGGATCCCGGAAAAAATCTTTGAAGGTTTTCCGAAGAAACCGATCTGTTGCCTCGTTCGGAAGGGCGTCGGGAGGGATACAGCGGGGATGAATACCTAGGACGTAATAGGCTGCAAGACCTCGGTTTCGGAGCCCGTGAATCAGTCGAGCATGAGCCTCCAGATATCCCAGAACACCCGGGAGGCTGTTCGCCCCTTCACAAAACGCCCATGACACAGGGATCACCCGCCGTTCCATCATCCACGGAATCCGACTCGGCGCTCCCTCCAGAACCCGATCCAGATGCACATGGGAATCGATGATCCATTCAGGCTCCATCATGACGCGGCAGGTAACTCGATCACATGGTTGAAGGTGCGTTTGAACCCTGCGGGATTCGCTCTCCGTCTCACGGAGTCCCTTTCGGCAGGCCCTGAAGTTCCAGCAGACGTTCAGGACGAATCCGCTTCCAGGACGAATCCGCTCCATCCACTGAAAGCCCTTTCGAAGCCGTCGTCGCGTTGGGCAGATTGAAGATCTCGTTTATCGGAAAGCTGACCGAAGTGGTCTGTGCGTTTCCCACCACTACGGGCTCCGGCAGGGAGGACAGAGGGAAGTAACCGAACGCCTCCCCTTCGTCATCGATGTATCCGTTGTTGTTGCGGTCCGTTCCCGCGGCCACCAGGTAGGTCCCGGGCTGAAGCAGATTCATTTCGAAAAGATACGAATCCTTCGCCTGCAGGGTGACCTGGCCCAACGTCATCAGCGTGACGGGATCGATGGCCAGCAGGTACACCGGTCCCACATCTCCCGCCATTACGGAGTCCGTGGCCTTGGTCATGATCACCGGCACCTGGGTGAAACCGGACGCCGGCCAATCCGCCGTGATCACGATAACGGCCGCGTGGGTCCCATCCTCCACGTGCGTCCGATCCACGGTAACCGTGACCACGGCGTCTTTGGGATCGGAAGATCCCACCACACCGCTGGTCTTGTCGACGGACAACCAAGGCCGCAGCCCGGAAGATACCTGAAACGGAAACGTACTGGAGGGATAGGTTCCACCCACATTGAGTACGGTAAGCAGCAATTGGATCGTGTTCCGGTCGAAATTCAGGCTGCTTGGGCTCACTCCTATCTTGGGGGAAGTCGTCGAGTCGGTTCCCAGAGCATGCTCCACAGCCAGCTTGGCATCCATTAAACCATAGCCGTAGAGATCGTCTCTTCCCGGAACTCCCAGGTCCTGAGTCAAAACTCCGGAGGCCAGCCAGGCGTCAAACTCCTCCGGAGAAAACCGCTGTCCATTGTTGGCGCTCATGTAGGCGGCCTGCATAAGGGCTATCACACCGGACACATGGGCCGTCGACATGGAGGTCCCTTGATACCGGCCGTAGGTATAGCGCACCGACCCGGACATGGAATCGTCTCCCAAGGTGGAGAGCACGGCATCGGGAAACCCGTCTCCATCCAGATCCACGGCCTTGTTACCCCCCGGCGCCGCGACATCCACGACACTCCCAAAATTGCTGTACCAAGCCAACTGCTTGTTCAAATCCACGGCGCTCACGGTCACGACCCCCGGCAGCGCTCCCGGCACAAAGTTCTCCGCATTGCCGCTTTCATTGCCCGCCGCCGCCGCCACCACAATCCCCTGGGCTCGGGCCTCTTGAACGACATACGCAAGCAGGGAGGACCCTCCGGGACCCCCCAGACTCATGTTGATCACATCCGCCCGTTGCTCGGGAACCGTCTGTGAATCGTTGGGAAGACCCGCCGCGTAGAGCACGGCCTGACCGATGTCGTAATCCGTGCCGCCTGCCGTTCCCAGCACTCTTAGTATCATGAGGGTACACCGTTGGTCCACACCGGATACACCCACGCCGTTATCCGTCCAGGCCCCGATGGTCCCCGCCACATGCGTTCCGTGGAAGGATGAAACGCCTCCGCCCCCCTTGTCCCCAGGATCCGTTGGATCGGGATCGATTCCGTCTCCGTCTGCGGCGGAAACCGGATCCCGGATAAAATCATACCCCAGGCCGTCCACGAAACGGGTCGGATCAAAATCCGGGTGCCCGCCCAAAATGCCCGTATCCAGAACCGCAACGATCACCTCTTCGCTTCCGGTGATGTAGTTCCAGGCCGCAGGCAGGTTGATCAAAGGGTAGTGCCATTGCTGCGTGTAAAAAGGATCATTGGGCTCCAGGACCGGGCGGCGGATGTAGTTGGGTTCCGCCCAAACCACGTCCGTTCTCTCGCGAAGGGCGTAAATCGCCTCCATCGTCTTCTTTCCGACCTCCTCCGCCGCCGAGGTAAACCATTGGACATCCGGTGATTCCGCAAGATCCGACATCCGGACGAGTACCGGTCTCGTTTCCGTATCCCCCGCCTCGATGGCGTACCCCTGGGCATGCAAAGCCGCGGGGCTCGCCCATCCCGGCCTGAATTTCACCACCGCTTCCCCGGGCACGAATTCCGCTTCAGCGGGAACGGGAAATCCCTTCCCCACGTCCAAACCCTGACCCAAAAGCAGGGTGTAATTGCTCGAACCGGCGCCGAGTTCGGAGGATCGGGGCGACGGACTCACCCGGATGAAGACCTCGCCGGATACCGAACCGGTGATTATCTGTTCGACTTTCCCTGTCCCCTCGGACGGAATCGACAAGTTCTGCCCGGCGGAATCCAACAGATGCAGATCGAGGTCCAACAGGTCCGGTCTTGCAATGATCAAAGTGATGGTGAGGGACTGGCCGCTTAAGTGGACTCGATAGTAATCCTCGTCAAAATCAAACTCGTTGTGGTAGTAGGCCCACCCCCCAACGGATGCGGGTATCCCGATGGGCTGCGCCGAGGAGATGGAATCGTTGTCCCCCTGCTGAAACGGATCGTTGGTGTCCAGGTCCGCATAGGCGTTGTCGGAAACCAGGAGGGCTCCATGGACCATGCCGCCGGGCGGAATCACCGAGACTCCGGGTGCGGCGTTCCAACGATGGACAGGAAACGCTCCCCCCGACTGGAGTTCCATGGATGACGTCCAGTCGGCCGTTCCCTGAGAATGGTCCGTGAACGTGAGAATGAGCCGGGCTGTTGAACCGACCAGATCCTCCGCATCCAATCCGCTCGAAACATCCGCATCCAAGAACACCTGAAACCAGGACAGATCCGACGTGAGCACGGCGATACCCGAGCCTGTATCGTATCGCTGGTAATACAGATTCAGGGTTCCCTCTTGAAACGGGGGGACATCCTTCCAGAGACCGGAATGCGTCGCAAGAATAGGGGAGGAGAACCATTTGAATATCCGGGATTTCCGCAAGATCTGATCGCCGTGCGACAGAACGGCATGCCCTTGCTCCTGGTTGAAGAACACGACCTTCAAATGGTGACCGGCGCCGCCCAGATCCTCCACGTCGACGCCGTCCGAATAATTCTCATCCAGAAAGACGGATATTCGGCTCAGATCTTCCGTAGCCATGACCACGGCGGATCCGGAATCGTATGTCTGGACAAAGTAATTGATGGTAGGCCCTGGAAAACCCGGCTGAACATCCTTCCAGATCCCATCGAAAGTCGCTTGCGCGTTGCCGAAGCACGCAAGGCAACTCAGAACCAGAACCAACGTCTTCAAAAAGTTCGGCTTAGACACGATTCCCGCCTTTCTTCCTTTGGACGGACGCGTTACGGTAGAAGAGGGCCGCCGAACGCCGGTGAGGACCGCCGAACGGCGGGGGGATACGTACATCCGTAGAAATGGTGCGTGGACGGGGTACGCCGCGGTTACGGAAGCGCAAAATCTCCGATCGCCTCCCACAAGAGCCTGCTAAAAGCTCACGGTCAATCCTGCAAATGGACCCGACAGATTGTAATCCTGTTCCAGCCCGTTGGCATCCACATTGATGCTCAGATGGCGGTATCCGACGCCGACGCCCACAAAGGGCAACGGAGTGAACGATACCTCACCCAAAAGGTCCAGCAAGTGCTCGTTGGAGAACTTGATGCCGCCGCCTTTCAACCGTACTTCCAGAATGTCCGCCAAAAATCCCAGATTCAGACGAACTCCCGCCAGGGGACGGACCCATGAGATGGATCTTTTGACGGATTGGTTGCCGCCGTCCAGGCTCATCTCACCGTTTTGGCAGCGTCCGGCCACAAAGCCGTCCAGGGAGAATCCGGCCAGTATGTTTGTCAGATCCAGGAGCGTATATGCGTACTCGAGTTCCAGCATGATCCATTGCAGGTTGGATTTGACCTGGGTTCCCGCCGGAATTGTGGTTCCCCCGAAAACAATGTCCTCCATGGCGTTACGGGTGCCCTCCTGGTCGTAATAGGTGAGCCCGAAGGCGACATGGTGCCGTCCAATCCCCACGAAGGCCTCCCCGAAAGGATCCCCGTGGATTCCGAGATCCAGGTCCCCGGACAGGCGGAGTTCCGACCCGGTGTTCCCGTTGTTTCCCTGAACGGTTCCCGAAATGTCGTTAATCCAAATGTTCGCCCGCACTCCGATTTCCAGGGCGCGCCCGTCATGCACCTGGAAAACGAACAAAGTGACGAAAGCCGTCCATACACACAGAATCATTCCACGCATTCCCATGGACTCCTCCTGGTTGCAGCATAACGTATCTATACCATAATTCGGCATATGTTGGAACACGGATACTTGCATGATTCATGTTTCAGCAGAATTGCGTAATGAGTGCTTCCAAGATAGAATAGATCCCAGGCGAGAATCCGGCCGAGATTACCCATCGAAGACACCCTGGGGCAGGTCGGTGAAACGTCGTGAGAAAAGCGGCGCGTCGAATCCAAGGCCTGAGGAACGTGTAGGGTCCCTCCAAAACACGGAGGACTACGCCCCGGGACCCGTTTTTCGGCGGCCTGACACCCATGAGGGGCAAGCCGGGGGGTACATGGAGGAAGAATACGGAAAACCCTACGAATACAAGCAGGTCAAGCGTCTCCGTCAAAGCTGCGGTTCCGGGCTGCATCGCGCGGTTTCCTCTTCTTGTGCGGGCGGCCTTTGTGGAGGTGCTCCGGAACCCGTGTCGCTTCGGTATCGCAGCGGCAATACTCGGGATCGGGAATTCGTCGTAGAATTGTCCTCCGAGGCTTTTCAACGGTTCGGCCCTTATGGAGAGATCATCGATCAGTGGCTGCATTCTCCGGATCTCCGATTTTTTGTGGCATGCCGGGGTGCGGCTCAAGTCGGCTTTTCAGCCATGACCCCGGGCGGTCCATCGAACGAATCCCTCGCCGTACTTCTGGCCATCGCCGTGAAACCGGAATTCCACCGGCGGGGAATCGGGAGTCGCTTGCTTCGTATGGCCGTCGAATGGGCTTCTCGAGAAGGATTTCGCGCCATGGAGGCCCACACTTCGGTTGACAATCGGGGAGCCCGGTCTCTTTTCAAACAAATGGGGTTCATCGAATCCGCTTTCGCGGACGGATACTACCCTCGAGGCCAAAGGGCCGTCCATCTTCTGCGTGTAATCTAGAACTCTTAAGGATAAGGTGGATCTTGCGATGCTCAGGATTTGTCCCATAATGTCGAGACCGGAGGAACTCGAAGGATGCAAAGAAGAGCAGTGCGCTTTGTGGAACGACTACGAACAGCGCTGTTCCCTGCACCTTGCGGCCCGGGCGCTCCTGCAGTTGTGCGAACTTATCCGCAGACGGGAGGTGTGAACAGGTCCCGTCGGCCTGTGTGGCCGCATGCGGGGAGCCATTGACAGGCCGGTGAAAAACGCGATCCGCGGTCACGCCAACGGCATGAGGCTTCATCCTTTCTGCCTGTGCGTCCCACCTGTCTGCGTGCGGACGCGCACGGGCAGGCGCATACAGGCGTTATTGCGGCGTATTGTAGGTACGCCTCATTCCTTAGCATTCGCCCGTCCTGCATCTCATCGTTTTCCACCGGCCTGGCCGCAATACGTTGTATCGACTGTTAAAGGAAAAACGGAATTCGTTTTCCCTGCGCCTCCTCTTTTGATCTCGACGGGGGATGGGGAAAGGGCGCCAAGCAACGAAACGGCGGGGGTTTTCCTGCGCCGGCATACCCAAATCGTTCCGGTTGAGCCGCGCTCGTCGATCCGGTTCCGGTCGTCCCAACCTCAGTGGAAAAAAGCGGCGTGCCCATGAGTACTTTCAGGCGCATCCTGCTGTGCGTGATCCTCTCGTTGTCGACAGCCCTCGCCCTGGGCTGGGTAATGGTGCGCGAATCCAATTACGCTCTGGCGGCCCGCGCCCTTCTGGCGGAACGGGCGGGCATTCCCTTTCTCCCTGGAGACCCTTCCGACCTGCTTTCAGCCCCCTCCATGGTCAGCGCCGCCTTGTTCTACGCCATCGTTCTCGGTTTCGGCCTGCCCGTTCTGATCCTGATCCCTTTGGGCCTATTGAAAGCCCACCGGAAATCCAGGAATCTGAAATTGCTCATTCTAACGGTAATCTTTCTGGTCTTTCTGGCTTCTCTGAACTCGAGCCGATTCAGTTTCCACGAGTCCTGGTTCGCTTTGGGCGTGACCTTTTGGACAGCGGTATGGATGTTTCCGATCCGAATTCCGAACAAACCCCACGTCCCGGAAAAGGTTCATCCAAGCTCGTGGGTCGGCGCTCTCCTGCTTTCGACCGGACTCGTGTTGATTCCCGCGAGGGCCGTTCCGGACGTCCTGGACTATAAGACGGTGCGGGACGTCCTGGAGTGGCCCCATCCCTGGGGAACGGCCCTGACATCCTTTTACTACCGATACACGCTTATGGCGGCGGAGCCCTTGAAATCTCCCATACAGAAGGCCCATCCTTTTGCCTGCGCCGACCCCTCCGTGTTCACCGTTGCGGAATGGAAGGCCTTGTGCCGAGTGTTGCTTTCCGGCGGCGTACTTCTTGTCGCACAGGAGGACTGCCGGCCCCGGCTGCGACCCGACTGGATCGTCGAGCGGTACGGCGGCGGCATTCGTATGGTTTCGAGCCTTTCCGGCCGCGAACTCATAACATTGAACCGCGATTTCGGGGCATCTTCCCACAAGATTCTGGAGTATCTCCAGAAATGCGAAGGCAGGGTAGGTCTCACGGCATGGCTTCGATGGTGTCTGTCGGGCGGTATGCCCGCGGGTATACTCTTCATGTTCCTGGGATCCGGATGGTGGATCGGGAACAGGATCTTTCGGAAGAGGGGAGATCGGACGTCCCGGTGGCTCGGCGCAAGCCTGGCCGCCCTGGCTGTTGTGGGAATCGGTTTTGCGGTGTATTTCCGGCAACCGGTTTTGCGGGATCCGCCTGCGCCGGAGCAGATCGCAGGCGCATCGCAAGGTTGGAGCCGAATCCGGGCATTGAGGTCCCATGCATCGAACCCGGCCC
>Ga0209164_1004141_pt1 | contig 13213 bp, 25 predicted proteins | sample MTBNYHSulfiMetaG_FD_187458 | JGI IMG/M metagenome (GOLD analysis project Ga0209164, IMG submission 187458) | Enrichment culture microbial communities from rom New York Harbor, USA that are MTBE-degrading - MTBE-NYH (New York Harbor Sulfidogenic)... | ecosystem: Environmental > Aquatic > Marine >...
TTGAGGTTTCCGTCAATCTCACCTCTCTCAGGCAATCGCAGCACTCGACCACTTAATTTCTTTAAATCGCGTTCTAACCATAAAGCGCAATTGGTCTTTTCTGCCTCTTCAGCCAGATCCTTGAACAATCCATTTTTTCGCGATTCTTCCCGAACCTCAATAACATTACCCGGTTTTAATACCATAGACGGAATATCGGTTCGTCGACCATTCACAATAAAATGGCCGTGTGAAACCATCTGGCGCGCCTGTGCGCGGTTCTTGGCGAAACCCATGCGATAGATGATATTGTCCAAACGGGCTTCTAGAATCTGAAGCATGGTTAGACCAGTAATACCGCGTATTTTGATCGCCATTTGAAAATACCTGCGGAATTGTTTTTCCAAAATCCCATAAATACTACGAGCTTTTTGCTTGGCGCGCAATTGTCGGCTGTAGTCAGACATACGCCGACCTCTGCCTTGGCTAGCTTGACCATGCTGACCTGGAGCATAACTGCGTCTCTCAAATGCGCATTTTGAGGTGAAACAACGCTCACCTTTCAAGAAGAGTTTCTCGCCTTCTCTTCGGCATAATTTGCATACTGGTTCAATATATCTTGCCATCAATCAATTCTCCTGCAATTCTAAACACGGCGTTTCTTGGGCGGCCGGCATCCATTATGAGGTACCGGAGTAATATCAGTGATCGACCTGATCTTCAATCCTTTAGATTGAATCGCCCGGATCGCAGATTCACGACCCGGACCAGGTCCTTTGATATATACTTCAATCTCAGAAATTCCCATTGAACTAGCGTTCTTGATCGCTTCTTCCGCTGCCAAACGCGCTGCGAAAGGAGTGCTTTTACGGGATCCTTTGAATCCTACTGAACCTGAACTTGTCCATGCAATCACATTTCCCTGCATATCAGTAACTGAAATAATTGTATTGTTGAAAGATGCAAAGATATGGACTTGTGCAGCAGATAGTGAACGCTTGACTTTTTTGGTTGATGTTGTACGTCGTGTTGGTTTTGTACTTTGTGCCATAATTCCTCTTTTTCGCCTAAGACACTCTTTGGATACGGCCTAGGTTTATTTCTTCGTTGCGCCACGCCGGCGACCGCGTCCTGCTACCGTACGCTTTGGTCCCTTGCGTGTGCGCGCATTTGTACGGGTGCGCTGACCATTAACTGGCAAACCCCGGCGATGTCTCATGCCACGGTAGCAACCAATCTCTACTAGCCTTTTGATGTTCATTTGAACATCTCGGCGCAGATCACCTTCAACTTTGAAATTTTTCGAAATATACTCGCGTAATGCGCTTACATCCGATTCTGTGAGGTCATTAACGCGAACATCGGGGTTCACATTAGTCGCTGTCAGAATCTCATGCGCCCTGGTCGGTCCAATTCCATAAATATATCTCAATCCGACTTCAATGCGCTTGGAACGCGGTAGATCAACACCTTCAATTCTTGCCATATTCTTTATCCCTGTCTTTGTTTGTGTTTCGGATTTTCACAGATAACGTAAAGAATTCCTTTGCGTTTTACAATTTTACATTTTGCACAACGTTTGCGGATTGATGGTGACACTTTCATTCTAACACTCTCCTATCTTCTATTACTGCAGCCGCAAAACTTTCATTATAACCAATAATTCTCTAATCGTCTATTCTTTCTCTGCATCGCAAGCAACAACCTTTAAAATCTCTTGCGTGACATCTTCAATTGGCAAAGCCCCATCAATTTCAACCAACAACCCTTTCTCTCGATAAAAGTCAATCAGTGGCGAAGTCTGTTTGTAATATACTTCAATGCGTTGCTTGACCGTTTCACGTTTATCATCGCTACGTTGGTATAGAGGGGAACCATCAAAATCACATACACCTTCTTTCGCTGGTGGGTTGAATTTGCTATGAAAAACATGTCCTTCTGCTTTACACGTCCAGCGACCGCTTAATCTTTCCACCAATTCATCATTGGACACATTGATAAAGGGAACACAGCGGATACGGGCATCCTTATTACTTAAAAACTGATCTAAAGATTCAGCTTGAGCAGGTGTGCGGGGATAACCATCCAGCATTGCTCCATTCTGACAATCAGGTTGTGAAAGCCGGTTTTCCACCATTTGAATGGTGAGATTATCAGGAACCAGTTCCCCCTTTTCCATGAAAATCCTTGCTTTTTTTCCCAAGGGAGTTTCTTTCGCGAGATTATCACGAAAAATATTACCGGAAGAAATGTGGGGGATTTCGCATTTCTCAGCCACAACAGCGGCCTGTGTACCTTTTCCTGCTCCAGGTGGTCCTAATAAAACAAAAAAATCAATCATGGTAAACGATGCACTATCCTTTGATCAATTTCTCGTCGTAGCCATGCAATTTCAATTCTGTCTCAATAATATTGAATGTGTCACGCACAACACCTACGACAATGATCAGACCTGAAGCAGATACTAAGAATAAAGCTGATCCGATATTTGCAGGTAATACCAAACTGAAAATATATGGCATGGTAGCCACCACGGCTAAGAATAAAGCACCTACTAAGGTGATACGTCGCTGCACTCTGGTGAGGTATTTTTGGGTGGGAGCTCCCCTGATCACACCCGGGATTTGGGCGCCCTGTCTTTTTAAATTCTCCCCGTAATTCTGCTGTTCAAACAACACTTCAGTGTAAAAGAACGTCAGTAGGAGAACAAAAAAGAAATAAATGATAATGTACCATACACTATTGGTATTAAAAGTTGATTGCAGCCAATTTGCAATATTCGCCAGCCAGGTTGTCTTTGAATTGATGAAAAATTGTGCTATGATGCCAGGCAATGAGAGTATAGTCTGTGCGAAAATCAGCGGTATCATGCCTGCTAGATTGATCATTAGCGGTAAATTGGATTTTACCGGCATAGACATTCGGTTGCCAATTCTCCTTCCGGGGAACAAAACCGGAACATTACGCCGGCCTTGCTGCACAAAGATAATCACAAAAATTGTTAAAGCTAGCACAATTGCCATAAGAATCAGCAGGAATGCCACTGATTGACCAGAAACAATGATGCTTAAAATGTTGTTAGGTATTCGCGAAACAATACCCGCAAAAATAATCAGTGATAAACCTTGGTTAGGAATGCCATATTCAGAAATAAGTTCACCCAGCCAGATTCCCAGCATAGTTCCGCCCACCATACTAATGACTGTGGTCAATGTGGGCAGCGTTCCTCCTTCTGCAAAGCCGAAGGTGTAATTTAAAATTGATCCGCTGGTTGTCAACTGCCGGAATAATTGGATCTGTCCAAGTGCGGACAGAGTCCCCATGGGAATGGTCAGAAATATCGTCCATCGTTCCATCAATTTGCGTCCCTCTTTTGGATTTTCGCGCATACGCCTTTCCAAAGACGGAATGATGGGCACTAAAAGCTGGATTATGATCTGGGCAGTGATGTAAGGATATACTCCCATTGCCAAAATGGAAAAATTGGATAGCGTTCCTCCAGACAGCATGTCAAAAACATTCAACAAATTGCTGGCTGCGCTTTGCTGTTGAAAGATGCTGGCAATTACATCCCGGTTAATTCCTGGAACGGGAATATTGGCCGCTAAGCGGTAAAGAATCAGTAACGCAAGCGTGATCAACAGCTTTTTTCGAATATCTGCCGAAGTCCACAAGTAACGCCAGGCTGACCTTTTCATTATTGCATCTCCTTATTACTTGTTCCTTTAATCCTAAATTATCTCCACTTTACCGCCCGCACTCTCTATTTTTTCTTTTGCGCTTTTAGTAAAGCGATGTGCTTTGACAGTTAGAGCGACCTTTATATCTCCGTTGCCCAGTATAGCAACAGGATTTTGCTTCTTATGTAGCATTTTCATTTCCGCTAACAATGCAGGGGTTACTTCTGTGCCAGCCTCAAACTTTGACAAATTTAATAAATTTATTTCGTTGAACTCCACCCGGTTAATCGGTCGAAAACCTTCACCACGCATGAAAGGTAGACGTCGATAGAAGGGCAAGTTTCCGCCCTGCCGATAGAGATGGCCTCCAAAACCAGTCCGCGAATGTTGTCCTTTGGTTCCCCGACCAGCAGTCTTGCCCTGTCCAGCTGCGATTCCACGGCTTACGCGCTTTCGGTTTTTCTTGGCGCCCTGATTGGGTTTTAAATCATGTAATTTCATTTCTCTTCCTGAACTTCTTCGATTTGTATGAGATGATTCACTTTTGCGATCATCCCACGGACAGTTGGAGAATCCTTCTGTTCAATAGTTTGTCCAATTTTTCGCAGACCTAACGCACGAATGGTTGCCTTATGTCGTTCGGTATTGCCAATCGGACTGCGCACTAATGTGATTTTCAATACTTTTTCTTTTTTAGCCATCTTTCCTCCGCTCCCAGAAGGGTGCTAGGTCTTTGGCAGGTTTACCGCGCATTTGCGCGACATCATCAGACGAATGCAGTTGTTCCAATGCCTTGAATGTTGCTTTAACAACATTGAGCATATTTGAACTGCCCAAAGATTTTGTCAAAATATCCCGCACACCCGCTGCTTCAACCACCGCGCGGACACCACCACCTGCAATAACGCCCGTTCCCAAAGAAGCTGGTTTTAATAGTACTTGGGCACCAGCTACTTTCGCCACAACTTCATGAGGAATAGTAGTACCTGATAATGAAATTTTGCGCATGTTCTTATGTGCGCGCTGAGTAGCTTTGGCCATAGCCTCCGGTACTGCACCTGCTTTGCCTACCCCTAAACCGACATTGCCGTTATTATCTCCCGCAACAACAGTAACACGGAAATGGAATTGCCGTCCGCCTTTGACAACTTTGGCGACACGCGCGATATCAACAACTCTTTCATCATACTCTTTTTCAACTGCCTGGTAAGCCATTTTTTCCATCATTTTTTCTCTGATCCTTTCGCAACCCTGCTAAAACTTCAATCCAGCTTCTCTGGCAGCGTCAGCGAGAGCTTTCACACGACCGATATATTGATAACCGCCACGGTCAAAAACAACTTGTGTGATTTTTTTTGCTTTCGCTCTCTCAGCTAATTGCTTACCAACTGCAACCGCCTGTTCAGTCTTGTTCAATTTTTCTACTTGTTTCCTTAATTCGTGATCTATGCTTGAAGATGAAACCAAGGTAATCCCTCGTTCATCATCTATGATTTGGGCATAAATATCATTAAGGCTGCGAAAAACACATAACCGGGGTTTTTCAGCGATGCCAAAAATGTTTTTTCGCACTCTTTGATGCCTGTGCAATCTCGCTTGGTTTCGTGATACATTTGCCATTTTTTATACCTGTCTCACACTTTTTTTATGCGGCTTTCTTGCCCGCTTTTCTACGGATCTTTTCGCCCAAATAATGAATACCTTTGCCGTGATAGGGTTCTGGCGGTCTAATCTTGCGAATATCCGATGCGACCTGTCCGACAATTTCTTTGCTAATTCCCCTGACTACAATCCTCCGATTTTTCTCTTGAACATCGAATTCAATTTCATCCAACGGTTTTACCACTACCGGATGAGAAAAACCCAAGCTAAGCACAAGGTTTTTTCCATCCATCTCAGCTTTATAGCCTACACCTTCAATCTCAAGAATGCGTTCAAATCCGTTGCTGACACCGATTACCATATTATTCAATACCGCTCGCGTGGTCCCATGCAGCGCACGCACAATCTTCTCATCAGAACTGCGCGCAACTACGAGTTTATCTTCTTCTTTTTTAATTTCAATAAGTGAAGAAAATTCTCTATGCATGCTGCCTTTAGGACCTTTTATGCTCACATTTGATCCATTCAATTCCACCTCAACACCATTAGGAACTGTAATGGGAAGTTTTCCTATTCGTGACACAACAATACCTCCATCCTTTTTTTCATCCTACCAAATCTTGCAAAGGACTTCACCACCAACCCCTTGTTTGCGGGCATTTTGGCCAGTCATAACACCTTTCGGTGTTGAAAGGATGGAAATACCCATACCGGATAACACCCAGGGAATTTCTCTTTTCTGGGTATACACACGCCTGCCCGGTCTGCTTATCCTTTCCAAACCAGTAATGACTGAACGCTTTTTTCTTCGTTCACCCATATATTTCAGTTTGATTCGGATTACTTTGTGAGCAGATGTGTTTCCATTGGCTACTTCAAAATCCTCAACAAAGCCTTCCTCTTTCAGAATTCTCGCAATTTCCGCTTTAATTTTCGAACTTGGCATCGCTACCACGGTTTGGTTGCTCATGACACCATTCCGGATGCGAGTCAACATATCAGCAATTGGATCATTTACACTCATCTTTACCTCCGGACGGTTCTACCAGGATGACTTTGTCACACCTGGGATTTTCCCTTTCAAAGCCAGATCTCTGAAACAGATTCGGCAGACTCCAAAACGACGAATATATCCTCTTGGTCTCCCGCAAATTTGACATCGGTTGCGTACCTGGTTTGGATATTTTCTGCGTTGTTCTCGATATTCCATGCATGTTTTTGCCATAATCAGACCTTCCTAAAGGGCATTCCCAAATGTTTTAATAATGACATTGCCTGCTCATCATTCGGAGCAGTGGTAACAAAAGTAAGTTCCATACCACGAATTTTGTCGATCGAATCATATTCAATCTCAGGAAAAATCAATTGTTCGCGTAAACCTAACGTATAGTTTCCTCGTCCATCAAATGATTTATCAGAAACACCGCGAAAGTCGCGCACGCGTGGTAACGCAATATTGACCAGCCGGTCTAATAATGCCCACATTTTTTCACCGCGCAATGTTACTTTCACTCCAATGGTTCTGCCTTCGCGTAATTTGAAGTTTGCGATGCTCTTCTTTGCTTTTGTGATGACAGGTCTTTGTCCAGTGACTTTTACCAAATCTGCACTCGCGGATTCCAATGCCTTAGGATTATCCAATGCTTCTCCCATGCCAATATTGACGACAATTTTCTGCAGGTTTGGCACTTGCATGGTATTGGTTAGTCCAAATTCCTTCATCAAAGCAGGTGCAACTTCTTTTCGATATTTTTCTCTTAATGCATTCATTCAGTACTCCCAGAAATGGATGATTGGATTAATCCAACAATCCACCACATTTTTTACAAACTCTCATAGTTTTTTCTCCATCGCGCGTAATGCCAACTCGAGTGGGTTTGTTGCATTTCTTGCAAACTACCATTACGTTCGATGCATTCAGATCGCCTTCGAACTTTACAATTCCAGGATTTACTGTCTTTCCTTCAGATTGAACTTGGCGTTGATGTTTGGTACGTAAATTTTGTCCCTGCACAACAACACGGTTTTCTTTTCGCAATACCTTGATCACTTCACCGCGCTTGCCTTTGTTTTCTTCTTTTCCAGTGATGATTTCAACCTGATCACCTTTTTTGATGCGCATTTTCATTATTTGAATCTCCTCATGCAAATCCTAAAGCACTTCTGGTGCCAGTGAAACTATTTTCATATAACCCTTTTCGCGCAATTCACGGGCAACAGGTCCAAAGATGCGTGTTCCTTTCGGATTTTCTCCATCAGTATCCAGAATTACCGCTGCGTTATCATCAAATCGAATGCTGGATCCATCTTTTCTGCGCCATTCTTTCGAGGTGCGAACAATCACAGCTTTTACAACTTCACTCTTTTTTATAGAGCTTTGGGGAGAGGCTGACTTTACAGTAGCGACTACAATATCGCCTATATGAGCATATTTTCGCCTTGATCCACCTAAAACATGGATTACAAGCAGCTCTCGTGCACCTGTGTTATCGGCAACTTTTAATCTGGTTTCGTGCTGAATCATGGACTCAAACCTCTTCCACTACAGGCTTGGTATCGTCTACTTCTTGCCTGCTGAGAATTTTTTCTACGATAAAACGTTTGGTGCGCGAGATAGGTTTGCTTTCAATGATTTGAACCTCGTCGCCAACATTACAGCCCATTTCATCATGTACCACTAACCGTTTGGTGCTATGGACAACTTTTTGATACAGAGGATGCCGGTAGGATCGCTTTATCTCAACGACCACGGTTTTTGCCATCTTGTTGCTGATCACCACGCCCGTTATTCTTCGACGAGTATTCATGCTTCACCTTCTGTTTTTGTTTCATCCTGTTTTTCATTGAGGATAGTCTCATATCTCGCAATCAACCTTTTAGTTTGCTTGATCTTGCTGGTATCAGATAATTGCCCGCTAACCTGTTGAAAACGCATAGTCATAAACTCTTTGCGAGTATCCAGTAATTTGGACTGAATCTCTTCGACGGACATCAGTCGGATTTCACTCACTTTCACGCTGACCTCCCAACATCTCTTGCTTCGCAATGACTTTTGTTTTTATTGAGAATTTATAAGCTGCTTGCTGTAAAGCATGAATAGAGGTTTCTTCATCCAAACCACCGACTTCGAACATGATTCTGCCTGGCTTGACTACTGCTGCCCAATATTCAACAGCTCCCTTCCCCTTACCCATGCGCGATTCTGCGGCACGTTTTGTAATGGGTTTGTCGGGAAAAATCCGAATCCAAACCTTACCACGTCGTTTCATGGTGCGCACAATCGAACGGCGTGCAGCTTCAATCTGGCGGGCTGAAACCCAGCCTGGTTCTAAAGCCTGCAAACCATATTCACCACCTAAAATTTCTGCCCCTCGCAAAGCTTTACCTGTCATGCGACCACGCATCTGCTTGCGATATTTCACTCTTTTTGGCATCAACATAATAAAAACCTCGTTCTACGTTCCGGTCAGCCTATTCGCTAACGTAAACGCCTTCTGTTTTTTCTAACTCTTCCTCAGAGCCAGGCAGTACCTCGCCTTTGTAAACCCAAACTTTAACTCCGATTTGCCCATAAGTGGTCAGCGCTTCTGTGCGTGCAAAATCAATATCCGCACGCAAGGTCTGTAATGGCACTCGTCCTTCACGCAGCCAGGTCGTGCGGCACATCTCTGCTCCATTCAAACGGCCTGCAACCTGGATCTTAACGCCCTGTGCCCCTTGACGGATAGCTTGCTGGATCGCTTTCTTCATTGCGCGGCGATAGCTAATTCGCCTTTCAATTTGCGAAGCAATATTTAATGCAATAAGGTATGCATCACAATCTGGATTTTTTATTTCTTTTATTTCAAGATCAATCTTCTTTCCCGTTAAATCTTCCAAGTCCTTGCGCAGAATTTTTACCGTTTCACCCTTTCTTCCAATTAATATTCCGGGCTTAGCAGTATTTACTAGTATGCGGACTTTTCCGGGATATCTTTCAATCTCAATTTGAGAAACTCCAGCTCTCTCACTGGCTTTTTTGATCATTTCGCGAATCTTGATATCCTGATGAAGTTGATCAATGTAATTTTGGCCTTCAGCGTACCATCGTCCTTCCCAAGTCTGTATCACTCCCAGCCGCATTCCAATTGGATGAACTTTTCGACCCATAATTTCTCCTACTTCCTATTCCTTAATAAAACTCTGTAAAAATTCTATTCCTTCTCACGGAGGATGACTTTCACATGCGATGATCGTCGCAAAATCGGTTTGAATCTTCCGCGTGCTCCATATCGGCGCCATTTCCTTAATGGGGCTGCATCTGCCGTGATTTGATGAATATAGAGTTTTTCAGAATTCAAACCAAAATTATTTTCCGCGTTCGCTACCGCTGAAGCAATTAATTTGCTCACTGGTTCTGCAGATTTCTTATTGGTGAATCGTAACCTTGAAATAGCTTCTTCTGCCATTTTTCCACGCACCAGATCAAGCACCAGACGCATTTTTTGCGGAGATACAGAACAATTTTTTAATTCAGCTTTCACATCCATCTTGATATTATCCTCTTGATGATGATTTTTCCGCTACATGACCGCGAAAATGCCGGGTTGGGGCAAATTCACCCAATTTATGACCAACCATATTCTCGGTTATGTAGATTGGCACATGACGCCTGCCATCATGCACCGCGATAGTATGACCTACCATCTGCGGAAAAATCGTGCTCGCCCTGCTCCAGGTGCGGATTACTTTTTTTTCGTTTTTTTCATTCATTTGCTCAATTTTTTTCAATAGCTTTGGGTCAATGAATGGCCCTTTCTTCAAAGAACGTGACATTTCTTAGCTCCTGTCCTCTCCACAATTGCTACCGTTTTGCAGAGCGTCTGTTGCGCACAATATATTTATCAGTACGCTTGTTTTTGCGAGTTTTGTACCCAAGAGTGGGTTTTCCCCAAGGCGATTTAGGACCAGGCATTCCAATCGGAGAACGTCCTTCTCCTCCACCATGAGGATGATCGCGGGGTGTCATGGCACTGCCACGTATTGTTGGGCGTATACCCAAGTGGCGCTTGCGGCCAGCCTTGCCAAGTTTTATTTGGCTGTGTTCTAAATTTCCTACTTGGCCAATGCAGGCACTACATTTCTGCCGGATCAGACGCACTTCCCCTGAAGGCATACGCACCTGTGCATATTCGCCCTCTTTTGCCAGTAATTGTGCAGAAGTTCCAGCAGATCTGACCAGTTGTGCCCCCGCACCTTCACGCATTTCAATATTATGCACCATAGTACCAACTGGGATTGCGGAAATTGGCAGACAATTTCCAGGTCGGATTTCCGCTGAGGGACCAGCCATGACCTCGTCTCCAACCTTCAAACCTAAAGGAGCGATGATATAAGTTTTTTCACCATCTGCATATGACAGGAGTGCTAAGCGGGAGCTTCTCTTCGGGTCATATTCAATCGCGGTAACTTTTGCAGGAATTCCTGCTTTCTGCCGTTTGAAATCAACAATGCGAATCTGCTGGCGGTTGCCGCCACCGCGATGCCGAACAGTGATCCGACCATATACATTCCTGCCAGCCTTTTTTGATTTTGAAACCAGCAGTGATTTTTCTGGTTTGTTCTTTGTAATTTCTTCAAACGTTGATCCGGTCATTCCTCGTTGGCCGGGTGTCGTTGGTTTATAGATCTTTACACTCATTAATCAACTCCCTCAAATACGGGTATGCGGTCCTCTGGGCTCAAGGTTACAATAGCCTTTTTGTACCCTGATTTACGAATAGCCATACGACGGCTGCGTCCACGACGGCTAACCTTGGGTGCCACATTGATGGTATTCACCCTTACTACTTTCACATCAAATGCTTTCTCAACCGCTTCTTTTATCTCGGATCTGGTTGCATTTAACGGAACCTCAAAAGCAAATTGATTCAGCTTTGAAGATTGGTAGGCAGTTTTCTCAGTAATGAGAGGTTTGCGTAGAATATCAAAAGCGGTGGTCATTTTTTCCTCTTACTGATTTTCAAATAACTTTCCAGCACTGAAATTGCTGGTTCTTCCAAAATTATGCGATCAAAAGTAAGCATATCGCGAATATTCAGGTATTTCACCATTAATACTTTGATATCACTGATATTGTCTGCGGAAATCAGCACATCAATTTTGCTGTCCTTTTCAGGAATCACCAGCAATGCAGAATGATTTCCTACGATCTTTTCTACTGCTTGTGAGAGTAATTTACTTTTCGCTTCCTTGATCGTAAATTGATCAACAACAATGATTGCTTGTTCAGATGCTTTGGCTGACAGCGCAGATCGAACCGCAGCCCTGCGCATTTTTTTTGGCATATCCAAGCTGTAATCGCGTGGGTGCGGGGTATGTATCTTTCCACCACCCACCCATTGAGCCGCGCGTGTTGAACCTTGCCGCGCTCTACCAGTACCTTTCTGCCGCCAGGGTTTTCGTCCGCCACCTGAAACTTCACCCCTATCCTTGGTATCATGCGTCCCTAATCGAGCATTGGCTAATTGTCGCACATAAGCCTGATGCATGAGATCCGTATTTACTGGCGCTTCAAAAATTGAAGCGGGTAATTGGATCTCCTTCACTTTTTTACCGTTTATATCGACTACATCTACTTTCATCATTCTAAGCTCCAAATACACGCAATGTATCTGCCTGATTCATTCTTCTTTATTGTTTCCGGGCTTCTTTGATTACAACCAGCCCACCGCGTGGACCGGGAACTGAGCCGTTTACTCCGATTAGATTCTTTTCTACATCCACCAAAACGACTTTAAGATTCTGAGAAGACACCCGTTCATTTCCCATGTGTCCAGCCATTTTTTTTCCTTTGAAAACTCTACCAGGAGTTGTTGTGGCAGCTACTGAACCAGGAGCTCTCAAGCGATCAGATTGACCATGTGTAACGGGGCCTCCGCGGAAATGATAACGCTTTACTGTACCTGCGAAACCTTTTCCTTTACTAACACCCACAATATCTACATGTGCACCAACCTCAAATTGGCTAACATTTACTTGTTCACCCTCTTTCACTTCTGGTTTACTCGTGCGGAATTCACGTAAGTGGCGCAGGGGTGGCAGTTTGCTTCGCTCAAGATGACCAATCTGTCCTTTGGTAAGCTTTTTTTGTTTTACTTCTTCATAACCAAGTTGAACAGCCGAATATCCATCCTTATTCAGTGTTCGAATTTGGGTAACAAAACATGGCCCAGCTTCTAGGATTGTCACTGGGATGGCGCTGCCATCCTCTCCGAAGACCTGGGTCATGCCAAGTTTTTTTCCGATAAGCCCTTTGAACATATTTAATTTCTCCTGAAATATTATTCTTAGAGACTGTCAGCATGGGCAAGCTGCATCATCTCTGGCAATAAAGTCAATCTTTTTGAAGCTAAACTCGCAATTTGCCCGTTCGCTTCCGAAAAGATTCTTTTATTGTCTTTTTCAAACGTTAATCTTCAAACCTAAAAATTTTATCACATTTTTTAAGTTTTTGACAATTTCAATTAAATCTTAATTTCTATATCGACTCCCGCGGGGAGGTTTAATCGCATGAGCATATCAATGGTTTTTGAATCTGGATCCATTACATCGATGATTCGGTTGTGTGTTCGTATTTCAAAATGTTCATGCGAATCTTTGTCGATGAAAGTTGATCTTCTTACTGTGAATTTTTCTGTGTTTGTAGGCAGAGGTACCGGCCCAACCACTTTAGCTCCGCTGCGTTCAGCTGTCTCGACAATTCTCTTAGCGGATTGGTCGAGGACACGATGATCATAGGCTTTGAGTCTGATGCGAATTTTTTGTTTTGCCATGTTTTTTTACCTATTCATTGATTTTAGTGATCACGCCTGCGCCCACAGTCAAGCCGCCTTCGCGGATAGCGAACTGCGAACCCTGCTCGAGAGCCACGGGGATGATCAATTCCACGCTCATGTTGACGTTGTCGCCCG
>Ga0209164_1004142_pt1 | contig 13211 bp, 9 predicted proteins | sample MTBNYHSulfiMetaG_FD_187458 | JGI IMG/M metagenome (GOLD analysis project Ga0209164, IMG submission 187458) | Enrichment culture microbial communities from rom New York Harbor, USA that are MTBE-degrading - MTBE-NYH (New York Harbor Sulfidogenic)... | ecosystem: Environmental > Aquatic > Marine >...
CCCCAGCATTGCGATTTTCTGCTGAAAAAATATACCGGCGCCCGCACGGCAAAAATTCTGGAAAAGCCCCTGCTGTTTGCGCTGAAACTGTTTTCGCAGGCAACCTATGCCGGCGGCAAGGGGTTTTATGAGGCAATTGACTGGCAGAATGAAGCATTCGATGAATTCTGTCATCAGGTTCACGCAAGCCGCACCCAATGCATGACGGGGGAGTACAGTCTCTCCTACCTGGACTGGAGATATCGGCAAAATCCCGAATACAATTTCCAACTTATTACTTCCAAAAGACCCCAGGGCAATGATTTGCAGGGATTTTTTGTCATATCGGAGCATGATCACCGATTGGAGTTGTACGATCTTGTTTCCCTTCGGGAAGAAACCGACAAGGCCATGATCAGGGAAATTGCCGCAATTGCAGGAAAAATAAATTGCCGGGGCATTTACAGTATGGTCTATCAGAACAACCCGTTGCTGAGTCTTCTCAAAAAATGCTGTTTTTTTGACACAAAAGATCATGCCGAACTCTTCACATATCCGGAGAATGTCGAAGCGGTACAATACTGGTGTTTTACCGCTGCTGACAGAAACATCTGACATCGCCCCATGCCGGACGCAAAAATAAAACTGATGCAGATTACCCATGACCTGGCCATCGGCGGATTGCAGCAGGTTGTTGTGAATATCTGCAGGTCCATAAACCGGGAAAAATTTGACGTATCGGTCCTCTGCCTGAGGGCTCTGGGCGAATTTGTCCCGGAGGTTGAAAAATTGGGGGTCAGGGTTTTCTATCTTCCGCAAAAAGAAAAGGGGACGGATTACTTTTCCTTTCTCAAAGTCGCCAGAATATTACGGCAGGAACAGATTGACGTTATCCATACCCACAACACCCAGCCATTCGTTGACGGAACGCTCGGCGCGCTGCTCTCCGGGGTCAAAACCATCGTCCACACGGACCATGCCAGAGATTTCCCTGACAAGATCAGATACATGGTGGCTGAGCATCTGATGTCATATTTTGCCTACAGAGTAATAGGGGTCTCGGAGCATACCACCGCCAACCTTGTTCATTATGAAAAAATTTCCCCCAGGAAGATCATGACCATTGAAAACGGTCTTGACGGTTCCCGCTTTCAAATAGAAATCGACCGGCCGGCCAAAAGAAAAGAACTGGGCATCAAAGGCAGCGGACCGATCATAGGCCTCGGCGTCAGACTGACGGAGCAGAAAGGTATAACCTACCTGCTTCAAGCCATGCCGGAGATTATCAAAGCTGTCCCGGATGTTACCCTTGTCATTGCCGGAGACGGGACCTTGAAAAATAAATTGCGCCATGAAGCAGAGACGCTGGGCATCAAAGAGCATATTCTTTTCCTTGGGTCCCGGTTGGATGTCCCGCAACTATTGAAATTATTTGATATTTACGTGCTGCCGTCATTGTGGGAAGGGTTACCAATGGTGTTGCTGGAAGCCATGGCCGCTCGTTGCCCCATTGTGGCTACGGATGTTGGTGGAAATGCACAGGTGATTACGGATGGATATAACGGCATGTTAATAGAACCACGTAATCCTCAAAAAATAGCGGAAGCAGTTATAACTTTATTAACTAAGATAGATTTGCGTAATAGTTATATTAATAATGCTCTTCAGGTTTTTACGAATAGGTTCAGTGCTGATATCATGACTAAAAAATATGAAAATATTTACTTGAGGCTAAAAATTTAATAAACTTAAATTCCATAATATTATATTGACTGTGTATTGCTTTTTTAACAAATAAATGAATGGATTTCTGTGAAAAAAATTCGAATTTTATATATTGAATCTAATAGAGATGGAACAGTTGGTGGTTCATATTATAGTCTTTTTTACTTGATAGAAGGTCTTGATAAACATGTTTATGAACCTATCGTGATGTTTTATGAAGATAATCCTTTAATCAGCATGTTTCAACAAGTAGCGCAAAAAGTAATAATATTTGATCATTATTCACCTTCTGATAATTATATTAATAGCATTGGAGATTTAATAAAATTCGTTCCAAGAATTGTGAGGGATATCCTGTGGGGTCATTTTGAAGTATTGAAAAAAATAGATGAAATTAAACCTGACATCGTACACTTCAATGATTCTTACGCGACAAATCATGATTGGGCGTTAGCCTGCAAACGTCGAGGGATTAAACTTGTAGCTCATGACCGCGGGACAAGACCACCTGCAAGCCTCCAAACAAAATTTTTTGTTAAATACATGGATGCTGTTATTTGTGTCAGCGATTCATATCTGAAATATGTTATAGGACAAAATCTTAAACCTAAAAAAGCTTACAGAGTATACAATGGGTTAGATGTCGAAAAATTTGAAGGATTGTACTCTCCTGAACAAAGGGAAATCATCAGACAAGAGTTTAAGGTTGACAAAGAAAAATTTTTCATTGGCATGGTAGGAAATATTGACTATTGGAAAGGTCAACTTATTTTAGTTAAAGCAATCCATCTGATAACAAAAAAATTCAATAATATTAAAGTTGTATTAGTAGGTAAAACGGCTATTGGCGCAGATAAATATGAAAATGATATTAGAACATATATTTCAGATAATGGTTTAAAGGATATTATATTATTAACTGGATACCGAAGTGATATTCCTGCTTTATTAAATGCTTTTGATATATTTGTTCATGCATCAGTTGAGCCAGAACCTTTTGGGCGTGTTATTCTCGAAGCAATGGCAATGAAAAAACCCATTGTTGCCACAAACTCAGGTGGTACAGCTGAACAACTTGTAAACGGCGAATCCGGTCTTCTTGTCCCTATGGGTGATGAGCATGCCATGGCCCATGCGATATCAACATATCTAGTTGATATGAAGCACGCAGAGCAAATTGGCTTTAATGGATGGTTACGCTTGAAAGAAAATTTTTCTATTCAAAGAATGGTGGAAGGCGTTGAGGCAGTCTACAAAGAAGTGTTAACTCGGTAGCAGGCAAGGGCATTTGCTCAGCCAGTCACTTGAACAATACCACCCTAAAAAAAGCAGTCCAGTTAATTGGAAAATAAAGCCAATGACAAAATTATTGATAAAAATCTATACTTAAAACAATCCCAATAACTAGTTACTGGACTTTTATTCCTTATCAGATATAAGATGCGACAAATAAATTAATATGAAAAATAAACAAATTAACACATCAAAAAAAAACCAACATGTGGATGGGATATGGGTTACATGGGAGTTGCAAAGACGTAACATTGGAATTAGCAATTCACTTGGATTTCCTCTTTATGAGATAAATATTTCTTCATGTAAATTGCTGAGATACTTAAAATGTATAATTAACACTTTCAACGCAATTAATAGTTCAAGCCCTGTCGTTGTTGTAGCACAAAACCCATCTATAATTTTATCATTTTTTGTAATATTATACAGCAAAATAAAAAAATATTACCCAATAATAGACTCCCATAACAGTGGCATTTATCCACTTGAAGGAAAGTCAAAGATATTGATGTTTTTCTCTCGTTGGATACAACGGAATGCTACATTAACAATAGTAACAAATAAGCCGTTAGGAAATATAGTTACGAAGAATGGTGGAAAATATTTTATACTTCCAGACGCAATACCGCAAATGCCAAAAAATTTGAAACAAAAAAAACTTGAAGGAAACATAAATATCACATGTATATGTACATTCAAAGAGGACGAACCTTATATTGAAATTCTAAAAGCTGCGTATCAATTGCCAGATGAGATTCATATTTACTTTACTGGTAGATTTGAAGGAAAAATTGACCCTGATCATCATCAGGATAATATACATTTTACAGGTTTTATCCCAGATCATGACTATTTAGAACTATTAAATTCTTCAGATATCATTATCGATCTCACCTTGCGTGATAACTGCCTAGTATGTGGTGCTTATGAAGCATTAGCTCTCAATAAACCTATTGTTCTATCCAACACTATTGTATTAAAAAACTATTTTTCAAAAGGTTGCGTTTACACAAATCCAAATCATACAGATATCAATCAAGCAATCATGGAAGCAATCCGTAATATTGTAAATTTAAAAAAAGATATTAAAATTTTAAAAATAGAAATTGAAACGCAGTGGAAAGAAAAGATTTCCGAACTAAATTGTATATTAACACAAATAGCAAATAACAATTAAATTATAATTATTGATATATTTTTCTGCAAAAACCTGTAATGTCTATCGAAAGAAAAGCAATAAAAGGAGCTACATGGTTGGCTCTGTTTAAATTTTCTGGACAAGCTGTGTCATGGATTGCCACTGTTATTGTTGCTCGAATCCTTGTCCCAGATGATTATGGATTAATGGAAATGGCTACAGTTATAACAGGGTATGCGTTTATTTTTAACGATTTAGGACTTGGACAGGCTATCATACAAAATCCTAATGTAACTAAAAAACAACTCTCATCAGTCTTCTGGTTTTCAATCTTATTGAGCTTTTTCTTTGCGGTTTTTGCCATAGCAATTGCTTATCCAACCTCATTAATATTTCATGAGAATCGTGTTATACCATTGACTCAGGCTACTTCAATCCTTTTTATTTTTTCAGGCTTGCAAATTGTTCCTCAATCGATACTTTTGAAGAACATGCAATTCCGTAGTACAGGTTATATTGACATGATCGGAGTCCTGGTATCGTCTATATCAATGGTCATCATGGCCAAATTGGGAGTGGGCGTGTGGACACTTCTTGGAGGTCATATTATCAGGAGCTTAGTCCGTGTAATGCTCTTGTTTTATGTAACAAACTGGAAACCAATGTTATTTTTTAATTATAGGGAGGCAAAACAATTCATTAAATTCGGATTTATTTTTGCGCTGGGGAAATCTTTGTTTTATATGCATGAAAAATCCGATAAATTTTTTGCTGGCAGATTTTGGCCAGCACAATTATTAGGTTATTACACTTTTGCCATGCAACTTGCTGTTATTCCAACAGATAAGATTGTTTCAATCATTAATCAAGTGTCATACTCTGCATTAGCAGCAATTCAGCATGAAAAGGAAAGGTTCAATCAATTCTATTTAAATGTATCTAAAATTACAGCCACACTGGTTTTTCCTATTTTTTTAGGTGGTTTTATATTAGCTGAGGATCTAATCAAAGTTCTATTGACAGAGCAATGGTATCCTATGATTCCTTTGTTTCGATATCTATGCATTGTTCAAATTTTTGTTTCTTTATGTGCACTAAATGGATTTGTGCATTCTGCTCTAGGAAAACCTGGGAGAAATTTAATTGTAAATATTGCGTTGGCTTTGTTTATGCCAATGTCATTTTATTTTGCAGTTCAATATAGTTTAAACATTATTCTTATACCATGGTTTACAACTTATTTAATAATTAATATAGCATGGATGTTATATACTTTAAACATTATCGGTATTCCCGTCTCTTCATATTTAAAGTCAATCAGGTCGCCGTTTATAGCTAGTTTTATCATGGCAGTAGTTGTATTTATTTCATATCAATTTTTAGACAATTATACTATGATTATAGCAAAACATTGGCAATTATTTATCAATATTTCTTTAGGAGTAGCTATATATTTATTATATATTTATAAATTTGATAGTGATTTTTTGAAAAAAATAAAATCATTAAAAAGCGAAAACATCTAACCTAATATGAATAAAAAGAGATTACTTTTTATTGGCGGCGGGCCATTGATGCCATTGTCTCAGCCAATGGAAACGCTCAAATACAAATACTTAAGTACTCATTTCAGTGGTGATATAATTACGCCAATTGCGCACCATAAACACAAAAAAGTAAAAAAAATAAACCAGTTCACATATAATCCAATTGTTCTTACCGGAAATATTTTGATTAAAAATCTAAAATTTATATTCGGATGTTTTTATAAATATTTACAATGTATTCGTAATAACGGAAAATATGACGCAATTATATCGAGCAATCCATTGCTTACTGGGTTGGTCGCTTTAGTTATAGGTAAATTCTCTGGAACACCAGTAATTATTGAAGTAAATGGTAATTTTGAATCAGCCTTCAAGTATGATAATATTTTAAAAAAACAACAGTCTTTTACCGGTTTGCTCAAAGAAAAATTTTCTATATTAACAATTCCTTTTGTATTAAAAAGATCATATTTCGTTAAATTGCTTGCAAAAAATCAACTTGATATTTTTAAAATTCCTTCAAATAAAATACATACATTCTATTTTCCTGACTTTGTTCCAATAGGAAGATTCATTATATTTCCCAGAAAAGACATGAAATATATTTTATTGCTTGGGTACCCATGGTATTTAAAAGGTGTTGATATTTTAATCAAAGCTTTTAATGAGATATCAAATGATTTCCCAGAATACCGTCTAAAAATTTTTGGTTGGTGCCCTGAAGGGCGTGAATATTTTAAGTATTTAACTGAAAATAATCATAAAATAGAACTTAATGAAGCAGTATATTATGAAGATGTTATTCCAATTATGGCAAATTGCTCGTTATATGTTTTAGCCTCCCGAACAGAAGCTATGGGCCGTGTTTTGATTGAAGCTATGGCTTGTAAAAAACCTATAATTGCTTCAAAAGTTGGAGGGGTGCATTCTATTATCAAAAATAATTATAATGGCTTGTTCTTTGAAAGTGAAAACGTTCATGATTTGGCAAATAAAATTAGATATGTACTTTCAAATCCTGAAATTTCCCAAAAATTATCCGAAAATGGATTTCAATATGCCGTTAAAAATCTTTCCGAAGAAAATTACATTAATAATTTTTTAAATATGATACACGAAGTTTTACGCATGAAAAAAATACAATCATAAAATATTATTACTAATGAAATTTTCATTATACCGTAAGATTTTCTCAGAAATCAGTATAAACCCAACTAACACCAGATCTATTCGGAAATTATCACTAAAAAGTGATTTCAAATGAAAGATAGCCAATCAAACACAAATACTAATAATGTTTGGTACTTTTTTTTAATTGTATATCTGTTTTTCGATTACGCTAGGCTACATAAAACATTTCATATAGAATTCGCTAGGCCATTGATGATACTTACAATTTTTTTTATTTTTATGATAATTAAAAATGGTAAATTTTTCTTTTTCAGATATCATCAAATAAAATATTTATCGTTTTTTATTTTTCTCCTTTTTTTATATATTCCTTTTGCCTACAATAATTATTGGGCATTCAATGCTACCAAGACAATGGTACTATATATGCCATTTATAATTTCTACGATAATTTGTGTAAACACAATGAATAGATTAAAAAATTTTATTTTTTTTAATGTATTAATAATGGCATATATTTCATTATATGCTATTACACATGGAGGACACGGACCAGGTAATTATTTGTTCGACGAAAATGACCTTGCTCTTTATATTAATATTTGGATTGCTATTTGTTATTTTCTTTATTGGGTCGAATCAATATTTTCAAAAAAAGTTATATATGCTGCAGCATTAATCATTGGCTTAATAGCTATTATTTCCTCATTTTCAAGGGGTGGCTTCTTAGGATTAGTTTCAGTATTCATTGTTATATGGTTATTCAGTCAAAAAAAAATCATTTCTTTGATATCTCTAACAATCATCGCTCTATTATTCTTTCTTTTTACTGATTCAGATTACCGAGCAGAGATTGCTACGGTCACGGATACACAAGAGTCGACAGCGTCTAAAAGAATTGAGTCCTGGAAATCGGGTTGGCACATGTTCTTAGACAATCCTCTTGGAGTGGGTGGTCAAAACTTCCCTGTCAGATTCCCGGAATATCAAACTGATTTTTTTCAACGAGGAATGTGGGGAACAGTTGCCCATTCATTATGGATTACTTTGATTGCAGAATTGGGTATCGCAGGCGTCTTTATCTATATGATAATATTATATTATAACTTAAAGGATATCTTCTTTTTAAAAAATATTCCTCTTCAAAATAATAAAGATATCATTTACCTCAATAATCTAGGCAGGGCATTAATAGGAACAATGGCAGGATTTTTTGCTTCCGCTACATTCCTATCCGTTCTTTATTATGCTCATTACTGGTACTTGACAGGTTTGATTGTAGCTGCGGTTAAAATTGCAAATCAAGTTAAAGATGTTGAAATTGGGAATATTGCTCACTCTTCATGATTTATGTCCAATTTCAGCAAATTTTCTTTTCGCCTGAAGCAGAAAAAATTTTAAATATTTTATGACCATTCAGTTTAATTTAAAACCACTAGGCACATTAATCAAAATAGATTCTTCTGGGGGTTTATTCTCCCTGACATAATCAACTCCAACCAAAGAGACATCTGCCCCAATGTTCTTTCCATCGCTACCAGCACGATACCCTAACGATGTTGAAGTTAGGGCAAAGGCCTCGATCGAATCAAATGCTGTTGATACAAACGTGGGAGTTCCGCTTAAACTTCTCGAATCCTCACCGGACACCGTACGCCAGTTGGCAAGGGTATAATTGGAATTATCAACTCTGACTGCTGTACTTGCCTTGTACAGATTATAGTCAGCATCTATATTTCCATCACCAGATGCTCCATTTGTATAGGGATGTATGTTAAAAACTCTATCATAAACCAAGTTATTAGTGAATATGGCATTCTGGACACCATTCCCATCTTCATTGAAATGTACTCCACCAAGAAAGGTGTTATGATTAATAATACAATTATCACTACCAGCTACACCGTTATTCTCATTAAACTGTGCGCCGCCGGCGTCGCTTGAATCCCCGCTACTACCGCGTCCGTCAAAAATATTATTTTCGATTCTAGTGCAGTTAAAATTGTTGAAGAATGCCCTTCTCTCGTTTCTTCTTACCCAGTTGTTCTTGACTTCGGCATCATAAGTCGCACAGTTGTAGGTGTCATTGGTGCTTGCATGTTTCAGATAGATACCTATGGGAGGGCCAGTAATTATATTGTTATTAATTTTAAATGTCTTGTTTCCAAAGGCGATAATGCCAGAACTGTTCGTTAAACCGGTTCCTCCGGAATGGGTAATTACATTGTTGGTAATCTCTACCTGATTACACCCGCCGCTTTCCATCTTTAAATGCACCGACCCGTAATTATCACCACGGCTGTTCATTGAGAAGGTGGAATTTTTCACCCAGAAGCCATTAGCCCCTGTAGTGCTATAGCCGCACTGAAAGAAACCCCTGTCGCCGGACATTGACCCGGACGGTTCATGAACGAAATTTAGGTTGTCGAAATGCCAATGATCTCGACCTACACGAATTGTGACGTTCGTTTGTGTGCTGCGCCATGTGGCCAATTCATTGGGATAAGAGGTAAATAAAATTGGAGAGGTTGCTATCCCCGCACTAAACCCAGTAGTTATAGTTATACCTCCAGAGGGAATGTTATAGGTTCCTTGCCGAAAATATACTGTATCCCCAGCCTGTACCGTCTGCATCGCCTTTAAAATGCTTGCCCACGGATTATTAATGTTATTATCAGCATATGTAACCGAATCGTTTCCACCTATAGCGACGAACAGGTCTTTGGCGCAAGCAACATTTATTAAAAATATGCATCCAATAATAATCAAGATAAATGACAAACTGATTGACCTTTTTCCCATGGGTAATCTCTCATAATTTTTAAAATTTTTATAATCTTGGAGTTGATATTAAGGCTTTTTGAGCTTATTTAATTGTTATTTCTTAATTTAAGAAAAACAAGTAATTTTAAATAAGGACTTATACAAAACCTTTTCTACGACGAGCTAAATCCTTTACGGTAAACAAGCAGATTCCATGCCAGAAAAAAACTGCTTGACCAAACCGACCGGACTTCTTCCGTTTCTCGATTCCGGTTTTTAAGCTAAGTATATGTTATAACAGCAACAATTATGGTTACATAATAACACGAACCGCCTGAACGAAATCACGTAATCATTTTTCACAGCCCCCTTTGCCTTTAAACCTGAGCAAATCGAAGACGACAAATTCCGAGTCAATCATAAAATATCATAGATTTGTCATCAATGCGTGACACTAAAAAAATTCCTATTCAAAACAACATAAGAAAAATACGATACAATTTTGTCCTTTTTTTGCGACAAAAGTAACATGGGCAAAAATCAGTTAGTCCTGGTTTCATTGCAAGATATTTTCTTCGACCTATTGTATAATCTTTGAAGCATAATTTCTTGAAAAAGCAATAATATAATCAATGACTAAAACACATTTACAAAAATGTAATTCGTCTTTCTCGCCTAATCTCTATTTTATTCTGATAACTCTTTATCTTATAACGATATTTCTTCCTGCTTTTCTCAACCAAGGTCCTTTGCTTCAAACAGACCAGCCTCTTTGGACAGCTGTCTCCCACCTCATGAAAAATGAAATCTTCCCGGAGCAAAAATGGTTCTGGGGAGTTCTTGTAGACCGAGCCGGAGCAGGGCAAAAAATGGGGAGCATATATTCCATGAGCATTATTCTCCCTTGGCTCTTTTCGTTTTTGGTCTCTGCTGCAACGGCAGTTAAACTGGCAATGTTATTCAGCACCCTCTTCTTCATCATCGCCTTTTTTCATGTGGCGCGCATGTATATGGTTGATATTTTGGCCTTTATTGTCTCACTGGCGATCCTGACACCAATGTTCGATAATATTGTCTCAGGCATGTGGTATAATTATTTTGCCTTGGGCTGCGGTTTGATGTTCTGGGTATCATGCAGCAATTTTGTCCGGAAAAAACGCACAGGTTGTTTCATGAGTGCTATAGTCTTTTTTACCCTCGCCGTCTATTCCCATCCAGTCGGGGTCATGCTTTGTATTGCCGTGTTCATTGGCAGCCTCGTTCTCATCCTGGCCTCGCAGGGTGCAGATAAATGGAGGCTTTTCACTGCCGCCCTTTTTATTCCGTGCATCAGCATATTTCTGTCGTTCCCCCAATTGCAGACAATCCTGGGATTTGATGCAACATCAACAAGCATGATCCGCGAAGCGAGGGTCTATGAGTATCCTGTAACCAGCATCGTGGAAACCACGCGGAGACTGTTTTTTGTCCGGGTCTGGGGCGCAGCGGAGCCGTCCGCTCTCATGGCACTGAATATACTATCCGTCCTTGTGTTGTGTCTCTTCGGTTTCTATTCCCTGTCGTCAAAAAGAGATTACGAAAAACTCCTGCCGCTCGTATTCCTTTTTATGGTCACGGCTCTTCTCATTTCCAGGGTCTATAATTATTTCGAGATCGACTCATCCGCCTTACAGAGCCTGAGCGTTTTTTATGACAGGTTCCAACTCCTTTCCCAGATTTTTCTTCTTCTATTCGCGGGGTCGGGAGTGAATTTTCTGGCCCGCCTGCCAGCAGAAAAGGGGAAAAAATATATCTTTATACAATCGCTGGCAATTATTCTGCTTGTCAGCCTAATAGGAATAGCGCTCAGAACACCGAAGAAAATTTGGATCGATCAGAGCGGGCAGCTTCAGACTCTCCAGCAATCCACTATTCGGCCTCATGCAAATGCTCTGTGGAAATGGATCGATGCAAATATCCAGACGGAGGAGGAGCGGATATATTTTGAAGACACGTATGGAAAATTCACCTGGAACGACGCTTCGAACCCTGAAAGCTCCAAAACGCACCTTTTTGCCCTGACCAGCATATATACCGATGCACGCCAGATTGGCGGTTGGTGCGGTTTTACCACCAGGTTTGCTCAACGTTACGAACAGGGAACGGCGTTCGGAAAAGCGGTTGGTGATCCAGGCTTTACCGACGCCTTCATTGCCGAGACAATGAAGGCGTTGAACACCCGATATATTGTTGCCAATTCAAACGCATTGACAACACGCCTGGAAAAAGTCCCTTTTCTGGAGAAAACGGCTGTCTTCGGCATTTTCCACATCTTTGAGAACAAGGACATGCAGCCGGCATGGGCCTATAACATGGACACCGGCATTCCCGCGCAGATGACGAGACATTCCGCAACCCGTTTCGAAATAGATGTTGAGGGAAAGAAAGGGGATGATATTCACGTTGCCATGGCATATCATCCCAATTACATAGCCACGACCGGCGGTGAAAAAATTCCGGTCAACAATATGGCATCATTGATTAATATTACACTGCCGACCGAGGGAATGCAGTCGATTCATTTCCATTACGCTTTTAAAAAACGAATGGCGCTCTCTTTTGTCATTGCCGGCTTAGCCCTCTTCTTCGTTGTTACATGTACCCTGCCGCATTTTCTCACTTCAACCAAATCCAGAAATACACGATAAAAACCAGGAGATAGAACAGTGAAAGGCATAATCCTGGCAGGAGGCTCCGGCACCCGCCTGTTTCCCAGCACATTGTCCATCAGCAAACAACTGCTGCCCGTGTACGACAAGCCAATGATTTATTATCCCCTGTCGGTCCTGATGCTGGCAGGCCTGCGTGAAATAATGATTATTTCCACACCGAGAGACCTGCCTCATTTTCGAAGCCTTCTCCGAGACGGGTCGCAGTGGGGCGTGGAGTTCACATTTATCGAACAGGACAGACCGGCGGGACTCGCCCAGGCCTTTCTGCTGGGCAGGGACTTTATCGGCGAAGACAGCGTGTGTTTGATTCTCGGCGACAATATTTTTTTCGGCCAGGGATTTCAGCCTTTGCTCCTGGAGGCTGCTTCTCTGCAGCATGGCGGCGTTATTTTCGGCTACTGGGTCAAGGACCCTGATCGATACGGTATCGTGGAAATAGACAAATCATGCAAGATCCTGAACATTACGGAAAAGCCCACGCACCCGAAATCGAATTACGCCGTGCCGGGACTGTATTTTTATGAAAATGACGTCATTTCCATAGCCGAGAATCTTGAACCATCCGACCGGGGCGAACTGGAAATAACGGATGTGAATAAAGAGTATCTGCGAAGGGGATCCCTGACCATCAAACTGCTGGGCAGAGGGTTTGCCTGGCTGGACACCGGCACAACCGAATCATACCTCGATGCCTGCAATTACGTGGCGACCATTGAAAAGCGCCAGGGTCTGAAAATAGCCTGCGTCGAGGAGGTTGCCTATCGGATGGGTTTTATTGACGAGAAACAGGTACTGAATCTGGCGGAGGGACAATTAAAAAGCGGGTACGGCCAGTATCTGATCAATATGCTGTCCTTTGAAATCCGCGGCAGTTTGAAAGCTGATCGTCTTTCCAAATGACAATGTGAAAAAAACCCGGCAAGG
>Ga0209164_1004143_pt1 | contig 13208 bp, 11 predicted proteins | sample MTBNYHSulfiMetaG_FD_187458 | JGI IMG/M metagenome (GOLD analysis project Ga0209164, IMG submission 187458) | Enrichment culture microbial communities from rom New York Harbor, USA that are MTBE-degrading - MTBE-NYH (New York Harbor Sulfidogenic)... | ecosystem: Environmental > Aquatic > Marine >...
CGCCGCAGCACGCGCTCGGCCCGCGTCACCTCGAGTTGCGTGCCGACCACCTCGGCAACTTCCTGCGCCGTGTACAGGTTGGCCGGGTCCTGGGGCCCGCCCCAGCCCTCGGTGAGGTTGGCTGCGTCGTGCCCGATCACGATGAGCCGGCCCCCCGGCGCCACCGCCGCCGCGGCTTTCCGCCACACCAGGGCCCGCACCGCGGCGGGCGGCTGCAGGTGGACGATGAGCGCCAGGTCGAAAAGCGCCGGGGGCGGCTCCCACTCCCGCAGGTCGGCCAGGACCCACTCCACCTCCACGGCGTGGTGCTCGGCCAAGCGCTGCGCCCGGTCCAGCGCCACCTCGGACCAGTCCACCGCGGTGACCGTCCACCCCCGGGTGGCCAGCCAGACGGCGTTGCGGCCCGACCCGGCGGCCAGGTCCAGCGCCCGCCCGGGGGTGAGGCCCTCCACTTCGGGCACCAGGAAGCGGTTGGGGTCCAGGTGCCACACGAAGTCCCTCTCCCGATGACGATGGTCCCAGGCGTCGCGATCCATGGGCCGCAAGGGTAGGCGCCCCGAGACGGGCCTGCCGGGCCCTCAGTCGTACACCCCGGCCAGGTAGCAGGCACCGTCGCGCACTTCGAAGAGGAAAGCCCCGGCCGAGGTGACCACCTGGTAACGGTCGGCGGCCCCCTCCCCCGCCCACCAGCGGCGGGTGTGCCGCCAGGGCCCGGCCCAGGCCAGCACCGGCTCCCAGCGGCTGCCCAGGCGCACCCGCTCCGGCGAGCCCTCGTCCCACTCCACCTCCAGCAACCGGGGCTCGGGAGGCACCAGCGCCGGGGAAGGGCCGGGCAGGTGCCCCGGCCAAGGAGCCCGAGGGTCGCGCTCGGGCGCCGGGGCCGGGTCCCCCCAGCGGTGCCACAGCACCCGCTCCCCCGGGCGACGGCCTCCCTGCGGCCGGGCGGCCAGCACCGCCTCCGGCCCCACCAGGGCCTGGGCCCGGGCCAGCGCTCGGGCGGCCTCCAGTTCCGAAGCGGCATCGTCGCCCAGGTGCAGCTGGCGACCCCGGTCGGAGCGGTCGGCCGGAGCCAGGCGAAGAACCGCCAGGCCCCCGGGCACCCCGCCCGACTCCACCCAGGCGCGCAACTGCCAGCGCACCCGTTCCGCCACCTCGGCCTCGCCGAAGGGATCGGCGCTGCGCCAGGTGCGGGAGCGCAGCACTCCGGAGGCCGACTCCGCCTCCACCACCACCCGGTAGGGCGCCCCGCCCCAGGGCCCCAGGCCCTCGACGAGCCGATGCGCCAGAGAGCGAGCGGCGAAGGCGGCTTGCTCCAGGTCTTCGAGCGGCGGGTCGAAGCGCTCTTCCACCACCAGGTCTTCGGGCAGGGGGCGGGGCTGCACCCGTCGGTCCTCCCCGCTGGCCAGGCGGTGGGCCTCCAGCCCGGCCGGGCCGAAGCGCGAGGCCACCGCCTCCCGGGGCAGGGCGGCCAGGGCTCCCAAGGTGGTGATGCCCAGCCAGCGCAGCGTGGCCGCCATCTCCTCCCGGCCCAGCACCGCCACCTCGAGGCTCGCCAGAAACGCTCGGGTGTCGGCGACGATCGCCGGGCCGGCGGCGGTGCTCTCCGCCGCCAGGCGAGCGGCAAAGGGGCCGTGCGCCAGGCCGAGACGGGCGCCGGGGCCCCCGGCCGCCTCCACCGCCTCGGCTACCAGGGCGACGAGCGGCCCCTCGCCCCCGTAGTAGCCCACCGCCCCGGCGACGGGGACGAAGAGCAGGCCGGGGGCCACCACTTCGACTCGGGGCACCAAGTCTTCGACGGCAACTGCCACCGCCTCGAAGGCGGCGGCCTCGGCCCCGGAATCGGCGGCCAGGGTGGCCACCGCCGGGCAGAGGGTCTCCGCCTGGCGCCGCCGCATGCCCACCGCTACCCCGGCAGCCCGGGCTAGGGAGTTGGCCGCCAGCACCACCCCGTCGCCGACCACCTGGCAGGGCTCATCCGGCGACGCGTCCGGCCGGCGCAGCCGCCAGTCGGGAAACCACACGCAGAGCGTCCGTGCCGTCATCCACCACCTCGAGGACCCGATCGATACCTCCCACTCCCCGCCCGGCGGCGCGCAGGGTGAGCCATCGCCGGGTGAGACGCCCGTGCCCCGGCCCGGCCCCTTCCCAGCGCACCGCCTCCCCCACCAGGTTGAGATGGGCCAGGCCCGAAGGCAGGTCGCCGCGCAGGGGGCGCAGGATGAGAACCGCCCGCCGCGCTCGGGCCAGGGCCCCCAGGCGCCGCAGCACCGCCTCATTGGCCCCGGCGGGCACCTCGGCGTACACCGCCGGCAAGCCTTCGAGCAGGGCGGCGGTCACCCGGCCCCATAGGTCGCGCGCCGCGCAGCGCACCACCACCAGGCGCTCCGGGGGCACCCCGGCCTCCCAGGCGGCCGGCGGGCAGAGCCAGCCGCGCACGTCCACCACCGCCACCGGGCCGCGGCGGGCCGAGTCGGCCAAGAGCGACAGGCCGAGACGGGTGAGGCCCGACCCGGGCGGGCCCACCAGGCCCAGCACCCGGCCCGGCTCGGCGCCGGCAACGGCCCGCGAGAAGGCTTCCGGAGCCGCCGTCTCGGCCCGCACCGCCTCTGCCATGAGACCCGCCTCTCTGTGCCGGGCCTCACATCTTAATCGAACATATGTTCGATCACCAAGAGCGCCGGGGAAGCAGGAGGGCGGCCTGACGGCCGCCCTCCTCGTCCTTTCGAATGCCGCCTAAGGGCCTAGAGGCCCCGCTCGAAATCATCCTCGAAGGACACCACGGTGCGTCCCGGCCGGCCTCCCTGGCGGTCGCCGCCGGAAGGCTGAGGGCCCCGCGGCTGGTCGCTCCTGGGCTCGCGCGGCCGGCGGGCGGGGTCGCGTCCCCGGTCTCCCCCGCGCCCGCGATCCCGGTCACGGTCGCGATCGCCGCCGCGCGGGCCGCGGTCGCGCTCCCGCTCGCCGTATCCGCCCTCGCCGCGGTGCCCCTCCTCGCCTTCCGGCGCCGGGGCCCCGGCCAGGTCCAGGCTGACCTTGCCGTTGCGATCGATGTCGCGCACCACGACTTTGACCCGGTCTCCCAGCGAGAAGACGTCCTCGACCCGCTCCACCCGCCTGCCGCCGCCCATCTTGGAAATGTGCAGCAAGCCGTCGCGGCCGGGGAGGATGTTGACGAAAGCCCCGAAAGAGGTGATGTTGACCACCTCGCCCTCGTACTCCTTACCCAGTTCGGCCTCCGGGGGGAAGGCGATGGCCAGCACCCAATCCTTGGCCTTCTGGAGGCTCTCCCCGTCGGGGGAGCCGATGCGCACCGTGCCGTCGTCCTCCATCTCGAGGGTGGCGCCGGTCTCCTCCTCGATCTGGCGGATGATCTTGCCCTTGGGGCCGATGACCTCGCCGATCTTGTCGCGGGGGATCTGCACCGCCTCGATGCGCGGGGCGTAGCGGTTCAGTTCGGGGCGCGGGGCCGCGAGGACCTTCTCCATCTCGTCGAGGATGTGCAGCCGGCCGGCCCGGGCCTGGTCGAGCGCCTGCGCCAGCACCTCGGCGGGGAGCCCTTCGACCTTGGTGTCGAGCTGCAGAGCGGTGATCATCTCCCGCGTCCCGGCGACCTTGAAGTCCATGTCGCCCAGGGCATCCTCGGCTCCCAGGATGTCGGTGAGGGTGATGTAGCCGCCCTCGTGCGCGATGAGGCCCATGGCCACTCCGCCTACGGCGGCGGCGATGGGGACCCCGGCATCCATGAGGGACAGGCTCGACCCGCAAACCGAGGCCATGGAGGACGACCCGTTGGAGCCGAGGACCTCGGACACCAGGCGGAAGGCGTAGGGGAACTGCTCTTCGGCGGGGATCACCGGGAGCACCGCCTTCTCGGCCAGGGCGCCGTGGCCGATCTCCCGCCGCTTGGGGCCTCGCATGAAGCCCACCTCACCGGTGGAGAACGGCGGGAAGTTGTAGTGGTGCATGTAGCGCTTGGATTCCTCGAAGGAGATCGTGTCGAGCATCTGCTCCATGCGGAGCATTCCCAGAGTGGTCACGTTCAGTACCTGGGTCTCGCCCCGCTGGAAGAGGCCCGAACCGTGCGCCCGGGCCACCACCCCGACCTCGACGGAGATGGGGCGCACCTCGTCGGCGCGGCGGCCGTCGAGGCGGATGCCCTCTTCGATCACCCGGCGCCGCATGGCCTTCTTGGTGGCCGTCTTGAAGGCGCGGGTGGCGGCGGCGTAGTCCTCGTGCTCGGGGCCGATGCCCAGTTCGGCCAGGGTGGCCTCACGGGCGGCATCCTCCGCCGCCTGGCGCTCGTGCTTGACGGCGAGACGCGCCACCTCGGCGAGGCGCGGGCCGGCGGCCTCGCTCACCCGGGTTAGCAGGTCCTCGCTGTAGTCCGGGGTAGTGGGGAACTCCACCACCGGGATCTCGCCGACCGCCGCCCGCAGCTCGAGTTGCAGGTCGATGAGGGCGGCGATGGGCGCCTTGGCCTCTTCGAGGCCCCGGGCGACTGCGGCCTCGTCGACCGGGGGCTGCCCCTCGGCTACCAGCCGCAGGGCATGCTCGGTGGCCCCGGCTTCGACCATGGCGATGTCGATGCCTCCCTCGGCGTTGCGCTTGCCCACCACCACCATGGAGAACACCGCCTGGGCCAGCTGGGGGTAGGTGGGCATGGGGATCCAGGCGCCGTCGGCGTGGGCCATGAGTACTGCGCCCACGGGGCCCTGGAAGGGGATGGGACTCACCATGAGGGCCGCCGAGGCGGCGTTGAGGGCCACCACGTCGTAGGGGTGCTCATCGTCCACCGACAGCACCGTGGCCACGATGTGGGTTTCACAGCGGTACCCCTCGCGGAAGGAGGGGCGCAGCGGCCGGTCGATGAGCCGGGCGGAAAGGATGGCCTTCTCGGTCGGCCGGCCCTCTCGGCGGAAGAAGGAGCCGGGGATCTTCCCGGCGGCATACATGCGCTCTTCGACGTCTACGGTCAGGGGGAAGAAGTCGGCTCCCTCTCGGGGAGCCCGGGTGGCGGTGGCGGTGGCCAGCACTTCGGTGCCGCCCATGACGGCCACCACCGACCCGTCGGCCTGCATGGCCAGCTTGCCGGTGCGCAAAGCGATCTCGGCGCCGCCCGCGACGCCTTGTACGGATGTTTCGGGCACGCTCTACTACCTCTCGTTGGGGGGGAGAGCGAGCCAATTACCAGTGGTCACGCCTCGGCGGGGTCGAGAGGTGGCAACTAGCAACTGACCCGGAGTCCCCCGGTGGGCCTTCTGGACTGCCGCGACCGGCCCAGGCCCTTCCGGGCACCCGAGCCGCCGGCTCGACTCCCTATCGGCGCAGGCCGAGGCGGGAGACGAGAGTCCGGTACCGCTCGACGTCCTGGTTGCGCAGGTAGTCGAGGAGGCGCCGCCGCTTGCCCACCAGCATGAGGAGGCCTCGCCGCCCGTGATGGTCCTTGTCGTGGCCCTTCAGGTGGTCGGTGAGGTGGTTGATACGCTCGGTGAGCAGCGCCACCTGGACCTCCGGCGAACCGGTGTCGGCGGCGTGCGTGCCGAATTCCTCGATGATGGTGCGGGTGTCCTTCATAGAAGGTGCCGGGGTCGGACCCGGCGAAAGGGCAGCATAGCAGGTCGCTTCACCAAGGCGGCCGACCCGGGCCGGCGGGCTCTGCCGTGCCCTAGAGCATCTTGTTCAACGACACCTTGAGGGAGGTTCCCGGACCGTGCCCAATGAGGCCGGCGGGGGGATGCTGGCCCGGTACGGGAAGGGGGCAGGTGCCGGTGCCGGCGATCTCCGCGGCCAGGCACTGCGCCACCCGCGGGTCGTCGAGCACGGCGAGGTGGGCCCGGTTGGCGCGCCCCACCAGGTCCCAGGGGCGGGTGAACAAGGTCTGCAGGAAGCCCGGGCCGCCGTCGGAGGCCTCGTAGACCCGCAGGCCGTCGGGCACGTCGGCGAAGTTGGTGATGCCCCCCTGCGGGTTGCGCACCACCATCACCTCCACTCCCGAAGCCTCTCCCAGGTGACGGCGGGTGTCGCGGCAGCCGTCGCCGTCGCAGTAGATGGGGTCGTACCCTCCGTCGTCGGGGATCGGCCCCCAGGCCCGGCCCACGCTCTGCAGCCAGCCGTGGATGCCCGAGGCGAGCGGCGGGTCGAGCAGGGTCGCCCCCACCACGCCGTGGGCCACCCCCGGCTCGCGCCGGTCCCAGCGGGCCACCAGTTCGGCGATGCCGCAGCCGCCCTTGCTGAACCCCACCAGGTAGAGCGGGCGGCCCGCCTCGGCGAGGCCGGCCAGGTAACCGTCGAGAGCGTCGGCGGTCTCGTCGATGGTGGCGTCCTCGGAGGCGCGCCGGTGGTCGCCACCTCCGTCGGCCCAGCGGTAGTCGTAGTAGCGGGCCCGCTCCGAGTCCAGGCCCATGAGGGACACCAGGTGGGAGAACAGGCCCGGCGCCGACCCGTTGCCGTGCCCCGACACGAACACCACCAGCGGCTCCCCCTCCTCCTCCGGCCGGCGGCGCCACTGCATCGCCGCCAGGGCCGCCGCGCCGGCGGCAGCTCCCCCGGCGGCCGCCGGCCAGGCCGGGCCCGGGGTCGGGGCTGCGGGCAATGGGTCCGCTGCTGCCGTGGCCGCGATGCCTGCCGGGTCGGGGGCGAGGCGGACGGCATCGGCGGGGGCGGGACCGGTGAGGAGGGCGAGGGCCAGAGCGAGAGCAGGGGTCACGGCACTTCCTGAAGAGCGGCTCTACAAAGGTGGACCCGGGCGGGGAGGGTTTCAAGACTCCTGCGTGCAGGAGGCGGCCTCCCGGGCCAGAATGGCCCGGGAGGCGACATGGCCCGAGTGCTCACCCCGGCGGTCGTGCTGGCTCTGCTTGCCGCCGCCTGTACCGGCCCCTCTCCCGCGGGCTCCTCCACCACCACCGCCCCTCTGCCCACCGTCGAGGAGGCCCGGGTGACCGCCTTCCTCCCCTTCGGCAACGCCGGGGCCTGGGCCGGCACCTTCGACGGCACGCTGGCCCTCCTCGGCGCGGCCACAGTCGCCGTCGACCTCCCCGACGACCCTGCCTGGGGATCGGTGCGGGCCCTGACCGACGACCACGGGGACGTGATCGCCGCCGCCGGGAGCGGCCTCTTCCGCCTGAGCCCCGGCGGCTGGCAAGCGCTGGACCCGGGGAGCCGTGGGGCCATCCCCACCGCCCTCGCCGCGGGCGGCGACGCCGTCTGGGTGGGGCTCGCCGACCCCGCCACCGGCCGCGGCAGCCTGGCCCGGGTCGGCGGAGAAACCTGGGTGCTCCACGACCAGACCACGGCGATCGCTTCCGCCTCCATGGTCAACGAGGTGGCCGTGGACCTCGACGGCAGCGTCTGGGTGGCCACCAACGCCGCCGGCGTGGCCCGCCGGGCGGCCGACGGCACCTGGTCGCTGCACGACCTCTCCACCGGGGCGCTGCGCAGCGACTGGGTGCTCGACATGGCCGCCGATCCCCGGGGCGGGGTCTGGGTGGCCGCGCGTCGGGGGGTGACCCGCCTCACCGCCTCGCGCCACGAGCACGCCCCCGAGGAGATCCTCCCCGGCCCCCTGGCGGTCACCGCCGACGCGGTGTGGGTGGGGAACCCCGGAGGGGGCGTAGCTCGCCTCGACCGGCCGACGGGCAGCTGGGAAGTCGTGCAGAGGGCCCTCCCCCACATGGCGGCGGTGAGCAGCCTCGTCGTGACCGCCGACGGCAGCGCCTGGGTAGGCACCGCCGGGCAGGGCATCGCCCGCTTCGCCGCCGACGGTTCCCCGCTCGCCGGGTTCACCGAGGGCGACGAGCATGTCACCGCCCTGGCCGTCTCCGGCGACGTCGTCTGGGCGGGCACCCGCGGCGGCTGGGCCTACCGCCTCACCGGCTCCGCCGCCGGAGTCGACGCCGACGCCTTCCGAGTAGTACCCGCCGTCGGGCCCGCGGCGGCTCGGCGCGACGATCGGGTGGAGATCCCCGCCGGATGGTTCCTGATGGGCAGCAATCGGCATCGCCCCGACGAGGCCCCGGCGCGGCAGGTCTACCTGGACGCCTACTACATCGGGCGCTACGAGGTCACCAATCGTCAGTACGACGAGTACGCCGCCGCGGTCGGCCTGGCCGGGGCCGCCTCCTGGCCGGGACTGGACTTCATGCTGGGCCGCGCCGAGTACCCGGTGGCCGGAGTGCGCTGGGAGGAGGCCGCCGCCTACTGCGCCTGGGCAGGGGGCCGCCTCTCCACCGAAGCCGAATGGGAAAAGGCAGCCCGGGGCACCGACGGGCGCACCTGGCCCTGGGGAAACGACTGGGACCCGGCGCGGGCCAACACCGCTGGGGCGGGCCTGGGCGGCCCGGTCCACGTGGGCTCCTTTCCCGGCGGCGTCTCCCCGTACCACGTCGCCGACCTGGCCGGGAACCTGGAAGAGTGGGTGGCCGACTACTACCAGGCCGACTACTACTCCGTGGCCCCCGACCACAACCCTCCCGGCCCGCAAACGGTGGTCAATCACGTGCGCCGCGGCGGATCCTGGGCCGGCGATGCCGATCAGGCGCGGGTCTCCTACCGCACCAGCAGCCACGGGTCGAGCCCCGACTTCCGGGCCGGGTTCCGCTGCGCTTGGGACCCCTAAGCCCCCAGTACGGCTCGCGCCGCGGCCACATCCGCGCGGATCTGCCGCACCAGGTCCTCCGGCCCGTCGAAACGCCGCTCGTCGCGCAGGCGGGCCACGAAAGCCACCCGCAGGGCCTCCCCGTACAGGTCCCCCGGGTGATCGAGTAGATGCACTTCCAGCGTCTCGCCGTCACCGCCGGCGAAGGTGGGGCGGGTCCCCAGGTTGGCCACCCCGGGCAGCAACGGCTCGCCGCGCCTGCCCACCCGCACGGCGTACACCCCCGCCGGCGGCCGCGCCAGCCCGGCCGGCACCGCCACGTTCGCCGTGGGGAACCCCAGGCCGCGTCCCCGCCCGTCCCCGGCCACCACCGCACCGCGCACCTCGTGGGGCCGGCCCAGGGCTTCCGCCGCTCCCGCCAGGTCGCCGGCGGCCACCAGAGCGCGCACCCGGGTGGAGGACACCGGTGCCTGCCCCCCGACCAGCGGAACCACCTGCAAGGTGAACCCGTGGGCGTCGCCCAGTTCGGCCAGAGAGGCGACGTTCCCGGTGCGCTGATGGCCGAAACGGAAGTCCTCCCCCACCACCACCAAACGGGCACGAAGGGCCGCCGAGAGCACGGTGGCGGCGAAGTGGGCGGAGGTGTGTTGCCGCATGGCCTCGTCGAAGGGCAGCACCGCCGCCAGGTCCAGCCCGGCCTCGGCCAATAGCTCCAGGCGATGCTCGACGGAGGTCAGCAGCCGCGGGGCACGGTCCGGAGCCACCACGGCGAGCGGGTGGGGGTCGAAGGTGACCACGGCACATTCCAGGCCGCCGTGAGCGGCAGCAGCCCCCCGCAGGATCGAGATCACATGGCGGTGCCCCCGATGGAGGCCGTCGTAGACCCCGATGGTGACCGCCCGGGGCTTCCCCTCCAGGACCCAGGCGGCGGGGGGGCCGGTGAGCACCTTCACGCCACCACCACCTCGGGACGCGCCGCCTTGCCCTCCACCCGGTAGACCGCCAGCAGACGGCCTCCGGGGTCGAGGACGCGGTGCGGCCCCGCCGCCGGAAGGGCGATCCCCAGGAGGGGGGCGGGGAACACCGCCCCGTGGCACACCGCCGCCGCCGTCTCGGTGGTCACCCGCACCGCGGGCAGGTCCGCCAGGGCTTCGGCCGGGTCGAGCAAGGCCTCCGCCGCCCGGCCCGCGGTGGCGGCCTCCTCCAGCGCCTCCAGGGTGTGCGCCTGGCCCACTCGCATCGAGCCGTTGCTCAGCCGGCGCAACGCGATGAGGTGGGCCCGTCCTCCCAGAGAACGGGCCAGGTCGTCGGCGAGGGTACGAATGTACGTCCCACTGCTGCAGCGGATACGGAAAGTGGCCTCGGGGTACTCCGAAGGGGCGAAGTCCATCAACTCGAAGGAGTACACCTCCACCGGACGCGCCTCGCGCTCCACTTCCTTACCCTCCCGGGCCAGGTCGTACAGGCGCCGGCCTTCGACCCGCCGGGCCGACACCATGGGAGGCACCTGGGCGATAACCCCCACGAAGCGGGCCGTCGCCCGGCGCACCTCCTCCTCGGTGACCGGCATCGCCCGGCGCCACAGCACCGCCCCGTCGGCATCCAGAGTGTCGGTGGCTACGCCGAGCACCGCCACCGCCCGGTAGACCTTGGGCAGGTGCTGCACGAAACGGAGCAGCCGGGTCGCCCGCCCCAGACCCAGCACCAGCAGGCCGGTGGCCATGGGATCCAGGGTGCCGGCGTGCCCCAGGCGCCGCTCTCCCAGGAGCCGTCGGCACCGGGCCACCACATCGTGGGAGGTCCAGCCCCCCGGCTTGTCCACCAGCAAGAAGCCGTCAGGCACGGGCTGCCTCGCGCATCGCGGCCACCAGCGATACCAGGTCGCCCCCGGCGTTGAAGCCCGCCGCGTTGTGGTGCCCACCTCCCTGGTGCCGGGCGGCGATGGCCCCCACGTTCACCCGCCCCCGCGAGCGCAGCGAGACCTTCCAGCCCTCCGCCGTCTCTTTGATGAGGGCGGTGACCTCCGCCTCCCGAGCTACCCGGAGGTCGTCGATCAGCAGGTCGAGGTCCTCGGGCCCGATCCCGGCGGCGGCGATGTCGGCGCAGTACAGGACGCTCCACAGGAAGCCGTCCTCCAGGCGGGCTCGGCCCAGCACTGCCCCCGCCACCTGTAGGTAGCCGAAGGGCCGCCACTCGTAGAGACGCTGGCCGATCCGGTCCGGGTGGGCCCCGGCGGCCACCAGCGCCGCCGCCGTCCGCAGCACCGCCGGGGAGGTCGAGGAGTACTGGAAGCGGCCGGTATCGGAGATGATGCCGGCGAGGAGCGCGGTTGCCGCATCAGCGTCGAGAGGCCAGCCGAGGCGCCGGATGAGGTGGAAAACGATCTCGGCCGTGGCGGCGGCGGCCGGATCGACCACCGACACGTGCCCGAAGCCGGGATTAGTGATGTGATGGTCCAGGACCACCAGCGTGCCGGCGCGCGCTGCAGGGGCGGCCAGTTCCCCGAGCCGGTCCGGGTCGGCCACATCGAGTGCCACCATCACCTGCGGCGTCTGCGGGAACTCCCCGGGGGGCACCAGGGCACCCCGGTCGAGGAAGTCGAACTGGACGGGGAAGGCGAACGGGGAGCCGAAGGAGGCCACCACCTGCTTGCCCGCAGCCGCAGCCGACCGGGCCAGGCCGAGTAGAGAGCCGAGGGCGTCCCCATCGGGCGACACGTGGCAGGCGAGTGCCAGCCGGGGACCAGCTTCCAGCGCCTCAGCCGCCCGGCGCAGTGCCCGGCGTATCGACTCCTTCATCGCGTTCCTCCCGCAACCGGCGCAGGAGCTCCTCCATGCGCTGGCCGTGCTCGATGGCGGCATCAGGCTCAAAATGCAGCTCGGGCAAGTACTTGAGCCGCACCTGCCGTCCCACCACCGAGCGGATCCGCGGGGAGGCCCGCAGCAGGGCCGCCTCGGTCTCCCGGTGCTGGGTCTCGTCGCCGAGCACCGAATAGTAGACCCGGGCATTACGCAGATCGGGAGAGGTATCGACCCCGGTGATGGTCACAAAGCCCAGGCCGGGGTCCTTGAGGCGCTCCATCTCCTCGGCAATCGTCTGATGCAGCGCCTCGTTGACCTTGCGCAGGTACGGGCTGCGGGTCATCGCTCCTCCAGATAGGACACCCCTACCTCGAGCAGTTCCACTTCGGGATGCTCGCGCAGCAGGCGCGGCACGGCGTGGATCAACCGGTCCAGTTGGCTCGCCTGAGGCGCGACCAGCGCCACTCCCAGGGTGGCTCGCTGCCACTGGTCCTGGAAGCCGACCTCGCTGACCGCCACCGGGAAAGCGGCCGTGAGCGCGCCCATGAGGCCCTTGACGACGCGCCGCTTGGCCTTGAGCGAACGGACGGCCGGGATGCGGATCTCCAAGCGGAGAGCGGCGGCGTACACCTCCCCTCCCCGTCAGGTGCGAGCGACTTCTTGCACCTCGTAGGCCTCGAGCACGTCGCCCTCCTTGACGTCCTTGAAGTTCTCCAGGCCGACCCCGCACTCGAAGCCGGCGGCCACCGAGCGGGCATCGTCCTTGAAGCGGCGTAGCGAGGCGATGGTGCCGTCGTAGGTGACCACCCCGTTGCGCACCAGGCGGACCCGAGCCCCCCGGGCCAGCTCGCCCTCGGTCACGTAGCAGCCGGCGATGCTGCCGAAGCGCGGGGAGCGGAACACCGCCCGCACCTCGGCCGCTCCCAGCAGGCGCTCCACCGACTCGGGAGCGAGGCGGCCCACCAGCATCGCCTCGATGTCGTCGAGCAGCTCGTAGATGATCCGGTAGGTGCGGATCTCGATGCCGGCTTCCTCGGCGGCCCGCCGCGCCTTGGCGTCGGGGCGCACGTCGAAGCCGAAGATGACCGAGTGGGTGGCATCGGCGAGCAGCACGTCGTTCTCGTTGATGCCCCCGACGGCGGCGTGCACGATGGTGATGCGCCCGCCGGTGCGGCCGATCTTCCCCACCGCCTCGCGGATGGCCTCCTGAGATCCCTGGGTGTCGGCCTTCACGATGATGCGCAGCTCGGCCGTCTCGCCGCTGCGCAACTCATCGAGCAGCGATTGCAGGCGCTCGGCCGCGGTAGGGACCACCAGCTCCTTGCTGCGCAGCGTCCCGGCCCGATCGGCGGCCGCCGAACGGGCGGCCCGCTCGTCGCGCACCACCTCGAAGCGATCACCGGCGCGGGGCACGTCGTCCCATCCCATGATGAGCACCGGGGTGCTGGGCGGGGCGGCGTCGATCTGGGCCCCGGTGTGATCGAACATGGCGCGTACCCGGCCCGCCACGGCACCTGCCACGATGGCGTCGCCGCGCCGCAGGGTGCCCTGCTGGACGATCACCGTCCCCAGAGGCCCGCGCCCCCGGTCGAGCTGGGACTCGATCACCGTACCCGAGGCCGGGGCGGCGGGATCGGCGGAGAATTCCTCGAGCTCCGCGATGAGGTCTAGGTACTCCAGCAGCTGGTCAACACCGTCTCCGGTGAGGGCCGAAAGCTCGGCGCTCACTACGTCGCCCCCCAGCTGCTCCACCAGAAGGCCGTGCTCGGTGAGCTGGGCGCGCACCGCGTAGGGGTCCGCCCCCGGTAGATCCATCT
>Ga0209164_1004146_pt1 | contig 13200 bp, 2 predicted proteins | sample MTBNYHSulfiMetaG_FD_187458 | JGI IMG/M metagenome (GOLD analysis project Ga0209164, IMG submission 187458) | Enrichment culture microbial communities from rom New York Harbor, USA that are MTBE-degrading - MTBE-NYH (New York Harbor Sulfidogenic)... | ecosystem: Environmental > Aquatic > Marine >...
AAAAAGATATTGAAAAGAGGAGCAAAATGAGAACATATTTATGTTCTGTTATAGCTCTTGTCGGTTTGCTCTTTTTAGCAACATCCTCCTTTGCCCAGGACTTCACCGCCGAGACACTTGGAGATTACGGGAATGTCACGGTTATGGAGGTTACCGGGGACTATAATGCTATAAATCCTGATGGAACTGTCAACAGCGCGCCGAGGGAAACAATAGCAAAGGAATTCTTCAGATTACATAAAGACGAATATGACTTCTTTGTCATCTTCTCCAACTTTGACTTCCAGATGCCTGCGACAGGGGTAGCTGCGTTTTATCTTGGAGTGAAAAACGATACGGAAGGAATTGGAAAGCCACTTTTTGACTATACAGAACTCTTCGGGAGCAATGGAAAACTCCAGGGAATCATTGACATGGGTAATGTCTCTACACTTGTTGCAGACCCCCTTGACCCAAACTTTGAAAAGACACTCAGGATCCTGAGCCATGAGCAGATGCACCGCTGGGGGGCATACGTTCAATATATAGACGAAAACGGTGAAATCAGCACGGCGCTTTTAGGAAAAGATGATGAACACTGGAGCTTCCTCCTTGATTCACAGGCATCTGTCCTTTATGGAAACGATTGGAAGGACAATGGAGACGGCACGTTCACATCCATAGCTATACAGAAATATACCAGTCCGCTTGACCTTTATCTCATGGGTCTCTATGACAAATCGCAGGTCCCTCCTCTGCTCCTTATCAATAATCCGGACATAGACCCGTGGAAAATGCCAGAGGTCGGAGCCAAAATTTCCGGAACACCCCAGTACATCACTATTGATGACATTATCGCTGCTGAAGGTGAGCGTATCCCAGGGCCCTCAGAATCCCAGAAAACCTTTAAGACAGCATTCATACTCATAACAGCACCGGATATGTTTGACGTCTATGATTTATACGGAATAGAAAATATAAGAAATGGATGGGTTGCGCGGTTTTCTATCCTTACAGACGGCGCCGGACTTGTGCAAGTCGTTCCGACGCCCTTGGATAATCTGCCGAGTAATCCCGGCGTGCCTGAGCCGGTCCCCCCGAGCCCTGCTCCTCCCGGAATGGAAAACGGAGTTGCCTGGCTGATGAGCAATCAGAAAAGCGATGGAAGTTGGCAGAATTTGGCGCAAACCGCTGTCAGGGATACGGAGGAAGCGGCAATAACCTTAAGAGATTTCACGAGTGCTCAAACGAATTACGCAATGGGTCTTCAATGGCTTAGCGCAGCAAATTCGTTGAACGTGGATTACCTGTCACGCCGAATCGAAGCACTCTCAGCCTCAGGACAGGACATACAGGCGTTGGTGGGCGAATTGATTTCGCGGCAGAACACGGACGGCGGTTGGGGGAGCGACGATAGCTACAGGAGCACCTTTATAGATACCGCTTTTGCGTTGAGAGCACTGATTGGAATTCAGTATGCTGATCAAAATGCCGTTTCAAAGTCCTCCGGATACCTGATCTCAAGACAAAAGGCCGACGGAGGGTGGGGTTTTTATCAGGAAGACGACGGCAATGTTTTTATGACGGCAACGGTATTAGGCGTCCTTCAGAAACTTCCAAATACAATCTCCGTTGCAGCGGCAATTGACAAAGCAAAGACTTATATCCTTGCTCATCAGAATGCAGACGGCGGTTTTGGAAGCTCACCTTCAACAGTTTATGAAACAGCGCTTTCCTGTTTGGCTTTAAAGGGCGTTACCACAGACAATACGATTTTGGGGAATGCCGTCAATTATCTAAAATCCATGCAGGCTGATGATGGCTCGTGGAGCGAAGACCCTTACAGCACTGCTCTTGCGGTGAGGGTGCTTTACTTGACGAAAGACCTGCCTGTTCCCCCGCCTCAGCCCACGACAAGTACTGTGACCGGAAAGGTTGTTGACGGGATGACAAATCAACCGCTTGGCAATGTAATGGTGGTTCTGCCGGCTAATGCGGACATAAATACGCTGACGGATGCAACAGGAAATTTCACGCTTTCGAAAGTTCCGGGCGGCGCCCAGAGCATAAGTTTTTCTCTTCCAGGATATATGACGACGACGGTTTCTGTAAACAGCACGCCGGGATCGATTATAGACCTTGGAGCTAATTCCCTTTATCCAATCTCAACCGCAGGCATAATAAGAGGCGCCGTCACTGATATTACAAACGGAATGCCTTTAGCTAATGCGACCATTGAGGTCAGCGGGTCCTTTACAGGGACCGCTTCAACGGGAGCTGACGGGAGCTTTGTTATCGGAAATGTTACGCCGGGCTCCCTGACTTTGACGGCATCAAAGGACGGATATACCCCGGTCTCAATTACAGAAACAATCTCTTCAGGCGAAGTCTTGTTCTTCTATCCTCAATTGTGCCCTGTTTCGACCCCGCCGGCAACGGGCTCGGCAACCGGGAAGGTTGTTGACGGCCCCTCAGGACAGCCATTAGGCGGCGTATCGGTTGTTCTGCAAAGTGACACGAATATAAAGACGACAACAGACTCAACAGGCGCATTCACGCTGTCTAATATTCCTGCCGGCCCCCAAAAAATAAGCCTGTCGTATTCGGGTTATGGAACCACTACCGTAAGCGCGAACATTCCCGGTGGATCAACGCTGGATCTCGGCGTGCTGCCTCTTGTTTCTAACCCGACAGTCGGAGTAATGAAGGGGACCGTAACGGATGCGGACAAAGGGCAGCCTCTTGAGGGGGTAACGATTACGCTAACCGGTTCATACAGCGGCAGCGCTGAAACGGGGACAGACGGCGGCTTTGTGATAAGCGATATCACCCCGGGCCCGGTAACCTTTACCGCATCGAAGCCGGGATATTATGCACTCAATGGGAGTTCGACCATAAATGCCGGCGAAGTAACGATCTTTAATTTTCAGATGACCCCGTTGGCTCAACCCGGGACACTGAGAGGGAAGGTCTTTGACGCAGCCGCAAATACACCGATAAAGGGCGCTGTCGTTTTTATTTCAGGAGGCCCCGAGACAACTACCGACGAACAAGGCGTCTTCACCATATCCGACGTCGCCCCGGGCACGCATGAGGTGAATATTTCTGCTACCGGGTATCAAAGTCAGAAATATCGGATCGTCATAAGCGGGTCTACAACGGACATGCAGACCATATTCTTGTCCCCGGTTCTGACGAGCACAACCGTAACCGGAATAGTCACGGATGCCTCTACCGGCAATCCGATATCAAATGCGGACGTCGTAATTGTCGGAACGAGCATTGCTGCGAAGACCGACTCCTCAGGCGCATATACCCTTTCCGGCATAACCCTCCTGGAATTCAACCTCAAGGCATCGGCTGCAGGCTATGACACCAGGTTCAACGGCATGTATACGGAGGCATATGGGCAATATGTGATAGATATCGGTCTCAGTCGAAGTCAGGCAAGTAATGTAGAAATTATTGCTCTTGGAACCGACAAAGAAACCTATTCTGCGAAAAGCTCAGTAACTATAACTGCAAACATAAAGAATACGGGCGCGACTCCGGTGGATGTTATTGTCACCGCACAAATCATAGGCCAGGACAATAACCTATTGGCTGTTATCTCCTATGATACAGACCCTGACTTAACGTTGGATCCAAACGGCTCGGAGGCTATATCCCTGCAATGGGATACGGGCATATATCCCCCGGGCAATTATAATGTTTTCCTCAGCGTTGTCGACTCAGAAAATGGCGCCCTCCTTGCAGAAGGCTCTACGGCCTTCGGTATTGCTTCGACTGCCGCGATTGAAGGCGTCGTCCCCCTTATGACTCCCAAATTCCTCAATATCGGAGCGACCGCGATCGTAAGTATTTCAGCGTCCGTGACCAACAGCTCGAATGTGGATGTATCGCTTGTTGCCGAATATGAAATCAAGGATACCGGGGGGAATATCATAACCGGCGGCACGGCAGACTTCACCATTACTCCCGCCGAATCTCTTAAGACTGTGGAGTTGGGCAAATTTACATATACGTTTGCCGCAAGCGGGCAATATCCGGTAACAGTGAAAATCAGTTCGGAAGGCAATGTCGTCCTCGAAAATTCCGATGCCATACACGTTGCGCCTTGGATGAGGATCGAGGCGAGCAAGATATTGAACCCGACTACAGTGACGCCTGATGGCGATAAACGTATTCGCATCGACATTCGACTGCAAGGCGTCGAGGTGAACCAATGAGACAGAGACGTAAATCGCAACGGAGTCTTCTTATAACGGCAGTTACCCTTATTTTCTTCCTCGTCCTGCCTGCAGCTTCCCTGTGGGCAGCAGTGCCGAACGCTCCCTCCGGTCTCACGGCAACGGCTCTCTCATTAACGCAGATAAAACTTACGTGGACGGACAATTCTACGGACGAGACGCGCTTTTATATCGAACGGAAGATCGGCGCCTCAGGAACTTATACCTACCTGACTTACGTAGGAGCCAATGTAACAACCTACACCAACACAGGGTTGACCCATAACTCAGAGTATTACTACCGTGTGAGGGCATATAACGCAAGCGGCTACTCATCCTATTCGAATGAGGCGAGCGCTACTACGCCGATATTAAATGCGCCCTCGAACCTTTCTGCCTCGGCAGTGTCCTATAAACAGGTCACGCTTACCTGGACTGACAATTCGAGCGAGGAGACAGGATTCGAGATAGAACGAAAAACAGGCGCAGGAGGTACATATGCACGCATAACTACCGCCTCTGCGAATGCGACGAGCTACACAAATACCGGTTTGACGCAGGGAACGGAATATTTCTACCGGGTACGGGCTGTCAGCGGATCGAATTATTCTCAATATTCAAATGAGATAAGTGTGACAACACAGACCCTTCCCGCACCTTCCAATCTTACTGCGACTCCTTTGTCTTCCTCGCAGATAAGACTGACCTGGACGGATAATTCAAGTGATGAGACGTATTTCTATATTGAGTACAAGACGACCGGGAACTTTATTTCGTTAGGGAGTGTAGCTGCCAACACAACTACATATACACATTCCAATCTCGCTCAAGGAACAACATACACCTACCGTGTAAAGGCATACAACACAAGTAATAACATCTATTCGGCATACTCTGACGAGGTGCTTGCGACTACGCCGGTTCTGCCGCCTCCTTCCGCTCTCTCAGCGACGGCTTTCTCATCCACCCAGATACAACTTGCGTGGACCGATAATTCAACTGACGAAACGAATTTCCATATAGAGCGCAAGACCGGGGCAGAGGGCGCGTATTCCCAGATAGCCTCCGTAGGCGCGAATGTGACAACCTATGCTGATACCGGCTTAACCCAGAACACAGAGTACTATTATCGGGTCAGGGCATATAACTCAAGCAACGCCGCCTATTCTGCGTATTCAAACGAGATAAGCGCAACGACAGCTACCCTAAATGCCCCTTCCAACCTGACGACTGCTACCCTTTCTTACTTGCAAATAAAACTGATATGGACAGATAACTCTTCAGACGAGCAGTACTTTTATATCGAACGGAAGGCGGGCGCCTCCGGAACTTATTCCCATGTGGCTTCCGTAAGCGCTAATATTACGACTTACACGGATTACAACCTGGCGCCGAACACGGAATACTACTATCGCGTGAGGGCATATAACGGTAGCGGATATTCAGCATACTCGAATGAAGCCGGCGCGACGCCTCTGAGCTTAAACGCTCCTTCCAACCTGACGGCCAGTATCCTTTCTTCCACGCAAATAAAACTGACATGGACAGATAACTCTTCAGATGAGACGTACTTTTATATCGAACGGAAGACGGGCGCTTCCGGAACTTATTCCACCCTGACTTCCGTAAGCGCTAATATTACGACTTACACGGATTACAATCTGGCGCCGAACACGGAATACTACTATCGCGTGAGGGCGTATAACGGCAGCGTATATTCCGCTTATTCGAATGAAGTCAGTATGACAACTCAGACCCTAAACGCTCCCTCCAGTCTGACGGCTGCTGCCCTTTCTTCCTCACAAATAAAACTTACATGGACAGATAACTCTTCAGATGAGACGTACTTCTATATCGAACGGAAGACAGTCGCGTCGGGAACTTATTCCACCCTAACTTACGTAGGAGCCAATGTTACGACTTACACGGATTCCTCGGTATCGGACAACACGGAGTATTACTATCGTGTAAGGGCATATAACGGCGGCGGATATTCAGCATACTCGAATGAGGCCGGCGCGACGACTCCGATTCTGCCCTTGAACGCTCCTTCCAACCTGACGGCTGCCGCCCTGTCTTCCTGTGAAATAAGACTGACATGGGCCGATAACTCAAGCGAGACGAACTTCTATATCGAACGGAAGACAGGCGCCTCCGGAACTTATTCCTACCTGACTTACGTAGGAGCCAATGTTACGACTTACACGGATTTCTCGTTATTAGAGAACACAGAATATTACTATCGAGTGAGGGCATATAACGGCGGCGCATATTCCGCATACTCGAATGAGGCTGGCGCTACGACTCCGATTATGGCCTTGAACGCTCCTTCCAACCTGACGGCTGCAGCCCTGTCTACCTCGCAAATAAAACTGACATGGACCGATAACTCTGCGGAGGAGAAGCACTTTTATATCGAACGGAAGACCGGCGCTGCCGGAACTTATTCCTACCTGACTTACGTAGGAGCGAATATTACGACTTACACGGATTTCTGCTTGCAGCCGAACACGGAATACTACTATCGCGTGAGGGCCTATGGCGACGGCGGATATTCTTCGTACTCGAATGAGGCCGGCGCGACGACTCTGACCTTAAATGCTCCTTCGAACCTGACGGCTGCTGCCCTGTCCTACTCGCAAATAAAACTGACATGGACCGATAACTCTTCGGAGGAGCAGTACTTTTATATCGAACGGAAGGCGGGCGCCTCCGGAACTTACTCCACTCTGACTAATTACGTAGGGGCGAATGCTACGACTTACACTGATACCTCGGCATTGCATAACACGGAATACTACTATCGCGTGAGGGCGTCTAACTGTTACTACAGCGGATATTCCCCATACTCGAATGAGGCCGGCGCGACGACACCGCTTCTGATCTTAAATGCTCCTTCCAACCTGACGGCCACTGCCCTCTCCTCGTATCAAATAGGGCTAACATGGGCCGATAACTCTTCAGATGAGACGAACTTTTATATCGAACGGAAGACAGGCGCCTCCGGAACTTATTCCGTCTTGACTAATTACGTAGGGGCGAATGCTACGACTTACACTGATACCTCGGCATTGCATAACACGGAATACTACTATCGCATGAGGGTGTATGGCGCCGGAGCCTATTCCCCATACTCGAATGAAGCCGGCACTACGACTCTGACCTTGAACGCTCCTTCCAACCTGACGGCTGCTGCCCTGTCCTACTCGCAAATAAAACTGACATGGGCCGATAACTCCTCAGATGAGACGCGCTTTTATATCGAACGGAAGACCGGCGCATCGGGAACTTACTCCACTCTGACTTACGTGGGAGCCAATACGACGACTTACACGGATTCCTCGGTAGCGGAGAACACGGAATATTACTATCGCGTGATGGCACATAACGGCGGCGGATATTCAGCATACTCGAATGAGGCCGTCGCTGCGACTCCGCCTCTGACCTTAAACGCTCCTTCCGACCTGACGGCCACTGCCCTGTCCTCCTATCAAATAAAACTGACATGGACCGATAACTCTTCGGAGGAGACGCGCTTCTATATCGAACGGAAGACAGGCGCATCCGGAACATATTCCGAGTTGCCTCAGTACTATTACTTAGGAGCGAATACTACGACTTACACGGATTACAACCTGGCGCAGAACACGGAATACTACTATCGTGTGAGGGCATATAGCGCCGGCCTATATTCCGCATACTCCAATGAAGTCGGCGCAACTACATTGCCCTTCAATGCTCCATCAGACCTGACTGCCGAGCCCATTTCCTGCTCGGAGATGAAACTCACATGGAAAGACAACTCGACGGATGAATGGTACTTTTATATCGAGTACAAGATGGAGGGGGACGCTTACTGGCATCAGACTCGTGTCTACGGGAATACGACTACCTATACACACACTGGTTTGGTGCCGGGTAAAAAGTATTATTATAGGGTTCGGGCATACAGTTATCCCAACTATTCGCCATACTCGAACGAGGCGAGCGGCACGACGATCATGCCCGAGGGATACGAACGCTATAGCCAGAAGATCGCCCTTGTTCCAAGCGCCGACGGAAGGTATGACTATGGAGGAACGCTTCCTACCGCTTTTAATTGCTATGTGCCGACGTTTGTGAATGTATCTGCAGAGTCTATTCGTGATAATGCAACAGACCCGTTGGTCTCGGGCGGCTATGATACCGTTGTCCTTGTGGGAATCTGCGATATCAATGAGTTTTTATCAAACAACCGGTTCAAGAGCCGGATTGAGAATTTCGTTTCCAACGGAGGCAAGCTGATCATATGGGATTCCGAATGCCGGGGGACCGATTATTCAAAGTTTGTTTTTCCCTTCTTCACAAGCAATCCCGGCCAGGCTGGCTCGACCGGAGTCCTGTTTGACATTGAAGAAAATACCCTGTCCAGCAAAAACATATTGTCGGACAATTATATTAATGTCTCGTATGTCGGCAGTCAAACAACTGCCGTAGGCGACGCTAATGTCATGGTAACCCAGGACCCCAACTGGTGTGTTGACATGACAGCCGAGAACTCCAACGGCGTAACCGGCCCGGTTCATACCTATGCGCAATTCGGGAAGGGGCTGATAATTTATGACGGCTTCGACAAGACCGACCTCTATACCGGTCAAACGATTGGAACTGCCGATGGTGTGCAAAACCTCGGCAAGATTTGGATGCTGGAACTGAAGCAGGCATGGAATCCAGTGCCTAAAGACCCGGAGACCGGCAATTCTGTCCTCCCCTGTCTGGTTCCGGTCGTCGGCATACAGTTGACTCCTGAATCCGCAACTACTCCAATCAACAAATATCATACCCTTACGGCGAAAGTCGTTGATCAGATGGGAGATCCTCTCCCGGGTATAACTGTCACATTTACCGTGAAATCGGGACCTCATGAGGGCACGGGGGGCGCGGGTGTGACGGATACCTCCGGAATCGCAACCTTTAGCTATAAAGGCATATATGCCGGAGTGGACGACATAGAGGCGTCGGCAACGGTGAGCGGAAACACGGTTAAATCGAAGACCGTCAAGAATGAGTGGATTTTTGCTCTGACGGATGTAAGAGTAGTGGATACGATATCAAATGCGAATATAGCGGTAGATGAGCTGTCCATTTCTCCAACCCCTTACAGTGTCTCTCTGGCAGGCAATAGCATAGAAATAGAATGGAGATATCCTTATATAACAGTAGGGCAGATCAAGGATATTTCTCTTTACGTCAATCTTCTTAATCCGATACCCGGAGAAGATAGACTTGTGAACCGGAAATTGACGGTTTATTATACGGACGCAGACGGCAATCCCGTTATGACCGAACTGGGCCCCCAGTATGTGCACGTGCTCAATTCCGCCTTCGAGGGCAATATCACAACCGATAAGCCGGAATATCAGCCCAACGAGAATGTGTCAATAATCGCAACTATTAAGAGCCTGAGCGAATATGAGAAGACCATTGACGCAAAAGTCCTGATTGAAGATAACAATGGGGCGCTCGTGAAAGAAGTTGCCGCATTGACGGCCCTGAATTTCTCAGCGGGCGAGACACAAAACATTAATGATCTTGTCTTTAATACCGGATTAAATTATGCGGGAAATTATAGGGCTCATCTGATTCTGTACGACAATCAAAAGCAGATTGCAGAGGCATTTGCCGACTTTGTCATACTGCCGGCTAAAGCCGCGACCTCGTCAGTTACTACGGATAAAGCCGCTTACGGGGCCAATGAGCCGGTGACAATTACCTCGCAAATCCGGAATGCAAGCCCTAATTACACTTTCCGCGATTTGATCGCAAAGATCTCTTTACTCGATGACCAAGGGAGAGTTCTATTCATGGATTCAAAGACTATTCCCGTGATCGCTCCAGCCGGACTTGCTGCATTCGACAGCTACTGGAACACATCCACAAACCCCAAAGGGAAGTATACGGTAACACTCGAAGTCTTTGAAGACACCTCTGGTGTGAGCTCGTCACGAACGACTTTCGATATACTGGGCACTTCCCAAACAGTTGCAGGCCTCGTCGGAAGTATAACGGCCCAGCCCAATCCTGTTTATCAGGGCAAGGATGAGAATTTAACGTACAGCATCAAGAATACCGGCAATGAAGATATCACAAACCTTGCGGTGAATGTCCTGATAGTAGATCCTGATACTGGAGAGATCAAGCACACGTTTGAACGGACCGTCAATCTGAATATGGCGGCAACGATTTCAGGCGACTCTGTTGCTTCGACATCAAATATGCCGCCTAAGACTTATATCGCCCTTCTGCAGGCTTCCACAACTACCATGACGCAGCCAAAGACATTGTCGAGCGCGACAATTGTCGTAAAGTCTCCTCTGGTGTCGATCAAGGGAACAATTGTCGCCAACCCCAACCCTGTGCTCCAGGGCAGAGACGAGATACTTTCCTACAGCGTTACAAACACCGGCAACGAAGATATCGCCAACCTGAAGATCATAGTGCCTGTTATCGACCCTGATACGCAAGAGGTGAAAGACACCTTCGAAACTGTCGTTAACATTCAGGCTAATGAAACGAAAACGGGCAATTTCACCTTCATAACAACCAATATTATGCCAAAAACCTACATTGCCGAGCTCAGGGTTTCGATACCGGAAATGACGGGGTCAAAAACGCTTTCAAGCACGACTTTCGAGGTGGAAGCTTCACTTGAAATAACAAAAATCATACCGGACCAGACGAGAGTCCTCGTCTGGCTGAACTATCCGTGGCAGAGTGGGCAGGACTGCCCGAACAGGTTGCTCATCGAACAGGCATTGACAGAGGCGGGGGTGACCTACCATATTGTCCTTGATAAGAAAGACTTCGAAACTGAACTGAGAAACCCTTATTACACGGATTTCTTCATCCTCGGAGACCATAACCCGATAGAAGACCATTTCTCGGAAGAGATGAGGGAACAGGTATATGCGGATAAGGGGTTGATCTCATCGCTTTTCAACAGACAAAACTTGGACGGAGATCTCTTCGGGATAAAGTTCAACGGTAATCTTCAAGGGAAGGACTATCTGATAGAACTTCTCGAAAGCGAGATATGTCCAGCCGGGTTCTTCCAATCTATTGGCCGGGCACAGAGAAACGACCTCCTCCACCCCTCTGAAAACATCGGATGGATAGTCGGCACTGTCAAGTATTCCGCTATAATCAAGCGTCAATACGGGAAAGGAAAAGTTCTCTACTATGCTTTTGATCTCGGCCTCAGCGCCGCAGACTATAGTTCTTTTGCATCTTTCATTAAAAATTCTCTGGCTTATATTCATGTGTCGTCGGAGATATCCTCTTTCGATCCAGGCAGTCTCGTTCCGGTCGAAGTCACTATTAAGAGCCTAGGCGCTCCCTTCGATCTTAGAATAACCGAAACATATCCCACTGATATACGCCTCTATGATCCGGTCGCGGCGGAATGGATAACGGATAATCCCTGGGTATCCGAAATACATCTGGAACCGGAGGAAACAAAGAGAATTCTTTATTATGCTTCTACGCCTGACAAAGCAGGCACATATGCACTCAAAACCGAGGTGGAATTTATGGAAGAGGGGAGGTACGAATTGTATGATAGCCTCTCATCCGAAATAACGGTGGATAAAGATGCAGTTACTACGGCTTCAGACATCATTACAGACCTAAACGCGCTTTCTGTATCAGGCCAGGATAAGGAGAAGGTTGATAACGCGATCAAGTACATTGAGAATGTTCAGGAAAGAACCATCGTTACGGAGATTGACATCGAGAAAAATATCAAGGACATTTTAAAAACTATAGATTCCCTCCTTTTTGTGACCAGCGCTGACATCTCACCTGTCAGGCAAAAGATCGACGATTGTCTGGAAATCTGGGAGTCGAAGTGGTATTCGTACTGATGAGGTAACATGGCGCGGCGTAACCTGGTGTCAAGTACATAGTCCGTAGGGCCTGACCAGGCGGCAATTACATGACCGGGACTGGAAACAGTTCTGCAGCTTCACACAAACTTGCTATACTGAAGCGGTTCACGCGCAACAACCTCAACCGACTTATCGGGCATTGAAAAGCCGAGATTATACCTTAAAAAGTTTTACTGAGAGTGTCACCGGGGAGCAACACCAATCAATGGTTTACAGAGGTATAGCCCATTCTAGTTTCACCGATATAAACTCCCGGACGCGGGGAGTTTGCTCAATTTCCTGAGCTATCTGTCGATTATCATACCAACTACTCAAGTGCAATGAATATAATCCTGACTCCCCAAACTCTTGACAAATAGGAATAAATACTATATAGTTTAAATTATGGAAAATAAGAGAATGCAGAACGCAGGGCTGGATTTCTTTTATCGAAGATTCAGGGAAAATGGGTTGAAAATAACTCCTCAGCGTACCGCCATCTATCAGGAGCTTCTGAAAGCAAAGGACCACCCATCTGCCGATGACATCTATAAAAGGATAGTCAAAAAGATTCCGAATATCTCATTCGATACAGTCAACAGAACCCTCTTGACATTCTCTAAGATTGGTATTACAAATGTAGTTGAGGGGTATGGACAACCAAAACGGTATGATCCCGACATCGAAACCCATCATCATTTTAGATGTATCTGCTGTAGCAGCATAATAGATTTTCACGAGAAAGAGTATGACAACATAACTGTCCCTGAAGAAATCAATAAAAAGTTTACGGTAATAAACAAGAAGGTAGTACTTGAAGGTCTTTGCAGTAAGTGCAGAAGGCTCTGATATTTTTTCTTCTTTAATAGTATTAATTACTATATAGTAATTTTATACAATATTGTGGAGGTGATGACAATGCATTACGATAAGTGTTCCCCGCTGGTGAGTAATAAATAACAATAAATCTACACAAAACTAAGTGCAACAATTCACAACGAAAGGAGGAAACTTTATGAAAAAAGACAGCAAAAGCCCGGTAGTGGGGTCCACTGCCGGCGGCGGCAGGTCGAACCCAGATTGGTGGC
>Ga0209164_1004147_pt1 | contig 13199 bp, 11 predicted proteins | sample MTBNYHSulfiMetaG_FD_187458 | JGI IMG/M metagenome (GOLD analysis project Ga0209164, IMG submission 187458) | Enrichment culture microbial communities from rom New York Harbor, USA that are MTBE-degrading - MTBE-NYH (New York Harbor Sulfidogenic)... | ecosystem: Environmental > Aquatic > Marine >...
TAGGTTCAGGGTCTAGTGGGCGAATGCCTGTGCGAGTTCGAGTCTCGCCTTCGGCACCAGATAACTACGGCGCAACCTCAATGGGTTGCGCTTTTTTATTCTGACTCAAGTTTCGCACCCCTTCGCTTTCCGGACGGGGGGTATCAGGTCCTTGGGGATCTCTTTGTAAAAGGCCGCAACAAGGTTTTTTGCATCGAGTCCCTTGAAATGCCATCCGGTCAGGAGATAATATGCCAGAAAAGAGAGAGATAGCGGAAGAGGTCTTTGCGGCCATGTTGGATCAGGCCATTGAAGACCTGAAACTGAGCGGACTGGACGCAGGAGAGATCTATTCCATTGTGGAAGAGAATTTCGGCATCTCCTACGCACGCCGGTTCTGCCCACATATCAAGAGATAAAACGACCATGCCGTATATTCCAAGACGGTCCGTTCCTTCCGGCAGTTATGTGGTTAGCGATAGTAAAAATTTGATTTTAGAGGCTTTTTTGGGAACCTGTGTGGGCGTATCCCTCTGTGATCAGGAGGCCGGAGTAGGAGGTTTGATCCATCTTCTCCTGCCGGAACCCACCAGCTCGGATATGTTCGATCAACCCGAGACCTATGCCTCGACCGGCCTCCCGCTCTTCATAAAGGCTATGTGTGATGCAGGGGCCTCCATGCAGAGATTAGAGGCCCGGGTTGCAGGAGGCGCCCTGGTCGGGCCTTTAGCCGAGAGAGATCTGATCCTTGACATTGGTGGACGGACCAGTGAAATCGTGGAAAGGGTGCTCAACAGAGAGGGGATCGTGATCAGCAAGAGCGAGACGGGCGGCTATTTTTCCTGCCGTCTGAGTCTGAATCTGGGGACCCTGGAAACCCTCATTGAGCCTCTGGGCAAACCGCTCGCTTTCTCTCCGGCCGAGGATTTCACCAAACCCAGTATAGAGCAGCTTTCAGGCGTGATCCGATCCATACAACCCATCCCCCAGATAACGCTCAAGGTCATCCGAATGCTGAACGATGATGCCTGCTGCATGGGGGATATCGCCAAGGAGATCCGGCAGGACCAGGTCCTCGCCGCCAAGGTCATCAGGCTATGCAACTCTTCGTTTTTCGGTTTGAAAACCGATGCAGGCTCTATCGACAGGGCCCTCATCATGCTGGGTGAGAAGCAGTTCCTGCAATTGGTCATCTCGGCATCCATGGAAGGCTTTTTCGTAGAGACCGCACCCGGATATTCCCTGTGCAAGGGCGGCCTTCAGAAGCACGCCCTCGGAACGGCCATGATTGCCGAGAAGCTGTCTCATTTTACAGGAGGTGTCCCGCCCGATACCGCCTATACGGCCGGCCTGCTGCACGACATCGGAAAGGTGGTGCTGGATCAGTGCATCGCCGGCACCTATCCCTATTTTTACCGCAGAACGCAGGAGGATGGGGTCAATCTGATTGAGCTTGAACAGGAAGTATTCGGGCTCTCTCACGCCGATGCAGGCGGCCGATTGGCCGAGACCTGGCATTTGCCGGAGAACCTCACAGACACCATCCGATATCATCATTCTCCTGAGAAGGGAACCGTTAATCCTAAGCTGACCCATCTCGTCTATGTTGCAGACCTCCTCATGTCTCGTTTCGTTGTAGGTCAGGAACTGGAGCGACTGGACACGAACGGGCTCGCATCGCGACTGCAAAAGATAGGGCTCCGTCCGGAACAGTTTCCTTTCATCATAGACAGCATTCCCCGCCAACTCTTTCAAACGGCGTGAAGACGCCCCCTTTCTGAAACGAGGCATATCCAAAAGACCGCTGCAGATGAATCCAGTCAAAGAAGAGATAAAGTTCCAGCGGGCCTGGATATCGGAATTGTGCCGGGAGCATGAAGCCATCTGCTGGCGCTACCGGGTCGATCTGCCGAGGCCCATGATCGAGATCTCCAGCTCCAGTAGGGAATGGGGGGCCTGGGATCCCTATTCCCGGACACTCCGAATATCCGCGGCCCTAATTATGCAGCATTCCTGGGATGCAACCCTGAATGTCTTCAAGCATGAAATGGCCCACCAGATCGTTACGGATATCTTCGGGGCGGCCGAGGGACATGGCCGTTTGTTTGAGCAGGCCTGTGACATGATCGGCGTGCCCCATGCGTTCCGGTGGGCCAGGGGGGATGTGCCCCGAAGGATCGGGGATTTCAGGGATGAGCAGATCGATTCGGAAAGTATGCGAATGCTCGACAAGGTCAGGAAACTCCTCTCCCTGGCCCGTTCCGGGAATGAAAACGAGGCCTTTCTTGCCATGCGGAAGGCCAATGAACTGATTGAGAAGTACAATATCGACCGGATCGAGGAGGACAAGGCCTCCAAGTCTGTATACGCCATCATCCAGAATAAAAAGAAGCGGATAGAAAACTATCAGCGCCGTATATGCCTGATCCTGCGGGAGCACTTTTTTGTGGATGTGGTCTATTCATCCCTTTATGATCCGACGGAGTGTCAGGCCTACCGGACCATCGAGCTTTTGGGAACGGTCGAGAATGTCCGTATTGCCGAATACGTCTACTATTTTTTGATGAATCAGATGGAAATCCTCTGGAAGGCCCATCAGCGAAAAATATCGGCCCCCGCTTCCGGCAACAAGCGGTCGTACCGCCTGGGGGTCCTCAAGGGATTTCATGAAAAGCTGGACCGGCAGGCCATGGAACGGACCCGGCAATACAGGCCTGAACCCGGCGGTCCCAGAACCATGAGCGCCCTGATCCTGGCGGAAAACAAGGCATTGAGCGAATTCAAAAAAATGCGGTTTCCGCGATTATCCAGGTACCGGTGCGCCGGCGGGAACATCGATTTCACCATGTTTCAGGCCGGGCGTAAGGACGGGGAACAACTGAACCTTCACAGGGGGATTCAACACAAGGACGGCTTCAAGGGAAGATTGCTGACAGGCTCTTCCTCGGATTGATGACGGCTGATTGCCGATCGATGATGTAACAACCCGAAACTCATAGGCTTCATTTGGATTATAGTTCATTCGATGTTGGACGTTCATGCCTTGAACCCCGCCGACAGACTGAACTGCCTCGATCTGAACCCGCTGAAGAATGGGAAGGCGGCGCTCGTCTCGAAAGGCCGTTTCCTGAGGACCCAAAACATCCCCTGTCCAACGGCTTACATCTCCTCCAACTCAGCCCTCAGCTTTCGCGCCATCATCCGTTCATAAAGGATGGGAAATACTCGGCTGATCCAGTAACTGACCTTTCCCACAGGGGTCAGCACCAACAGGTGCTTCCGTTTGAGCGCCCCCCTGTAAATAGCCTTTGCTACGTGTTCCGGCGTGTCCTGGCCGCCGACCCTCGACTGGGGATGGGGCGTGACGCCCCCGTTGCAGCCCAAGGCCCGGGTCTGCAGATTCGTCTGCACAAAGCCGGGACAGACGATCATGACATGGGCGCCTGTTTCCCTGATCTCGGTCCGAAGCGAGGTAAAGAGGCCGTTCAGGGCGTGTTTGCTGGCGCTGTACCCGGTCCTCCCCAAAAGTGGCGCAAGACCGGCCACGCTTTCGTTAACGATGATGAGCCCTTTTCTCTGGATCAGGCTGTGGATGGCCGCCTTGGTGCAGTAGAGCGACCCGAAGAAATTGACCGCCATCACCTTTTCGAAGACCGAGATATCGGTATCAACGAAAGCGCCCCGCTGGGTGATGCCGGCATTGTTGAACAGGACATCGATGCCTCCGTACCGACCCATGACCTGCCCGACAGCCGCCTCACACGAATCCAGTTCTGAGACATCGCATGTCACAGCAAGGCAATCCACCCCCCTGCCAGCCAATTCCTCTTGGGCCTCATGGAGGGCCTGGGAATCCAAATCCAGCATGCCGATCTTTGCCCCATCCGCGGCGAACCTCCTGCACATTGCCAGACCGATCCCGCTGGCCGCGCCGGTGACGACAACGACCTTGTCCTTAAACGCATTTTTTGGCATGGAAATCCTTTCCGTCACGCATCATGATCCGTCTTCCTGTCAGGTCGGCACACACTTTCGCCGCACGTCGTAACTTGAACCACAGTGAGGGCATTTTTTAAAAAGCGGGCATCAGAAAAGCCCCAGCTCCCTGCCGCGCGATACGGCGGTTGGGAACGTCTTTCTCAGGGTCTCCAGTTCCTGGGCGTCTTGAACCATGCGGATGTCGTCGATGTGCCAGCCCGGCACGACCATAACCCCGTAAAGGCCCCAGTCAAATTCAGGGTCCTCTTTCTTGACAAAGCCCATCCATGTGCCTGCGGGAATCACCTTCTGGCCGACCTGTCCCTTGTCCACTTCCGGACCGAGGACCACCTCTTCCCAGGTCCCGTCCGGATAGAGGAGCATCTGGATCATGGGCGCCCCGGCGTGATAAAGGAGGATCTCATCGGATGTGAGGATATGCCAGGGGTCGATAGGGACCTCCCGGGTCATGAGATAATAGATGAGGGAGGCGGCGGACCGGTCCTTTTCCATATCCGCCTTGAGGGCCGATTGATAGGTGGGTTTGTAAAACCCCGGACAGGCGTCGTCCGACATCGGCTCAAGGGACAGCCCCCGAATCACGTGATCGGCCGACAGGCGCTCTTTCTTCACCATGGTAGTGCATCCCCCGATGGTCATGACCACAACCCCCGCGACAATTAACCAAGGAATCGATTTCATCATTATACCACTCTCAATTGTGTTGAGGTTTAGGGTTCATAGGCAAATCGGGAAAAACATATAAATGACCCAACATGCCCAAAGCTCAAATGCCTTGTCAGGCGCCAGGCCCTGAAACCCTAATAAGGCACCCCATGTTTGTCCGTGTTGACATCGACCGCATAGATGCCAGGTCTGTAAGTCTCTCCCATTTCATGCCGGGAGACGAAGCCGCACAAGAGGCTGTACAGCTCTTCAAACACGCCGTCGATCACCTCGCCGGGGACCCCGTAATAGAGGAAATTGATGGGCATGGCATCCCCTAACAGATACAGATCCTTGCGCCGTCGCCCGAGATCGGGAGGGGAACCGGCCTCCCCTTCAAAAATGATCCGTACGTGATGGCCCTGTAATACATGGTTCTGTGGGTCCTTGACGGGCCGTTTTTCCAGGCGCACCGGACACCCGCCGATGGCGGGCTGGGGGGCATTGGAAAGGGCCTCGATCCAGGCGGTGAGGTCTGCGAATTCAATGGTCTTGGTCGAGCCACTGGCAAAAAAGAGGTCCCGGGCCGAGCCCTCTAACAAGAGCCTCTCAAAGAAATCCCTCTGGAGCACCGACACACCGGTAATGCCCACAAATAGATCCAGAGGCTTCCAGACCTCTTCGGGGAGTTGATCCATATGGGAGACCTCCCGAGATCCGTTATTGCCGTCGCTCTTTGCCTTGATATCCAGACCAAAAGCGGTCCCATAGGAACCCCGGGCAACCAGGGCCTTCAGCACGAAACGGCCGATGTTGCCTTGGGAGCCCAAGACCAGGGCGTGCCGGTGCAACATGCTCTTTCCGAGGCTGTTGAAGATGGATTCCACGGCGTTGAGGATCGAATAGGCGCAGGCCTCTGCCTCCACGGTGTTCTTATACCGGGATGTGGCGATGGTCAAAGCGGGAAACGTGAGCCCGTTGCAGTCTTGTTCCACGGCCTGCAACTGATAGTATCCATTGGTGGTGTGCTCGAATGTGGCGGGAAGGAGCCCCCAAAGCCATTCTTTGAGGGGGAGATCCTCTTGAAGGCCCGGTGGGGGCAAAACGGCGAAGAGTTCCAGGGCATGGGCCAGGGACAGGGATTCATGGCAGAGGCGGTTAAGGACCGGGGCCAGATATCCGCCGTCTTCGATGAGGAGGAGCTTGCGGCCCTCCTCCCCGGCCGCAAAGGCCTCTTTGAAAAAAAGATGCCCGGCCGTAAAGCGCATGGCGTCTATGTAGTTGCCGCGCAGGTCCCGCAGGACCTTATCCAGATCTTTCAGCCCTTCCAGGGAAGAATATTGTCGTGAAAGGACATAGGCGCCATCCACCGAATCCCGCAGCTCGATCCGCTGGAGCGCGCAGAAGCGGAACCGATGCTCCGGCATGCTCAGCATGTCTTCCAGATAGGCGTCCGGCACAATGCCCTGGTAGCGGATGAATAGGGTGGTCAGGAATCCGCACCCGGAGGCCTCAAGGGCCTTGACAAAACCGAGCACTTCCGACGTGGCATGGTGAACCAGAAAGATCCGGTAGTTTTGGAGGATCCCGGAAGGCGCGGCCGCCTCGGTCGCCAGAAGACGTGGCATCCGCCTCAGGTGGGCCCCCATATCCGGAACCTGGCGAGGTTCGCCGATGCTGATATTGAGCATGGTCCCTTTTCGGGAGAGGTCCATGTAGATGCGGGTCCCGGCGTCCATCATCTCCAGGATGTTGCCCGAGGCCAGTATCCGGATCAGATTATCATCTTCCAGCAAGAGGAGGACCTTGGATAAAAGGATGGAAAATGCCGGATCCTGACTCAAAAGCAATTTTTCCGATGTTTCCTGGGTCCACCTGAAGAAGGCCCCGGTCACGCTTTCAAGTCCTGAGGTCATCAGCAGTTCAAAGAGCGCGGCCTGACGGCCCGGAATTTCAATATATTCGTTGTGCTGGTTCTGGCATTCCCTGTGAATGCCGGTAAAGATCTGTTCCGCCATGATGGCGATGTCCTGGCGGTAGTGGCGACGGCCCACCTCATTGACCACGCGGTGGGGGATCCGTTTCAGGAACAGCCGGGACTGGACCCCGTCCTCAATGGTGAGGCGGAGGAACCGGCCGTGTCGATCATATTCGAGCAGAACAAAATAGCTGAATGCCCCTTCGCAGGGGGTGTGGAAAGGAAAGAGCATGGCCAGCCCTTGGTCTTCGGTAAGCCCGCAGGATGCCTCGTTTTCCATTTCAAAGGCCGTGGGAAAAAGAAGGCCTCCCCATCGGGGCGTCTGAATGGCGTCAAATACGAGGCGGAGATGACGGCTGAATCCTTCCTGGTCGTCAAGGAGATGGCGGGCCACAGGACCCCGGGCGTAGGCCACCACATGGGTGACGCCGAGGGCCGCCAGCTCCGGCGTATTTTCGGGGTCCACCATGGTGCGGGTGAGGATGTCCACGGACGAATGACGGCATTGCTCCAGCACCTGCCTGGCCAATGAACTGACAAAACCGGGGATCCCCGAGAAGACCCGCATGGCCGTCATGTCGATCAGATAGCTGCCGTCGTCTTGTTCCATCAGGGGGATGCCGAAGGAGGTCAGTTGCGGCCCATGGGGGACCGCCCGGTCCGTTGCGTCCTTTTTGAATCGCGACGAGCGCATGAGGTTGTCAAGGATGGATCCGATCTGCTTTTTCTTTCCGCTCTCTTCCAATGGCGTTCTTCTCCTCATGAATCATCCGCACCGGCCCTGCGGCGAAGGTTCCCGGCCTTCTGCTTCAAGGTTTTGAAATAGTCTGATTCGGTAATTTTTTCAAGGTCTGCGGTCTGCTTTTCCCGGTCGATTCGGACCCTCAGTATTTTAACCTCCCGTTTGAGTTCCTCCTCGCGCTTTTCCACGGACTGGACCATGTCCGAGAATACCGCGGCCATGGTTCCCAGCTCATCGGGTCGACTCCGAATGATCGCCAGATCACCCACATGGGAATAATCGCCGTCAGCCACCTGGCGCGCCACGGTGGTAAGGCTCACCACAGGCGCCGTGATCTTCTTGGCGCTGACCGCGCTCACGGCCAGGCCGATGATCAGAACGATCAGCGTCACAACCCCTAATGTATAAAGCTCCTCCACCTGAAGCTGCTCCCCCATGGTGATCAGGATGCTGCCAAGCCAGGTGGCCATGACCGTGAGGATGAGGAGGTAGTAGACCGCCTGAATGGTGCGCATCTCGATGCTGGCAATGAGGAGTCCGGCGGCCCGCATCATGGGGGGAATCAGCATAAGGGCCCATAGGGTGTCGGTAATAAAGATGGGGAGAAAGAGCCCGAACAAGGCCTGATGAAACGGGATCCGGCCAAGGCCGTACTCCACGGCCGTGGAAAAGGCAAACGGGAGGCTGGATGCCAGAAGGAGGAGGATCAGGAGTTTTACAAAGGACGCAATGGCATCCACGGGCCTTGCGCCCAGGTACCGGGCCAGTCCCGGTATGAAACCCATGAGTCCGTTGGCGAGGCTCCAGTGAACGGCAAAAAAAGGACCTTTCCCCCCGATGGCGTAGCCCAGCATATCCCCCAGTGCCCCTGATACAAAACCGCCCGCAGGACCGTACAGGATCCCCATGAACATGGGGAGGACCACCTGGGGCCGCAGTTCGGCAAAGTTGCATCCGGGGAGATAATATTTGCCCGACAGAAAATTCGCAAACCCGTAAATACACCCTACGCCAATGCAGACCAAGACTGTTATGACGGGTCTTCCTGACCCGATCTGTGGCCGGGGAGGTGTCATCCCCTCAGGAACGTAATGCCTTTGCCACATGCTTCAGTTCCGATACAAGGGGATGATCCGCGTATCGAACCGCGAAGATACCGTGACTGGCCAGGCCCATCATCTCTTCGGAATGGGGGATGACACCGGCCACGGGGCAGTTGTAGGTGTCTCGGACCGTCCGGCGGATCTGTTCCAGGTCAAAGGTTGACGGGGCCTTATTGATGAGGATCATCATGCAGGGGACGTCCAGTTCACGGGCCACCTCCACGGTCAGCCCGGTCCCCTGATAATCCTGGAAATCGGGACGCATCACCACCAGAAGGGCGTTTGAAATGGCGATGGAGAGGAGGGTCTCCTCGTTCAACCCGGGATGGGTGTCAATCACCAGGATATCCAATTTCAACGCCCGGATCAGGTCGTGAAAGCCGTCGCTTAAGAGATCGATGTCGTACCCGTCGTGGAGGACCCGGGCGATGTCCGCCGCATTGACGCTGGAGGGGATAAGGTAGATGGCCCCCTTGCAGGCCCCCCCGAGGGCGCTGCTCACATCGCAGGCGGTCTGTTCAATGGCGCATCGGCCCCACAGGTAGTCGTTGAGGGAATAGGGCGCTTCATCCTCGTCCAGACCAAAGATCACGTGGATCCCCGGCGACTGGATGTCCGTGTCGATCACCCCCACGCGGAGTCCGTCCATGGCATACAGGGCCGCCAGGTTGGCCGAGGTATTGGACTTGCCGGTCCCTCCTCGGAATGAATGAACAGATATGATGTCGGCCATTTCTCTATTTTCCAAAAACTACAGCAATATTCCCCACCTGTCATCCTTCCTGACCGGCCGGCAGGGGGATGCGGGTGAAGATAAAGGCGGTGATGAGCCCGGCGATAATGTGCCAGATCCCCCACCAGGCCACCAGGATGGCCATGCCCCCCAGGCCCCCGAAAAAATTGAAGACCAGGACCAGACCCAGGGCCGAATTCTGGATCCCCACCTCGATGCAAGTGGCACGGGAGTCTCTTTCCGGCAGCCCGAACAGGCGGCCCGACCAGTACCCCAGATTCAGGGCGAGGGCGTTGTGGATGAGGACGACGAATATGACCAGACCGACCACCTTGAGAAAGATCTGCCAGTTGGCGACCAGGGCGCCTAACACAATGGCGATGAAGAAAACCAGCGAAAAAACCTTGAAGGGCTTGCGAACCCTGGCTGCCAGGGTAGGGAAGATGCGGCTCACCGTCATTCCCGCTGCCAAAGGTATCCCCAGGATGATGAAGATGGTGGTGAACACGTCCATGGGACTGAGACTGACCTGTCTGAGAATGTCCGCCGTATGGGGATTGAGGCTTCCCCACAGGCTCAGGTTGAGCGGCGTCATGACGATGGCTGCTGCCGTGGAAACCGCTGTCATGCTGATGGACACGGCGCAGTTGCCCTTTGCCAGATAGGTGATGATATTGGAGAGGTTCCCGCCGGGGCAGGCCGCCACCAGGATCATCCCCAGGGCAATGGAGGGCTGGGGCCTCAGGATCAGGGTCAGAAGGAAGGTGAAGGCCGGAAGGAGGATGAACTGGGCGCCCAGTCCGATGCCCGGGGCCTTGGGCGAAACAATGATCCGCTTGAAATCCTCGACCTTGAGATCCAGGGCCACCCCGAACATCATCAAGCCGATGGCGGCATTAATAATGAACAACCCCTGGGGATTAAAATTGAGTCTGACCTGATCCACGACTGCCGGGTCCATAGGGTTGCCTCCGTGCACGACAATGAGAAATGAAGAGTGAAGAATGAAGAATTAAAGGTGACGCATTCGCAATAAGTCGGCCCTTCCAATCCTCCGAATCATTTGTCCATCCAGCATCCACTCGTCCAGCATCAAGCCATATAGGCCCCTACATTGGCCAGGGCAATGCTGGCCGGGCTGATGGGGGCGGGATCGGTCATGACATTGATGCAGGTGGTTATCCCTGAAGCAAAGGCCGCTTCCAGGGCAGGCCGGATTTCTGCAGGCTGTTCCACCAGGATTCCCTTTCCTCCCAGGGCCTCCACCATCTTGTGATAATCGACCCTCCCGATATGGGTTCCCTCCCTGACCGAGTGGCCCATCCGTATCTCCTGACTGTGCCGGATCATGCCCCATCCCAGATCGTTGCAGATCACCACAACAATCGGGAGCTTTCTCCTGAGAGCGGTTTCAAATTCCATGAAGTTGAATCCCACAGACCCGTCCCCCGTGATCAGGCAGACCCGCTTTTCAGGATAGATGAGTTTGGCCGCATTGGCATAGGGGATCCCCACTGCAAGGGAGCCGAAGATTCCGTAGTCGAGATAGTGCCCGGGCTTACGGATGGTGCGGGTCATCCCCATCCAGGTGGCGGTATCGCCCCCGTCGGCCACCACGATGTCGTCTTCCCTGTTCATGAATTCATTGATTTCTCGGGCGAGGCGCATCGGGTGAATCGGCACGGCATCGCTCTTCCAGTCGCCGGCCGACATGGCCTTCCCCTGCTCGTGGGCGGTTTCAAGGGTGGAGATCCACGGGGCAAAACGGGATGTCAGCGTCTCATTGAGCTTCTTTTCCCGGATAACCACATTGCATTGTCTGAGCAGGGCCCCCACATCGCCGACCACCGGAAGATCCACCGTGCGGTTCCTGCCGATCTCTTCAGGCTGCATATCCACCTGGATTACCTTGGCCTGGCGGTTGAAGATCTCGCCGAACATGTAATAGAGACAAATCCGCGTTCCCAAAAGGATCACCAAATCGGTCTGCATGTAGGCGGAGAATCCGCTCCCCGGACGGATGGCAAGGGCCCCTTCGAAGCACAAGGGATGGGTATCCGGGATCGTGCCTCTACCGGAAAGGGAGGTGTATACGGGCATGCCGGTGTTTTCAATAAACTCGACCAGCTCCTTCTCGGCCCCGGACTGCCATACCCCTGTACCGGCAATCACAACGGGCTTTTCAGCCTGTTGGATCATGTCGAGCATCTGTTCCGCCTTTGCAAGATCAGCAGGATGGGAAGTTACATCCGTTTTCATCCCCTTGACCGATGACGGATTGGCCTGTGCATTCAGGACATCCACCGGGAACTCCAGGTACACAGGCCCCGGCCGGCCGCTGGAGGCGGTCCGGAAGGCGATATCCATGAATTCCGGGACCCGCTCCACCTTGTGACAGACCAGGGCCTTTTTGACCATCGGCCCGATCACCGGGGCCTGGGGCATGTCCTGGAGGTCGAGCTTTTCCCTGTGATCCAGACCCACACAGCCGGCAATCAGGACCAGCGGCGTGTTGGAAAAGAATGCACTGGCAATGCCTGTCAGGGAATTGGTGAATCCCGGTCCGGCCGTTACCATGGCCACACCCGGCGTCCGGGTCAGCTTGCCCCATGCCTCGGCCATAAAGACCGCGGCCTGTTCATGCCGCGTGTCGAAAAGCGTTACACCGCTGTTTTCAAGATATTGATAGATCGGCGTGATATGGCCCCCGCTGAGGGTAAAGACATATTTCACGCCTCTTTTGATTAGCCCATCAGCCACCAGTTGTCCGCCTGTAACGGTTTCCATCAATAATACCCCCATTGGATTGAGAATTATTCCCTTTGCTCACTACTAACGCGGATGCTCGCAACCAAAACGCTCGTGCGCTGTCCCGTCATTCCGGCATGCCTTTAGCCGGAATCCAGTCCGCCGCTTTTCTGGATTCCGGCCAAAACCGTGCCGGAATGACGGATGTTGACATTTTCTTGTTTTTAATGACAGAAAACCCGGGTACTAAAACTCCATCAATTGCCCGCCCGTCACATTGACGGCCTGGCCCGTGCAGTAGGAAGAGGCATCCGATGCCAGGAACGCCACCAGACCGGCCACTTCTTCAGGCGCCCCGATCCGGCCGAGGGGGATGGTTTTGCACATCTCCTTCTCCCTCTCCTCCACCGTCGTTCCGAAGACCCTGGCCTCCAGCCCGAACCGCCATCTTTCCAGATCGGTCATGATCTGTCCCGGACAGATGGCATTGACCCGGATGCCTGCCCCGGCCAGTTCCTTTGCCATGACCTTGGTCAGCATGATGACTCCGGCCTTTGCAACGGCATAGGCCCCGTTGAACAGGGGCGGCACCTTGCCGGCACGGGAGGCCGTATTGATGATACTTCCCTTTCTCCCCATCATGAGGGGGAGCACGGCCCTGGAAACCCTGAAGACGCTGTGCAGGTTGACATCGACGGTCTTCATCCAGGCGGCTTCATCATAGGTGTGGACCGCGTTGGGCACACCGAAAGAGGCGCCCGCGTTGTTGCAAAGCACATCCACGTGATCGAAGCGCGCCTTGACTTTTTCCACCATTCGGCCGATCTCCCCATTGTCTGTCACGTCCACGCCCACGGCCATTGCCGACACCGGGAACTCGTCCATGATCTCTCTGACAATCTCATCCATTTCACCCTGGGTGCCGGTCTTCACCTGGCCTTCGTCGGCGTCATTCTGGCCGAGATCGGCCACCACCACATGGGCGCCGCTGGCCGCCAGGGCCCGGGCAATCGCGTAACCGATTCCGGTCCGCTTTCCGGCGCCGGTCACCAGCGCCGTCTTTCCATTAAGATCCGCGTACACGTCTGTTCCCTCCATGCCCAAAATGAGGATGGCCCCATTTTTCAATATTTCAATTCCCCAAGGGGCGGCCTAACAGCCGCAACCAAAAGGTTTCACCCAAGTCCCGGAAGCGTTCTGGACGCCCGTGGGGGTCTCTGCTCAAGAGCTGCAATAAAATGCGGTCGTATCGTTCGGCGGCCGCCCCCGGGC
>Ga0209164_1004148_pt1 | contig 13198 bp, 9 predicted proteins | sample MTBNYHSulfiMetaG_FD_187458 | JGI IMG/M metagenome (GOLD analysis project Ga0209164, IMG submission 187458) | Enrichment culture microbial communities from rom New York Harbor, USA that are MTBE-degrading - MTBE-NYH (New York Harbor Sulfidogenic)... | ecosystem: Environmental > Aquatic > Marine >...
CCACTCCGTAGTAAATGTCCTTTAATCCCTCTTCGTCGTGGGAGTCAAGATTAATGACAATTTTGATCCCCTTCTCTTTCTATCGGGATAGGACAAGTTTAACACAGGGGAGACAAAAATTGTCATTAATCTTCTTAAAGTTTAAGTGGGTTTAAATAAGTTTCTTTTAAATATCAAAGAATTAAAAATATTATCGGGTTTGGTATAGAAAATGCTATCAATTTGTGTAAATTCCAATAGAAAAGGTGAAAAGCCATGCTAAGTAATAACGAAGACACCGTCCTTACGACTCAAGAAGCTTGCCACTACCTTCGTATCTCGAGACCTACTTATCTGAAATACCTTTATATAGGAAGGATTAAAGGGACGAAGGCGGGGAAAGGGTGGAAGGTTCTCAAATCAGAGCTGGACCGATTTCTAAAAGGGGAGACTGGACATCCCCAGGCGGCATAAATATGCCTCCAGGCAAGAATAGAGTAAGGGAGAAGTCGGGTGAAAAGATTAGAAGATAAATTGGATCATTTTGAGGACAAGTCCATTGAGGAGAAGGTAAAGTCAACCAAGGGATTGATTCAAACTTTTCTCCAGACCCTGAAAGCCTTTCGACTCTATGAGGCCAGTCATCCCATTCTTTCTAAATTTTTAGAACGGCTGAGGAAAGATTTTGATATCTATTTTGACGAATTCGATTCTTTCTCTCTCCAAATCGGAGAACACCGGCTCTACTACCATGGCAAAGTCGTCTATGAAAATCAGGATATCAAAGAAAGTTTAGCTTTCGTTTTTTTCAAAGACGGGGTTCGAGAACTCCAATTTTTAAAAGGTTTAGAATTCAAAGAAATATTGGATTTTCTCAATGTGGTGAGGAAAAGTGACTTCCTCAATCGCATGGAGGATGATCTCGTCACCCTGCTCTGGGAAAAAGATTTTTCTCACATCACCTTCACCACCGTGGATGAATTTTTAGAAGGAAGCGGCATCTTTGTCCCTGCAACCCACGCGGATTTGATAAAAAGATCGGAGTACAATAGCTCCTGGGAGGAGTGGCCTCAAGAAAAGTCAGATGAAGGACAGGTTCAAAAACCTCATGCCACTGAATCAGAAGGAATAGAGCAGGCGATCAACCCTGCTCCAGGTCAATCCTTAGTTCAGGCCTGTCAGCTCACTCCTGAAGAGAGGGAGGTGATCCAACGGGAGGCACAGCAAGAGCAACAGCCCGAATATATCTTTAACTTAATTGATAACCTGATCGAAATCCTGCTTCATCTCGGCGAGGATGTGGACGCCTATGAGAATATGATTTCCTTCTTCGATCGAGTCATCGAATACCTTCTCGAACAGAAAGAGGTGGAGAAGGCAGTGGCGCTATTGAAGAGCCTCGACGAAACCATGGAATCCATGGCTCTGAAGGACAAGCAGATCTTCGCCATTCGTCGCATTCTCGAGAAATCCTCCAGCCCCCATCACGTTGGACTTTTAGGAAAGGTGATGGAAGGAAACGGCGAAACCCCTTCAGAACCAATTCTCCAGTATCTTCGATTCCTTACCCAACAGGCTGTCGAACCCCTCTGCCATTTATTGGGCGAGTTGGAATCCGGCAAGTGGAAAAGAGCGATCTGTGAACAATTGGTCGAAATTTCACGAGAAGAGATTGAAACGCTGAGCAAATTTTTAACGGACCCTAATCCCTTCTTAGTCTGCCACATTCTTTACATCCTTGGAAAGATCGGACACCCTTCTACGGTTAAATATTTAGGTCATTTGTCATCCCACAAGGATTTGAAAGTGAGAGAGGAGACCCTTCAGGTTCTCAATAAGTTTGGGGAGAAGGGGAGGGACGTGATTCAAAAATTTTTAACGGATTCTGTATCTGGAATGAGAGCCAAGTCCGCACTCCTTTTGGCAAGAAACGCCAAAGTGGAAGCGGTGAAACCGCTCACAGAGACCATCCTATCTGAGGATTTTTATAAAAGGGATTATGAAGAAAAAGCTTCTTTTTTCAGGGCTCTGAGTGAGACAGGGTCTAAAGAGGTGATACCGATATTAAAGAAGATTGCCAAAAAAAGAAGATGGTTTCAAAAGGCAAAATGGAATGAGATGCGGCAGTGCGCCAGCCATACTTTAAAGATGATGGGAGCATAAGAAGGAGGGTAAAGATTGAGAGCACAAAGCTGAAAACCCAAGAAGGAGATAAGATGGACGTTATACAACCCACAACCCAGTCCGAAAAGGCGAGCTCCAATCCGTCCGACGGCAAAGACCCAGAGCTATCAAAATTGGGGAACAATCTCGTCACCAAATTTCATGTGTTGATGAGGATTTCTCAAATATACGATTCTAAAAATGTGGCCATCCAACAATTCGTTCAGGAATCCCTCGAAACCATTAATACCTTGATCAAGAAGGAGGGAATTTTCTCCCTCAAAATTGTAAAGGATGATTTCTTCCTCAATGATCAACGGTTGCGCTATTCGGTGGAGGGATTTACCAGTTTTAAATATCTTCTAACCCAATGGAAAAAAAAGTTGATTGGTGAAGTGATTTTCAGAAGCCAGGTGGACGAAGGGGTGCTGAAGCATTTTATCTATACTTTGATGAAGCTGGAGGAAGGTTGCCAAGAGAATGCAGCCCTCTTCAATAAAGCCTTGGCCAGCCGTCATATCGACATGATCGTCGTGAATCCCTTGGAAATCGTTGAGGAGGATGAGGACGAGGCCTTTTCTCTTCGGAAGGAAGATCAAAAAGAGGTAGGGAAGAAGGTTTTTTTTGAGACGATCGGGACGATCAAAGAGGTGATTACCCATATCAAGGGGAAGCAGCATGCCGATGTGAGAAAATTGAAACGGCTAGCTCAGAAGGCCGTCCATCTCGTCATCGAGGACGAATCCATTCTGCTGGGAATGACGACGATCAAAAACTATGATGAATATACCTTCAACCATTCCGTGAATGTCTCGATCTATTCCTTGGCGATGGGAAAGCGATTAGGATTCTCGAAGAAGACGTTGACGGAGTTAGGCATCACGGCTCTGCTTCATGATATCGGAAAATCAAAGATCCCGATTGAAGTTTTGAATAAACCTGCTTCCCTCAACGATGAAGAATGGGGGACGATGAAAAAGCATCCTTTAATGGGGGTGGAGATCATTCTCAATCTGAAGCAATTAGGAGAGATCAATCCCAGGATGGTGATCGGCATCTTCGACCACCACCTCAAGAGCGACCTATCAGGATACCCGAAACTCTTTCGAAAAAAGGAAACAAGCCTCTTCGGGAGGATTATTCAAATTGCGGACTCCTATGATGCAATGACGACCCCCCGGATTTATAAGAAAGTCCCCTATACACCGGAGCAGGCCCTCGCCATCATGCTGAAGGAGAGAACCATCCATTTCGATCCCATTCTCCTCAAGATCTTTATTGGCCTCGTTGGAATTTATCCCATTGGATCCTTGGTTCTACTCAACACCCGTGAAATGGGAATTGTCTACAAACCCAGTCACGATCCCAAATGGTTGGACCACCCCATCGTTATCCTGGTGGATCGAGGCAGAGAAGGGGAGGTGAAGAAAGAGGTGGTTGATCTCACCGAAACGGATGGGGAAGGCCGTTACAAACGAAGCATTATCAAGACCTTAGACCCTTTTCAATACCACATTGACATTGCCAAGTATTTCCTCTAAAGATTTGCATGGATCACCCAATTGCCTTATCTTCCTATCTTCTTTTTTCTTTTGGGGGGAGTGGGGAGACGTTACACTTCGATCTGTCCCATTCTTCGATGAGCCTTCGGATGATCTCCTGTTGCTGACGAACGGAGAAATCGGCATATTTAGGGTCTCTTTTCCGATAAGTCTTCTCGATGAAGTCGATGGAGTTTTGGGTACTTCGAAGTTGGGAAAGAATCATCTCACATTTTTTCAATCCCCACCGGGCCTCAATGGAATCCTCCGGGTGAGGGGAGAGCCAAAGGTAATTCTGGTAGATGTGGTAAAAAGTAATGGATTGGCCTTCTTGGATGGGAATCGAAATCCCCTCCATGATTTCTTTTGCGGCGTCTTGGTGGAAATCATTCGATTCGATGAGATGATGAAGGTGATCCATGAGTAAGATAATTTTCCCGTCACGGTTCGGTGTGCTATGAATATCCCATAGATCTGAGCCCTCCGGACAACCTCCTTGATGACACCGTTTGTATCCTGCCAAAACAATTGGGACTCTCTCTCTGACATACTGAACCGTGTTATTCAAAACCTTTTCCATTTTCTCCCAGGGATCGTAATCCGTTGGGTCAATCCTTTTCGCCACCGCTTGGACGAAATCGGTATATTCCTCTGAAAAACTTCCAGAGTACTGCTCCAGAGAGTAGAATGGATGCTCCATGACGGGAAGATATTTCCATTGTCTCTTTTCAAATATGGGCCAGCGGAATTTTACCAGACCCGAGTAAATGGTGGATTCTGGCCGCGTGGTGAGAAAATCCCGCTCACTCATCTTCTGGAGTTTTACAGGGGACGTCGCCTCCCAGATCTGAAGGGGATGAATGCTACTTCCATCTAAAATGAGGCGGCCAATGATCCCGGAATGAGATTCCGTCACAAAAAATACCGTTCCAGGAGTGATCGAATCTCGGTCAATTCCAACAGGATAGGTGTCAAGGGGGAGGGTTCGGGTGGTCGTCTCCGTTAATATGTGAAAAAGAGCTTTGCGAAACCGGAGGTCTTTATGCCACTCCGGATGGGTCGGTAATTTTCTCCATTCTGTGGACCAGTGGCCAATCAATTTGCCGTCCTTGGTCGTCGCCGCCGCAGGGAGATGAGCGATCCGGGCATAGATCCATCGCACGGCATAGGGGACATCTGCACAGTCAATCGGGATTTTGTAGCGGATAAAAAAATCTTCCGTGATATTTTTTTCCACCCATTGGCCATATTGAGCCTCCTCCTTAACCGTCCATCGACGATCTCCCACTTTCCAGATCTGGTGAGGGGACTCCTTCATCGGTTGACTGAATGAGGGGGTGGCAAAGAAGATAAGAAATAAAAAAATAAGAAAGGGCATGCTGTATATTAAAAAGATTTATAAAAGATTGTCAACAGGATTGCCAAAACGGCATTTCGGGTAAAATGGCAGGGAAAAGGGCCTGACTCAACCATTACGGTTATGCTCGAATACGGTGTCTTTAAGACCTATCCAGCTGTTCATCTCTGGTTTAAAATTGCACCAGAAGAGGCTTCCCTTCACTCCGATGTCAACCGAGAAGCAGCTATTTCAGATGAAGCCTGGAATGCCGCGGTGATAGAAAGGAAGGGGATTGCCTTGACAGCCTATGAACCCTTGACCAATCCAGACAAGGTTAGGGAGATCAAGGAGAAGTTTAAAGAACTGAAGGCAAAAGAAGGAAAGCAAAAAGTTTCAGATTAACGTTGAGGTTGGTGGCTTGGATTTGGACCGTTTTCGGATCCAGCGTCTTAAACGATTCCAGAGGGTCTGCTTCTCAAACACATAAAGCCCTTCTCTTGTTTTAAAATAAACCTTTTTTTCCATTTTCAATTTTTTAGGGAGGTGGTAATCCGGATTACAGGCCATCACCATTTCACCTGTCTTCGTTTCGACAAGACCCAGAGTCAGGGGTGAACGAAATCCTTCTGGCGTGGCATAAAGGGTGGTGAATGTTTTCAGAATTCCGACACCCTCGGAAGGTGGAGGAGCGGGTTTCTTCTTCGAAACCCCGTGGTCTTGATGATAATCAGGATGCCAGCCTTCTTTGATGATTCGCATTCGATCGCATCTTTCCAGAATGGTGACCAGATTATTGTTTCCCAATCCTCCAATGCTATGGGCCAATCCAATCTCTGCCTTTTCTATCTGTCTTTTTCTCCCTGCATCCCCTCTGAGTTGGTAGACGATCTCCACCAACTGAGCCAGACCCGAGGCGCCCACAGGATGTCCTCTCGCCTTTAATCCCCCGGATGGATTAATCGGGAGCCTTCCTTGAAGGTGGGTGATTCCTTCTTCCAGAGCCTTCCATCCTTCCCCGGGCAGGAAAAAACCTAAATCTTCTGTCCCAATAATTTCAAAGAGGGTAAAGGCGTCGTGGACCTCTGCAAATTGGATATCAGAGGGATTGAGGTGAGCCATGGTGTAAGCCTTCTGGGCGGCTTCCTTGGTAGAGTTAAAGGAGGTGAAAGACGTTCGATATCTCACCGAAGCAGTATCTGTGGCATGGCCGATGCCGGAGACCCTTATCGGGGTCGGTTGAGAAGTGAGGATAATGGCAGAAGCTCCATCTGTAATCGGCGCACAGTCATAGAGTCGGAGCGGGAAAGCCACCATCTGACTTTTCAGATAGTCTTCTTTGTTAATGATTTTTCTGAATTGGGCATAAGGATTGAGGGAACCGTTGGAGTGGTTCTTGATGGCCACCTGGGCAAGGATATCCTCAAGTTTCAGCGGTGAAAGATTGAATTCCCGGGCATATTTTTGCGCAATCATGGCGGCCAAGGCAGGCATGGTCGCACCGTATCTTCTTTCGGAACGATCGATCACCTCGGAGAGAATCCGTGTGGTTTTGGCAGTGGAGAGGTGGGTCATCTTTTCGCCGGCGAGGACGAGGACATGTTTCATGTGGCCGGAGGCCACGGCATAGAAAGCCGCCTCCAAAGCACCTGCCCCTGTCGAAGAGGCGGTCTCCACTCGAGTCGAGGGGATGCCGGTTAACCCGAGGGTGTCGGCCAAAAGCGTTGCAAAATTAGAATCTCCGACAAATTCCTCAACATTCATAACACCCAAGTAGATCGCTTCTACTTTTTCCAATTGAGCTTCTTTTAAGGCTGAAGAAGCGGCCTCAGCCATCATTTTTTCAAGAGATTCTTTCGATCTCCCAAATTTTGTCATTCCAACGCCGGTGATATAAACATCCATCAAGTCCTCTTTTAAGAAAGGTTAAAGGGTACGAGCCTGCCTACCCTACCTGCCGCAGGAAGGCGCAGGTAGGGATTCAAGGGTTGAAGGGTAAAAAATTTATTTAAAGATTTTTCCTGTCATCACTTGACTTCTCAACCTCTCGAATCCTTTCCGTTCATATATTATTTTACAATAAAAAATCTCATTTTAACAGGTGCACCGAGAGGTCAAAAGCCCTTTATTTTTAGTGAAAAATTAGAAGAGGGTTATCGTCTTTCATAAAATCATATAAAATGTAACCATTTGCAATTATTAATGTTTTACTTGTGAAAAAAAATCTTTTGACCTCTTGAAAAGAGGATATTATAGTTAAGGGTGATCTAATGTTGAATTTAATAAAGCTCATGCAGCTGGGATAAAAATTTTTTAAAAATAGATTCATCCACCCTTTAAAAATCGGCATTAAAAACCCATTCAACATTAGGATTAAATTTCAGGGGCTGATAAGTATGGACGAGATCAGTTATCAGAAATTTTTGACCACCCAGATTGGCGATTTGGAACTGGATGTCAATGAAAGTTTGGCTTCTTCCTTCAAAAGATTAAAGAAGGAATTAAGGGAACATCGAATTCTCCTGTGGCCTGATTTCTATTTTGGAAATGAGTGGGGATGTGTGAACAAGAAGATTTCAATCAGCATCCCTTTCTATTTAGCGACGCCTGAATTAAGAGACCTTGAAGGGGATACCCCGACGAATGAGGAGACGATCAAGACCCTGCGTCATGAAACAGGCCATGCGGTGAATTATGCTTATAAACTATGGCAACAAAAGGATTGGAAGAAAATCTTTGGGGATTTTCATAAGAAATATCAGGATGGGTACCTTTACCGAGTGAATCCCTGGTCGAAGAGTTATGTCAGGCACCTCCACTATTTAGGGGATCCTCACTATGCTCAAAAACATCCTGATGAGGATTGGGCAGAGACGTTTGCCATCTGGCTCACCCCCCGGTCCCATTGGCGAGTCAAATATCGAAACTGGCCGACTGCCTTTGAGAAATTGTCCTATGTGGAACGTTTAATGGAGGAGATTTCTGGAAAAGAACCTTTGAATTTGGAAAAGAAACAAGATGGAATGTATACGATGATCGAAGAGACCGTATCGGAATGGTGGGGATTGGATGGAGAAATCCTGGATCAGGAACTGCAGGAATATCTCACCGATATGAATGAGCTCTTCATTAAACCAGGAAATGGATGGCGGAACCTCCTCCCTGCATGGAAATTGATCCGAAAATATGCAAGACCCCTCACCGAGCGGATCAGCCTCTGGATCTCAGGGTCAAATAAACATACGGTTCGCAAAAGACTGCGCCAATGGGAAGCCATCTGCAGAAATGAATCGTTGGGGTACTCTCCCGAAGATGAGGACAGGAAATTAATTGAGTTGACCACCCTCCTCACCTATTATGTCGTCGATGGGGTGCATCACTTCCGTACCTGATCTCTTTTTTCGCGGTCATTGACAAAAGGGGAAAAGGGGGAGGCCTTCTTTATCAGCAAGCGCTCTTAACTTTCTTTTTTAAACTCTTGAATCTTGGCACTTTCATTTTCTATGTGAATTTCTTCATACTCCTCAGAACAAGTTTAGCTGCATTGATCCCAGAGATAATCACCATCGGTATCCCTCCACCCGGGAAGGTCCAGTGGCCTGCCTGATAAAGATTGGCAATGGGTGTTTTCTGGCTGCGAATCCTTGACAATTCTTTTGCCGATAGGTACCAACCCATGGTAGCGCCGTGCCTGTTTAATGTCGTTCTCTCGTATGTAAGAGGTGTTGAGGCATCCCGCACAATGGTATGACTGGACAGGCCAGGGATCACCTTTTCCGTGATGCCGATGATCTTTTGGACTATCTCTTCCTTTATCTCTGCATAATGGGGACTTGTGTGCCCCCCCTGTGTAAAGAGTTCGTAGGGGGCAAAGGCAGCGATGGCAACGGTATGTTTGCCTATTGGGGCAAGCATCGGGTTCTTGATGCTATCCATACGGATCGCCATCTTCTCCTTTTCAATGTCAAATCCCTCTTCGTCTATTTCCTCCCATGGGTTTTTACGAATTGCGGGGTAGTAATAGACCAGAGCTCCATCAAAGCCCATCTGTGCCAGATCGAGATCTACACCTAAATAGAGGGTGAAGATCGGCGCTGAGATCTCTCTTTTTTGAAGCTTTCTTAAGAATCGATCAGGTAATAGATGATTACCGATTAGATGTTGGAATGTTGAGTGACAATCCCCATTGGAGATGACATATCTGGACTGGATCTCCTCTCCCCCCTCAATCTGAACTCCCCGTGCCTTCCCTTTCTCAATCACGATCTTCTTTACAAGGGTATTAAAGGAAATCTCCCCGCCGTAAGCCTCATAATATCTGAGAAAAAGCTTAGGTAATGCCTCTACTTCTTTGTCTTTGATGTAATAAAAGTTCCCCTTCATGGCCCACATGATAGGACTTGCACAGGAAAAGATAGAGGAGCCCTTACGTGCACCAAAGGTGAGGAGGTATTTTAAGAGAGGGTCTTTGAAAAAAGAGTCCAGGACTTCTTGGCCCGTTTTGCCCCGATACCGGAGGAGTTGAGGTCTCTTGATAATTTTATATAATAGCTGAGACTTCTCTTTGAGACTGATGAGGTCAAGAGATTTGATGGAAAGGCCCTCAATGTTCTTAACCAGCCTCTTCAATGCCCCGATGTATGCGTGGATAGACAACCTCTCCTTGGGAAAGAGGTGGATTAAATCCCTTTCGAACCGATCAATATCAGTGGAGAGGGTGAGATGGAAATGAGGGGTAATTATCCGGCGCTGAGGGTCCTGTGGACAAAATTCGATCTCAGGAGGAAGGCCCAAGGTCTGGAAGGCCTCTTGCATCTGGCTATTGGGACCAAATTCATTGAAGTAATGGACAGCAGGTGCGAAGGTAAACCCATTTCGCTTGAAATTTACACAGTAGCCGCCAGGTTTTGAGGATTGTTCACAGATCAGTACCCTGAGCCCCTCCTTAGCCAAAAGGGTACCGCAGGTCAGTCCTCCCATCCCAGCCCCAATGACAGTGACATCGTACCTCATACTTCTTCCCCAAAACATTAATTAAAAGAATTAAAATAGCAGACGGAATCACATTATACCAGATTCATTAGCCAAGTGTAATAATAAGAATTGGATCTCGTAGACACTGCTGACGACTTGCATTCTCCCAAAATAGAGAAGTCTGATGTGTAGCGTCTGAAGTCCAGTGTCTGAATTACTCGCAACTTATCATTAACGCTTGCAAAAGGGGATTCAGTGTGATATCTGTTCCTATCAAAACACAAAAGGTCGATGGGACGGGTTCGAGCCATTTCAGACCCGTGGTCGACACCTGTTTGATTTGTAAGATCTTTCTTCGAAGCCTGTTTTGGTGAGGAACAGAATGGATTTCTACCAGCGAGCCAAACGATACTCCGTAGAAAAATTTGTAGTAAGTTCACTTTCCCTCCTGGCCAATGCCTCCGAGGAAAATTTGATCCGTCTGACCTACATGGCGGAGAAGATCCCCAAGAAAGAGTCCTATCGGGAAAAGATCCGGTGGATCCGTACCCTCTTCCAGACCGGTCATCCAGGTCTGGCCATTGCAAAGAGGGTTCTCAATGAAACGAACCCGCATCACCGGAAAAAGATCATTTCAAACTTCATCGTCAACCAACTTTTGGTCGGCACCAACAAGCGAAAGGCCTTTGAGGCAGAGAGGGGATTCTATCCGCCGGACACCATGATCCTCAGCCCAACCATGCGATGCAATCTCAACTGCTATGGTTGCTACTCGGGGAGCTATCCCCAGGAGGACCTTCCTTTCGAAGTGATCGATCGTGTGGTAGGGGAATGCAAGGAAATGGGCATCCATCTCGTGTTGATGACAGGGGGTGAACCCTTCCTGAGAAAAGACCTCTTTGACCTCTTCGAGAAGCATCCGGATACCATTTTCCAGATTTATACCAATGGTTCGTTGATTGATGAGGGGATGGTGGAGCAATTTGTTGAGCTTGGAAATGTCGTTCCCGCGATCAGCCTCGAAGGGTTCCGGGAAGAGACAGACGGGAGAAGGGGCAAGGGACAGTTCGATCGGATTACCAAGGTGATGGACCAGTTGAAAGAGGCCGGAATCTTCTTCGCGATCTCGACCACTCAGACTTCTAAGAATACTGACACCCTCACTAGCGAGGATTTCATCGATTTTCTGATCGAAAAGGGATGTTTCCTCCTCTGGAACTTCCACTACCTCCCCATCGGTCGAGCCCCGGACCTCAGCCTCATGACAACCCCCGAGCAGAGAAACCGGATACGGGAACGGTTTGCCTATTTCAGAGCCACCAAACCCCTCCTCATGGTGGACTTCTGGAATGACGGCTGTCTCACCCAGGGGTGTATTGCCGGAGGGAGAAAATACTTCCATGTCAATTCCCGGGGGGATGTGGAGCCCTGTGTTTTCTGTCACTTTGCCTCTGATAACGTAAAGGAGAAGTCTCTCATTGAAGCCCTTAACTCCCCCCTCTTTCGGGAGATCCGTTCCAGGCAACCCTTCTCGGAGAACTTATTCCGGAACTGTCCCCTGATTGACCATCCGGAGCAAGGAAAAGAGATCGCCCTGAAATTTGCCCGTTATTTTACTCACGAGGGGGCAGAGGAATTCTTCACAGAACTGTTTCCGGCCATAGACGCCTATTCAAAAGCCTATGGAGAAATTGCAGAGGTGACCTGGAAGGAGAAGGTCGAGAGTCAAAACAGCCAGCCTCTCTCAACAGGGAAAAAGGTAGTGGGTGAATCCTGTTGTTGAGTAGATATCAATGAGATGTTAGGAGATGTTCGTCCTTTCCCTACCTTACCAATGGTTAAAGTTTTCGAGGGTGGAATCTCATGCCACAACGGAGTAGACATGGATGAAAGTAACCTTTCCCCATCTGGGTTCGATGCATATCTTCTGCAAGGCGATTGCAGAGACTGCAGGCATTCCTTATCTTGTTCCACCTGAAACCAGCAGAAAAACCCTGACCCTCGGTGTTCATTTAAGAATCATTGAAGGATATTTCCCATGAAAATTCTTCTGATCAATCCTGCTCCTTCGGGGACCCTGAAAGCAACAGGAGTTCTTTTTCCCCCTCTTGGTCTTCTCTACGTCGCCGCTTATGCGGAGAAGGAAGGTCATCAGGTTGTAGTGATCGACTTAGCTGTCCGGAGGAAGAAAGAAGATATCGTTTTTAAGAAATATGACATTGTTGGGATCTCCACGGATACCACCCGTCATCGTCAGGCCCTTCAATTGGCCAAGAGAGCCAAGGCGAGTGGTTGCACGGTCGTAATGGGAGGTCCTCATCCTGGCTATGTGGATCAGGAAATCCTTTCGACCAAAAGAGTCGATTTCATCGTCCGTGGAGAAGGGGAGATAACCTTCTCAGAATTAATGACTGCCTTACAGAAGAACGATGGTAAACTCCCTTCCATCCAGGGAATCAGTTTTCTTTCAAATGGCCAGATAGTTCGAACCCCCCCCAGACCTTTCATCGGAAATCTTGACAGCCTCCCCCTTCCTGCCAGACATCTCATTCATATGGACGATTATCGAAGGACCAAATTTGGAGGCCGAGACATCACTCCTTTGATTACCAGCCGTGGATGTCCGTATCAATGTGTCTTCTGTGCTTCTTCCCATTTTTGGGGAACGAAAGTGAGGACGAGGAGCGTGGAGGCCATTTTAAAAGAACTCGAAGAGATTTATCACCGATATCATTTTAATGCTGTAGCCTTTGTGGATGACACCTTTAACCTTGTTCCGAAGAGGGTGATTGAAATTTGCCATGGGATCATCGAAAAGAGACTCGATCTCTGGTGGTGGTGCTTGTCCAGGGTGGACCTCCTGCTTCGAAATGGAGATATGGTAAAGGAGATGGTCAGGGCAGGGGCAAAATCGGTCTTCATCGGAGTCGAATCCTTCAATCCGAGGACCCTTGAAGAATTGAAGAAGGGGATCGAAGTGGAAAGCACGGTTCAGGGCGTGGAGATGCTCAAAAAGAATGGTCTTGAGATCCATGCCTCCTATATCCTGGGAGGGCTCCACGAAACGGCTGAGACGATTCACGATACCATCCGGTTTGCTAAAAGGCTCAATACCAATGTCGCTCAGTTCTCCATTCTCACCCCTTATCCGGGCACGGCCATCTATGAGCAGGTGAAGGACCGAATCTTTAGATGGAGGGCCCCA
>Ga0209164_1004149_pt1 | contig 13198 bp, 15 predicted proteins | sample MTBNYHSulfiMetaG_FD_187458 | JGI IMG/M metagenome (GOLD analysis project Ga0209164, IMG submission 187458) | Enrichment culture microbial communities from rom New York Harbor, USA that are MTBE-degrading - MTBE-NYH (New York Harbor Sulfidogenic)... | ecosystem: Environmental > Aquatic > Marine >...
CGGTTTTCTTGTAACAACTGTGGATGAGGCAATAAACGCTGTTGCACATATAAAAGATATTGACCGAGCATGCTGCCGCCGTCGTGTTGAAGAGTATTTCACAGCTGACCGCATGGTTGAAGAATATATTCAGGTCTATGAAACGGTTCTCGAAAAAACGAAACGCGAAGAGCGCCGCCCCTGGGGCTATTATAAAATCATGGCGGATGAGGATACTTACAAAAGCAAGGAAATAGTCGTTTTTCCGGACAGGCGCCTGAGCTTGCAGCGGCACCGGCGCCGGTCCGAGCACTGGTATATCATTGACGGCCGGGCGCAGATAACTCTCGACGATGAAACGATTGTACTTGTACCGGGGCAGTCCGTGGACATCCCCAAAGGCGCCCTGCACAGAATCGCTAACCCGGGTTCTAAAAATGTGCGATTCATTGAAGTCCAAACCGGCGATTATTTCGGGGAGGATGATATTGAGCGTTTTGAGGATGATTTCGGAAGAGTCTGAAACATCTGCCGAGCTGCCGGGCTGCATAACAGCTTAAAATAATAGTTGGTGACATACAATTATGACTACTCAAGATCACATAGTAAAACGTTATAAAAAAAATCCCATTCTCACAAAAGACGATGTCCCTTACCCTGTAGCCACGGTCCACAATGCCGGCATCGTCAAGCACAACGGCCGCTACATTATGCTTTTCAGGTCGCACAGGCACAACGGTCGATCCATCATCGGCAGGGCCGACAGTGGTGATGGTTTTTCCTTCACGGTTCATCCCGAACCCTTTCTCACACCGGCAAAGGACAACATTTTTGCGGAATACGAAGAGTTCGGACTCGAGGACCTTAGGATCTGTCCCGTAGAGGGCGACTACCTGCTTACCTACAGCGCGTATTCCCGTCACGGCGTTCGGATTGCCCTTGCGCGCACCAAGGATTTCAGAAAAGTTGAACGCGTTGCGCTTATAACCCAGGCCGACCAGCGCAACGTCGTCATTTTCCCCGTAAAGTTCGGTGGCCGGTATGCGCGTCTTGACCGGCCGCATTCCGAAATTTCACCTTGGTCTATCTGGATTTCCTATTCCCCCGACCTGGTTCACTGGGGCGATTCACGGGTGATTATGAAGCCGGTTCCTTATCACTGGGATGAAATGAAAATCGGGCCCGGCGCACCACCATTTAAAACCGACAAGGGCTGGCTGCATATTTATCATGGAGTGTTTAAGACTATGGCTGGTGCGGTGTATCGCCTTAGCGCGGCCCTGCACGACCTTAATGATCCGGCAAGGATCGTCGGCGTTTCCGATCAGTGGATACTGCAGCCGGAGGATCCTTGGGAGGTAAATGGCTATGTCCCCAATGTCGTCTTTACCTGCGGCGCTGTTCCGGAAGACGACGGTACGGTAAAAATATACTGGGGCGGCGCCGACACGGTCATGTGCGCCGGCACGGCAGTGATTGATGACCTTATACAATTATGTCTTACAAATACCAGGCCGGCGCTGTAAAAAAAGGCAACGGTACATTTTAAATCAGTTTATTTATCAAGGGACTTTATCTGATGACAGAAAAAATACTATCGCATCCAAAAATTAAACGTAAAAAGAAAATAATCCTGGGTGATACCTCACGCGTTATAACGCGCCCCCATATTCCCCTCGACGCGCATCGCATACCCAAAATCATTCAACGCGTAGTGGACTTGCCCGACACCACGGCCGAAAATCTTCTTTCACAAATAATGCTTGATTTTTCGGAGCGGCACAAAGACATTAGACGCGTTTTTGGGCTTCACCTGAATGAGGTAAAAGATTATGTTCCTCGGGATGCCGTGCTCAGCGAGACCAAAAGGGCTCTTATCGGGGCCTATTTTACCATGGAGTACTCCATTGAATCGGCTGCCCTTTTTAACCCTTCAATCGTCCTACACCCTGATCAAAGCCATCTGAAGAAAGGCAGCTTGCGCTTTATCATGAGCCTGCGGGCAATCGGCGAAGGCCATGTTTCCTCTATTGTATTTCGCAGCGGCGTCCTTGACCGGCACAATACGTTTATCTTCGACCCGACCAGCGATTATGTCGAAAGGCCGGATCTCCATTTAGACGCGGTTTACGACCGGCATCTCTTCCAACTGAAGCTTAACGAAATGACGGCCTGCAATGAGGTAACAACTCATATTCTTAATCTGTTGTCGGAAAATTTTACCTATAATGAATTAAAAGAAAAAATTGAAGCGCTTAGCTCACACCCCCTTTTCCCTGAGGCGCGGCAAAACGAAACCTTCGAAACCATGTACTGGCTTGCCAATTCCAATTATGAGATGAGTTTCCGAACCGATCATAAAATATCCGAACGGGTTATCTTTCCGGTTTCGGAAAATGAAAGCAGAGGCATTGAAGACGCCCGGTTTGTGCAATTTTTTGATGACAACGGTGAGGTTACCTATTATGCGACCTATACGGCTTATAACGGCTTTAGAATCCTGCCGCAGCTGATTGAAACAAAGGATTTTATCAAATTTAAGATAATCACCCTCAACGGCAAAGTAGTACAAAACAAGGGCATGGCTCTTTTCCCGCGTAAAATCGACGGCAGCTACGTTATGCTTTCGCGCCAGGACGGTGAAAACAATCATATCATGTTTTCAGACAATATCCATTTCTGGCAGGAGTCCGAAATCATCCAGGAGCCAACATATCCCTGGGAATTCATTCAGATCGGCAACTGCGGCTCACCCCTGGAAACCGATAAAGGCTGGATCGTACTCACCCACGGTGTCGGGCCCATGCGTCAGTATTGCATTGGCGCCATGCTGCTTGATCTTGAAAACCCGGCAAAAATCATTGCCCGCCTGGAAGAGCCGTTACTTACTCCGCAGGAGGAAGAGCGCGAGGGGTATGTCCCTAATGTCGTTTATACCTGCGGCGCGATTTTTCATAATAGCGACTTGGTCATTCCCTATGGCATGTCTGATATTGCATGCGGCATAGCAACTGTTAGTGTAAGTGAATTAATTAACTGCATGCACCTGCTGGCATAATGATTTTGGGAAATGACGCTCATAATCCTGCGTGATAGTAATTGTTACAATCTATTTGGAAAAATCAATCTCCAAAAGTAATCTTTTTTGGCCTGTTTTAGACTGTCTACTATACAAAAAACTATACGATTTTGAAATAGGCAAATCCAAAATGAAAAGGGTTTCAATTCGAGGTCCTTTTATTTACAGAAAATCTTAGAATTTGGTAACCTTTAACCAGAGGATGAAAATCCCCCATTTCCACTCGAACCCTCGCAGGAATGCGGGGTTTTTTATTTCCTTTTCTTCCTTTTCTCCCTTCTCCTTTATCAGGAATTATGGTCATTCCAGATGGCCCCTACCTCATCAACTTGTAACAAAATGAGGTTATAACTTTAATGAAAACTGAGTTGCATTTATTGAACGTTCATTTCTGAGGCGTTCGGCCTCGTTTTGTTTGTGTTCCAGGTACTTTATGAGATCGTCAATAAACTTTTGCTCTGCGTTTTCCAGAAAATGATTTTTGGATCTCTCTAAAATATTGCGCAAGCTTTCCCAGTTAAGCCATCCAATCCTCTTGCCGATGGTCTCACACGCCTTAAGATAGTCAGCAAACATGCTTGACCGGGTTACTTCATTAAAAATGCGGCGGGGGTTCCGGTAATGTTTAATAAGCCAGGGCTTCATCTTGGTCGCGGTCAAGACCACGAAATAGACCTCTTTGGGATTCTCGGCATCGTAAAGAAAATGATTGATGGCTATGTCAATGTATCTAATAAGTTGGTTCCTGGTGCTGCAATGGATGGTGCTTAAACTCAACGGAGCCAGGTACTTTGCCTCCAAAAGGATGGCGGTGTTGTCAAACCTGATGATGAGATCGACCTCCGAGGGCCCTTCTTTGTGGGTCATGTTACCGGGGGGATATATCCTTTTCCAGAAATCAAAGGAGAGGTTTTCCAAAGGGGCGCTGGAGAAATCCTGCTTCAGCGCTTCTTCCAAAAACTTTTTCAGCCAGATGTGCGGGTTCAGGTTTTTCAGGATCCCAAAGACATTGGCCATCAGGAGGTCTTCGCTCGTTGTCCTTAGTATCAAAGGACAGGAATTTACCCGGGTGTAGTTCGGAGGGCAGACGGTTTTCCCCCGGTTCTTGTAGAGTTCATAGATTATGGACATAGGTTTCATTCTTCCCGCTTCCGATCAGGTTCTTTTCCAGGAAGCTGCAGTATTTTTCATCCCCGATGATAACGTGATCCAGCACCTGAATCCCCAACAGGTTCCCGGCTTCAACCAGCTTTTTGGTGATTGCCAGGTCATCCGCGCTCGCGTTTTCTGATCCTGAGGGGTGGTTATGAAAAAGAATGATTGCCGCTGCGTTGCTGAGAATGGCGCTTTTAAAAACCTCACGGGGATGAACCAGACAGGAGCTGATGGTCCCGATCGCCACGATTTGAATGGAGTTGATGGTATTGGCAGTGCTCAGGTTTACTACTCCGAAAACCTCACGATCCGAGTCTCCGGTTAATTTTTTTCCGATTCGGACCGCATCCTCAGGACTACTAACCGTGTCTTTTCCCAGATAAAGGGATTTCTCTCTTTTCGCCTTGATCGTTACCAGGGGAATATTCTTGATGGCTTTTAATTTGGCCATGCTTTGTTATCCTTGTTGGCAGGTTTTCTGAAAGGGGCAATCGCTGCAATGCCATCCGGTTATGGGGAAAAACGCTTCCAGCTCTATCACCCGGAGAATCTTCTTGATGGTGGTCACCGCCTGGAGGTAGTGCTTACCGTTTCTGATGGTGAAATACTTTTCAAAATCCGGTTTCTTGGTCTTAAGCAGTAGGTCAAACCGGATCAGAGTCTCATCCCGCATGGTCGAATAGCCCATCTGTTTGAAAGCATACCCGTACAACGTGGGTTGAAAATCAAGATCAAGCTGATCCTCGCTAAAGCGTTTTTTGCCGGTCTTTAACTCCACCACCACCGGATTCCCATCCTCGTCAGTCTCAATCAAGTCGAATATCCCCACCAGCCGGCAGGGCAAGGTTTCTCCGTTAGCCTGGTCAGACATTTCCACGGAAAAGGGGATCTCCACCCCAATGATCCTGCCAGGATGAGCTTTACTATGGAAACACTCAAGAAGCTGGACTCCTTTGGCTTCCATAGCCTCGGGGTTTTCTTTAAATCGGATTTTTTCGGAAAGAGACAATTTCCAGGCTTTCCGGAAGATCTCAAGAAATAACTCAAGCGAAATTTTCTCTCCCTTCTCAACGATGTGCCGGTAAAACCTTTCCACCGCTTTGTGTATAGAGCCCCCAAAAGGGAGGTAGTCGGGGATAAATTCCCACTCCATTCCCCTTACATATTGGTAGAGGTACTTCTGCGGACATTGGAGAAAGGTTCTCACCTGGTTATAGGAGATGTGGACGGAGGATTCGAACTGCTCATGTTGGTTTTCTATGACTGCGAGGTTATTCATCCCGTCCCTCCACCACCGATAAGCCGAGGAGTTCTTTGATTAAGGTTGAGGCTTCGCGCTTGGTGAGAAACTCCGGCTGTTTATTGAAGACCTCGATGGCTTTGGCCTTGATGTCCTTGTTGGAGAGTCCCTTGCCTTTCCCGATTGAGAATATGGTCGTCAGCTGCTTATTGGTGAGCCGTGAGGATTCTTCCCGGTTCGGGTTTCCTTCCTGAGGAATTTTCCCCTGCTGGCCAGGAGCTTTTCCCAGTTGTCCGGGATTTTTCTTGGGAAGATTTCCGGTTTTGTTGTTTTCTCCGTAGAGGTGGAGTCCTACTCCCAGCAGGGTGGCGCATTTTTTCATGCTGTCGGTTGCCGCAGCCTTGAGGTCATCCCCCATGGAAACGATTGTTCCATCGGTTTCGGCTTTGGTTATGCTGGTATTGCCAAACTGCATCTTGGCCAGGCCTTCAGCTGCGAGCTTCCCTAAGACCACAACTTCTTCATCCAGCACTTCATGTTTCACGATCTCAAAGCTCCAGTTTCCCTCGAATGCGTCATTGAGCCTCTGGATCACCGCGTGTGCCTCCACGTAGTCCAGGGTGTTGCCAAAGTTTCCCTCCCGTTGTTTTATTTGAGCGGGATCAAACGGTTTCTCTAAAAGTTCTCGGTTCATGAGCTTCCCTCCTTAATGGATTTAAGTTAAATTTTGTCACGTACTCATCTATTGCTTGCCTGATGATATGAGTCATGGGTTTTTTCATTTGCACGCCGAGGCGGTAGAGCGCCTCTATTTGATCGTCTTTGATCTTTGGTTGGTACATTTTTCCCTCCGTTAGTTGGATGCTGGTTGTGGTTCGCTTTCTTCCTCTTCTTGATCTTCAGCCTCAACCAATATGGGCATCAGCAGATAGAGGCTGGCCTTTTCCTTAATCGTCAGGGGAGATTCCTTTCCGTTCAGGAGAAAGGTCACCTCGTCTTCTTCCAGGGTTTCCAGCGCGTCCAGTACCTGCCTTCCGTTTAAGGCGATGGTAAAAGGTTTGCCGTCTTGAGGATCGAGTGTTGCTTCCAGCTCTTCGCTGGCTTCCCCGATTCCCGGAGTGGCTGAGCCCACCCGGAGGCGGTTCTCGCTGAACTCGCACCGTATGTGGTTCGATTTATCGCTCATTAAAAGCACTCTCCTGATAACCTGGCTTAGCTCTTCCTTCTCCAAGGTGGCGGAGCGGGTATGATGTTGGGGAATGGCGACGGCATAGTCAGGGAACTCAGCATCAACAAGCCGGCTGTAGACCAGGAGATTTTTGGTGTAAAGAAAGATCATGGTATCCGAACAACACGCCCGCATCCTTTGGCCCCATCCGTTTTTCCTTAACCGCAGGATGAGGTTGACAAACTCCAGCGGGACAATGATCCCTTTTACGGGATAAGTTTTCTTTACCAGGTGGAGCCGGACGCCGTCAGTAGCCACAACGTCGTTACTAAAGTAGACCCCGGTTAGGTCGAACCGGACCTCATCCTTTGAGGCAGCGTTTTTGACTTTATTCAAGCTGGAGAAAAACTCCTCCCCAAGGTCAAACCCATTTTCCTCCGGAGGAGTGGCCGCCTGGGGAAATTCATCGGGCAGCAAACCGGTTAAGGTGAAGCAGGCTTTCCCGCAGCCAACAGTTAGGCAATAATTTTCTTTTGTGGCGAGCTTAAGTTCCGATTCAGGAAGGTTCTTAACGATAGCCAAAAGCCTTGTGGCATCGCAGAGGGCTTCCCCGGGCTCGATAACCGTCGCCTTCTTGAGGCAGACCCTTGTGCCGGTCGCGAGGTTGGTGGTATGCAGGAAGAGGTTTCCTTCTTCGGCGGTGATTTTCACGCTCTTAAGGATAGGCAGGTGTGTCTCTTTGCCCACGGTTCCCTTTACGGTTTCCAAGCCCTCTAAAAAGGCTTGTTTTTCGATTTGTATTTTCATAAAACCTCCCTTTCTAATCTTAGCGTCAAGGGGTGATCCTTTCTGGTTTAATTTCTAAAAGTTATATGGCCGGGGAGGATGGTATTTAATTCGCAAGCAGGGACTTGGGGGGGGGCGTATGACGGGCGTTTGCCCAACTGAGGTCAATCTTTTCTCTTTCAAGCGGCAGATTCTTTGCCGATGAGAAGGGTATCAGACATTGAGCCGCAGTAGTGGCAGTATCGAAAGCCAAAGTCATTGTAATCCTCCCCTTCTTTGATCCAGGTAATTTCGTAGCTATTGCCGCAGGAATCGCATTCAAAGATCATGGCTATCCTCCTTGGATGATTATTTGTGGGTTATCCGGTCGATCTGAGCTGCTTTCCGGGGAGTGTTGAAAATTTCGCAGTCGATTTCTATTCCCGGAGGGATTCTGAGTTTCTTTAATTCCTCAAAAGAGATGTAGCCCCACTCAGCCATCTCATGGTCGTTGTTCAGGATGGCGTACCCCCAGAAAAGATCCTCCCCGTCATATTCAGCGATAAACCAGTCGCAGCCTCCGATGAAGAAGTGGAGATGGATAAGTTTATCTTTCAGGGGAATATTCTCGGTCTCATAGAGCCGGGGGAATTCGGCTGAGCTGTTTTGAGGTGGGTTGGTTCCACATTGTAAAGACCCTCCTTTTACCTTGTTTAAGAACACACCTATGTCTTTGTAAATTGGCTTAATAAGCTTAACAACGGTTCTTATTTCCTTCTGACGCAAGGAAATAATGAAAATTGATGCTTGTCATTAGCTTAACAGTTGCTTATCTCTAAGAGGTTATATCTCCTGGAGGGATGGCATTTATCTTTCAGACAAGAGATCAGGGGCTAAAAATGGTTGGGGTTCTCAATAGGCTTGGGGATGGGGATGCCTGCTCTACGGAGTTTCTCTTTGACCTGAGAGAAATCGTAAAAGCATTCATTTGCTGGTTTGGCGTTTGCTCCGGTTCTAAAAGCAAGGATTTGGAGATGCCGAGCTTTAAGGTTCTTGTTTAATTCCTGAAAGCGGCATTCCACGACTTGCCCTAAGTATTCATTCTTTAAAATGGGAGATCCTCCATCCAGTCCCGTCATTGCCATCCTCTTATCCAGGGGGAATGAGGATGCCCTTCCCAGGAATCGAAGGACCCCGCATTCATCATAAATTCCCAGTTCCAGGGAGCCAATAAGACCTTTCTTGTCCCACTCCTTTCCCCTTCCAAAACCGATGATGATCGCATCCGTGGTAGATGATTTCTTTACTTTGATCCAGGAACCTGACCTCTTTCCGGAAAGGTAAGGCGCGTTCAAATCCTTCAGGATGATGCCTTCACCGCCGCTTTCGATGATTTTTTTGAAGTACTCTTCTTTGTCATGATAGATCAGTTCTTCAAATTCGATGAATTCGCCATATTCTTCGGCTTCCACGAATTCTTTGAATTGCGTGAGCGTTTTTCGCCTTTCCTTGAGGGGGAGGGCTCTTAAGTCCCGGCCTTTGGTCTTTATGACGTCAAAGATGAAGTAGCGGAGCTTGTTTCCCTTGATGTCCTGAAAGTTTTTTGCCTTTTCTGGCCCGCAGTTTAGGATTGCTGATGCACCTTCAAGAGCTGAGGCTTTCCCATTGATGTGGATGAAATCCTCCTTGAGGAAGAGTTCACCGTCAAATATCGAGCCTCGCCAGGAGCTCAAATTTAGAGCGCTCAAATGCGGGAGGTTATCCGTCAGTTCATGAAGAAGATAAGTATCAGCGCACCGGTTCCGTGAGGTGAAACGATTTGCTTCTTTAAAGACATGACAGATCCCCCTGACTCCGTTTTTCTTTTCTCCACAAGCCCATTGATCACTTCTTATGATTTCGCGCTTTTCATCTTCCGGGAAATCTTCGATGTCCTTTGCCAGCTGGGGAAAAATCTGTTCAATAGCGCCAATAATATAACCTCTGGTTACGGCAATTTCATCCATGAGCTGACTCTTGCTCTTTCCTTCGATTGTGAGGCCCAAGTCTCTTGCCTCAGCCGTTAAATCAGCTGATGATCGCATGCTTTTTCCTCCATGGAGAAATTATTGCCTGCCTTTATGGTGACCGGAAGGGGGATTCCCCGGAGGGATATTTCCATGAGAGGCTTTACCAGGTTTATAATCCCATCTTGGTCGTCCTTTTTGGCTTCGATGTAGAGCGCATCATGGGAGCACATCTTGAGTGAAGCTTCTTTGCAATTAAGCGCCGTGCTTACCTTAACCAGAGTTGATTTAAGTAGGTCAGCGCCGGTTCCTTGAATCTGGTGATTGAATCCCCTCCTGAGCTCCTTTTTTACATCCTTTGCCGTGAGGTCGAGCAGGGTCTTCCGGCCAAAAGCTGTTACCGCAAACCCATTCTTCAGGAGCTGTTCCCGGGATTCTTCAATAAATTGTTTTACCCGTGGAAGGGAAATGAAGTACTGTTCGATAAGTTCCTGTGCTTTATCCATGGTGATATTTAAATTCCAGGCGAGCCCTTCTGCTTCCTGTCCGTAGAGGAGGGCGTAGTTGATTGTTTTTCCCTGTTTTCGTTCCTCCGGGGTAACCTCAGAAGCTGGTTTGTTGAACATCTTTGAGATGACGGTTTTGTGAAGGTCTTCGCCTTTGCTGAAACACTCAAGAAAGATCGGCTCCCCAGAGAGGGCTCCCAATATCCTCAACTCCTGATGTGACCAGTCAAATTCAAGGAAAATGTTTCTTTCATCATCTGGGATAAGCGCGGTTCTTCCTTCTTGAAGAAGGTTTTGAATATAGGAATAGATCCTTCCGCTGGAGCAGCCGAATTGATTAAACTCCGGGTGTACCCGGCCATGGGTATCTATTTTTTTGAATAAAATTTTAACCGCTTTAGCTAAAGGCTGAAGCTTCTTGTACTCGACTATAGGTTGGAGGAAAGGGAAAGAGTCAGCATGTGAATCCCGGAGCCTTTCCAAGACGGTGAGCGATACCGAGTGGGACCCGGCTGGTGTCTTCCTTAGCGGTGGAAGATTACATTCGTAAAAGAGCAGCCTGCCCATGTCCCGGATTGAGTTGATTCTCAGGCTTGATCCGGCTTCTTTTTTTATATCCGCCTCAAGGCTTAAGAGTCTTTCGTCGTAGAATTTCTTGAGTGTTGTTAGGTAAGGCAAGTCAACCTTAAATCCCCTTTCCATCTCTATGAGGATTCGAGTGACTTTATTTTCAACCTCGATGAGCGCTTCTGGAAGGAGATGTTGATTTGCCAGGGACATGGCTGGGCCTTTTAGTTAATAGAATGGGTGTTTCGTCTATGCAGTCCTTTCTCTAAGAGTTATATCTTTAGGGGAGTTTGCATTTAAACCACGCTCCAGTATTCCCGTAGCTCGGGCAACAAGTTCCTTAGTTCTTTCACCCTTAAACAGACTGAGGCTTCGCTTAAGTGCATTTCTTGTGAAATTTCTTTTCTGGATTTGCCCTGCTCGAGGAGTTCGAAGAGATGATGGTATGACCGGTCATATAGTGATTTTCTTCCCCTCTCTGGAACTTGAGACAACATGCCCTTTGCTTTAGCGATTGCTTCATTTAATGCATGTTCGGTTTCTTGATCAATGAGGTAATGTTCAGGTTCACTTCTGTCAATGAGACTGTGTTCCTCTTCATGAACCTCAGATGCGCTAATAAGGATGTCCCGGTTGCTTTTGGCCCAGTAGCGGTAAATGCGGTCCTTAACGATGGCATAAAGGAAGGTGCTCATTGATCCTTTATTGGGATCGTATAGAGTTAAGTACCTCCCCTCGAGGATGTCTCGGTAGATCTCCTGCTTTAAGTCCTCCTTGTATCCGTTGACCTTGAAGCGGTTAAGGATTGATTCTATGCGGGAGTCGTATTCCTCGATAAAACGGTTTATGTCCATGGAAACCTCCCTTCAATTAATATATATAAGTGGGATGCTAAGCATTTATTTATTTAATAAAATTAACTACTTATATATATAACCGGCGGGAAACAAAAAAGTTCATTTCTAATGCTGGCTTCATGTCAATTGATTTTTTTAAACGGGAGGGCAGGCATATCAACATTTCCTTGATTTGAGAAGACTTACTCGGGAACTAAGGGAATTTGATCATTATGTGTTAGTAAATGGTTGATAGAGGAAGGATGAAAAAACCAAGGAAAAACTTAATCAGATTAGCTATTGACTATACACTTTTTAGGTCCCGGAAGGGATTTAGCCGATTGAATCTGAAAATTTAATTTTGAGAGTCGCTCCTCTACTTTCTTAAAACCTAATCCCAAATCTTTCTATACGTTGTGTGGTAATTAGAATTTGATCTTTAACCACTCTTTAGGCTCAGGCCAATCCGCATTAAAATGGAAGAAGCGGTAGGGTTGGTTTGTGCCTAAGTAGTTCCAATTCCAATCCTTATGCGTGCCTTGTTCACAAAAACTATGTAATTTAGGGTGTAAATTGCGATAAAGATTTTCACCGATGCATATTCCGTTTGGTTTTGCATAATCCTGAAGTTTTGAAGCTCGGTTGGCAGCACCTCCAATCACGGTTAGAAAATTGGTCCCTTGGATTCCAACTCTTGCAATTAATAAATCCTCCATGTCGATACCGATGCGAAAACCAAATGAACTTATATTTTTATTGTTAAGTCTCGAGTTTATCTCATTAACCATTACGTAACGAATGGACATTGCCGCTTCTATTGTATCTCTTGCTATCAAGAAATCATTTCTTGTTTCTGTTCCAAATATGGCCATTACACCATCCCCGGTATTCTTTTCAATTTCCCCCTTCCAATATTTTATAATATATATAACCTGTGGTATAATTAAATTTAAAGTCAATAAAGTATTTTCATTTCCAAGTTCCGCACTTCTAAGCGTAAAGTCCATTAGATCAAAAAAGATAATAGAAGCGATCATCTTTTTGGCCGAACCAATTTGAACCTGTTCTATATCGGGCATAGTTAAGCCCTTTTGGATATCCCGAATTTTTTTTCGTCCTTTCTTTTCTTCATTGTCCAATCTGAGTTTGATTGAAGAAAGGAAGGGAGGCTTCCACTTTTTTGTTAATGGTGATTTTAAATCTTTAGGAAGGGACAATCTGGTTGGTGACGGAAGATAAGAAGAAGGAGGAAGAATCGTAGGATATTTTTGTTGGAGCAAGTATTTAAGAAATTCAGAAGGGTTATTTTTATTAGAATCCATATAATAATGCCCCTTTCAAAACAACAAGTGCCATAATTAAAAAAAGGATTCCGTATAAGAATTGAATTGCTTTCCGCATGTCATTCATTTTTTGTGCTAAGCTATCGGCCAAAACTTTGGCTTGGCGAATCAGATCTTCGATTATCTCAGCGTCTGTTACCGAATTGATTTTCTTCATATATTCTTGCAATTGCATCTTGGAAACCGAACCAAAAAAAATCATTGACCTATATTTGCTCCCTTCTTCTCCAGACTTCAAAAGTGGATTTATACCCCGAAAAGCAAAAATAATAGATATGGGACTGAGTAATCCAATTAGGACAAGAAGGAAAATAGAAATCTCTTCAAAACAAAGGTTTTGATTATAAATCTTCACTATTTCATCAAACTTGAATAACAATGCTCCAATTATGAGACTATTGAAGGCAAGAATAATTGAGCATTTGGCATTAGTTTGCAATGGTATAGTTAAAGTGGACACTTCGAAAAGCATATTTTATAATACCCCGATTCAAGGAGGTGTCCAATGACCCAAAAACAAAAACAAAAGCAATATTCAAAACAATTCAAAGTTG
>Ga0209164_1004150_pt1 | contig 13195 bp, 10 predicted proteins | sample MTBNYHSulfiMetaG_FD_187458 | JGI IMG/M metagenome (GOLD analysis project Ga0209164, IMG submission 187458) | Enrichment culture microbial communities from rom New York Harbor, USA that are MTBE-degrading - MTBE-NYH (New York Harbor Sulfidogenic)... | ecosystem: Environmental > Aquatic > Marine >...
TGACAATACCGAAACATGCAAATCAGCGCTGTATGTCCCGGAATTTGGTGTCGATAGCGCCAATATCTTCGACTCGGATCAGGGCATCAAAATAATCTTTGCCATCCAGTCTTTCCAAATGCAGTAAGTGGTCCCCAACCTCCTTAACGAACCCTGCGAAGGTCTTCCCTGAATCAAGGGTGACATAAACTTTCTTGCCAATAAGCGATTTCAAATTGTCCACAAGAGAGGCCTTAACATTATAGCCTACTCCCTCAATGGGAACGAATGCTGTCTTTGCCACCGCCTCCAATGACGGCATAAACATTGTTAGATTAAAAAGAATAGCCATAAGTAATCCCACTGAACCAACCATTTTTGATTTCTTCATCGTGATAAACCTCCAATCTCCTTTATTAAAAAAAGCTTTACCATCGACTAACGCTATTGAAACAAGCGGATGGGCAACTTATAGTCTGCTTCGGCGAATCGTTGGGCCTTTCCATTATTCTTCGAAAATATCTAAGGCAATCCTATTCGGGTCTTTTGGATCGTATCTGACAGAAAGCACAGCTCCCGGCTGAATCTGAGGAATCCAGAGTATCGAAATGAGTGCCTTTGTTTCAGCTTGATATGGCGCCATCTCTTTCGCGTGGATTTCCAGCAGGAATCCCACGACCGGGTTATCATTTACCCGGACGCCTGTTTCCCATATTTTAAGGACTTTTCCTTGGGCGGGGACACCTTTTTCCCGAACCTCTCGGGCAACGTCTTCTCCAGTATACGAGTCAATCATCGAAGCACATGCACAACATATACTGGTCACGAACAAAGCTGCAGCCAAAGTCGCATTCCGTCGATTCATCTCGGGTGGCCTTTCGATTCCATGTTTTGTGCATACGTCTTGGGTGCAGATCAGCCTAAATTCTGACCGGACCCAAGAACATTCGAAAATCTATTCTTGAAAAAGGCGTAACCCAAACATCGGCCTGTTTCATACCGAAATTACCGCAAAAGGTGTCTGCCTGCAACTGGAAAGGGCTACATTCTCAAAGGGACCTTTTATTGAGGACAAAATGTTTAATTGTATCCAGGTTCATCCTCATTTTCTGGGCAATATCAGCGATTGGCGCAAGCCATTGTAAAGATGGTCAAATTTCGTGTGCCCGAGAAGTACCATCTGGATATGTCACGGTTTCAACACCACCAAATATTACAGATATCTGCCATATGTTGTGAGTGGGCCTAACATAGTGAAATAACAAGACAACTAAGCCTCCGCCATAGATTTGTAAGCGACTGGAATAGCAGCAGAATTAGATCGAAGAAAATTCAGGGGTCTATAACCCATTGTTTTAATTAAGTAAATCAACCTGGCAACATAACTGCCATTTCTCTTTAGATAACAGTTAGTTATGACAGTTTAACGGTGCGGATTAGGCACGGATATGAGCGATCGACTCCATCCGTTTTAGTCGCGAATTTGTTTGAATCTGACGGAGTTGGTGAATAGGTCTTTGTTGTCTTTGTGGCTGAGGAAGGCCTTAACCAAGGATTCCGTCGTCTTCAGATTATCATCCACCAAATCTGTGTTCAGCGTCCTGATTTCAAGGATGACCTTATTAAGCTCGTAGGACACAACGTGAGAGAGCTCCTTGGCGTCTCTCTTCGGTGTTCCATCTCGGGCCCCAATGGCTTAATTCTGAGCCCGCAAACTACCTGGCACGGAAAAGAATAGATGCTAACACCCTTCATGGGTGATCATGGGCCTGGGCGGTTTTCGGATCGGTAATGCCTTATCCGTTGGCGCGGCGGATTTTGCGGACCCGGGTGCGGGCGCTTCATAAACCGGCAGCCCCGCATCTATCCAGGCTTGACTCCCGCCTTTGAGATTCCGCGGATTTTTGAAACCTTCTCTTTCCAAAATCCCAGCTGCCATGCTTGAACGATATGCGGAGTTGCATACCACCACTACGGGCGCATCGGGGTCCAATTTTTTGGAGAGTTGGGCCAAGTGATTGAGGGGAAGATTCAAGACCGTGCCTATCCTGAGGGCCATCCATTCGGATGGGAGACGCACGTCGACAATCAGCGGGGCGTTTCCATCCTGCATCATTCGGTACAGCTCCTCGGGGGTGATCGGGTTACCTGCCTTCACCGATTGGCCCCTTCTCTTCCAGTTGTCCAGAGTGATGATCCCCGGACTGTAACCGATCCTGTGTAGTCTGAAGAGGGCCTCCTTCAATTCGTCCCTGTTGCCAACCAGCACAAGGTTCGCGCCCCACGGCACCATGGTCCCGACCCAGGTTTCAAATCGGCCTCTAAGGGGGATATTCACCGAGTTAGGGATGTGTTCTCCCTCATAAACGTCGGGTTCACGGATGTCAACTACATAGGTGTTCCCCGGTTCTGTCAGCGAAGAATCGGGCTCCTTTTCAGGAGGGAGTTCCCTATCCCAGTCAACAAGGGGCGGGCCGTTCTTATTCATAGCAGCATTGTATTTGAAGTACTGGGGCGCTTCGGGGAGATCCTGGATGAGGCTGGCGACAAACTCACTTCGGCTTTTTAGCTTTAGATAGGGGTTCGACATTTTTTCTTCACCGATGGTGCTGTAGGGGCGATCCGATAGATGGGCGCCACAGAGCGACCCGGCGCCATGGGCTGGAAAAATGCGTACAGTGTCGCTCAATTTGGCAATCCTGGTGGTCCAGGCATCGTAGAAGGCCGAAGCCAACCAGGCCGCAGACACGGTTTCACCCAGGAGATCCGGCCGCCCCACGCTCCCTACAAAGAGCACATCGCCGGTGAAGACGAGTTCCGGCAGATCCGGATTTTGAGGGCCATAGACCAGACCGCACATGCCGTCAGGGGTGTGCCCGGGGGTTTCCATGAATTTGACCGTGGCCTTCCCCACCCGGATCGCAGATCCCTCTTTGAGGACCTCAATGGGATACTTGACCCCGCTCTTAAGGCTCTGATAGATGGGGCAGTTTACCGCGTTCTTCATTTCCATGTGCCCTGCCACGAAATCGGCGTGGGAGTGGCTTAGGTATACGCCAATAATCCTTACAGCTTCTTTTTTGGCGGTATCCAGGAAAACCGAGATATCCCTTGCCGGATCCACTACCAAAGCGTCACCGTCACTAATGAGCATATAGGAATAGATGGATAGGGTGGGGAGCTCGAACTGAATCAGTCTGAACCCTGGAAATTCATAGATATCGACAACGCGGTATTTCGACGCATCCTTGTCGTGTGTGGTCGATTCAGCATCCTTTATCACTACTGCCTGGGAAATGGCGCAGAAAAGGAACACGCTGACCAAGAGACCAAAGGAAAAATATATCCAGCGCTTCTTTCGTTCCACGGCTTCACTCCTTATAGGTTACTCCGGTGTGGGGGCACATCGAAGATGCACCTCAGTCGTGGGCTTATTGCTTCACCAAGAGTATGCCCACTGATTACGTATCTTTCCCCATATGAAAGGCTTTCCCGATGACACCTCCCAGTCCCTGGTATTGCCTGACTCCTACAGAGAAAATCAGGGGATCTATCTTAGCAGGATCAGGTTTACCGTCGGTCATACAACTCTCATCTACATATGTTTCAAGAATCTCTCCAATAATCAACATGTGGCTCTTGAGATCAAGGGAATGAATCACTTTGCATTCAAGATTAACGGGACATTCGCGAACGAGAGGAGCGGTCTGTAAGACTCCATAAAAGATCTCAAATAGTCCCGATTTATCTCTTTTTTCACCTGAATAGACCCCGCAGTAATCCACCTTCTGGGCAAGACTTGAAGACGGAACATTAATGGAGAAAGTCCCTTGTTCGTTAATACCCTTCAAGGTGTGTCTCACTTTTTGTAGCGCAACTGAAATGGCCGGTGGGTTGGATGCTGCGATACCACACCAGGCAGCCGTCATGAAATTAGCTTTTAGGTCAACGTTTGCCCCGACCAACACTGCCGGCATTGGATAAAGGAGTGTTTGAGGTCCAAGTTTTATCTTTTCCATTTCATGATTCCTTTCTCAATCCATCCTGCGGGATACCCTTCCGAGTCGAGGGCTGCATTGGGTATCTCCACTGGCTTTAGCTATAGGGGCTTAAACACAGCATCTTACAGCGTTTCATAATAAAAAATGCGACCTTGAAACTCAAGTTACCATATGGCTCTGCTAAAGGCAACTGATGGGCCGATCTCCCAAAGGAAGGTCATAAAGAATGCAAACTGCTTGGCTGATCGACAATATTCGAGAAGAAAAACTGAGATCAGTCAGGCCTTTCTTGATTGGAAGTACCAACTGGTGCTCTTACAGTTTCAGCACCACCCGAAACTTGTGTTATCTGCTATGTGGCTGTAATTACTTATAATTAAGAATTTTTGCCGTCCGACCCAAACCTTACCGACATCTTTTCCCTTGAAGATGCACATCGCAATTTGTCAGCTTTTCAGATCAATCACAGGGGAGCCGTCAAAAGCATCAATATCATGATTTCCGGGACGTTCTTTACTAATTGTACTTTATTTCAACCGGTTATCCGAGATCGCTTACCGTTCGTACTTCCCGGCGGCACAAAGTACAAAACCCCGTTCTCCATGCACTCGGAGCAACGGGGTTTTTGGACGGACATCTACCATTTCAGATCCTCTTTCCTTATCGGGTTGAAAGAAGAAACTTGGTTCGGGAGTATTACTGAATTTCGTTTACATCTAACCCATTTAAAAGTCAAGGTAAACTGGTCACTTTGTCTGTTGGTGACTCAGTGACTGAACGACGAGGCCTATTTAGCATAACAGACGGGTTTGCCAAATAAGGTCACAAGCCAGCAATTTTTTTCAGAAAAATCCTTCTTTTGATGGCAGTCAGATTGATCGTAAGGATCTGGCTATGATGAGTGGTGGGGAGAGTGGTGGTCACGGCGCAAAACACAGTGACTACCATGTGGATAACTCATAAAATCAGAGGCCTCGAAAACGTGACATAACTGCCATGTCTGGCAGGCTTTGGATGCTAATCCCAGAATGGCCATCATCGAATACTGCATAATCGTGCAGGAATACACGTACAATCTGAAGATGCCTAACCTAGCGTCACAGAGAACCCCGGAATTACCTGAACGAGAAAGGATATGACAAAAACCATTTGGGATCTATCTCCAGTAATATAGAGCCTCTCCTCCAAGTTCTTCCTCGATTTCCAACAAACGGTTGTATTTTGCGATACGTTCGCTGCGGCATGCCGATCCAGTCTTCAGATGTCCTCCGTCCATCGCGACAGCAAAATCGGCCAGAAAAGAGTCTTCCGTCTCTCCAGAACGGTGTGAAAGGAAATAGCGCCAGCCTGCATCACGGCACATACGGACAGCTTCGATGGTTTCAGATACTGTTCCGATCTGGTTTAGTTTTATTAACGCAGAATTCGCCGTGCCTTCTTTGATCCCTCTGGTAATATATTGTGTATTGGTGACAAATATGTCGTCGCCGACAACTTCAATTTTTCTGCCATGTTGAGCTGTAAACTGTTTAAACCCTTCCCAATCCCTTTCCTCCAGGGGATCCTCCCAAAGAATGATCGGGTATTTCTGAATCCAGTCACCGGCGAGAGCGATGAGATCGCTGCTGCTTAATTTGCCGGCGTGAGAGCGATTGAGGTCGTATTCTCCAACCCCATCGAGCGCAAAAGAATTCGCGGCGCTGTCCACTGCAATCGCAATCTGCTCCCCCGGCTTATATCCCGCTTTTTCAATGGCCTGGACGATCGTTTCTATGGCGTCTTCGTTGCTGGCAAAATTCGGCGCGAAGCCACCCTCGTCGCCAACGCTTGTCGCCAACCCCCGAACCTTCAAAATGCCCTTGAGTATGTGGAATGTTTCGGCAACGTAACGGAGCCCCTCCCGAAAACTGGGCGCACCAATTGGAACAGCCATGAATTCTTGAAAGTCCACACTGTTGTCGGCGTGTTGGCCGCCATTGACAATGTTCATGCAGGGGACCGGCAATCGTCTTGCTCCGGCGCCGCCAAGGTATTGGTAAAGAGGTATCCTTGCAGATTGAGAGGCTGATCGAGCAACGGCCATGGAGACGCCAAGGATGGCATTGGCTCCCAGACTCGATTTGTTCTCCGTCCCATCCATCTCTATCATTCGCTGGTCGATCAGGGCTTGTTCGGATGCATCCATTCCGACGAGTGCCGGGGCAATGATTTCCTTGACATTGGATACCGCTTTGAGGACACCCTTGCCCGCATATCGGGACTTGTCTCCATCCCGCAATTCCACTGCCTCATTCTCGCCCGTGCTTGCACCGGAGGGCACAGAGGCGCAGGATGTCGTTCCATCGCTGAGCGAAACAAAAACCCGCACGGTAGGATTTCCCCGGGAGTCGAGGATTTCCATGGCGCGTACCTCAAAAATAGTTGGTCGTGTCATCATTTTTCTCCTTGGTTAAGGACTTCTTCCATTTCTCAAAACACCCTGTTGACTATTTCTTGGACCTTTTTAAAGATTAGGCCTTTCTCCCTCCCCAGAACTCAACAATCTATGATTTCATCATGTTTCGTCATCTCAGGCATTGGCTGCAAGGAGGCTTTTGAATTCCATTTTGGCCCTTCGTTATCTCTGTGCGAAAGAATGGCGCCTCAGGTAACAACTGATTTCCCATTCATTATGTGGAATTGAACCATTCCGGGTAACAATTTCCCAAGAGGCTCAACTCTCAAAATTCTGGGTCAATACTACGTGCATCAGGCTTCACCTCAAATCGACCAAAACAATGTAAGACTGGCAGATCAATACTTCACAACTGACTGTGATGTCAAGAAAATGCGTTCATATCGTATGTTGCGAGTCTGTTTGTGTTGGGGTCTGAGACATTTCCCGGAAGCGTTTTTTTAAATTTGGAGAAGTGCAACATATGCCAAATCATCACCTCTGGGAATAATATGAATTCAATTGGATATCTCAAATATTGAGCACCACCGAAAGTGACATATATCTGCCATGTTGCGATTAGTCATAACCATTTGGCATGCCAAGTTAAATGGAGCTTTGTATGAGAATTTTAACAGGTTAAATCAGGCGTAAATCATTCCGGTATCCCAGGAAATGCAGGGGATCGCCCATCTCCTTTGTCAACGTATTTCTATCCCTACAGGCTCCACCTCATGGAGAGTTCTTTTGATGGATAGACACGCAAGAGCTGCTGCGGTGGAAACCCCGATACAGGTGATCCACACCATCTCGTATTCCCCACAACTATCAATTATGGCACCGGCAACAACAGGCCCTAACCCCCCGCCGAGCGTGCTTGCGAAAGTGACAAGCCCCAGAATCGATCCATGATTCCTCAGGCCAAACAGCTCTGCGGGCAGGATCGGCATCATGCACAGGATCTCGCCGTATACTAACCCGAAACACCCGGCGAACACTGCAAGCGCTGGCGTTGTGCGCAACAGCAGGAGCCAGACAAACAGAACGGCCATCGCGAGCGATGATGCAACCATCATCGGTTTGCTTCCGACCCGATCCGAGACAGCACCCCCAAAAATCCTGCCAGCAAGACTCCCGATACCGACGAAAGATAGAAGCAGTGCCCCCCGACTTGCGGAGGCGCCCAGGAACATGGCATAGATGGCGAAATTCACCAGCGCGATCTGAATAACGAAACCCGAAAACACATATACAGCGAAGAGATTCCAAAACTGCGCGCTGCGGCAGGCCTCATAAAGCGTGCTGCCTGTTGGCGCATCAGGACGCCATCCGTTCACAAACTCCTTTGCTCCATACGGGAGCAGTCCTTTTTGCATAGGGTCCCTTACGAAAAACTGGGCGAGCCCCACGATAATGAAAACGAGTATCATGCCAAGAAGGCCAAAAGAAAAGCGCCATCCATAGGCGGAAATAAGCCAATTGACAATATTGGGCATGATGAGCGTTCCTGTTCCAACGCCTGCAATGGCAAACCCTGTCATCAACGCCCTGTTCGCCACGAACCAGCGGGCAATGGTGGAGAGTACAGGCGCAATGCCTCCGCTCATCCCCGTTCCCACCAGAAGACCATAATACATGTATAGCTCTGCGGCGGTGCTGACCCGCGACAGGAGGAGATATCCTGAGCCAATCAGTATGCCGGAACACGATAGTACGATCCTGGGACCGACCCTGTCATTCAGCCATCCTGCGCCAATGGCAAGGGCGCCGCTTAAAAAGAAACACAAGGAATAGGCCCCGGATGCAGATGCCCTGCTCAACCCGAGATCCTGGAGCAGCGGCTTCAGAAAAATACCAAAAGAGTAGAGCAAGCCGTACGTGGAAAGCAGGATGGTAAATCCCCCCAGAACCAAGACATGGCCGTAGAACAGCCTTTTGGGTTTGTTGCCGCTCACCGGTCTTTCCATCGTGCATGGGCAAGAACCACCGACGTCTCGCGCTGACGGTCCGGAATGGTCCAGTATGTTCGCAACAAGCGATCTTTCTCGTTGGCTTTAAGGAGTCTATACCCGTTTCTTTCATAGAATGCGATCGCCCACAAGGCCTTCGTCCATGTGCCGATCAGTATCGGTTTGGCGGTTGTGGATTCAACAAAGCGGAGAAGTCTTTTGCCGATCCCCTGGTTCCTTCTGGAGGTTCGAACATAGGAATGGCGGATCAGCGCCACGTCACCCTTGTCCTGGATACCCATGACGGCTTGAAGAACATCCCCCTCTTCCCATCCCCAGAAGACGACTCCAGCCTCCATTTCGGCTTTCAACTCATCCATGGGCATATAGGGGTCGTGCCAGCAGTCGTCGGGAATCACGCCTTTGTATGCCTGTGCGCTGTCGTTAATGATCCCCCAAATCTCAGATGAGTCCATATCCTGGCATTTCCTGATCATAAGGCACACCTCTCCTTTAGAATACTGATTCCTCGGCAAAGTGTTTTACAACACACCCGCGGGTCATAGGATAGGCTTTCTTTTAATGAATTTCTTGTACGGAATTGCTGGCGCGGCGATATTGACCCGGCGTGACACCCACGATCTTCTTGAACCATCGAGTAAAATGGCTCTGATCGGCAAAACCGGCTTCGAGACTGACGTGGACGATAGGAAAACCCTGGGAGAGGAGGCGCCTGGCATAATCGATCCGCCTCTGAATCAGGTATGCATGAGGGGGGAGACCTGCTGTGGCCCGGAACAAGCGCAGAAAATGAAATACACTCAGACCCGCGATATCCGAGAGTTCGGAAAGCGTGACATTCTCCAGAAAATGGGCATCCAGATACTCAAGTGACCTTTTGAAACGGCGACCCCTTTCCCGTCTTGGAAACGGCTTTTCCCTTCCCGTATCCGCATGCCGCAGAATCAGTTGCTCCAGAACAGATACAAACTGCGATTCCCTTTCCAGTGTGATCTCTGAGGATTCAAGTATTCTCAAGAAACGGTGGAGACTTGCCGCAAGAGGCGCATCTTGGATGACAGGGGCAGGAAAATGCGGAGGTCCACCCCCATGTATTGAAACCGCTTTTGCCACCTTTTTAAGAAGCCCGGCATCGGGATAGCACACCCGGTAGGTCCAGCCCGATTCATGGGGAGGGAACCCGGTATGGACCTCGCCGGGATTGACCAAGCAGATGTCGCCGGACACAGCAATGTGGGTAGAACCCTTATACCTGGTTGCCTGGACACCCTTTTCAATGATCCCTATGGCAAATGTCTCATGGGTATGCCTTGGAAAGGAATGCCGAATAAAAGTGGCATGGAGAAATTCCAGATCCGCAAGATCTGGTGCGCGGTGGAATTTCACTATGTCTTGGTTGACGGGCAGCGCCATCAGATTCACCCACCATATTCTTCGGGATGTGTTTTCCTGTCCTATTATCTCTAAAACCTGAAAGGTCCTTACGGTAGCTCTCGCATTAGATTTGATTTTTAAACGGTTGTATTTCCCAAGAGTGAAAACACTGCTCAGTATTTCAATGCTTCCCCGAGATCAAGAAGCGTCCATAACTCAACTTGAGATCAACAGCTAAAATCAGCACAATGAGTCAGGCTTGCGGCTTTTCGCTATTATAATGACATGCCGAAGGCGTGTCTTGTACATTCTTGCTCTCAACTTCCATAAAAAACAGAAAAAGCGAGTTCAAGGTTTATGCCGGACAGGGTGATGCCTGGCTTTTACGTTCATCTGGATATACCACGAATTCAGCCCTACTCAGAGTTGCAGATATCTGCCATTCGGATCAGGCTTCAATCACATTAAAACCCTTTTATATCCATTGGATACATAGCAGTCCGGGAATGGCTCCTAACGGCTAACTTGGCAGAACTTTCATTTCCGTTCCTAATAGAAGATCTGCCGGAAAAAGGCAAGACGTCCAGAATAGTGATATTCCTTTCAATGAAGAAGGCCGGATTCAGTCGCCAGGTGCCTGCCTAATCTTTTCCCTAAAGCGATCAGTGTCAGCGTGGGCGGCAATCCCCAGGACTGTGGAATGACTGAGCAGTCACAGACATAGAGGTTATTTAATTCGGTCTTAAGGTTCCCATCGACCAAATCACCTATTTTTACAGTACCGCCTGGATGTGTAGCCAAGAACCAGGTCTTGAAGATATGGCGAGCGCCTGCGTTTTCCAGGATATGTTTGGCGCGTTCATATCCCCGAAGCAGCTTTCTTCGGTCGTTTTCATCTAATCGCTTGCAAACCATGCCACGGGATGTTAGATGCCCGCTTAACCCATCCTTGACTTTGATCATAATCGGCAAGGTTCGGCGGTGAGAGGCCAATCGGTCAAAGCGCAGCACCTCAGCTGCAAAGATTGAGAAAATCCACCTGGGCCATACAAGATCAGTCATGACATAACCTTCATCTACATCCCAATAGCCTGCAGCCATGGGGAACTCCCTCCCACAGCTAACATCGTCCACTTCGCCCATGGCAACGATTAGGGGGTCAAAAAAGAAATCGTAACCGGCCCCTCCGATACCGGAATTCCGGAGAATAAGCGGGGTTCCTATGCCTCCCGCTGCCAGTACGATTACGGGTGCACTGACGTGATGAGTCCTTCCCGCCTTGGTGAACTCTACGGCATTTGCAGAACCGGCATCCGTCACGATACGCTTCACATGGGAACCGGTTATTAAATGTGACCCTCTACCAAGAGCTTCATCAATATACATGCGTGATGTCCATTTTGCATCGTACGGGCAGCCCATCGTACACTTATCGCACTTGAGACGGCATCTTTCCTGGTAAACGATTTTGGGGATTTTGTGCCAGGGATGACCGAGAGCCTGCGCACTTTCCATGATCCTCTTCGCTGCGGGACCAACTAAATCGTCCGACAAGGGTGCGATCGGAAGCTCCTTCTTGGCCTGCTCAACCTCTTGTCGAAGATCGATTCCACGGGAATCAAAAATCTCATAAGGGGGATCAAAAGCACAGGCATAATACAAGATGGAGCTTCCACCATAGACAATTCCGCGAACGAGTGTCAGCAACTCTTGAGTGAACAGGAGGCTTTTCCCTGGTATCAAGGCAAACGATGCGCCTTGAAGAGGGGTGCCTTTGATCTTATCTCCGGACCCCTTCTCTAATATCAAGATTCGTTTCCCGAACCTGCTCAGTTCATGGGTTACCGACGCGGCCCCGGGCCCGGAGCCAACGATGATCACGTCAAATGGGGTGTTATTTAGCGCATTCATAGACGTCCTCTTTCAGATACCGACCCAGACATCAGTTATGAGTGAAGGGTCCGTCCCGAACTCCCAAGATAAACCGGTGCTTAAACTGTCGCATCCGATGAGTCTGCAAAACCTGTATATCATAAGGGCACCAATCAGATATGGATTGGATTCTGTGAATAATTTACCATAGGCCGCAGGCAACTGCAAACCGTTTGCGTGGGGACTATATCGATGATTCTTGATCAATGAGAGCGATTGGGTGAAAACGTGATAACGTCGATAAGCCTTCGTCTGCCCCAGAAGTGCCATCTGGATATCTCACGCTTTCAGCACCATCAAAAAGCTGCGTTATCTGCCATATTATCATGTAATATAAAATAGTTAAATTGCATCAAAAGGGTTGATAGAATGGAGAGTTTGTAAATCTCCGCCCCTGCTTGATGGGGTTACGCGTACAGATCGCAAGGCCCCGCATTCCCGTTGCTTGCGGTCCCGCAGCGGGATTAGAGAGCGGACTTCAAGTGGAAAAATTTTTCTCAAATTTGGAAGGCTCCCCGTAACTTGCTTGCTGCGGGGCTCTTCAATTAAACCTGTGGTACTCCAGCCATAATTTCCATGCCACTTTGATCTCCATCTTTTACCCACCTTGTCTTTGGGTTGATACTATTGTATCATATCACGCATTACATGAGTGGATGTGCAAAAAGTTCTTGTAATTGGCAAGTTAGGTGGCAGAGAAACGAAATCCCGCTTCTTATGCGAATTCAGGGTTACTGAATATGATGAAAGAAATAGTATCCCAAGGATCGGTCGAGGTTGTCCGTGCGTCGTTTGCGAAACCTCCATTCATTGGCTTCGCAGGATCAAAGCGCTCGGTAGTCTGCGCCACCATGTTCTCGATAGGGTTCGTTGCGGTCTCGATATTTTTTGCCGTGGCATCGATCGAGGCCCAACCAGCCTTTCCCGGGCGCATGGAAAATACGCTGGGCATGGAATTCGCGCGAGTACCCTCAGGCGAGTTTCTCATGGGGAACGATGAGACACCGGACAGTCTGGCAAAGGCTTACCCTCAGTACGAGCACCGGCGCTTTGTAATTCTCGATGACGAGGCCCCTGTGCATCGGGTACGAATCACCCGTCCTTTCTATTTGGGGAAATATGAAGTGACCGTGGGTCAGTTCAAGAAGTTTGTGAAACTGTCCGGCTACACACCCGAGTCTATCGCCGACGGCACCGGCGGATATGGGTACAACTCCACCTACGATCCGAGGCAATCCAAACGGGGTGATGCCTTTGAAGGCCGCAGCCCTATCTATTCATGGAGTCATCCGGGGTTCAGGCAGGGCGAGGATGAGCCGGTGGTGAATGTAACGTGGAATGACGCGGTGGCCATGGCCTCGTGGTTGAGTCAGAGAGAAGGGAGAACGTATCGGCTTCCCACGGAAGCCGAATGGGAATACGCCTGCCGCGCAGGCACTCGGACCCGGTATCACAGCGGGGATGATCCGAAGGACCTGATCAAGGTCGCGAACGTGTTTGATGCG
>Ga0209164_1004151_pt1 | contig 13192 bp, 10 predicted proteins | sample MTBNYHSulfiMetaG_FD_187458 | JGI IMG/M metagenome (GOLD analysis project Ga0209164, IMG submission 187458) | Enrichment culture microbial communities from rom New York Harbor, USA that are MTBE-degrading - MTBE-NYH (New York Harbor Sulfidogenic)... | ecosystem: Environmental > Aquatic > Marine >...
CAGGAGAGGAGGCTCCCATTCCGAAATGACTGGGAACATTGGCCTGGGCGGTTGTGGAAAATTCTCCCTTTTTGAACCGATCCACCACATCGCGGACCACCCCGGACATCCCCACGATCACCTCGACCCCGGCGGCGCGAAACACTTGAAAGGCGTTCGGTCCGCAGTTTCCGGTCAGGATCGCCCGGACATCTTTTTCGGCCATGAGTTGGGCGGACTGGATCCCGGCTCCTCCCCCGAGAGCGATATTGGGGTTTTCGATGGCCTCGAACCGCATGGAGTCCGTATTGACGATCACGAAATAGGGACAGCGCCCGAAACGGGCCTCCACGCGGTCGTCCAGGGTAGGGCCCATGGAAGTAATGGCTATTTTCATGATGGGATATTTCTCCTTTTCCAGGAAAGGGCGGGCGTCCTTCCCGCATGCAAACAAAGGGACCGGGGCTGCGGCGCACCGGTCCCGAACCCTCATAGGATTATTTTTTAACGTGGATTATTTTTTAACGTCTTTGGCCTCAAGTTCCTCGAGGCGTTTGCGGATGCCGTCAAGGGCATCCTCCAGATATTCGGCCTGGCCTTTGAGCAGATCGGTTTCCTGCTCATGGCTTACTGCCGGTGCGAAAGGGGCGGCGTAGGGAGCCCCGCAGGGCGCTCCATAGGCCGGATACCCGTAGGCCGATCTTTGCCAACCGGTCAGTCCGGTTGCGTAGAACCAGTTCCGGTGGCCTCTGCGGCCTCCGCCTCCGCCGCGGCCATAAACCCAGTATCCTCTTCCCGGTACCGGGTTCGTGAATCCGGGGCTCGGATATCCCGCGCAGTAACCCGCTGCGCGTCCGGTCATTGGACCCATTCCCATCGGGCCCGTTCTGTCTCCACCTGGCATGTGTTGCCTCCTCCTTCGCTAAAAGGTTCTAGGCGCTTCTCGTCATGAGAGCGCCGCATTTCGGACAGGTCGTCTGATTGCAGGGCTGGCCGGCCGCATGGGGCGCGCGGGCTCCGCATTTGGGACAAACACAATCCCCACTGGGACCCGCTGCAAAAGGACCGCCCATCCTGCCGCCTCCCTGTCCGCGACGGCCGGTTCCGCGTCCACCCCCTCCGGGGGGGCCTGTTCCATCACCGCGTGGCATAAGCCACCTCCTTTCCTGATCTCGTTTATAAGTATTTTTGCAAAAGGTGGGCCATGTCCCCAGGAAAGGAAGGGTTGAAGAAAAAATGAATAAATACAGTATGTTATTGTTAATTAGGTTGGATATGAGTTTTCAATTTAGTTTCATATTGCAATCATAAGACATTTTATATTTGCAGAATGCAACGAAAGGGCATGGAAATACAAGGGGGGGCCGAACCCTTTTGGTAAGGCTGCACCGGATTCCAGTTGGCTTTGCCGTCAGAGTCTCCCGGAATACGTGCAACTCCGGTTTTCACACGCAGAGCGACCCGCGGATCAGTCGTAACGTTTCCGGGTCTCCTCATCGGTCAATGTCGGGGCGGTGAGAGGGTTCGAGGCCAAGTCTTTCCAGGTCCCGAGGGATGTGTGCATGGCAAGGTATTTTTCAGGGATCGGGTGCGTCCCTATGACCACCTTGACGTTGTAGCGCTTTTCCATGAAGGCCTTGAAGGTTTTAATGTTGGGGCAAGGGGGATAGCCGACCACCAGCCCGGTGGCAAGGTGGATGATTTCGGCGCCGTTCCTGACCATCTCTTCCCCAGCGTATTCCACGTTTCCCCCAGGGCAACCGTCACAGGTGGTGTAGCCCACCAGTTCAACCTCCGTGTTCTGGTAAATGGAGAAGGCCCCTTCCCTGTTCTTCATGGCCCGGAAGCACTTCCCACCCGCGCAACGCCGGTACCGATGGCAGATGATGATACCGATCTTCGTTTTGGAATCCATTTTCAGTCCCTTTTTGGTAGTGTGTTTGAACCTCATGTGGAAATAATCTCTCAGGATATTAAAAACCCCCATGTGCAGGCGGCTTTTTTTCCCGAGGGGTTTTAGACATACAAAGCCCCGCCGGTGGTTTTCCGGGGGGGAGGCTGGCATTAAAGCACACAGAAAAGAGAGAGTCCACGATCAGGCAGGCCTGTTTTCTGTTCTCTCCATTTTTCTTGACATGAATACACAGGTGTTTTAAATTTATATCAAATACCGTTAGGGGCGCTCCAGTAAGTAGGGCTGAGAACGGACCCTTTGAACCTGACCTGGGTAATTCCAGCGTAGGGAAACGGCGGCAGGGCATAAAAAGCTTGATTTGTCATTTGACCGCTCCCGCGCTGGGAGCGGTTTTTGCGTTTTGGGCCCCGGCTGGTCAACCGGGGCGGCGAGCCGCCAGGCACAAAGTGCGGCAAGGATATCCGGTCCCATGGGTGCCATGCGGGGAAGGATAAACCAAAGGGGAAAATGGAAGCAAGGGACGCAAGACAGCTTTCGGACCATGAAAGGGATCTTTTTTCCCGGAACATCCGTGTGCCGGAGATAGGAGAGGAAGGTCAACTGGCCCTCCTCCGGAGTCGGGTCCTCGTTGTGGGTGCGGGAGGTTTGGGAAGCCCGGCCCTCCTGTATCTCGCCGCCGCCGGAATCGGGAAGATCGGGATCGCCGACGGGGATCGGTTGGAGCTTTCGAACCTCCAGAGGCAGATCCTCCACGGGGCGCGGGACGTGGGCAGGCTGAAAACGGAATCCGCCCGGGAAGCCCTTCTGGAGTTCCGGCCTGATCTGGATGTCGAGGTCCTTCCCTCCCGCATCGAGCCGGGGAATGCCCCTAAGGTCCTGTGCGGCTACGATTTTGTCATCGACGCCACCGACAGCTTCAGGTCCAAGCTGATCCTCAACGATGCGTGCGTCCAGACAGGCCGGCCCTTTTCACACGCGGGAATCCGCGGTTTTTACGGTCAGGCGATGACGATCCTGCCGGGGGAAAGCCCCTGCGTGCGGTGCGTCTTTCCGGATGCGCCGGAAAGCCGGGAAAGGGGCGGAGAAGGCGTCCTCGCGTGTGTAGCGGGGGTCCTGGGCTCCATTCAGGCCGCCGAGGCCGTGAAATATCTCCTGGGGGCAGGGGACCTGCTCACAGGGAGAATCCTGACCTTCGACGGCGCTGCCATGAGATTCAGGGTTGTGGATCTGCCGCCGGAAAAGCGATGTGAAGTCTGCAGGGCGGCTTAAACTTTGGGAGGTGGAATTGGGAATGGATAAACCACTTGTGATCGGCGGGAAAAATTTTGCCTCGAGGCTTCTTATGGGAACGGGAAAGTTTTCGTCCTCGGAGATTATGAGGGATGCCCTAGACGCGTCCGGGGCCCAGATCGTCACCGTAGCACTGAGAAGGGTGGATCTGGAAAATTCCGGGGACAGCATCCTTTCCTATATCGACCGGGACCGCTACGTTCTGCTCCCCAACACATCGGGGGCCCGTAACGCGGAGGAAGCGGTCCGACTCGCGAGGTTGGCCAGGGCGGCCGGGACGGGTTCGTTTATCAAGCTGGAGGTGACCCCCGACCCGAATTACCTCCTTCCAGATCCCGTCGAAACCCTCAAGGCCGCGGAAATCCTTGTCAAGGACGGGTTCACGGTCCTGCCCTACATCAACGCCGACCCGGTCCTGGCCAAGCGCCTGGAGGACCTCGGGACCGCCACCGTCATGCCCCTGGGCGCCCCCATCGGCACCAATCGGGGCCTCCAGACGAGGGACGCGGTGGCGATCATCATTGAGATGGCCAGCGTCCCCGTGGTTGTGGATGCGGGACTGGGGGCCCCTTCCCATGCCGCCGAGGCCATGGAACTCGGGGCGGATGCCGTTCTGGTCAACACCGCGATCGCTGTGGCCGGGGATCCGGTGGCCATGGCGCGGGCTTTCAGGAAAGGGGTGGAGGCCGGGAGACAGGCCTTCCTGGCCGGGATCGGCAAGCCCAGACAAAAAGCGGAGGCATCGAGCCCGCTGACGGGTTTTTTGAGGTGAGTTATGACGTTTTACGATGAGTTCATGAAGTATGACTGGGATGCGGTCAGGCAGGATGTCTACAGCCGGGGAGAGGGCGATGTCCTTCGGGCGCTGCGGTCCGAAGGATGCGACCTGGCCGGGTTGGTCAGCCTTCTCTCTCCCGCTGCCGATTCCCGGCTGGAGGACATCGCGGTCCGGGCCCAGGCCCTTACCGAGAGGCGATTCGGCCGGGTCATCAGTTTGTACGCGCCCCTTTACCTTTCCAGTAAATGCTGCAATTCCTGCGCTTACTGCAGCTTCCAGGCCGGGAACCACATCGACAGGGTGACCCTGACCCCCGCCGAGGTGGAGGCGGAGGGGAAATGGCTCCGGAAACAGGGTTTCAGGCACATCCTCCTCGTCTCAGGGGAGGACCGGTCCTCCGCCGGGATGGAATATCTCAGTCAGGTGGTATCGGGATTAAGGCCCGTGTTTGATTCCATCACCATCGAGATCCACCCCCTGGAGACGGGGGAATATGAGAGGCTCGGATTCCTCGGGGTCGATGGTCTGGCTGTTTACCAGGAAACCTATAATCCGGAACGGTACGCCGAGGTGCACAGGGCGGGGCCCAAAAAGGATTTCAGGTGGAGGATCGAGACCCCCGACAGGGGTGGGCAGGCGGGACTTAGGAAGATCGGCCTCGGGGCCCTCCTGGGACTTTGCGACTGGAGGATCGAGGCCGTCTTTCTGGCGATGCACGCCCGGTACCTGATGAAAAGGTACTGGCGGTCCCAGCTGGCAATTTCCTTTCCGAGACTGCGGCCCGCGGTCGGGGGATATTCGCCTCCCGAACCCGTTTCGGACAGGGACCTCGTCCACATGATGATGGCGCTGCGTCTCTTTCTTCCCGACGCGGGTCTGCTCATTTCCACGAGGGAATCCCCGGAATTCCGGGACAATGTCATTCCCCTCGGGGTGACTTCCATGAGCGCGGGCTCCCGGACGGAACCGGGGGGATATACCCTGGAAACGGCCCGCGAGGGCCAGTTTGAAATCTCGGACAGCCGGCCGCCGGCCGAGATCGCGGGAGTCCTGATGAGGAAGGGGTATGAACCGGTCTGGAAGGACTGGGATGTTGAATTTATCCCACCCCGCCGGGATTATGAAGGAGGCGTTGGCCCCGTATGCGACTGAAGGTGAACGGACAGGAAAAAGAATTTCCCTCCGTGAATACGGTAACCGGGCTCCTTGAAAATCTCGGGATCGATTCACAGGGTGTCATTGTGGAGGTCAATCTCGAAATCCTCAAAAGGGAGGAGCACCCGGGCAGGGCTCTATCGGAAGGGGATGCCGTTGAAATCATAAGGATGGTGGACGGTGGGTGAGGGCATGAAAAAGGACAGGAAGGCCGCTTTTGAAAAAGTGGGCCTTTATCCCGTCATCATGGAGAAGTTCTGCCGGGGGCGGTCCCCCATTGAGGTCCTTGACGGGGCGATCCGGGGAGGCGCGAAGATCGTCCAGTTCAGGGAAAAAGGTCTCTCCGACTCCCGAATGCTCCATCTCGCGATGTCCTTTCGGGAGAGGACGGCCAAAGACGGGGTCCTCCTTGTCATCAACGACAGGGTGGATATCGCCCTTGCCGTGGAGGCAGACGGCGTGCACCTGGGTCAGGAGGATTTTCCCCTGGCGGCAGCGAGGAAAATCGCGCCGGATCTTCTGATTGGGGTCTCAACCCACTCCCTTGAGGAAGCTCTTGCCGCAATGGAGTGGGGCGCCGATTACATCAACGTCGGGCCCATTTTCGCGACAGGGACCAAGGAAGGTTTTGTAAGGGTTCTCGGTCCCGAGGCCGTTACAGCCATAGGCGCCAAAGTAAAAATGCCTTTTACGGTCATGGGAGGGATAAAGGAATCCAACGTTGGGGATGTGCTCAGGAGAGGCGCCCGAAAGGTTGCGGTGGTGACGGCCGTCACCGAGGCCGGGGATGTGGAAAAGGCGACGCGATCGCTGGTGGAAAAGATCGCCGGCTGGAAGGGCCTGACCGACGAAACACATGGGAATGGCTGATGAATTGGACAAAGTGAACTTTATTTTTTGGAAGGGGTATGGTAAATCTGCGAACTTTTGAAAGGGTCGCGAAAAATCCAATTCGGGATTTTCCGCTCCACGGAAAGGGAAAAACGCGGTTTTCCCTTTCCTCACGGACCCATGACTTGCCAACCGAGTCATGGATCCGGGCGTCCCGCACCCGGGCCGCGTTGTTGGCTGTTGAAAGGGTCGCGAAAAATCCAATTCGGGATTTTCCGCTCCACGGAAAGGGAAAAACGCGGTTTTCCCTTTCCTCACGGATCAAGGACTTATGACCCAGTCCTTGATCCGGGCGCCCCGCGCGGGGCGCGTTGATGACTTTGTGCGAGTCCATCAATCTTTGAAGATATATAACTTGGAGGGCGAACCGTTGGAAAGGGAAAGGAAAAGGCCGGCCGGAAGTTGGGAAAGAACGATGCTGGACGCATTCATCCTTTTTCTCCAGATATGGTTTCGCCCCGGAAAGGAAGTGAGCGAATCATGAGCACACAGAGAATCGCAGCCCTTGAAGGTCGCATCACGGATGTCATGCGCCATGTGGCCTCCGAGGAAGGAATAAGCGTTGAGGAAGTCAGGGACGCCCTTGTCAGCGGGGAAGCGGCTATCCCCGCGAACCACGCCCATACGTCCCTCAAGCCAAAGGGGATCGGAAAGGCCTTCACCATCAAGGTCAACGCCAACCTTGGGACGAGCCTTGCCTGCAACGACCCGGAGATGGAGCTTGAAAAGCTTCGGGTAGCCATCAAGGCCGGGGCCGATGCGGTGATGGATCTTTCCACCGGAGGGGACATGGAGGAACTGAGGCGCGAGATCGTCAGGCAGTCCACAGTTCCCGTGGGGACCGTTCCGATCTACGATGCCGCCGTCCGGGCCTACGAACGCACCGGGGATCCCGCCGGATTCAACCCCATCGAGCTTTTCGATGTCATCGAAAAGCATTGCGAGGACGGTGTGGATTTCGTAACCCTCCATTGCGGTGTGACCCGGTCCGCCGTCAAAAGGGTCCGGGACACCAACCGGACGACACGCATCGTCAGCCGTGGAGGGTCCCTGCTCGCGAACTGGATGGAAAGGGAGGAACAGGAAAACCCCCTCTACACCGGGTACGACCAGCTCCTCCAGATCCTCAGGAAGCATGACGTGACCATCAGCCTGGGGGATGGGCTCAGGCCCGGCAGTCTCATCGATGCCACGGATTCCGCACAGATCCAGGAACTTATCACCCTGGGGGAACTGACCCAGAGGGCATGGGACGCGGGGGTCCAGGTCATGGTGGAAGGTCCCGGGCACGTTCCCCTGCATGAGATCCAGGCGAACGTCGTCCTGCAGAAGAGCCTCTGTAAAGGCGCACCCTTCTACGTCCTCGGTCCCCTGGTCACGGATATCGCGGCGGGCTACGACCACATCACCGGCGCCATCGGCGGGGCGATTGCCGGAATGGCGGGGGCGGATTTCCTGTGTTATGTGACCCCCGCCGAGCACCTCGGGCTGCCCACCATCGAGGATGTGCACGAAGGGGTGATCGCCAGCAAGATCGCCGCCCACGCTGTGGACATCGCCAAAGGGAAAAAGTCCGCAATCGAGCGGGACGCCCGGATGTCGAAATGCCGCGCGGATCTTGACTGGCCGGGTCAGATCGAAATGGGTCTTGATCCCGACAAGATGAAGGCCAGGCTGGCGGACAAGCTTGATCTGGAAAACGTCTGCACCATGTGCGACAAGCTCTGCGCCATGAAGGTGTTCAGCTAAAAGGGCTTTGATAGCCTCGCGAAAAGTCCGATCCGGGACTTAACGCTTCCCGGAAAGGGAAAAGCGCGGTTTTCCCTTTACTCAAGGATCCATGATTTGTGGCGCAGGCCCTGGATCCGGGCGCCCCGCGCGGGGCGCGTTGACGGCTTCTTGCGAGGCCATCAAGGGTTCACTTTTAACGTATTTCTTCAGGGACTTTTTGAAAGGGTCCGGTTATTCCCTGCCGGCCCTTTTTTATGCTATAGGTCAAAATCCAATTCTGTCTTGCAAGGAGGGAGATATGGCAAGCCCCAGGAAGAAGTACGTTTATTTTTTCGGAGACGGGAAGGCCGACGGAAACGGCAAAATGAAGGACCTTCTCGGAGGCAAGGGGGCCGGACTGGCCAATATGACCAACCTGAAAATCCCGGTGCCCCCTGGTTTTACCATCACCACCGAGGCCTGCAACACCTATTTCGAAAATGGCAAGAAGCACCCGGATGGGATGTGGGAGGAAGTCGTCGAGAACATCGGCAGGGTGGAAAAGTCCATGGGGGCCAGGCTGGGGGATGCAAAAAACCCTCTCCTCCTTTCCGTCCGTTCCGGATCCAAATTCTCCATGCCCGGAATGATGGACACCGTCCTGAACCTCGGGCTCAACGATACCACCCTGAAAGCCCTCATAGCGAAAACGGGGAATGAGCGGTTCGGCCTGGACACCTATAGAAGACTCATTTCCATGTTCGGAAGCACCGTGATGGGAATTGACAGGCAGGAGTTCGACAAGGCCCTTGAGAAGATGAAGAAGAGCAAGGGCGTCGAGCTGGACACGGACCTTACGGCCGAAGACCTTCGCGATCTGGTGGATAAGTTCAACGCGATCTACAAAAAGGGGACGGGGAAGAACTTCCCCTCCGACCCCCTTGCCCAGATCCGCCTGGCCATCAACGCCGTCTTCGATTCCTGGTTCGGGGACAGGGCTGTCCGCTACCGCAAGATAAATCGCATCCCTCACGATCTTGGAACCGCCTGCAACGTACAGGCCATGGTGTTCGGGAACATGGGGGAAAACTCGGGCACCGGGGTGGGCTTTACCCGGGATCCCTCCACAGGCAAAAAAAAGTTTTTCGCGGAGTACCTTCCCGATGCCCAGGGTGAGGACGTCGTGGCCGGGATTCGGACCCCCCTGCACATCGACGAGCTGAAGAAAAAACTCCCTAAGACCTACCAGGAATTAAACAGGATCTACCTCAAGCTTGAAAAGCATTACAAGGACATGCTGGACCTGGAGTTCACCGTCCAGGACGGGATACTCTTCATGCTCCAGACCCGCATCGGCAAAAGGACCGCCGCCGCTTCCCTGCAGATCGCCATCGACATGGTCAAGGAGGGCCTCATTGACAGGAAGGAGGCGGTCATGAGGATCGATCCCGAGCAGATCGACACCCTTTTGCACCCCATGATCGATCCCAAGGCGGAGGTCAAGATCCTTGCGAAAGGACTCCCGGCCTCCCCGGGAGCGGCCGTGGGGAAGGTGGTCTTTTCCGCCGGGGATGCCGAGGCGTGGGCCTCAAAGGGAGAGAAGGTGATCCTCGTTCGCCCCGAGACCTCACCGGAAGACATCGGCGGGATGGACGCGGCCCAGGGGATCCTCACCGCAAGGGGAGGAATGACCTCCCATGCGGCCGTCGTGGCGCGGGGCATGGGAAAATGCTGTGTTGCAGGCTGCACGGCCGTCAACATCGATCCGAAAAGGAAGGTCTTCAACGTGGATCGTCAGACGGTCCGGGAAGGGGACTTTATCACCCTGAACGGGTCCACCGGCGAGGTCATCCTCGGTCAGGCCAAACTTGTCCAGCCCGACATGAGCGGCAACTTCAACACCATCATGAAATGGGCCGACGCTATAAGGGAACTGGGTGTAAGGGCGAATGCGGACACGGTGGCCGACGCGAAGATGGCGCTGAAGTTCGGCGCCGAGGGGATCGGGCTTGTGCGCACGGAGCACATGTTCTTCGAGGGCGACAGGATCAAGGCTGTCCGGGAGATGATCCTGGCCGACGATGAGAAGGGCAGAAAACTCGCCCTGGCCAAAATCCTCCCCATGCAGAGGAAGGATTTTACGGGGATCTTCAGGGTCATGAAAGGCCTTCCGGTCACCATCCGCCTTCTTGATCCCCCTCTGCACGAGTTCCTTCCGAAGACCGACGAGGAGTTAAAGGAGATCGGCAAGGATCTCGGTGTGCCCTTTAAAACACTTAAGGCAAGAAACAATGCCCTCCATGAGTTCAACCCCATGCTCGGACACCGGGGGTGCCGCCTGGCCATTACCTATCCCGAGATCTATGAGATGCAGGTCCGGGCCATCATCGAGGCGGCCTGCCAGGTGATGAAGAAGGGGATCAAGGCCAGGCCGGAGATCATGATCCCGCTGATCGCCGATGTCAGGGAGCTGACGGTCATGCGTGAACTGACCGTCCGGGTGGCTACAGAGGTCGAGAAGCGCTACAAGATCAAGGTCCCCTACGACGTGGGAACGATGATCGAGATTGCCCGGGCCGCCTTGCTGGCTCACGAGATCGCCCCGGAGGCGGATTTCTATTCCTTCGGGACCAACGACCTGACCCAGACCACTTTCGGTCTTTCCCGTGACGATGCGGGAAGTTTCCTCCACTACTACGTGGAGAAGGGCATCTTCGAGCACGACCCCTTCATGACCATCGACAGAAAAGGGGTGGGCCTTCTAATGAGGATGGCCATCGACAGCAGTCGCAAGATCAAGAAGAACATGAAGATGGGAATCTGCGGGGAGCAGGTGGACCCCAATTCCGTCGAGTTCTGCGACGAGATCGGATTGACCTATGTCAGTGGTTCCCCCTTCCGTCTTCCGGCCGCGCGTCTGGCAGCCGCCCATGCCACCATAAAGAGGCGCTCGAAGAAGAAGGACCTGAGGAGAACAAGCGTCTGAGAAGCGGTAAAGGGTAAAGAGTAAGGGGTAAAGCGTAAGGGAGTAAAAGTGAAAATCATTCGGGTTGCGGCCCGGATCGGGAACCGAAAGAGAAAAAATGGGGCCGCCGGAAATCATCCGGGGCCCCGTTCTGTGTTTTTGGTTTTACCTGGATAAAATCCCGTACCTTTCAGTTCCTTACAGCCGTTTACGGACGGCACGACGAATAGACGAACTTACGATCTGACGAAAAATCCTGTCCTTCGGTCGTTCATTCGTACAGCCGTCCCCCCGTGCCCGTCTTCCCATCGTCCTTCTCCCTTCCGTATGTCTTTCCGTGGGACGTGGGAAATTGGACGTGGGACGGAATTTATCACCACCCCATCGCATACCCCGTTTCCAGGCGTGCTGTTGAAACCCCACGCAGCACCCCGTGTTCCCGGTCATATCCAATGCCCATCACCCGCCCGTGGCTCCACGGCCGGTCGACCATGACGTCATGGCCGAGGTCCCTCAGGGCGCGGATCAGCCCGTCCGGGACGTTCTCCTCGATGTGTAGGCCCCCGGGTTCTGCGGAGTGGGGGTAGAAAGAGGCAGGGAAGTGGCTTGAATGGAATGTCGGGGCGTCCACGGCTTCCTGCATGTCCATTCCGAAATCCACGCAGTTCAGAAAGAACTGCAGCGTCCACTGGTCCTGCTGGTCCCCCCCCGGGGTGCCGAAAGCCATGAAGGGTTCCCCGTCTTTGAGAACAAGAGAGGGGGTTAGGGTGGTGCGGGGGCGCTTCCCGGGAGCCAGGGAGTTGGCGTGATCAGGGTCGAGATAGAACATCTGCATCCTTGATCCCAGGGGAAACCCGAGGCCCTCAATGACCGGGGAACTGGCGAACCAGCCGCCGCTGGGGGTGGCGGCCAGCATGTTGCCCCATCGGTCCGCTGCGTCGAGGTGGGTCGTGTCCCCCTTGAAGGTCCCCGAGGGGTCTTCCCGGAAACGGGGGGTCTGAGCGGGCCGGTTCCCCGGGCGCAGTTCGAGGGAGGCTCTTGCCGGATCGATGAGCTTCCGGCGTTCGGCGGCGTACTTCTTGCTGAGAAGCCAGGGGAGGGGAACGTTCACGAAATCGGGGTCCCCGTAGTATTTCTCCCTGTCAGCGAAGGCCAGTTTGGCGGTCTCCGCCAAAAGGTGAACGTATTCGGGGGAGTTATGCCCGAGGGAAGGAAGGTCATACCCCTCGAGGATGTTTAGCTGCTGCAGGAAGACGGGCCCCTGGCACCAGGGTCCGCATTTGCAGACCTCCAGGCCGCGGTAGGCCGCGCGGACCGGCTCTTCCGCCCTGGTGGCATAAAGAGCGAGGTCGCGGGCTGTGATGAGTCCCCGATTTTTCTTTCCTGTAACATCCGGAAACTCGTTTTCAGAGATGAAGGATACGATCTTTTCTGCGATGGCCCCCTTGTAGAATACATCCCTTGAGGCCGCCAGGGCCCCGGCACGCCCTTCCCTGCGGTTCCGGCTTTCCGCGTCCACCAGGGAACGGAACATTTTCCCAAGATCGGTCTGGACATAGATTTCACCTTCCTCAGGCACCCGGTCTTCCGGAAGGAAGGCCTTCACCGAAGTGGGCCATTCTTCCCGCCAGCGGGGGGAAAGGACCTCAATGGCCGAGTGCAGCCGGTCGTACATGGGGAAACCCTTTTGGGCCAGTTCCACCGAGGGCTCGAGGACCTGGCCAAGGGTCATGGTTCCATAGGAAGAGAGGGCGGCAATCCAGGTCGAGACCGCGTCGGGGACCGCAGCCGCCAGGAGTCCTTCACCCGGGATCGCGTCGATCCCGTTTTTCCGGAACCATTCGACGGTTGCGGCCTGCGGTGCCGGACCCTGTCCCGACAGGGCGATGACCCTTTTCTCTTTAGCGAGATAAATGAGAATGGGCACTTCACCGCCGATCCCGTAGATGAAAGGCTCCAGGACCGAAAGGGCAAAACCCATGGCCACCCCGGCATCCACGGCATTGCCTCCTTCCTCCAGGATGTGGAGCCCGACCCGGCTGGCGAGATAATGCCCGCTGGTCACCATTCCGTTGGTCCCCATGATAACGGGACGGGTGCTGAAATTGCGGGTGCACGAACCGGCAAGGGAACTTAGGATATCTGCCATGTGGCTTCTCCTTTGCTGCCGGGTAAAAAAGAAGCCCGGCCCAGGTGGGTACGGAAGAGAGCAAAAAGGTTAAAATTGATGGCTTTGGAAAAAGCCATCAATGCGCCCCGCGCGGGGCGCCCGGATCAAGGACTCGGGTTGCATGTCCTTGATCCGTGAGGAAAGGGGAAACGACGTTTTTCCCTTTCCGTGGAGCGAAAAGTCCCGGATTGGACTTTTTGCGACCCTGTCAAGATGGCTTTGGAAAAAGCCATCAATGCGCCCCGCGCGGGGCGCCCGGATCAAGGACTCGGGTTGCATGTCCTTGATCCGTGAGGAAAGGGGAAACGACGTTTTTCCCTTTCCGTGGAGCGAAAAGTC
>Ga0209164_1004154_pt1 | contig 13173 bp, 18 predicted proteins | sample MTBNYHSulfiMetaG_FD_187458 | JGI IMG/M metagenome (GOLD analysis project Ga0209164, IMG submission 187458) | Enrichment culture microbial communities from rom New York Harbor, USA that are MTBE-degrading - MTBE-NYH (New York Harbor Sulfidogenic)... | ecosystem: Environmental > Aquatic > Marine >...
GAGGCGCGACCTGGCACGTGTCGCTGCGCGTGGGTAGCGCGAGAATAGCGGCGATGGTGTCGCGCGCGTCGGTGACGGAGATGGAGCTCGAGCCGGGCAGCGAGGTGACCGCGGTGTTCAAGGCCACTGCGATCCGGCTGCGGCTGGCCGAGGAAGGTCGCTGAGGGCGAAGGACGCCCGGCGCGAACCGCGCTGCAACGAAGAAGGCCGGCGGGCATGCGCCCTACCGGCCTTTCGGTTTCTATGGCGGGAGTGACGGGGCTCGAACCCGCGACCTCTGGCTTGACAGATTCGCTGAGGCTTGCGGTTCGAGCGGATCCCTGTTGATCTGGCTGGGATGACTCTGGATCCGGGTTGACTCGTGTTCATGCGTCGCGGGCGCAGCGCTGTAGCATTGCCGTAGCACGAAACTGATCGGGCCGGCAGCAAGTCACACCTCACGAGTCATGTAAGATTGGATGCGTGCCGGGGGCACTATCTGGGAGGGGTCCAGCACATCGCGAAGCGCTGCCTCGCCTCTAGTCACTCTCGCACCGAGGCGTCCGACCCGATCAACGAGGAGCCGAAATGTCCGACGAAGAACTGGCCATGACCGACGAGGTCGCCGTCGACGACGTCGACGAGTCTACGGAGGTCGTCCCATACAAGTACACGATCACGGCTTACGGCGCCGACTATCCAGTGGACGGGCTCGTCAAGCGGCTGGAGGCGGGAGACATCCTGGTCCCATCCTTCGACGCCGAACTTCAGCTCGAGGATCCAATCGAGGGGTACCAGCGCCAGTTCGTGTGGACGAAGCCACAGTGCGACCGGTTCATTGAGTCGCTTCTGCTTGGGCTTCCGGTGCCTGGGATATTCCTGGTCAAGCAGACAGACGGGAAGCTCCTCGTTCTAGACGGGCAACAGCGTCTGCGCACTCTCCAAGCATTCTACAAGGGAGTACTCCGGGGGAGGGCATTCGCACTGGACAAGGACACCGTGCAACCCCAGTTTGCGGGCCTTACGTTCGAGACGCTCGAGAGCGACGACCGTCGCCGTCTCGAGGACAGCATCATTCATGCGACGATCGTTCGCCAGGACACCCCATCCGATGACCAGAGCAGCATCTACCTCGTCTTTGAACGCTTGAACACTGGAGGCACGAGCCTCCAGCCACAGGAGGTCCGGGTTGCACTCTACGGTGGCAAGCTAGTCCGTCTATTGCAGCACCTGAACGATCGAAAGCCCTGGAGAACGATCTACGGACGCAAATCCAATCGGTTCAAGGACCAGGAGCTCATACTGCGATTCCTTGCCCTGCTGTACTGGGATGAGCACTACGAGAAGCCCATGAAGGACTTCCTCAACCGCTACACCGCGGCGAACCGCAACCTGGAGCTTCAGTCGGAGGAGGAGATCGTCGAGATCTTCGACCAGACGACGGAAGTCGTTCTGTCCTCGTTGGGGAACCGAGCATTCCGCCTCAAGCGTGCAGTCAACGCGGCCGTCCTCGACTCGGTGATGGTGGGAGTCGCCGTGCGTTTGATGGAGGGCGGGCCGATCGAAGACGAGCAGGCCCTCAAGAAGAGGTACGAGGAGCTACTGGGAGACGAGGACTACGTGTTCGCGGTGGAGAGGGCCACGTCCAACGTCGAGAGCGTGCGCACTCGAATCCGGCTGGCTAGAGAGGCATTCTCGGACCTGAAGTGATGAGCATCCCGTCAAAGGCGCTGTGCGCCTCCTACAGATCGCGTCTCGATGCCGCCTTCCAGCGTGCAGATTCGCTCCCGAAGGACGACCTTGAGATTCTCTCGGACTACGCACGCTACCTGTGCATACTAACCTCAGGCTTCGTGGAGACGATGGTCACCGAGCTGGCACTGGACCACTGTCGCACCTGCTCGTCCCAGCGAGTGAGCAACTACGTTGAGTCACAGCTCAAGAGACTCCAGAACGTTAACACCGAGCGGCTTTGCCAGTTCGTTGGCGCATTCGATCCTGTGTGGCGTGACGAGCTGGAAGCCTTCCTTGAAGGCGAGCGCAAGGATGCCCTGGACAGCGTGGTGAACCTCCGCAACAAGATTGCGCACGGTGAGTCGGTAGGGCTGACGCTGGCTCGAATCGGCGAGTATCGCGTTCGCATAGTCGAGATCGTCGATCACGTCGAGGGTCGATTCGGCTAGCTACAGCAGCCAATCACTCCTCGACCAAAGCGATCCGCTACCGACCCCACGGGAGTCTCGGCTCACTCCTGGGATTGCGAGTGATTTCCGTACGTCGGCCAATCGGGAGAGTAGCCGTCGGCCTGATTGCCCCAGACCTGCCAGCCGTCACGAGGCCCTCGAGCGAACAGCTCGATTCTCGGCCCCCAACTGCACGTCTCAATCAAGTCGTATTGCTCGTCGGGCTTGCGGCTGTGCTCCCGCTTCCTTGAGGAGATGATGTTCTCCTGCGTTCGCCCTGGTTGAAGGGTCCTTGCGCCCTTGCCCCGAACGCCGAACAGGAGCATCTCGGTCACGTTGCGGAAGTAGAAGCCGACCCCGCGTCTGTCAGGACCGCCGTCCTTGCGGATCTTGTACCAGATCAGATTGGTCTTGTATGTGAAGCCCCAATGCTCCATGACCTGCATACCCTCGGCCAACAGGGCGTTAGGCACCCAGAGGTAGAGGTGCGCCGTGTCCTCGACAATCGCCTCCACAGGCAGGTCCTTGATCGCCTGTAGCGACATCGTTGGATAGCGCATCAAACGACGGTGCTCAGGCGCCATCTTCCCGGTGCGATTCTGGAACTGCCACGGAGGGTCGGCCAGCACAGTGGCGAACCGCCGATCACCAACAGCTTTCAAGAGATCATCGGATGCGTTCACCGATCGGTAACTCCCTGCTCAGGCCAGTCATCGATGACGCCTGGCGTTATCCCAAAGACCAGAACTGGACACCCGCCGTGTCTGCCTGCGTTGAGCCGATACAGCAGCTTGCCCATCCACGTAGTGCTCGCCCCGTACTTCTGTTTGCACATCTTGGGCTTGCCGTCCTTGTCATGGTCGACCGAGCCGTCCTTGGCGAGAAGAGGCAGGGATTCGAACACCGGATTCAGCAGCGCACTCCTGGTGATCAGGACTGCGGCACTGATGATCCCGCACTCATGGAACATCCGGAAGGCGTACAGATCGCGATCGAACGTCTGGTCCTTGCTGTTCCATTCGAGGTCGAGCGCCACGCGATCCCTGACGTAGTCGATCTTGTGTCCATCGATGTAGTTCTCAAGAACCAGAGGCGGCTTCTCCTCCATTCTCGGCCGCTTGCTCGCGGCCTGGGATTGAGACACATCGTGCTCGAATACGCGGACTACAAGGTCGCCTTGGATGCGTGTTTCTCGCCAACCCGCCGGTCTTAGCGTGGCCGAGAACAGCTTGGGTATTGTTGACTCGTTGCCACCCGGCATCGCGATGTCGCGAGTGGTGATCCTAAAGGCAAGCAGCGCATCCTCGATCTCCTCTAGCTGCTGCGGGAAGGCCGTGGCGAGAATCGATGCTGCGTGGCGATAGCTGTACACATCATACAGAGCACGGACCTCCTGACTGATGTGCTCAGCGATCTCATGCCCGGGATCAGAGTGCGCAGCCGGCTCAAGCGAAACGTCATCGGCAATGCCGTCGCTGATCCGCTCGCCCCTAGTGGGGTATACCGTGCCATCGGTAGTCATTCGCCTCGTTCGACCCCCCTGACCTGCATCAAGCTCCTCAGCCAAGTATACCGATACGTCTGACATACGCGAGGCATGCAACGCCGTCCCGGAGCGAAGCGACTGGGCGACCTCGGGTTTCTCGAGTCGTACAAGGCGGGGTTTCCGGTTTGGATTCTTGATTCAGTACGCGGTCGAGGAATGGATCCATCCCGATTCGGTTTCGCTATGGGTCTGCCCCCTACCCTCACGGGGGTGTGCATCATCCACGAGGCCCGTCTCTCCTGAGGCGGCTCTTCTTCGGTGTCCAAGGTCAACACATGCCGTCAGCGGGAGAAAGGAGTTGGGGCGCCGATTCACCGTCAGTCAATCGAGAGGGGGTGATCGGATGTACGTAGCACCCCCGATTGCGCTGTGCTCCGCGTGCGGAGTGCCAGTGATGATAGCGGCAGCGGTCGTCATCGGCGTGTGGCTGATCTATGCGGCCACTGTGCGCAGGAAGTGCCACGACCAGGCAAGACACAGCTCACTAGCGTTGTCAGAGAGGCCCTCGGATGAGTTCCGGGGGCTTTCGTGCGTCACGGGGCCGTCGGGATGTCCGGCGGTCCCTCTCCTATTGGAGAGGAGACTCGAGATGTCACCGAACGAGGCACGTGAGCTTGAGAACCGTGAGCTAGTGGAGTTGATCGCAGGGCGGGAGCCTTCAGAAGCCGTGGTGTCAGTCTTGGCGGCGGTCCTGTCCGACGACGTCGCCTATGAGGGAGTACGAGAGCTGAGACGCAGGTTCGGCCGACAGCGCCCAACACCTGAGGTCACGGGCGATCGGATGCCGTCTGCCAAGACCGTAGCTATCGACCGGCAGCGTTGGAACACCTTCTTCTTCCGTCGTCGCATGGCACTCACAGACGTGGGGCCACTGATGGATCCCCCAAGATCAAGCGCCTGGGCGTCAGTCATGGGCTCGCGAGGCCGTGCGGGACTCTATGCCTTGGACGATCTGGCGTGTGCTCTAGGAATCCACGTGAACGAGCTGATTGCGGAGGTCGCCACTGACGCCGAGTTCGAACGTGTGGCCGTATGATGCCGTCTTCTTTCCTAGTCGTGCTGCTCGATTCCCTCGGGATGAGGAGCTCCGCTTGCAAGGGCGCTTGCACCAAGATCTTCGGAGCCTCCGATTGAGGGATGAGAGCCGCTCGTGACAGTCGATGTGGTCTGACTTGGTGCCCCGATCTCTTGGACACCAGGTCGTGTCATCGACGTAGGGACAGGTACACGCATTCCGGTTCCCGCTGGCCACAGGATCGACGGACACCCCATGCGTGTCGTCATGTCGGCCAGTAGATGTGTCAGGTACCCGAATCCAAACCAGAGGCCGAGCGTCCACGACGGGCCGGTGATCGCGAAGACGATGGTCGCCATCACGGTGAGTACGACATTGACCGCAAGAGAGTGCGTGGGGCCTCGGTGCTCCAGCACGTTGGCGATGATGATAGAGACGATGAGTAGTGCGGCCCCGGTCGCAAGTGCCACCCAGGCGAGACCGAGCAGCGGCCTGAGCATGTCGGCCATCGGTGCTGCCATCGCAGCTCCTAGGCCTGCTCCGGTATCGCTTCCCGCCCGCCATCGCATGCCTGCGTATCCAAGTAGGGTCAGTAGCGACAGGCCGATCAACGTCGCCGGTATGCGCTTGGAAATCCACGCCTGCGGATGGTCGATGTCGGGGACGAGGGATCCCGCTGCTGCCACTCCTACGGCGGCCGCCTGAGTCGCCACGTCGACCTGGAAGCCGTTCAAGGCGTAGGCGGCGGCACCCGTCGCCACAGCCGCTATCGCTACGTGTTCATCGCCTCTCAAGTGCTCTCCCCTCGAATCGGACTCCCTCACAAGGCTATCGGGTACGTCTAACACCCCCTTGACCCTGCGCCGTCACCGATGTGGCGGCGTTCGTCGTATCTGGAGGTGACACACATGCACAAGAACGTGACGCTGGCCGACCTCGCTGAGTATTGGGTTTCTGAAGTAGCACCGCACCGTATCAAGCCAACGTCGCTTGCGGAGTACCGCTCTCTTCTGCGGCTCCACGTGCTGCCGGCGCTTGGGAATCGACGTCTGTCACAACTCAATGCGAACGATGTCCAGAGCTTCCTGTCCGAACAGACACAAGTCGGACACGCTCCACGGAGCGTGCGCAACCGGCTGGTCGTTCTGCGCTCTCTGCTGAGAAGTGCCGTCGATCTCGGACTTGTCGAGTCGAACGTAGCGATGACAGTAGCCCCACCTAGGGAGTACCGAGAAGAGCGGCGGTCTTGACTCCGAGCGAGCTGAAAGCGGTTCTCGAGGCAACGCCCCATACATGGAAGAGTCTGATTGCCATGCCGATGTATACTGCGGCCCGACGTGGAGAGACCCTTGCACTTCGGTGGCCTCAAGTCTCGTTCTCGCGACGCCAGGTCTCCTTCGTTCGATCGATGAGGTCCGGCGTCGAGTACACGGTCAAGACACCGGCATCGAGAGCGTCGGTCGCCATGGCGGAGGAACTCGTTCCGCTCCTGGAAGAACGTCGTGAGCGATCCTCCGATCCAGTCGATGGCTATGTGTTCTGCCACAAGGACGGGGCGCCACTGAGCGACGCGACACCTGGTCGACAGCTCAGCAAGGCGTGCCTAGCGGCGGGCATCGAGCCGTGCGGGTTCCACACGCTTCGGCACTCAGCGATTGCCGCACTCATAGCCACAGGTGCCCATCCCCTCGTTGTGAGCAGGTTCGCACGGCACGCATCCATCGAGACGACGATGGATCTGTGCGGCCATCTGCTCCCCCGGCGGGGGGTGATGTCGTCGCGGACTTGTCCACCCTACTCGCTGATTCGTGGCTCTACACGCATACGCTAACTCAGAAGGCCCGGTCGCCCCCACGTGGCGGCCGGGCCTGTGCCATTCAAGGAGTTGATGATCTATGCGCAATCCCAAGCTTCGGGTCTATCGCCCGTTCGCAGACGCCCGCGTACCGCACTATCACGTGGCGCTCGTCCGTGATGAGGGCGTCCCGTACGAGAGCGAGACCGTTCAGATCTCGTGTCCCGACGACGTCGAGCGGATCTGCCGGGATCTCCGAGGTGCCGATCGCGAGCACTTCGAGGTCCTACTCGTTTCGACCAAGAACAATCTGATCGCTCGTGTGCCCGTCTCAGTCGGATCGTTGAGCGCGAGCGTGGTCCATCCGCGTGAGTGCCTCAGGCCGGCCATCGTGGCCAACGCCGCTGCGATGATTCTAGTCCACAACCATCCATCGGGAGACACGACACCCTCGGGAGCGGGCTCTCGTTCGCAGACTCGTGAAGGCTGCTGATCATTGTGGCGTGGAGATTCTCGATTCCGTGATCGTCACGGGAGGTGATGCCGGCAGCGTGAGCTCCATGCGTGATCTCGGTCTCATGTAGGTCTAGAACGGTGCTTGCCCATCGCCTCCTGGGTATCTAGCTAGTACACAGGCCGTTCGTCTTGCGCCGATGAGCAGCTAACGAATGCGTTGAGGACTCGCCTCGGAGTTGTTGCGGAGGAACGCCCTAGTGGTAGAATCAGACGGTTCCGAGTTTAGCTCGGAGTGCGAACGGTCGATGAAACAAGCGTGCGCCACTGGCGTACGGGAGCAAAGCCCGACGTCTTGGAGATGCGAGCATACATGCAGGACTAGCTGGTAACAGCAGCAAACAGAGCAGTACAGAGCAACCGCTCGGAGTCAGGGGGAGGGGTTCCTTTTTGTGTTGAAGCGCCTGCTGCACTTCCTCCAACAGATCGAACCCGTCTTCCAGATACTTTACGTAGTTGTCTCGCTGCTCTTCGCCTTCGGCCTGTGGAAGGCCATAGCAGAGATCGCGAAGCGCTCCGCTCCGTGGTGGTGGATTGTTGTCGTGGTGGTTCTGTCCTGTGCTGCCGGCGCAGCGGTCACGTACGCCGCCTTGCGCCGTTCCCCCAAGCATCGATTCTGTCTGAAGCTCAAGGAGCTAACGTACGTCTACTACGATGAGACGCACATGTGCTGCACGCGGCATTTCGAGATTGAGTCTCGCGTACACTCGATGGACGTCTTCACGGATCGGTACCGGTGGTCGGGCACGGGTCCCGCCACGCTCAAGCTGACATCTGATGGCGGCCACGTCATCGAGAAGGAGTACGAGCGGGAATTCTGGCAATACTACGACGTGAGACTATCTCCGCCGCTGAAGAAACATGGCACGACAACCGTGGAGTCAGAGATCGACTGCGTCGACTCGGGCGGGACGGCCAAGCCCTTCCTGTCGACCACAATCGAACAGCCGACAGAGCGGCTCGTGCTCCGGGTTATCCTACCTTCGACACTTCGCCCCCACACAGCGATCGCCCAGATATACCAGCACTACACCGCTGACGCGTGGATAGACTTCGAGGAACTCAAGGTCGACCCCAAGACGGGCGAGATTCGCTGGGATGTCCCGAAGGACAAGATCAAGATGTGGCAGAAGTACGTGATCTACTTCCCGAACTAGTCTGCGCTGCTTCCTTCCTCGCTCGGATTCTCTTGGCCCTTCCTGTGGAGGTCATCCGGCGACTCGATCCGGTCGATGTACAGGTGTCCGTCCAAGTGGTCGATCTCGTGTAGTATCGCCCTCGCGACGAAACCATGTGTCTCCACAGTGAACGGGCTGCCATCTTGATCCTTCGCCTCGACGGTAACCTTCGTTGCCCTCTTCACAACGCCGTAGTACCCGGGAACGCTGAGGCACGTCTCGCGTCCCTTTGAGTTCTTTGAAGCGTTCACGACACTCGGGTTCACGAACACATCGTGCTTCAGAACCCTGTCCTCAGGCTGGTCCGCATTGATTCTCTCCAGATGCACAACGAACACCCGGAGTTGTATGCCGATCTGCGGAGCGGCCAACGCCACGCCCTTCTCCGTGGCATGGAGAGTAGTCTTCATTGCCGCGACCAACTGCGCCAGCTCATCACCGAAGGACTCGACCTCATGCGACGGCTGTCGAAGGGACGTTGCACGGCATTCGAGCAATCCTTCGGAGATTGCGACTATCGGCATCTGGACCATCCGGTTCTCCTCCCTGCGACCTTCAATACAGTGTCTACCACTCATCTCGCCCGCCGCAATCAGGGCCTCGGCGAGAAACGCAAGACTGCGCTGCTGGCCACAAGCGGCCAAAGCCAATCGAGACAGCGATGATCGATGGAGACATGGAGACATGGAGACTCCGCATAGCTCCGGCGTCACTGTTCTGCGGGTCGCTGGTCGTACAGCAGCCCAAGGAGCCACGATCACGCATCAACCCGCTTGAGCCTGATCAGGTACAGCATCTGCTGGCAGCTGCGCCCCAATACCAACGGGCTCTGTTGCTTGTCCTCGTGAGCACCGGTCTCCGACGATCGGAGGCGTTCGGCCTGACTTGGGGCGCCGTCGACCTTGACAAGGGCGAGCTGCACGTCAGGCATCAGCTTCAGGGAGGCAAACTCGTTGATACAAAGACAGGCGCTGGCGAAAGGACTATTCCGCTCGCAACCGCGACGATCGCAGCCCTTCGAGACCGTCAAACAGTATGCCCGTGGACCGAACCCGATTTGATGTTCACGACGGACAACGGGAAGCCGCTCAACCCGAGCAACTTCTACAAGCGAATCTGGGCACCGGTCAAGAAGGCTGCCGGCCTGCCGGAGGGAACGACCTTGCACCAGCTTCGGTAGACGTTCGCTGCAGCCTGCGCTGGTCACGGAAGAACACCTGCTTGGCTGGCAGAGGTCATGGTTCACCAGAATCCCAGGACGACACTCGGCTTCTGCACCGGCGTGATGCAGCGAGAGCGCAAGAGGCCGTCGACGACATGGATGACTGGCTCGCACTGGAGGCTCGTGACCCCTACTTGTTGCCGCAGGTCAGCGACTCGAGCGACGAGTCGGAAGTCTCGCACTGTAGCATTGCCGTAGCACGGACCCAGAATGTCGCCTAGGAAAACAAAGAGGCCGGCGGCCTCACGGCCTCCGACCTCGGAGTGTGCATGGCGGGAGTGACGGGGCTCGAACCCGCGACCTCTGGCTTGACAGGCCAGCGCTCTAACCGGACTGAGCTACACCCCCGCGCGGGGTGTCCGCACGAGCGGACAGCGGACGTATTGTAGCGACCTTCATGCCCAGTGTCCAACCCTGTCACCGCGAGCGCACATCGCCGAAGTGCGCTCAGCGTGTGCGAGCGGATTGATGCACAATAGGACACTGGGAACTGAGGGCGGCGGAGGCGAGGGGGCGGTCATGGCGAGTTCACGGTCCACGAAAGCGCTGCGGGTGGCGCATCGGGTCGAGCGCACGGTGCTGTGGGTGCTCCTCGGCTCGTTGTTGCTGGTCGCCATACTCGCGACGGCGCAGATGCTCGTGGACATCATCGGCGTGAGCCTCACGCTCGAGGGCAACATCTTCCTCTCGGCCGACGAGGTGTTCTTCATCTTCGAGGCCGTCTTCCTGGTGCTGATCGCCCTGGAACTGCTCGAGACGGTGCTCGTGTACCTCAAGGAGAACGTCTTCCACGTCGAGGCCGTGGTACTCGTGGCGCTCACGGCCATCGCGCGCAAGATCATCGTGCTCAGCCTCGACAAGTACGATTGGGGCGCGGTCGCGGCGCTCGGGCTGCTCGTGGCCGCGCTGGCCGGCGGCTACTACGTGCTGCGACGCACCAAGCACATGACGTGTCCCTGGGAGGACGAGGTCAACCCGTGAGCGACCCCATAGCAGCACACGCTGCCGCCCTGCGCGCCACGCTCGACGAGCAGCTCGCCGCGCGCGACCGGGCCGGAGCGGTGCTCGCAGCCGTCGAAACCGTTCGCTCAGGAGACCTTGGCGTACTGGAGCTCGAGCGGCTCGTGCTCGCCCCGCTCATGATCGACACCGGCGCCGCGTGGCAAAGCGGCGAGATCCAGGTATGGGAGGAGCACTTCGCCTCGGCGACCGTACGCACCATCGTGGACGCGCTCTACCCCGACGTGGTGGCGCTGGCGCGCGAGGCGGAGCCGACCGGCTGGAGCGTGGTGCTTGCCTGCCCGCCGGAAGAGGAGCACGACTTGGGCCTGCGCATGCTCGCCGACCGCTTCGAGATCGCCGGCTGGGCCACCTACTTCCTGGGCGCAGACACGCCGGTCGGCGAGATCGCCGATGCGGCCCGCGAATTCTCGGCCGACCTGATCGTGCTGTCGGGTGCCACGCACTTCCACCGCGTGCGCATGCGCCACGTGATCGACGAGCTCGCCGACGTGGTTCCTTCGGCACGTGTGGTCGTGGGCGGCGCGGCGTTCGAGCGCGAGCGCGCTGACTGGCCGGCAAGCGAGTTGTTCGATGATCGCGTCTTGGCCGAGGGACCCGCCGCACGCGCAAGCGCCGCGGGCGCGAACGAGTCCCAAGGCGGAGGCGCGTAGATGCTGCCGCTCAAGATCGCAGCTCGCTTCCTGCGCACCAGCCCGGTGCAGTCGGGGCTGATCGTGGCGGGGATCGCGGTGGGCATCGCTGTGCAGATCTTCGTGTCCTCGCTGATCACGAGCTTGCAGGCCAACCTGGTGCAGGCCGCGATCGGCACCGCCCCGCAGATCCGCATCACCGCCGTCGAGGAGGGCGACCCCGTCCCGTATACGGACGGTGTCCGCAGCCTCGTCGAAGGCGACGAGCGCGTTGAGCCGGGCGCTGTTGTCCCGGTGCGCACGACCGCTGCGCTGTTCACCGACGGGGACAACACCGCACCGCTCAACCTGACCGGCGGCACGCTGGAGGACCTCGACGCCATCTACGACATCAGCGACCGGCTGACCGCAGGCGAGCCCGCCCTCGGCGCCGACGAGATCATCGTGGGCGTGGACTTCGCCGAGAAGTACGACGTTGGTCCGGGTGACGAGATCGAGCTCAGCCTACCGTCGAACCGCACCTCTACGCTCACAATCACCGGCGTGCTCGACTTCGGCCAAGGCACGGCCAACGAGCGTTTCGCGTTCGTGGAAAGCGACCTGGTGCGGGGTATCCTGGGCTATTCGCAAAGCGAGTACTCCGAGGTCCAGGTCCAGCTCGTCGAACCATTCGACAGCGCCGAAGTGGCGGCGGACTGGCAGAAGCGACTGGATCCGGGCTTGGAGGCCGTCGAGTGGCAAGACGAGAACGCCGAGCTGCTCGAAGGACTGCAGGCACAGTCGAGCTCGTCGATCATGATCCAGGTGTTCGTGCTGGTCGCCGTCGCGCTCGGCGTCGCTGCCACGCTCGCGATCTCCGCGGTCCAGAAGACCCGTCAGATCGGCATCCTGAAGGCCCTGGGGATGCGCAACCGCCAGACCGGGCTCGTGTTCCTGTGGGAGGGCGCCATCCTCGGCGCGCTTGGAACGCTGCTCGGCATCGTGTTCGGCATCGGACTGATCTCGCTGTTCTACGTGATCCCCGTGCCGTTCACCATCGAGATCCTGCCCGACAAGTTCGCGATCTCGGGCGTCGTGGGCATGGCGGTCGCGCTTGCCTCGGCCGTCCTGCCGTACCGCAAGACCGCCGCACTCAACCCGATCGAGGTGATCAACAGTGGCTGACCTGTTGGTCGCACACGACCTGGAGAAGATCTACGGTGCCGAGGTCAAGACCTACGCGCTCAAAGGCGTGTCCTTCACGGTCGAGGAGGGTGAGTTCGCGAGCATCGTGGGGCAGTCCGGCTCGGGCAAATCCACGCTGCTCAACCTCATCGGCCTGCTCGACACGCCCACCTCGGGCCGGGTGACCCTGGCGGGGCGTCAGACCGCTGAAGCCGGCACCGACGGCCGCGCGCGCCTGCGCAACGAGCTGCTGGGCTTCGTGTTCCAGTTCCACTACCTGCTTCCCGAGTTCAGCGTGTGGGAGAACCTCACCATGCCCGCGCAGATCGCCGGCCGCACCATCTCGGCCGAGGAAATGCAGCGCGCGCTCGACACGCTGGGGCTGCTGGGCCTGGAAGGCCTCGAGGACAAGAACGCCAACCAGCTCTCCGGCGGGCAGAAGCAGCGAGTAGCGATCGGCCGGGCGCTGTTCAACCGTCCCAAGCTCATACTTGCCGACGAACCCACCGGCAACCTGGACACCGCGAACTCCGCGGCGGTCTACGACCTGTTCCGGCAGATCAACGCCGAGTTCGGCACCACGTTTCTCGTGGTGACGCACGACCGCCGCATCGCCCAGCAGACCGACAGGATCCTGGAGGTCACCGACGGCCTGCTCGTGCAAGACGTGCGAAATGCGTACGTCCGGAACGCAGAGGACTGAGTCTCGCGCACGGGTCTCGCGGGCGTCCCGTCGCGCCACGTGGCGCGGGTCTTGCATGGTGTGGCACCATGTCCCCCTTTGACTGGATAGCGCTCCCCCTGTGGTTCACGCCAGGGCGCATCGCCTTGCTGCTCACCGCCGTGTTGGGCGCCGCACTCGTGGTCGCCCCGTTGGCTCAGGCCCGCATGACCCAGCTCGACCGGCGTGACCTGCCCGTTGCCGG
>Ga0209164_1004155_pt1 | contig 13167 bp, 12 predicted proteins | sample MTBNYHSulfiMetaG_FD_187458 | JGI IMG/M metagenome (GOLD analysis project Ga0209164, IMG submission 187458) | Enrichment culture microbial communities from rom New York Harbor, USA that are MTBE-degrading - MTBE-NYH (New York Harbor Sulfidogenic)... | ecosystem: Environmental > Aquatic > Marine >...
TTCATAATCAGTTCTCCTTTTGGGCCCCTTTATCGGGTAACATTCATTATGAGTCAACGATCCCTTTTTAATCATGCTTCCGGTAACATTTTTTATGAGGCAATTCGGAGTAAGGAAGAAAGCTTGATTTACCTTGACATAAATTGGAATACTAATGTATTAATATATCGCCTTGGGAAGAAATACTGGGATTACAATTGAGAGGAGGTGAGAGAGAGAAAGCTTCATGGTGTTATTTTTTTAGAAAGGAGGCCTACAATGAAAGGAAAATTTTTTATAGCTGCAACCCCTCTTATTTTGTCAGCATTCCTGTTGCTTCTTCCGGCCCTTCCGCTTGAAGTTCAAGCAGCAGAAAAAGTCGGTTGGGTCGGTCCTATTTACAAAGAGCTGTCTGACAGTTTGATGAAAGGCTTCAAAGCATATTACAAAAAGACCTACAATAAAGACATAGAGATTACTTTTGTCAGGCCGGGTGGATGGCCCGTTGTTGTAGATAAAGTACGGGCCTGGAGGGGTAAACCAGATGCTGATGTATTCTTGGGTGCCGGCGCCCCGGCCCATGAAGTTTTGTTAAAAGAAGGGTTGATCGTTCCGTACAAGCCGAAGGATTGGGATAAGGTTCCTGCCAAATGGCATGGCATGAAAGTAAAGGATGACGGAGGTTATTGGACTTGTTTCGCGCCGTGGATCGTAACAAATCTTTACAACGAGAAGGTCCTGAAGTCGTTAAGATTGCCGCCACCAAAGACATGGAAGGATTTGCTCAATCCGATCTACAGAGATTATGTTGTACAGACATTACCCTATGCTTCTGGAACCCAGCATGAAGCAATCGAAATTCACCTCCAGACCTTCGGGGAAAAAGAAGGATGGGCCTATAATCGGTTACTGGCTGCCCAGTTAGCAAGGTTTTCCACCGGCAGTACAGATACGACTCAATTGGTGGGCCGCGGCGAAATTCCCATTGGGGTCGCACAGCCTCAGATGAACGCGATGGCCGCGCGGAAAGATGGTTATCCCGTGCGTGACCTGTTGCCTGATAAAACGATCCTCGTCCCCGAAGCTTCAGCTTTACTCAAGAACGCTCCCAACGAAGCCAATGGAAAAATATTCCAGGATTGGTTGTTTAGCATGGACGGGCAAAAATATGTTCTTGAAGGCATGTACTTTCCAGCCAGGACGGATATTAAGTTCTCTGCTTGGGAAAAAGAAGGTGTTCCCTCGGCCAAGCACGCCAAGGATTCGATCGGGGTTGACTCATTCTGGGATTTAAAGGTGGGCTTTATCGAGTATGATCTGGAACTTGCCACGAAAAGATGGGATAATGTCAACCGTTACTATGAGTACGAGATTTACAGAAAATTACGCGAATTGAAAAGCAGTCTATTCCTGATAGAGGAAGTTGAAGGGGAAGTGGACGTTGCAAAGAAGAGGGGGGTGGATGTCTCCAAAGCGGAAGCAAAGATCAAGGAGGCCAGAAGACTTTTCGAGTTTGATGGTGCCTACGCAACCGCCAGGTTAACTGCTTCTGAGGCCCGGGCATTGCTGGTCGCTGCTTCTCGGTGATGTGAGACCCTGCAGTGGGTAGGTATTGAATGTGTCAGACCTTGATCCTGAAATAAATTCAGGATGATATGAAGGGATCTCAATAATGCGTCGGTAGGTACGGGCGAGCCACGGCTCGCCCGTATTATCATTTAACGGAAAGGTTGAAATATGTCCCGCGGTAATCTATTCCTTTCAGCACTTTTGTGGTTCATTTTAGCCTTCTTTGTAATTTATCCACTTTCTTTTTTAGTGTTTGAAAGCTTTAAGATAGCCGGCACCAATGATCTTGGCATTCAAAATTACATAGACTTCTTTAAGGACACCTATTACCTCAAAACCTTTGGCCATACGCTGCTCTTGGGTTTGCTGGTGCTCCTTACCAGCACCGCATTTGGATTGCCCCTGGCTTATATTCTCGCAAGGTATCGACTGAGGGGGAAGACTGTTCTTACGGCGCTCATCCTTCTGCCCATTGTGTTGCCTGCTTATGCAGGAGCCTTTGCCTTCATCGTCTTCTTTGGAAAACAGGGAACCTTGAACCTCCTGCTTTTACAGTTGGGCCTTATCACCAAGCCCATTAACTTCATCTTCGGATTGCACGGCCTCGTTTTCATTCAAGCTCTGCATCTTTTGCCTTTTATCGTGCTCAGCCTATCGGCGGGTTTTACCAATATCGATCCTTCCCTGGAGGAGGCCGCTGAGGTTGAAGGGGCTGGAGGGTTTAAGAGATTTCTAACCGTAACTTTGCCTCTATGTACCCCAAACTATCTGGCCGGCGCCGTGATCGTCTTCCTGTGGCCTTTCACGGATTGGCTCACACCACTTATCTTCGGACAGATCGACTTTCTTCCCTCCATTTCCTACATCAATATCGCCTACCACTTTACGGATATGTATCGCAAGTACATGGGAATCGTGTCGGTGGTCGTTTCTTCGGTGATCTGTATTGCTATGTTCTTGATTTCTAAGAGGTGGGTGGAAAGTAAGAAGTATACTTCCCTATCAAAGGGAACAACGCTGGAGGGGAGAATTGTCGAACCCGGAACATTCAAACGATTCTGGTCTTATGTTTACATGGGTTTGATTGCGATCCTCGTTTTGCTCATCCCCACTGTTTTAGGATTATCTGCCTTCTCCCGAAGGTGGGCTCTTACACCGATTCCAACTTATTGGACCCTCGATAATTTCAAGCTCATATTCCTAGAAAGCCCGGCCCTGCTGAAAAATTCCTTTGTTTTTAGTGGCGTGGCACTCATTTGGGGGGTAGCCTTTGGGCTCCCGGCAGCCTATCTGATTACCCGTACCAAGGTAATTGGGAAAGAAGCGCTCGACTTCGTGATTACCCTGATGCTTGCTTTTCCAGGGATTGCAGTCGGGGTCAGCTACCTATTAGCCTTCTGGGAAGGGATACCCTTAGCCACACTTTGGATCATCATGCCACTCTCGCTCTTTGTGCGGAGACTTCCTTACTTCGTAAGAATGGCTCATGCCTCTTACCTGCAGCTCGATGTTTCCCTTGAAGAGGCGTCGGAGATGTCGGGTGCAGGTAAGCTAAAAACTTTTATGAATATTTCCTTCCCCTTATTATTAAAAGGGATATTCGTTGGTATTGTGATGTTTTTTATCATGGCTTTTCAGGAGATATCCACCGCCATTTTTCTTTACAGGGGAGGATGGGAAACTTTGCCCATAGGCATATTCCTGAATTGGCACCGTGGGATGGAATTTGGAATCGCCGCAGCCATGGCTTTCTTTATGATCGTGATCATCTTCATCCTGTTACTTATTGTGTCACGAATAGGAGGAGGGATCATCGGAGCGGCGTGGGGCTCCTCAGGCGGGAGGTATTAGATGGCCTTCATAAAGATCGAGAATCTCTTTAAAAAATTTGGCAAGGTCGCAGCGGTGAATCACGTATGGCTTGAAGTGAAACAGGGAGAAATTCTGACGCTTCTTGGGCCGAGTGGATGCGGTAAGACGACCACGTTGCGCTGCATCGCCGGCCTGGAGAGGCCGGATGAGGGGGATGTGATCATCGATGGTAAATCGATGTTTTCGCAAGGATTTGTCCCCCCCTCGAAAAGAGAAATCGGCATGGTCTTCCAAAATTATGCTGTATGGCCTCACATGAGGGTGTTCGATAACGTCGCTTACGGCTTGAAGATCCAGAAATTCCCCAAAAACGTTATAAAGAAAAAAGTTGCAGAGACTTTAGAATCATTGGGTTTGACAGGCCTGGAAGGGAGGTTCCCTGGGCAACTGAGTGGTGGCCAGCAGCAGCGGGTGGCCCTTGCGAGGGCCTTGGTGGGGAATCCGAAAGTACTCCTATTGGACGAGCCACTCAGCAACCTCGATGCGAAGCTTAGAGAAAAAATGAGATTTGAGATCAAAAGCCTGGTAAGACGCATGGGCATTACATCGGTCTACGTCACCCATGACCAGGCAGAAGCGATGGTCATCTCTGATCGTGTATCGGTCATGAATGCAGGGGACATTGTACAGGTCGGTACCCCTGAGGAGATATACAAGAAACCTGCCAACAGATTTGTTGCAGATTTCATAGGTACCACAAACTTCATAACAGGCGAGATATCAGAATTGCTCAAGGAGAGAGAGTTGGTATACGTTCATGCCGAATTTGGTCAGAAGATGCTTTGTAAGATTCCCGACCCTGCAATGGCCAGCACAAATAATAAGGTAAACATCTCTATACGCCCTGAAGATATAGAGGTATTCACAGAACCGCGAGAGGGCAAGGACAATCTATTTAAAGGGACAATCATGCACAGAGCCTATCTGGGCAATTTCCTTTACCTGTTTGTGAATGTTGACCACACTATGATCAGAGTTCAAGCCCCCTATGACATCAGACAAAAGGAAGGAGAGGAACTCTTCTTGTTTTTAGATCCGGAGAAATGTGTCCTCCTGCCCTGATAGTGAAACTTCGTGGAGAGGTTTTTCTCATCGACTTCGCAGAAATTTGGATTTTTGCGATTAGCAAGGTTGCCGGGATCAAAATGGGAGGGGTGTTTGGATAATGTTATTTGCTGTTATTGTCATATCCCTTGCACTTTTCTTTGATTTTTCCAATGGTTTTCATGACGCCGCTAACGTCGTGGCAACGATTATTATCACGCGAGCTCTTTCGCCTAAAAAAGCCTTGATCTTAGCATCGATTTGTGAATTTATCGGGCCCTTCCTTTTTGGAACGGCTGTGGCGCACATGATTGGGAAAAATATCATCGACCTCTCCGCTTTTGATCCGGGGACGTTGGATATTTCAGTGCTTCTCATTATTGCGGCTCTTATCGGCGCAATCGTCTGGAACTTGATTACCTGGTTTTTTGGTCTGCCGTCGAGTTCTTCCCATGCCTTGATTGGGGGAATGGTCGGGGCTGTACTGGTGGCTTATGGGCCGGATAAAATTCTATGGGGGGGTCTTCTTTATGTGGTTGGTTCGTTAGTCCTTTCTCCTCTACTGGGATTATTGGTGGGCTGGCTTTTTCTCAAAATAACGTTCCGCCTCACCCAGGAGGCTACCCCTAAGATAAATTATTTCTTCAATCGCATGCAAATTCCTGCTTCGATTGCCCTTGCTTTGAGCCATGGAGCAAATGATGCACAGAAATCGATGGGCTTGATAGCAATGTCTCTCGTCATCCTCGGGCTCTCCCCGAGCTTCCATGTCCCGGGGTGGGTTGTGGCCAGCTGTGCGACTGCAATTGCCCTGGGAACAGCCACCGGGGGGTGGAAAATCATCAAGACCATGGGTTCAAAAATTTATCGCCTGAGGTCCGTTCATGCCTTCTGTGCCCAAACTTCCTCGGCGGCTGTCATTTTGGGAGCGGCATTGGTCGGCGGCCCAGTTTCTACCACCCATGTTGTTTCTTCAAGCATCATGGGCGTAGGGGTGGGTCAGAGGATCTCGGCCGTTCGATGGGGAGTGGCCAAGAATATCATCCTGGCCTGGTTTATTACCATTCCCGCCTCAGCGGTCATGGCGGGCTTAAGTTTTTATTTGATGCAAAAATATCTTATCTATTTTTTAATAGGATAGAAAAGGGAGTGAGGGATGTTCAAAGGATTTATCTTCGACCTGGACGGAACGGTCTATCTAAGCGATTCCCTGATCCCAGGGGCAGATAAGGTTATTTGCCTTCTCCGGGAGAAGGGAAAGAAGGTTGTTTTCCTTTCCAACAAACCGATCCAGACACGTGAAGATTACGCATCCAAATTAACACGGCTCGGCATTCCGACACAGCCGGATGAAGTGATCAACTCCACCTTCGTAATGATCAATTATCTTAAAAAGATTGCTCAACAATCCAGGCTCTTTGTGGTGGGGGAGGCTCCTTTCGTTGAAGAGTTGAGAAAAGCCGGTTTTCCCATCACGGATGAGCCAAAAGAAATCGAATATGTGGTTGTGGCATTTGATCGGACGTTTGATTACCGAAAACTCAACATTGCCTACCAGGCAATCAAACTCGGAGCCCATTTTGTTGCCACCAATCCCGACCGAACCTGTCCGATAGAAGGGGGAGAGATCCCTGATTGTGCTGGGATGATTGCCGCCATTGAGGCAGTGACGGGAAAGACAGTGGAGTCCATTGTTGGTAAACCTTCTCCGATCATGATTCAAGCTGCCCTGGATGTGCTGGGATTAAAACCCGAAGAATGCGTCCTCATCGGAGACCGCCTCGAGACGGATATTAAAATGGGAAGGGAAGCCGGGATTGCCACAGGCATTGTTCTCACCGGAGTGACCGATGAGGAAACACTTAAAAGGATGAAACATACTTCCAATCAACCTGACTTTGTCTTCCAAAGCATCGCGGATGTCGAAAATTTATTGATATAAAAGAAGACACGGGGAACCGGTGATGGGGAGATAATACCACTGTTCATGAGCCTGTTAGAAGTTTTCCTTGACACCTCTCTATCCTTTTCCTATCATACTTAGAGGAGCTAATTTAAGTCACGAGGCTGAGGGATAGAGGTAGACAAAAATAAATAAAAGGAGGTGATTTGGATGAAATCGTCATGGGCGAAGATAGTTGCATGTTATCTGGTTATGGTGATGTTTGTGCTTGGCATTACGCCAAGAGTTTTTGCGGGATTTTCTCCCTCGGAGGCTGTTTCCATTTTAAATTTTGATCGGTCTTCTGACATTGATAAGATTCGAAAAGTCCTTGAGATGAAGATGGTCAGGGAGAGGCTCAAGAATTTTGGCTTTACACCTGATGAAATTGAAAAAAAGCTCATCCAGCTTGATGACCAGCAGATCCATCAACTCGCTCTCAATCTCGATGAATTAAAGGTGGGTGGCAGTGATGTATGGGTATGGGTGCTGGTCATTTTACTACTGGCTGCCATCGGAGTGATAGTCTATTTAGTTGTCACAAGCTAATTGAAAAAGAGCAATAGAACTGTCGAATCCTTTATTGACAACTTATCTCAACCGATAGGTCAGATATTTTGTCTAACCGATTATTCATAAGAGGCGTTTCTCTATGGAAGCGCCTCTTCTTATCATTTTAGCTCTGCCTTTATTTTTTGAGAATCTTCCCTATACTTGCTTTCAATCCATAATCTTCAACTATCAAGATTAGCTTGGGTTGAAGAGGTGATATTCGCATCCCCTTTTCAGAAGATAACTTCCTTGAAGTCATCAATCTTGAAGTGACATCGTTTATACAATCTTTCCAGTGGAAAGCCTCAATCATGAATGGTCAGAATAATAACCTTGAAGAATTATAAGCACACAGTATAACATCGCATTTTTAACAAATTATGCCAACGCAGGAAATTCCCAAATTGTGATACCCATCAGATTATAATGGACAATCCCCATCCGAGAAGCTCATCACCATCTTGAATTTTCATTGACAAAAAACAGTTGAATGGGTAGGATTCTTACAAATAACAAATTGCAGTATAATAATTGTTGGCCGGTAAGAAAGAGGAACAAGACACCTATGAATCCGAAGATTGTGATCAGGGACGAGACAAATGCCGATGTTGGCATGATAGCCGGGGTGACTATCGCAGCGTTCAAGACCTTAAAAATCAGCAACCACACAGAACAGTTCATTATCGAGGCGCTACGTGCCGCCAAGGCCCTAACGGTATCGCTGGTCGCAGAAGTGGATGGCCATGTGATAGGGCATATTGCCTTTTCCCCCGTGACCATCTCGGACGGCACCCGGAACTGGTACGGACTTGGACCTGTTTCGGTGTTACCGGAGTACCAGCGAATGGGTATTGGTAAAGCTCTGATACAGGAAGGACTATCACGATTGAAAGACCTAGACGCCAAAGGCTGCTGTCTAGTCGGGCATCCGCAATACTACAGGAAATTTAGATTTGAGAATGTTGCCGGACTTGTCCACGAGGGCGTTCCACAAGAGGTGTTTTTCGCTCTTTCGTTTGACGGCCGCTTTCCGCGCGGTAATGTCACGTTCCATGAAGGATTCAAAGCAAATGGCCAACAAGCGCATGCAGGGGACGCGGCTTCGCCGCGCCCCTGATGCTCGACGTTATACTCTCTTTCTAACGTAAATCATCAACCTCGAATGTGGGCTAATCCTCACTCTTTGTGAATTCCGCAACTTTATTCTCGCAGACTCCTTCCTTGAAATCATGCTTACAATAAATTTTGGAAAGGTGTATATTACAATCCGTATTTCACAATTAATGGCTCTAATCCTAAGAGCCAGTTAATTTTCTGAAAAAAAGGGAGGATTATTAACCACTTACGCCCCCAAGAGGGCTTTCTATGGGACCGAAGGGTTCGGTTTTAGTAGGAACATCGAATCAGCATAAAAAATAATGTTAGGCTAAATAATTTTTCAAAAGGAGGATAAAATGTGGTTCAAAATAAATCACAAACAAGTTGTGAAATTGAGATTTTTGTTTTTGCCTATATTCATCGTTATTGTGTTTGCCTGTGCTACCGTCCCGACAAAAACCTATGAAGAAACAGTCTCCCAATGGAAATCCTATAAGGACGTGGATAGATGGATGAAATCGCATTTTTCATTTGATATGAAACGAGCAAAAGAGTCATCAATAGGCAAATCTCCCATTCCACGATCACCTGAAGAGACATTCAAACTTAAGTCAGGTGTATGCTTTGATTCAGCTCATTTCTTAAAAGATGTACTGAATCGCATTAACCCATCATATGAGGCTAAGGTGATAAAAGTTGAAGTTAGTCCTTTCCCCACTTTTTTTCACGATTTTGTTTGCTCTTTTAAAAAAGAAGGAAAACTTTTCATCATGATGCAATATGGATCAATATTTAGTAATATGGTCGGAGTTCACGGGCCATTCAATTCCCTTGATGAATTCAAGAAGTACTACGAAAGTAATCATCTAAGAGTCAAAGAAGGTTTGAAGGTGGTGAGGGTGATTTATATCGAATAAGGCCTAATTCATTATCTGGTTGTCGATCTCGGCCGTTATGCTCGATTTCAATCGAAAATCTTGGCCTCATGTAGAAAGCTCATCTTCGCTCTTTGTGATATCCTCAGCTAAGATTTTTTAGGTTTGTCTTTTTTTGGAGGTGGAGACCTATCAAAGACCTTGATTTGTAGGGGGGTCGGTTTAAACGCATTGCAGGGGTTTCGATCCTGGGGGCAATTGGAGATAGCAATGATGCAATCCATTTCAGACCTCAGGTCAATATAATCCCCCGGTTTAGATAGGGGTTCCTGGAGTTTCATTGATCCGTTAGACTGAAAAGTCAGGTTCATAAAGATATTAAAACAGCAATCGAAGTCGAAATCTTCTCGCTGGATGCCATGAGATATGAAGGCAGAGGTGAGATTATCCGCACAGTTCCGAGTGTTGGGGATTTTAAATCTTAGAAAATTTATTTCTTCACTGCAGAATCCCCCACCGGAATAGTGGAGTCCCACTTTATCCTCAATAATAGAGAGCATTGGATGAGCCCGATTGCTGTAAAGAATGTGTCCTTTCGTAAGTTTCCAGGTTCCATTCAATAAATTGCTATACACACAGGATAGTTTTTCACCCTGATCTGCCACGCTTAAAGCCACGAGATCTGCCACCTGTTTTCCATCAAGGTCGATCACTCGAAGTATTTCTCCACGATGAAGGATCAAGGAAGTATATTCCCGGGCTGGGACGATTTTCTCAAGAAGGGTTGTCCTTGTCATCATCTAATTTCCGGATTTCCCTTTGGACATCCTTCCACATATGGCCGTGAAGTGTGAGAGTCAACTTACAGAAAGGGCAGGTGAGAATAGCCCCTTCAATTAGCTCCTCCAAAGGATAATCTTTCTTACGGCCACAAACCGGGCAAGAAAAAGATATCTTCTGCTGCATTTAATGTTAGCCATGCATAGAGGTTAAGGTTAGGTGCCCTTTCCGTGTCAGGTCAAAAAGTAAAGTTCTAAATTTAAATGCTAACGTCGTACCCCATCAACCAAACTGGCCTCCTAACCTTCACTCAATCACTAAAGGCTTTTAAACCCAGATGCCAGAGATGGGTTTTCCGCAATACTTACACTTTCCACTCTTCAGATGGACCTCTCCCACCATATATCCTGTGCGTTGGATGACCATTTTTTTGCATTTTGGACAGAAGGTGTTTTCACCTGCATGGCCTGGGATATTCCCGATATAAACGTATTCAAGGCCAGCGGATAAAGCGACCTTTCGGGCCTCCTCAAGTGTTGAAACCGGTGTTGGGGGGAGAGTCTTTAGCTTATACAGAGGATAGAAACGAGAGAAGTGAATTGGAGTATCTTCTCCCAATTCTTTTCTTATCCAGAGGCACATCTCCTTGATGACGGACATCTCGTCATTTTTTGTGGGGATAATGAGGGTGGTAATCTCCAGATGAACTTTTTCCTTCTTCAACGTTTTCAATGTCTCGAGCACCGGAGTGAGTTCTCCATCGCACAATTCATGATAAAAATTCTCTGTAAACCCCTTTAGATCAATATTTGCCGCATCTAAAACTTTGCAAAGATTTTTGAGAGGTGCTGGATTGATAAAACCATTGGAATGAGTCACATTCAGAAGACCTGCCTTCTTTGCGAAGAGTCCAATATCTTCCATGTATTCATAAAAGATGGTAGGTTCCACATAAGTATAAGCAATCGACCGTGCGCCTATCTCCTTTGCCCTCTTCACCATCAATTCCGGTGCCACGTCGTAGCTGTAAACATCCTCCGGAAAGGCCTGGGAGATCTCCCAGTTCTGACAGAATTTGCACTGGAAGTTGCATCCCGCCGTTGCAAGGGAGAAAGAGATTGTACCAGGCAGGACATGAAAGAAAGGTTTCTTCTCAATCGGATCCGGATGAAGGGCACAAGGATTTCCATAGACCAGGCTATAATATTTTCCATCTCGGTTTTCCCTGACCCTGCAAATGCCTCTCTTTCCCTTGGCCACACGGCAGCGATGAGGACACAGTTCACACTGGATTTCTCCTCCTTCCAACGAGGTGAAATATGGAGAAAGCTTTGTCTTAATAAGTCCTTTCTTTGCCATTTGCGCATAGGAGGTTTCCGTAAGGCCCAATAAAGATACAGAAGAGATGCCACAGAGGCTTACTCCGCAAAAACGTAAAAATTCACGTTTTGTGAGTTGGCGATTTGAAATGACTTTGCGAACCCCTAATTCGTTCATGGTATTAAATTATAAAAGAATCGATTTGATAGTCAATCTTATTCATTCAGATTTTTAATGCTTCACAATTAAATCATATTGCCATATAATATTATTGAGTATGAAATTTACGCGTCGGGATTTCATTAAGAATTCTTTTCTTTTAGGAAGTTCGGCTCTTTTCCCTCCTATCCCCGTCTCCCTGGCCGAGAAGAAAGAAATAAAATGGATTGCGGCCTATGAGAAATTGGAGATGGAGGGAAAGTTGGCTCAAAGAGTCAAGCAGGCTTATACCCTCTTCGAAAATTGCCAGCTCTGTCCAAGGAAGTGTGGGGTGAATCGGCAGAAAGGGGAAAAGGGATTTTGTCGATCTCCCATCAAACCTATGATCTTTAGCTATCACCCCCATTTTGGGGAAGAATTGTCTCTGGTGGGCGGAAAAGGATCCGGCACCATCTTCTTTTCTAACTGCAACCTTCGCTGTATTTTCTGCCAAAACTGGCCCATTTCTCACGATGGAAAAGGGAAAGAAATTCAAGATGAAGATTTGGCAGACGTGATGCTGCGACTTCAGAGTATGGGTTGCCATAATATCAACTTCGTCACTCCCACCCATGTTATGCCCAATATCCTCAATGCCACGCGGATTGCCCTGAAAAAAGGGCTGCATATCCCTTTGGTCTATAATACCAGCGGCTATGAGCGTTTAGAGATCGTGAAGATGTTAGATGGTATCATAGATATCTATCTGCCAGATTTAAAATACATGGATGCTGACAAGGCGGCGAAGTATTCAGCCGGGGCTTCGGATTATCCCGAAGTGACAAAGAAAGCGATCATTGAAATGCATCGGCAAGTGGGAGTTCTCAAGTTGGATCACCAGGGAATTGCGATACGCGGCCTGATGATCCGGCATTTGGTTATGCCGAATCGAGCGGCCGGGACAGAGAAATTTGTTAAATGGGTGGCTGAAACCCTTTCTAAAAATACTTATGTCAACATCATGGCTCAATACCGTGTGGAATATAAAGCCTATGATTATCCAGAGATCGCCCGTGGGATCACTGCACAGGAGTTTCTGGAGGCAATGGATTGGGCTGAAAAATACGGATTAACCAACCTTGACCCCCAATCTGTGGCGGTCAAAAATATTTACTATCACCGCCGATCAAACTAAAATCCTCAAATTAGGTAATATGTATCGCTTGCCCCGGTCCAAGGTAGTTTTCCAGCAAAAATACTCTTTGTGGCCTTCCTCTTGCGACCCTTAGCACTTCTCACACCTTTTTTATGCCCCCCCACCAATCATTTGAATGTCAAATCGACAATTTTTCTTGCTTTTCAGCTTATAAAAATATATAATTAAATAAAAATTAGTTGGCTGGAGCCTTTTAGGCTAAGAAAGTAAAGCCCGCGAAGAACTCTAAACAACTTCTTTGCGGGCTTTTTTATAGTGGCATCAAATCAACTCGATGTTACCATGGTAAGATCATTACAAAAGGGTTAATTTATATTTGGAGGCAACATAAAGCGGAGGGGAAAATGAATCGGAAAACAAAAATAAATAAGAAAATTTATATCGCTAACCTTCCTTTACAGACCAGCGAACCCGAACTTAAAGCCCTTTTCTCCGATGCAGGAGATGTTATGTCTGTCAAGATCGTAAAGGACAGACAGACTGGCCAACCCAGGGGGTTCGCTTTTGTGGAGATGTCTACCCAGTGGGAAGCCCGGAGGGCTGTCTCCATGTTGAATCGAAAAAATTTTATGGGAAAAGACCTATTGGTGAAGGAAGCAAGAGTCAGCCGTGGTTTTCGGGAATAATGGTGATGCAATAGATGCAAGAAGTGTAGTTGTTTTTTGGGATATATCGGAAAGACAGATGATGGCTTAGATTTGCCAGCATTTAAAGGGAGGTGGTTCATGGACAGAGAAAGACTCGAGTGGATCATGTCAGGACTAACTCGATACCATTTGACA
>Ga0209164_1004157_pt1 | contig 13166 bp, 10 predicted proteins | sample MTBNYHSulfiMetaG_FD_187458 | JGI IMG/M metagenome (GOLD analysis project Ga0209164, IMG submission 187458) | Enrichment culture microbial communities from rom New York Harbor, USA that are MTBE-degrading - MTBE-NYH (New York Harbor Sulfidogenic)... | ecosystem: Environmental > Aquatic > Marine >...
ACGCAGCACGGTGGATGGTTTCGCGGTGCGGGCTTCGGACACATTTGGGGCGAGTGATTCGCTGCCAATCTATCTCACTCTGGTGGGCGAGGTGCCCATGGGAGCCGAGCCTGGTTTTCCAGTGGCGGCCAACCAGGCGGCAGTCATCCATACCGGCGGGATGCTCCCTGAGGGAGCGGATGCTGTGGTGATGATGGAATACACACAAATGGCTCGCGCTGACGAGGTTGAGATTATGAAAGCCGCGGCAGTTGGTGAGAATATCATCAAGGCTGGAGAAGACGTTGTGACAGGGCAGGAAGTCTTGCGCGGCGGCACGCGCCTGCGGCCAGCTCAGATTGGCGGGCTGCTGGCGCTGGGGGTCACAAAAGTGGCTGTGAACCGGCCGCCGCGGTTTGGGATCCTGTCGAGCGGGGATGAAGTGATCTCGCCGGAGCAGAAACCCAAAATTGGACAGGTTCGTGATACCAACAGTTATTCCTTGAGCGCCTTGATTGAACAGAATGGCGGGCAGCCTGTGCGTTATGGAATCAGCCCGGACAACCCGCAAGCGCTGCGTTTGATGGTTGAAAAGGCGCTGACAGAGAATGACGCGGTGGTGATCACCGCTGGTTCATCAGCCAGCACGCGGGACCTGACCTCAAACATCATTGATTCGCTGGGCAAACCGGGGGTGCTGGTGCATGGGGTCAACGTGAGGCCAGGGAAACCCACTATTCTTGGCGTGTGTGATGGGAAACCGGCCATTGGTCTGCCGGGAAACCCGGTCAGCGCGCTGGTGATCGCGGGGTTGTTTGTCAAACCTGTGGTGCGTTATCTGGCCGGAATGCCGGTTGACGAACCCCGAGCGTTTGTTCCAGCCCGTTTGAGTTTGAATATCTCGACACCGGATGGCCGCGAATCTTGGGTACCGGTACGGCTGGATGCCGGGGAAGGAGGATACCTGGCAGAGCCGATTTTCTTTAAGAGCAATCTGATCTTCACATTAGCCACTGCAGATGGGTTGATCCAGATCCCCGCGGCAGCCAACGGCTTGGCGGCTGGCGAGGAAGTGCGCGTGTACTTGATCTGATGTGAGCATGAGTTACCCAGTCTCAGGCCGGGTATAGCCAAACTTTATTTTGTTGAGGAAAAAAGATGAAGAAATGGATGCTGTTTTTATTGATTGCGGCTTTATTGGTGGGGTGTTCTCCACAAAAAAGTGTTGAACCAACGCTGGATACAAATTTGTTGTACACACAGGCGGCTGGTACAGTGGCGGCGCAGCTGACCGCAGAATATACACCGCCTCCGACAGAAACACCCATTCCTACGCCAGAGCCGACCGCGACAGAGACGGTGGTGCCAACCCCTACCACAGCGCCGACCCTACCCTGGACTTACAACGAACCGGGAAAGGTGATTGCCCCGATTCTGATCTACACTCATATCGCGGATGATGTGGACGACAACCCTTACTACCAGCATGAAAGCCCGTTGAATATCAGTTCGGATATGTTCCGTGAGCAGATGACGGCGCTCAAACAGGCTGGCTATACCACAATTCCGGTCTCGCTGCTGGTGGAAGCGCTCCGTAATGGAGCCGAACTGCCAGCAAAACCAGTTGTGATTACCTTTGAAGGAGGCACAATTGGGATTTACACCAAAGCGTTCCCCATTATGCAAGAGCTGGGATTAGTAGGCAGCGTTTTCATGGTTGCCAACCATGTGGATGGGAATGGGACGCTTTCTACCAGCCAGCTGAAGGAACTGATCGCAGCCGGTTGGGATGTGGGCTCAAAGGGAATGAACAGTGTAGACCTGGTTGAGAAACCGAATAAGATGAGCGAAGAAATTTCCGGCTCAAAATTAAAACTGGAAGAAAAACTGGGCGTTCCCATCACCGTTTTTTCTTATCCTTACGGGCGGGTGGATGGCGCTGTAGCCACTCGGGTATCAGAATGGGGGTATCTGGGCGCTGTAGGCATTTTTAAGTCAACTGAGCACACGCTAAACACGTTGTATTATCTGGCAAGGTATGAAATTCGAAATGATTTCACAATGGCTGATTTCATGACCATTTTCGAATAATCTCTGACCGATTACAAGGAACGCGATGACAGTATATTTGCATGATATACCATTAGAGGAAGCACAGGCTTTTTTTCATCAGGCGCTGCAAAAAGAAGGCCTGGACCGGGTGCTGCGGGTTGAGCAGATCGCGCTGGACGAGAACGCGGTAGGGCGGGTGCTGGCTGCTCCAGTATGGGCGTCGCTCTCTTCACCGCATTACCATGCCTCCGCGATGGATGGCTTTGCATTGCGGGCGAAAGAGACCGATGGCGCAATGCCAACTCAGCCTGTGACGCTGCAAATTGGCCCACAGGCTGTATATCTTGACACCGGCGACCCTTTACCAGACTGGGCAAACGCCGTGATCCCGATCGAGAAGACCGAGGCACTGGATGAGCAAGGGATGGTGGCAAAAGATGTTCGCCATCCAGCCGCTATCCGCTTGCGGAGCGCACTGACCCCCTGGATGCATGTGCGGTTGATGGGGGAAGACATTGTTGCTACACAACTGGTATTGCCTGGCGGCCATATCCTGAGGCCCGCAGACCTGGGCGCGCTGGCAGCTTCGGGATGCGGGCGGGTACCCGTGAACTGTTCGCCTCTGGTGGGCGTACTGCCAACCGGAACAGAGCTGGTCCCGATTGGAGAAGCGGTTAGAAAGGGCGACATTATCGAATATAACTCGGTTGTTCTGGCCGCGCAGGTAAAAACCTGGGGAGGAACGCCAAAAAGATATCCGATCACCAAAGATGATTACGCGCTGATCCGGGACCGGGTCCAGCAGGCGGCTGATGAGAATGACCTGGTGCTGATCAATGCCGGGTCTTCGGCTGGTTCAGAGGATTTTACCTCACGGATCGTGGAAGAGTTGGGGACGCTGCTGGTGCACGGGGTGGCGGTGCGGCCAGGACACCCGGTTATCCTGGGAATGATCCGGCGATCCGCGGCATCTGAAACACCTGGAAAGTTGATCCCAATTGTCGGTGTGCCAGGCTACCCGGTTTCTGCGACACTGACCGGTGAGATTTTTGTTGAGCCACTCTTGGCGAAATGGCTGGGGCGCAGTCCATTCACACCGATTGAAGTAACTGGAACATTAACACGGAAAGTGACTTCGCCAGCCGGGGATGATGATTTCATGAGAGTGGTGGCCGGGCAGGTTGGACAGAAATTGCTGGTTGCGCCACTGGCGCGAGGCGCGGGGGTAATCACTTCTCTGGTTAAGGCGGATGGGATCGCGATCATCCCCCGCGGTGTGCAGGGGTTAGAGTCCGGACAGGATATCCGTGTCCGGTTGTACCGGGCGCCCACAGAGCTGGAGCGGACAATTTTCGCGATTGGATCGCATGATCTTACTCTGGATTTATTGGCACATTTCCTCTCGGAGCGAAACCGGCGCCTGGTTTCCTCCAATGTTGGAAGCCTGGGCGGTTTGGTCGCTCTGAAGCGGGGAGAAGGCCATTTTGGTGGCAGCCATCTGCTGGATCCGGAAACAGGAAAATATAACCTGAGCTATATTGAACAATATTTGCCAGATACCCCGCTAAAGCTGGTCTCATGGGTTCAACGCGAACAGGGGCTGCTGTTAGCGAAGGGTAACCCAAAAAGAATTGAATCTCTGGCGGATTTGGCGCGCGAAGATGTGCGTTATGTAAACCGCCAGCGTGGGGCAGGTACGCGGGTGCTGTTGGACTATCATCTGAAACAACTTGGCATTTCCAGTGAACAGGTGCAGGGTTATGATCAAGTGGAATATACCCATTTGGCTGTGGCAGCCGCGGTGCTTTCGGGACGCGCTGACTGCGGGCTGGGGGTGGCGGCAGCCGCTCAAGCTCTGGAACTGGATTTTATTCCGCTTTACCAGGAGCAGTATGAACTGGTGATCCCAACAGCGCATCTGGAGAATGATCTCTTAGTTCCATTATTTGATCTGATGCATGATAAAAACTTTCGGCAAGCAGTTGCGGCCATGCGGGGGTATGATGTATCTTATATGGGAGATATCGTAGCAGAGTTTTAGAACCTCAAAATAAAAAGCCATTGGATTGAAAGGAGAAGAAATGCCAATTCAAGAAAATATTCCCGCACCTGATTTCACACTCGCGGACGAAAATGGTGTGGAACACAAGCTTTCGAATTACAGGGGAAAACCGGTATTATTGTATTTTTACCCCAAAGATGATACCAAAGGGTGCACCACTGAGGCCTGCAATTTTCGCGATGATTACAGCGATTATGAAAATTCTGGAGTGGTCATCCTGGGTGTCAGTCCGGACTCTTCAAAATCGCACCTGAAATTCAAGACGAAATACGAACTCCCTTTTACTCTGCTGGCAGATGAAGGACATAAAGTATGTGAGTTGTACGAGGTGTGGGGGTTGAAGAAGTTCATGGGCAGGGAATATGAGGGAGTTTTTCGGACAACATTTCTGATCAATCCCGAGGGGATGATACAAAAAGTGTTTGAAAACGTTAAACCTGCTGACCACAGTAAAGAAGTTCTGGCGATTGTGAATGCTTGAACCTGGATCATAGACAGGAAAACCGAAATATGTAAAAAGTTCGCGCCATCCTCTGGCGCGAACTTTTTCATAAACGATGGATGAATGTGGATAATTTCAACCGGCATGTTTTCGTTGATGGAGATGTAATGACCGGGTTATTCAGCTGAAAACAGGCATACTATTGAAGGTGTACAAGTACCTTACCTTTTTCCCAGAGCTGTTCAAGTTGGTAATAATCTCTCTGGTCTGGTGAGAACAAGTGCAAGACAATATCTCCCATATCTGCAACCAGCCAGCCTGAACTGGCCAGCCCGCGAGCCTGGGCGTGGATTTTGAATTCATTTCTGGCAGTTTCCAGGGCGGCTTTTGCCAGCGCATCCAGCATTCGATCACTGGATCCGCTGCAAATGATAAAGAAATCTGTAAAGGATGCTATTTCAGATAAATCCAACAGAACAATATTTTCTGCTTTTTTCTCCTCCAAGGTGTTTACAATTGCTCGAGCGACTTCTAAAGTATTCAGGTTTCACCTCCATAATATTATTAAGATAATTGATTTTAACATAGATCCAACTACTCAAATTTTATCAACCTTTTCCGCGAATAGTGGGGCGATGAATAAGGATGTATAAACCGCGCCCCCGGGCTTAAGATCGCTGCGGAAAAGATGGATCGCCTGAACATGAACCGTATCAACCAGTCCGATCTTCATGCTGCTGATGGTATCGGACAACTCACGCACTTCAGCAGGAGAAGCATTTCGAGAGACACGTCCCAGAGTGAGATGGGGAGAAAATTTGCGCTGTTCAGAAGCATACCCCAGTTTGCGGGTTTCCGTTTCGATGCGGAATTGTAGGTGATAAAGCACGTCAGGGGCTTTAACACCGATCCAAATGACGCGAGGATGCCGGGGATCTGGAAAAGCACCCAGCCCACCGATTGTGAAAGTAAAAGGTTGAAGTTCATCTGCCTGAGCCTGCAATATGTTTTCGAGATACTTAAGATTGGAAGGCGAGACATCTCCAAGAAATTTAAGGGTCAGGTGAATATTTTGCGGCTGCACCCATCTCACCTGCGCGTGAATATTCTTTTCAAACTGCTCGATAATTTCACCAATTTTCCACTGTGTTTGCTCTGGCAGGTGAATGGCAATAAATGATCGAATTGCTGTCATATCTCAAATCCCTTTTTACTTGACTTTCCACAATATTCCGGTAAACCAATGTTTTCTAATTACGTTGTGACTGAAGAAGGAGTGGCAAGAAGCACTACTCTAGTCAGTTTTTTCAATTTATGGTATAAGATAGATACCCTGCTGTGTTTGTGATGGAGCACAATCGGTTTTGGGCCAACACTCCTTAAAAGGGTCTCAATCTTAGTATGGGGCCGCGATAGGCCTGAGCCAAGGCGAAACCATTTAGGCGGGACCCATCCTGCGTTTGCAGGTTCAAAACTTCGCTGCACACGGCATAGCGGGGTACTTTTTACCCTAAGGAAATATGAAAAGGTGACCGTTGATTTGATTTATCAACGGTTACCTTTTTTATATTCCTTTTTGAGTTTTGGTAATATGTTGGTGTTAGTGTTCGCCACCCAGGTAAGCGTTGATTACTTTTGGATTTTCAAGGAGTTTCAACGCTTCGTCTTCAATCGTCACCGCTCCAGTTTCCAGCACGTAGCCGCGATCCGCGATGGATAATGCCATCTGGGCGTTTTGCTCCACGAGCAGAATTGAAGTTCCCTGTGAGTTAATATCCTGGATGATCTCAAAAATTTGCTCCACCAGAAGAGGCGCCAACCCCATGGAGGGTTCATCCAGCAGTAGGAGCCTGGGGTGGGCCATCAATCCGCGGGCGATCGCCAGCATTTGCTGCTCACCACCCGAAAGTGTGCCGCCCAATTGATTCCGGCGTTCCTTGAGGCGGGGAAATCGGGTGAATATGTCTTCATAATCGCGAGCGGTCTGTTCTTTATCTTCAACCGTATACGCACCGATTTCCAGATTTTCCCAGACAGTCATCTTGGGGAAAATGCGCCGTCCTTCCGGAACCTGAACGATCCCTTTGCGGACAATTTCCGCGGGAGGAGTCTCGGTGATATTTTCGCCCTGGAAATGGATTTCTCCAACTCGAGGACGGAGAAGCCCGGAGATTGTTTTCAATGTTGAGCTTTTTCCGGCACCATTGGCGCCAATGAGAGCGACAATTTCACCTTCTTCGAGATGAAAGCTCAAGCCGCGCAAAGCGTTGATTGCGCCATAATAAACATGAATGTTTTCGACTTGTAACATCATTTTGCTTTATTCCGTTGAAATTTTTCGGATAATGCGGCCGCGCCAGGCCCTAGATATGCTTCAATAACCCGTTCATTGGCCTGTATCTCAGCCGGCAAACCTTCGGCAATTTTGGTGCCGTAATCCAACACGGTAATCTGATCAGATATACCCATTACAACCTGCATGTCGTGCTCAATCAGAAGGATGGTGATTCGCAATTCGTCCCGAAGGTTTTTGATGAAATAGGTCATTTCCTCTGTTTCCTGAGGGTTCATCCCCGCGGTTGGTTCATCCAGCAGCAGCAGTTTGGGGTGATTGGCCAACGCGCGGGCGATTTCGAGCCGGCGCTGCGCGCCGTAAGGCAGGTTGCGGGCCAGTTGGTTCCCCAAACCAGAAAGGCCGACAAAATCGAGCAGGCGGCTGCCTTCAGCAATCGCTTCCGTGTTCTCTATATTAAATCGTCTGGTATGCAGGACAGCGTCAAGCCAATTGTTTTTCTGTCGGGGATGCAGGCCGATAATGATATTCTCGATGGCTGTCAATTCTCCGAAGAGGCGAATGTTCTGATAAGTGCGCGAGATTCCCAGTTCAGCCACCTTGTGGGTGGGCAGCCCTTGAATGGGTTTATCTTCAAACAGCACTTCGCCAATTTCCGGAAGATAAAAACCAGAGATACAGTTAAAGAGAGTTGTTTTACCCGCGCCATTGGGCCCGATGATAGAGGCGATCTGCTCTTCGCGGATGGACAGGTCTACCCGATCCACCGCAGTTAAACCTCCAAAAAGCTTGGAAACAGTACGGGTTTCAAGGAGTGTTTTTGTCATGGCTACACCTCACCTTCAGTGACTGCCGCATCTATGGTGGGAGTGTCAGGAACATCCTTAGGTGGTTCAAGTTTTGGCCTGCCCGTTGGCCAGATCCCCTCCTGCCGAATGATCATCATCACGACCAGTAAGGCGCCAAACACCAGCATACGGTAGATTTCCAGGTCGCGGAGTATCTCGGGAAGACCTTTCAGCACCATCGCACCGACCACCACACCAGGAAGGCTGCCCATCCCACCGACGATGACCAAACAAAGAACATTGATGGAAACCATCAGGATGTGGTCTTCGGGGCCGGTGAACTGGCTGCGGGACGCGAACAAGGCGCCACCGAGGCCTGCAAAAGCAGCGCCCAAGGCCAGCGCAAGGATTTTATAATAAAAATTATTGATACCGGTTGCCTGAGCGACAGTTTCATCGTTACGGACCGCAAGCCAGGCCCGGCCGGTGCGGGAGTTTTGCAGCCTGTAGGCTATGAAAATACCTAAAAGAACTGCAGCAATGATCAAGTACATGAACTGCACGTCGTTGGAAAAAGGTTTTCCAAATATGATAGGTTGGGCAATATTGCGAATACCGCGCGGACCGTTGGTGAAAGACCCCAACATATCGCTTTTCAGCAAAATGCGGATGATTTCGCCAAAGCCGAGCGTGACGATTGCCAGATAGTCACCACGCAGGTTTAGAATAGGCAGCCCAAGGAGAATACCGGTGAACGCGGATACGAGAACAGCGATGGGTAGAGCTTGCCAGAAAGTCAGCATGATTTGGTGGGGTTCGGGCGCGGTGATCAACCCGAAAGTGTAAGCACCGATGGCAAAGAAAGCCACATAACCCAGCACCAGCTGCCCCGAAAGCCCTACAATGATGTTCAAACCGAGGCCGAGCAAGATGTAAATGCCCACTGTGCCCATGATGAAGTTCCAGTAGGGTCCCCATACACTTGGAAGAATGAAGAGCACAATCACAACCAGCGCGTATCCAACAAGGGACGCGTATTTGAAAGCAAGGAACTGCTTTACAAAAGGTAAGGCTGTTATGCTCTCTGAGAATTGGGCAGTGCGGGATTTAATCGTGCTGCTCAATGAAACCCTGCTCAATCCTTTCTCGGCCAGGCTTCCCAGTAATGCACTGCCTGTCAATAAAAGGATGTGGTTGACGGCAGCGGTGGTGATATTATCCTGGCGCATCAGAAATAGCTTAATGGCTTCCGGAGAGACCTGGGGAAGATAGCCGCGCAGATCAACCCCAGTATTATTAAGATTCCCCATTAAAATGGTGAAGGCGGCTGCCACAACACCGCCGATCAGACCGGCAGACAGGCCCGATACGGCTGCATCTTTTAAGCTGTTAGCGTTGTTAGATCGGGCCGCAAAAACACCGCCAAAAAATCCCAGCAAACCCACAGAAAGGGCCAGGTTGAGCACAGGAATATTGAGGATATCTTTTGTTCCCTGGATATTTCCGAGTACCTTGCCAATCATGACGGAAGAAGTAACCAGAAAACCGGTCAGCATTAAGAATATTGTCAAAATAGCGATGGTCGCGCCGATGCGAATCCCACTGCGAATAGCGTTTTTCATATTTACACCTTCTCCTCTGATAATGCTTCGCCTAAGAGGCCAGAAGGACGGAAGATCAGCACAAGTATTAAGATCAGGAAAGCGACTACGTCCTTAAGCTGAAAATCGATTCCAAGTAAAGCCGGTCCCAGCGCTTCGACAATGCCCAGGACCATACCACCAAGCATTGCACCGGGAATATTGCCGATTCCACCTAAAACAGCGGCAGTAAAGGCTTTGATGCCGGGAATAAAACCGATGTAGTGATTGATGAGCCCGTTATGGATACCCCACATCACGCCGGCGGCTCCGGCGAGAACACCACTGATAATAAAAGTTTGGGAGATGGTGGCATCCACATCGACCCCCATCAGGGCTGCGGTAGCCTTATCCTGAGCAACAGCCCGCATGGAACGCCCCAACCGGGTCCGTTGGACCAGTAAATAAAGGCCGATCATCAGAAGGACAGATAGAACAAAGGAAAACACGCCGGTATAGGTGATCATGACCTGTGTTTCGCCGATAGGCACCATCCAGCCGGTGCCACGCCATAGGAAATCGGGGTTCTGGTAATCCCGGCGTTGTGGGCCAAACAATAGTTGGGCAGCGTTTTGCAAAAAGATTGAGGCGCCGATCGCGCTGATGAGGGGAACGAGTCGAGGAGCGCCGCGCAGGGGGCGGTAGGCGATCCTTTCGAGGAAATAACCTGACAGCGCTGAAAGAAACATGCCAACCAGAAACGCGACCAGAATGGATAAGACCGGATTCGCGTTTAGAAAGTTCATGTTTGGATTATCGGGAGTTGGCATAGGCCAGGCTTTGAACGCTTCGAACACAAAATATCCGCTGAAGGCTCCGATCATCATCACTTCACCGTGGGCAAAGTTGATCATAAACAGGATGCCGTATACCAGTGTATAGCCAATCGCGATCAAGGCATACATCCCCCCCAGGATGAGACCGGATACAATCAGACGTGTCCAAGTATCGGCGCCAAAGGCAGCGCCAGCAAAAACATTGTAAACACGCCATCCAATCCATCCCACTACCAATAAGCTGATCACAAACCGGATCAGTTGACCTGTAGAGAGGCTGCTCAGGTCCTTAAGAAAAGGTTTTTTATCTTTCATAACGCCATCTTTTTCCTTAACCTGTGAGAATGATTTTGCGGTTATCAGCCTGTAATGAAAAAAATAATAAAAACAAAAAGAGTGGTGGGAAAAGGAGTACTTTTCCCACCGGTTTATTTCCAGGCCAATTTGACCTTATTGTTTAACTGCTGAAAGGAACCCAGGTACCATTTTCAACGATGTAGAAGTTTGGACCAGAAGCGTTACATTCGCCAGTTTCGTCGCAGCTGATGAGGCCGGTCAGTCCCTGGAAGTTGGTTGTGCCGCGGACAGCTTCGACCATCTGGGTGCGAGGGAAGTACAGATTGCCGTCATCACCTTTTATGGCAACTTTGCGGATCGCGTCAACGAGTACATTACCAACATCGAAAGATGACCAGGTGAAAGCAGAAAGTTCGCCAGCTTCGAGGCCGAATTCGGATTTGTACAAGGTGTCGAAAGCATCTTTTTCTGGAGATGCCGGAGGAACCAGGGAAACTGCGATGGAGCCTTCGCCATTGGGGCCGGTTTTATCGGTGAATTCAACACCATAGGTGCCGTCACAACCGAAGAGGGTTACACCCTCGAGGCCGGCTTGCTGCCACTGATTCGCCATAACGATGGCTTCTGCGGCATAACCGCCGTAGTAAATCGCTTCGGGGCTTAAGGCCGAGACAGCGGAGAGCGGTGCGATGTAGTCTACTTCGCCGGGGGTAATTGCTTCAAAAGCTACCACTTCTCCACCCATCGCTTCGAAGTTCTTGCGGACTTCTTCAGCCAGACCCTGACCGTATGAAGAACCATCGTGCATGGCAGCAATCTTGGTGTAGCCGAGGTCTTCAAACATCAACTTGGCCGCAAATTCGGCCTGAGTCGCGTCGGTGAAGGCGGTGCGGTTGAAGACTGTGGAACCCTGCTGGGTGAGGGGTGGGTTGGTGGCTGACGGGGAAAGCATTGGGAAGCCAGCTTTTTCGTAGATGGGCATGGCAGCTTCGGAAGAGCCAGAGAAAATGTGACCAGCGATGGCGACCATGGTCTGATCGGTCACAAAGCGGCTGGCAACTGCTGCGCCGGCTTCAGGGGACCCCTGGGTATCTTCGGCGATAAGTTCGATGTCCCAACCCTCAACGCCGCCACTTTCTTTCAGGGCAAGGGAAACAGCCTGGGAGATGTCGATACCAAACATGGAGTAGTCACCGGTCATGGGAGCGCCCATGCCAACTTTGACCGTTTCGCCGGGTTTTACAACAGCACAACCAAGCGGATCGGCAGCACAGTCTTCCGGCGCGCCTGCGGCGGGGACAGCTTCTTCCTCGGCGGCAGGAGCTGCTTCTTCTTCAGCTGCTGGGGCAGCTTCTTCGGCTGCGGGTTGTTCAGCAGCGGGGGCAGGGGTGGCAGCGGGTTGACAGGCTGCCAGCACCATTGCCAGGACAATCAGGATATACATTGCGTAGCGTTTCTTCATCTTCTATTCTCCTAAACTTTTTTGGATTTGTTACTCATTGAATGTACGACAACAATGACATTGGAATTGCTTTGGATATACATACAGAAATAACGCTCAGTAGACACCTCCTCAATGTCTCAGTTTTCACCATCTCCAAACTCTATTAATAAAGGGCTGATTGGGCGATAAAGGTGAATAAGACTCCGGAAATAAAACCTCACAAAAAAAGCCGCCTATTTTCTTTGGGCGGCTTTGTGGTTTTTGATCTTATTTCCTGTTACTTGCTTCTGACCAGGCTTGCCGTTCTCCCAATATTGTATGAGTTCTCTACAAGCATCATATAGAGAACCCACAAAACAATAAAGATAATAAGAGAAAAAACGTTGTCAGAAGTTGTCATCATAGTGGGTAAAAATTGATTAAGTTAGAAGGATTATACATATTTTCTGACATTTGTCAATAAGAAAATGTTAATGAAAAGTTAATAAATTAAACAGAGCGGTTTGATTCAACTCTTTGTTGAGACCAGGATACGGGGGCCTTATCAGAGTGAATCGCGTTCGGGATATTGCAGAACAAGACCAACGCCAACTTCTTGCAGCGGCGCAGCCTTAGCCAGCGCGATTTTCGCATTGAGGTCCGTACAATGACAGGCGTGGAGAGCGCCGGGGTTAAGGCTGCCCAGATAGTTAACGGTTTCAGAAAGCTGGAATTCAGAGGCTGCTTGAAGGTGAAAGCCTCCAATCACATCTACCACGCGAGAATCGCCAACCACAGCTTTGGCATACTCCAGGGTATTGCAGATCCCCGCGTGGGCGCATCCCGCAATCAAAACGAAGCCCTGAGGAGTCTTAAATGCCAGGGCCGTATCATCCATGATGAAATCATCCTGTATCTGCCCATCCAACTCTGTTTTTCCGATGGGGGTGAGGGCCTCGAACTTATTTTTTCTCGGTATCTCACCCAAATACACCAGATCCTCAGTGAGCCAGAGCGGTTCCTTCTGAAGTTTGAGATCAAAATGCTTTGTAAGTGAACCGACCGGAAGGAGGGAATTTATTTCTCGAAGATTGCCTAAAGATTTAGACTGGAAGACGGCAGGGTGGGCGATCAGGCGCGGTTTTCTAACAGAAAGTCCTTCAAAGCTGGCTTCCGTAAGCAGGCGGATCAGGTGGGGCAAGCCCCAGGTGTGGTCCAGGTGACCGTGAGACAGGATAACGCCATCCAGCTCGCGCAGGTCGAGATCCATTTTTCTGGCGTTTTGAAAAAAGACATCTGAATAGCCAGTATCAAAAAGGAATTGCTGGCCAGCAGTTTGCAGGTGATATGAAACACCAGGCTCCCCGATGAAATACCGGTCAATTAATGTGTTGTTGTCAACGAGAACAGTAAG
>Ga0209164_1004158_pt1 | contig 13164 bp, 14 predicted proteins | sample MTBNYHSulfiMetaG_FD_187458 | JGI IMG/M metagenome (GOLD analysis project Ga0209164, IMG submission 187458) | Enrichment culture microbial communities from rom New York Harbor, USA that are MTBE-degrading - MTBE-NYH (New York Harbor Sulfidogenic)... | ecosystem: Environmental > Aquatic > Marine >...
ATATCTCTGGACTCTGGCGGAACGTCCACCATCAGCACCAGGGAGCAAATTATAGACCTAACTCGGTAACCATAATTATGACGCAACAAGGAGGGCTTCGGTAACAGTTATTTTTGACGCAATACGTTCCTCTTGTTCCACCGCCTGCCCGCGGTTGGAGGCTTTCTAATTTGGTGGTTGTCGGCCACGGACTAAAGAGGCGATTATGCCGATGCTGCAAACAATAGCTGCCACCAGCAGAGTGTCCTGGAAGCCGCCCACGATAGATAATCTCTGTAACATTGTCGGGGCGAGGTTATCGCTGGCCAGTTGAGCAGCATGAAAGAGCTGGCGGGCGGTATAAATTGTCCCGGCAATGGCAATACCGCTGGACATTCCTACCTGCCGTACCGTGCCCAGCATGGCCGAGGCGGTACTCAGCCTTTCCCTTGGCACTGAACCCATGATGGAGCTATTGTTGGGCGATTGGAACATACCTGTACCCACGCCAAGCACAACCAGCCTGAGCAGGATATCAATGTCGCTTGATTCAGGACCGAGGCCTCTCAGTAGGAACAGGGCGAGGCAGACCAGGGCGCTGCCAACGGTACACAATACCCTTGAGCCAATCTTGTCCGATAACCACCCGCTTAGCGGGCCTATCACCAGGGCGGTTAGAGAAACAGTGGCCAGCAATAATCCTGCCTTTGAGGCAGAATGCCCAATCCCGTTGATTAAATAGAAAGGCATGAGGAAAGTGAGCGAGGCCATAGCCAGAAAGATGATAACCAGGCTGACATTGGCGCTGGCAAAGAGACGGTCCCGGAAGAGATTAAGGTCAACTATTGGTTGGGCTGCCCGTCTTTCTGCAATTATGAACAGGACGAACAGTATTACGGCACTACTGACCAGGATGAGGACGGGTGGTGATAAGAAGCCGAGTCTTCCTCCAAAATTAAAGAAGAGAAGCAGGCAGGTGAGGCTGCCGAAAAGCGTAACCGCACCCCAGATATCAAATTTCATGCCGTTGCTGGATACCTTCTGCTCTTTTAAAAGTATTCCGGCCATGATTAAGCCGATAATGCTGATAGGTATCCTGGTGTAAAAGATTGACCTCCAGCCCAGAAAGTCCAGGAGGAAGCCACCCAGTACCGGCCCACTCAATAATCCTGCCGAGACCACTCCCCCGATTATGCCCAGAGCCTTGCCTCGTTCCTGGTCGGGGAAAGCAGACGTGACGATGGCTGTGCTGAGAGCTATGGTCATGGCGGCGCCTACTCCCTGAAGCACGCGCGACAGGATTAAGTGGAGTATGTTCTGGGAGATGGAACATAGTGCCAGACCTACGGTAACCAGGGCGAGACCGGCAATATAGACCTTTTTCCTGCCCAGAGTATCACCTATCCGACCCAGAGAAAGCATGAGGCTGACACTGACCAGAAGATAGACCACAGATACCCACAGTACCACTGATGGTTCGGTGTTGAAGACTTCTGTAAGTCTGGGGAAAGAAATGTTAACGATACTGGCGTCCAGCGTGCCAATGAAGGTACCGATAGATACCGTTATTAGCGCCGACCACTTGTAGCTCATATCCTTGTCTTTTTTCATGGCTGAGGGGAAGTGCCGGGCGTCTGCATTACGAGAATGTTATCTGGTATGGCGGGTTCACTGTTAATGGTTACCTTTTTGCTGATTATCTGGGTTGTTTTCTAATTTTGTTTTTATATTATTACCTCAACCTGAAAAACACAAGGTTTTCTTACACGAAAGGCGGTGCTGGCAATACTATTGAGTGTCTGCCGGCTTTAAAAAGTACGGCGATAGAGGAGATAAACATTGAAAAATCTGCCAGTTTGTGTAAAGCTTAAAGGACTGGTTAGACCTGATTCAGTGAATAATGGAATATATTGAAGAGGGGAGGTTTTGACATGGCGGTTAAAAAAGAGGGTGAGAAATATCGGTGCAATATCTGTGGTAACGAAGTGGTAGTGACTAAAGTTGGCGGCGGTACTCTTGTCTGCTGCGGTCAGGACATGGAGAAGCTCGATTAGCTCCGGACACCTCAGATTTTCAGCAGATGGGCGGAGACCGGGAGTGGCTCATGGATGCTATTCCAGAGGAAGTAGCAATCAGACTGTGTGAGGAAATCCGCAAGGAGAACCATAGAAGATGGTACTCCTTTTATGGAATGTGGTGCTGGGGGTGTAATAAGTTCTCTAAGGGTGACATCACGAAATTATGCTTCAGTAACCACCCTGACCGCCGGGGTTGTGCTCAGGTAAACAAACGTTATGATAGGGTTAAGGCATGACTTTATTTCCCGGCCTATTTGTAATCACATCACTCAAAGGTGTACCGCATTCTCCCCGGGCAGGAGGTGCTTTGTTCCCTAGCAGGTTGACAGAAAAGTAAAAATCTAACACAATGGCAAAGGGTCTGTTTATTAGGAGCATATGGTTTCGCGAGGAATGACGATATTTGCCGGAGTGATGTTCCTTGTTGAAGGTGTTATGGCTTTTATTACTAACCTGAACATGGTTGCTGCTGTACTATTGATTTTAATGGGTGTTGGTGGCATTGTTATTGCTTTCAGACGTCCGCGGGGTGAAGATGCTTCTTAGCAGATTCCCTCTTGTTGTTTTTTCACTTGGAGGTATCTATTTCGCCATGAGGTGGATAAGATGATTCGCGTGCTGTTATGGGTAGGGTATGTCGTTGGTATCATTGCTCTTGGTATGGGTATTTTTGTTGGTCTTATGCGTACAGATGGTACAGTATGGGATTATATTCTCCCCATAGCGATGGTACTGATTCCTTTAGTTGGTCTGATTTTGGCTTACAGGTGGTCGTTTATTGTTGGTGTGGTGTTGATAGGCACAGGGTTGTTTGTTGGTGTTCCCGTTATTACAATGAACGCCTGGGCGGCAGTCTTCTATGCCTTGCCACCCCTGGTTGCTGGTCTTGCCTTTCTTCTGGTCGGGATTTTCTCGTGGGTTGAGGAAGGCGGTTCTTCATAACCCTACACCGGGACTCTGAAGCAAAACTTTTTCTGTGTACACCTGGGTTACTGAAGTTATCCTCAAGCTAACAACCGTGGTGCAGGATTAGTTCCCCGATATATTCTATGTTAGCTACTGGTTTTCTACTGCCACTAAGAATGATACCCTGTATGTTGTGTGTCTCCTTTTTATTAGAGTAATTGACAGCAGGGATGTAGCGGTTTAACATAGATAGCCATAGCCGGTTGATACGAGATAATTCCAGATTGGAACCGCCAGCACACATTTAATAATGAAAAAGGAGGTTTGTCATGACGTACGAGACCATTATCTACGAGAAAGAAAACGGGATTGCCACTCTGACCTTCAATCGTCCACAGGTTATGAATGCCGGGAACTATCAGATGGGCAGGGAATCACGGGCGGCCATTGAAGACGCCAGGGATGATGACGGAGTAAGGGTGCTTATTGTTACCGGTGCCGGACGTGGCTTCCATGCCGGTGATGACGTCGGGGAGATTTTCCTGGGTGAGGATAGCGAGCGACGCAAAACCGAGAGGAAACTGGCTAATGTCAAGGGTATCGAAACCCCACTCTACTTGCAGGACTTCTATAAGCCTGTTATCGCCGCGGTTAACGGTGCGGCGGTGGGGTTGGGGCTGGATATCGCCCTTTCCTGCGACATCCGTATTGCTTCTGAGAATGCCAAGTTTGGTTACTTCTATGTGCGGCGTGGCCTGATAGGAACGGCGACGGGGCCAATGATGCTGATGCATCTTATGGGTATTTCCAGGGCCCTGGAAATGATGCTTTCGGGTGAGCTAATCGATGCTGCTGAAGCAGAACGGACAGGATTGGTGAGCAAAGTGGTGCCTCAAGACAGGTTGATGGATGAGGCCAGAGAGATGGCCTATAAGATGGTGAAGGCGGCACCACTCGCCCAGCAGGCAATCAAGCGGTCTGTTTACAAGGCTCTATTTGACCCCTCCAGCCTGGCTCAGTTCATGCTGCCCATTCAGCAAGCATTGTTTGAGACAGAAGACCACCTGGAAGGTGCCAGGGCCTTTGCCGAGAAGAGAGAGCCAGACTACAAAGGTAGATAATCGGTGGCCGGTAAGTTTTGTGCATCCGGGGCTGGTGGCGGCACTGTTCATTCTTGTTAGTCAGGTATTGGCAAAATATGCCAAGGTCAAGGAGGACAGAAATGGCTCTTGCTCTTGAGGGTATCAGTGTGGTGGATGTATCACAGGTGGCCGCGGCGCCGATGGCGGCCCGGCATCTGGCCGACTTCGGGGCGGATGTAATCCATATTGAGAACCCGCTGACCGGCGATTCATTTCGGGTTTACCAGGCCGGTCAGGGCGGCACTATCGGTGTGCCCTCCGATATTAACTATACCTGGGAGAATTGTAACCGCAACAAGCGTAGTGTCACTCTGGACCTCTCCCAGGAGCGCGGACGGGAAATCATCTACAAAATGCTGGCCCAGGCGGATGTTTTTGTCAGTAACATGAGGCCCTTTGAACTGGAACGGTTCAAACTGGAGTATGAAACTCTAAGCAAGCTGAATCCAAGGCTTATTTACGCTACGCTGACTGCTTTTGGCAAAGAGGGCCCGGAGAGAAATGAGCCGGGCTATGATGCTACGGCCTACTGGAGCCGGGCCGGCCTTCCGCATGCACTTTCACTGCCGGGGGTTCCCTGCTCTAACTTCAGGACTGCCATTGGAGATAATGTGGCGGCGCTGGCTCTATACTCCGGAGTAATGACGGCTCTCTACTCCCGCGAAAAAACGGGAGTGGGGCAGGCAGTCGATTTGGCTCTCTTCCAGACAGGGGTTTACGTCCTCTCCTTTGATATCGCCGGGGCTCTGGTTACCGGAAAGGACTACGAAGACTGGATGGAGCAACCTCCTCCGGAAATGCTAGCTGAGGCTCAAATGGCCGTTGGCCGTATCGCTGCTTTCTACAGGAGTAATGCTCTCAATCCTCTGGCTGTGGGATACATGACCAAGGACGGGAAAGCGATTCTCTTTGTCGCCTTGCAGCCAGACCGTTACTGGGCGAAGTTCTGTAAGGCGATAGAGCGGGAAGAACTTGAGAACGACCCCCGGTTTAATTCGTTCGCGGCCAGGGCAGAGAATCGCGCTGTCCTGTATCCCATTTTAGAGGAGGCCTTTCTGAGCCGGACTCTGGAAGAATGGAAGCCAAGGCTGGCCGGGATACCTTTTGCGATCAGACAGAACCTGGTACAGGTCATTAATGACCCCCTGGCTAGGGCAGGTAATTACTTTATTCCTTTTGACCATCCTGTCCACGGACATATGGAAGTGGTTGCCAATCCGATTCAGCTCAGTGAGACTCCAGCCACAATAAGAACGCCAGCGCCTGAGTTCGGTCAGCATACCGAGGAAGTCCTCCTGGAACTTGGTTATACCTGGGAAGATATTGCTCAGTTGAAGGAACAGGGCGTGATAGCGTAGCGGAAACTATTTGTTGAGCTTTGGTTTGTATTATAGCTTACTTTATTAGAGGCAGGGAAAATCATGAGCAGAAGCCGAAGCTTTCGTGAAGGGGATAGCCCGTACATTTTACACAGACAATAAATGTTAAGGCTGGATTTCAGTTGTTCCTTACTATCCAGCCTTAACGTGGGTTTTGCTGCTTGTTTGCCTCTGGCAAGCTTTTCAGCACCTCCTTCACAAAGTTGATGCTAGGCCTTGACTTTCTGAGTCACTTTGCGGGCAGCTCGTCTTTTTTGGGTCTCCCGGATGACGGTGTAGATACCGCTAACGTTGATGTACCAGATGAGAGCTGTACCGATGACCATGAAGGGTATCCCCAGAACCAGTGCTAGAATTAATCCAATTGACATTTTTTTACCTCCTTCACTTGATTTTTAATCTATGTTATGCCTCAATTTTTTCGGTTGCCTGTCTTTGTGCGGCTCGTCTTTCCCTAGCCTCCTTGATGGCCAGATAAATTCCACCGCCGGTGATGTACCAGACAAGCGCTACGGGTATGAGCATTACAGGGATGGCCAGAACCAGGGCTATAATCGTTCCGACTGTCATTTGTTTTACCCCCTTTCTTTATCTTTCACTTATAGCTTACTATGTTCTTCAGGTATCCAGCTTCCGTTTTAATACCTAATTGTAGCGTCCTGAAACGCCTAACCTTTCGGTAATTTTCCGCTTTGTATGCTGATATCGTGGCTCCCTGCATAGGCATAAGAGCCTATAATGTATACCAGCGACCATAAGCATTATCCGCAAATAGCCATTTTACGCATTGAAATCTGGAAGCTTCTCAGGGAGCAGTTTATATTCAGTTCTTCTGGCAAAGAAGGGCTCAGAAATTTGACATCGCGATTCTGGTAAGATATATATTTATTGGCAAACCCAATACGGTCAGCTTGAATAAAAAATGTGTCGGAAGCATGTACCGGGCTCACCGGGAGCTTGGATGGGGGTGATAGTAAAGTGATAAGGGTTATCATAGAAAGACACTGCAAGCCGAACAAGGAGATAGAGCTGAGGGAGTTACTGGCAGAGCTAAGACGGAAGACAGTGCAGCGCGCTGGTTATACCTCCGGGGAGACGTTGAGGTCAGTGAATGATCCGTCACTGTGGGTAGTCATCAGTACGTGGACCTACCCCGAGATGTGGCAGGTATGGCAGAACGATAAGGAGCGTCAGGAAATCATCAGGAAGATAGATACTTTGTTAACCGCTCCTGCCAAAGAAACTGTTCTTACCTTTCCAGAATAGTTGGTCTGATATCGGGCTGTCTGGTTATGGTTGATGAAAGTGTCATGGCAAGGAGAGCAGCAGCGAAGCAATCTCAAGCTGTTGGTATACTCAGGAAAGAGATTGCTTCTCCTCCTGCCCGCCAAGGCTTGGCAGGCGGGTCGGCTCGCCATGATATCACCGGCTAAAAGCGAATAGCACCTATTTAAAAGACACTGTTAAGAAGTGCGCCGAGCAGGAAATACAGGGGTCATAGGCTCTTACCAGCATCTCCAGAGTTAGCCTTATTTCGTCTTGGGGGCGGCTGAGGATAAGAGGTACCAGTGCGTCCATATCCTTCTGGATGCTGTTGTGGTTCTGATTTGTGGGAATGATGCAGTTGGCCTTGGTCAGTATCCCCTTATCGTCATAGGTATAATCATGGAATAGAATGCCCCGCGGGGCTTCCACCGCCCCGATGCCTCTCCCTGCCCTTACCTTTACCTGGTTATCTTCTTCCTCCAGTCCTCTGGCCAGTATCTTATCAATAATGTTGATACTGTCCTCAGCGGCGTGAACGCTTTCGACAACCTGGGCCACGGTTATCATAAACGGGTTATGAGAGGGAGCACTTAAGCCGAGTTCCTGGGCTGCCTTCTTGGCTCTGGGAAGAAGCTGCTCGTGGTTATTATTGAAGCGAGACAGGGCTCCTACCATGTAAGAATCCCGCTTGTTCTTGGTATACTTGGCGGTCGAATGCGGGACGCAAAATTCGTTGGTTACATCGAGGTATTTGTCCAGCGGAGCGACCCCGGCATCGGTGGAGCCTATCTGACCGCTGATAAAGGCGTATTCTTTGGGATCGGTGAGTGCAATATACTCCGTTTCCCGGGTAAAGTCGGGAATGCTGGGGCTGAGGGTCTTAAACAGTTCGACCGTGGTATCAAGGTCAACGAGGGCATTTTCCAGCCTGCCCCGGAGGGCCTCCAGTTCACTGAGTTCGGGTAGCTTGGCAAAGCCGCCAACTTTGCAGGATATGGGGTGAGTTTTTCTTCCCGCCAGTGCTTCAGCCAGATTGTAGGCCAGCATTTTTAGCCTCAGTGCCATCACCACCACGTCTTTGTGCGTCTCTACCAGGGGAAACACGCTGCCTACTCCCAGAAAGTCCGGAGCCGCCAGGAAAAGGGCGTGCAATACGTGGCTCTCCAGAGTTTCGGCGTTATATAGCAGTTTGCGCAAAAGTAATGTCTGCTCTGACGGCTGAAAACCGAAAGCGGCTTCGGTAGCCTTTATCGAAGCGGTGGTATGGGCGATAGAGCAGATGCCACAGATTCGAGAAGCAATGAAGGGGACATCATCGTAGTGTCTACCGCGAAGCATCGCTTCGAAGAACCGGGGCGATTCGGGTACTTCCCATCTCAATTCTTCAATCTTGCCATCTTTGGCACTAACAACTATGTTGCCATGCCCTTCGACCCGCGTTACCTGATGCACATTAATATTTATATCAGTCACTTGGCCACCTCCGCGTAAGTGTTGAAGATTTTAAATTTCTCGACTACCTGCTCAACTGTAAGGCCGTACTTCTGAAGCACTTCTTTCTCTGAGTCAACGTTCGGGTCATCAACCAGGCCGCGGCAGCCCCAGCAGTGTCGTCCACTATTAATGCATACGGCGTCACAGCCTGCTCTGGTTACCGGGCCGAGGCAGGTCATGCCTCTTTCAAAAACACAGACATTACCGGCCATTTTACACTCGACGCAGACCGGGTGGTTGGGTATATCGGGTTTCTTACCCAGGAGCAGGGCTTTGATTACCTTGAGAAGTTCGCTGGTAACGGGAGGACAGCCTCTCACGCAGTAGTCTACCTTTACCACGGCGTCGGCAGGGCGTGCCGGTATGGTGTCGTAGTATCTGGCATCCTCACCGTAGACAATTTTCAATGCCTCTTCCATGGGGAGATGGTTTTTCAGGCAGTTAACACCCCCGATGCAGGCACAGGCACCGAAGGCGACGACGATTTTGGCCTGGTCGCGTATCTTCTTGAGTCGGGTTATTTCAGACTCCCTGGTGATGCTCCCCTCGATGAAGGCAATATCATAATCGTCTGACCTTTCCGTCATAACCTCCCTGAAGTTAACGATATCTACGGCGTTGAGCAAATCGATAACTTCTCCCGCATCAAGGTGGAGTGCATCCAGTTGGCATCCTTCGCAACCAGTGAAATCAAAGAACGCTACTTTAGGCTTCATTATTAAATTGCCTCCCTTAGATTTCTCAGTTGGGCGAGAGTAAATACCGGTCCTTCCTGGCAGACATAAACACCGTTTATCTGGCAATGACCACATTTACCCACGCCGCATTTCATCCTTCGCTCCAGCGACATGATTATGTTCTCATCGGATAGTTCCTTCTTCTTAAGCTCCACGATGACAAAGCGGTACATTATAGGTGGTCCTACCACTACCGCCATGGTTTTCCTCGGGTCAAGGTCGACTTTAGGGATAAGGGTGGTAATGACTCCCACATTCCCCTGCCAGGTCTCATCACCCCGGTCTACTGTTTCCTGGAATTCAAGGTCGGGCCTCTGGTTCCAGAGAGCAAGTTCATCGACGAAGACACGCTCGGCTGGTGACCTGGCTCCGAAAAGAAGGTTCACTTTGCCAAAAGAACTCCTGTTGTCGAGGACATACTGGATAAGGGAACGCAGCGGAAAGAGGCCAATACCACCGGCTACGAACAGTATGTCCTTACCTTGAAGGGTATCTAACGGAAAGCCGTTGCCGAACGGGCCGCGAATGCCAATTGTGGCCCCCTGTTCGAGATTATGCAGCGCGGCGGTTACGTCGCCAACTCTCCTTACCGCCAGATGGAATGTGCCATTCCTGGTCGGTGATGAGCAGATGGAAATAGGCGCTTCACCGACGCCCATAATTGAGACCTCAACAAATTGCCCCGGTCGCTGCCCCAGTTTTTTGCCATCCTTCAATTTGAACTCGAAGACCTTCTCTGTCTGTGTCAGTTGATTGACCTGGACCAGTTCAGCAGGGCGTGGAGTGTATAATTCGCTGTCTGGTGTTACTTCCCTGATAAGACGTGCCGCCGCTTCTTTAATCCCAACCGATTCGGCAATGGCGTTGAATGCTTCGGCCGGGCTGGCAATTTCTGCCAGGCAGGCGGTAGCACACCGGCCGCAGCCCACGCACCCAACCCGCCCATACCTTTCAATGACATACTTCCCTTTACGGTATATGCGGTGTCGGAAGCGGCTGGCTTTATCATGTCTGAAGTTCTCACCTGTGGCTACCCTGGCAAAATCAACCAGCATACAGCCATCCCAGCGGCGCAGTCGTTCACCCTCCTTCAAGTTCAGGGCCATATCGTCCTGGACATCGAAGCAAAAGCAGGTGGGGCATACCATAACGCAGGAGCCGCAGCTAAGACAGGTTGCGCTCCTCGTTTCCCAGTACGGGTCATCGTAGCTGTCTTCCAGCAGCTTGGGCAGTCTTTCTCTGGGTACGCTGAGAGATATCTGGTACATGGTCAGTGCCCTGTCTCTCACTGCCTTCTGCCTGGCCACCTCATCGCCGCTAGGTTCCCTTGCCTGTGTGTGACCGGCCAGAAGTGACGCTCCTCTTTCCGAGCCGACGGTTACCATGTAGTCAGCACCGATGTCTGTCAGTAGCAGGTCGAAGCCAGTTTCGGCCTGATGAGTCCCCATACTGGGGGCAAAGGACTTGGGCGACGGGTTAAGGCAATCAACTCCGATGATGATAGTATTTTGCCGTCGGGCAATGTAGTTAGGGTCGGGATTGGCCGTGATAAAAGCCTCATCCAGCAACTCGATAGCTTTAATATCGTAGGGGTGCATGCCCACGATTGCCCTGCCGGAGGCCTCGGTTACCGGCTTAACCCCTGATTCATCTCCAACCTTGAACTTGAGCAGTGTCTCCTTTGCGGGCAGGAAGTACTTGGTGGGTGACATGATGGTAACATCATGGTCTAGGCAGAGCTCACTGAAGCTGGATATTCTATCGTAAACATACTTTCCTTGCCTGGACTTAACTCCCACCACCTCCATTTCCTTGGCCAGGCTTTCCACCATTGACTTCAGGTCGTTCTTGCTAATAACCAGGGATTTCCTGACCTCAACCGCTTTGACAGCGGGAGGTCTGACTCCTATTTCGGCTTCGGTGGTAACCGTTGGCTCCCGGCCTAAGGAATCGAGGGTCTCCCGGATAAGCTTTTCCAGGTCATCAGGAGCGATTGGCTTGATGAGATAATCAATGGCACCCAGTTGTTTTGCCTCCATGGTTGTCTCTTCTGAGGGGTAAGCAGTGATGATAATAGACTTAATCCACGGACGCTGTGACTTTACCTCTTTGAGTACCATTATCCCGGTTTTCCCTGGCAGCCTGATATCCAGTACCATGACGCTGAAGTCCTGTCTTCCTATCAAGTCCAGGGCTTCCTCGCCACTCTCGGCCGTCGCCACCGGGTAGCCGGCATCTTCCAGCCAGTCCCTGATTGACTCCCGCACGATAGCCTCATCATCCACGATAAGTACTCGGTTCTCCGGCATCTGTTTAACCTCCTTGTTCTTCACTCTCGCATTTGAGAAGGGTTTCACGGACAAGTCTTTCCAAATCCTCAGGGGCAATGGGTTTTATTAAATAGTCAACGGCACCCAGTTTCAGCGCCTCCTGTGACAGTTCTGTTGAGGGATAAGCAGTTATGATGATTGACTTGATTTGTGGCTTTTGTGCCTTCACTTCTCTCAGCACCTGAATTCCCGTCTTGCCCGGCAGCCTTATATCCAGCACCATGACGCAGAAGTCCTGTTTCCCTACCAAGTCCAGGGCTTCCTCGCCACTCTCGGCTGTCATGACCTCATAGCCGGCATCTTCCAGCCAGTCCTTGATTGACTCCCGCACAATCGGCTCGTCATCCACAATTAAAATTGGTTTTCCAACCATGATATCCTACCTCCTGAGGACTAAGTTGCTAATCGTATTTACTCTCAACCTACCAGGTCAATTCGGTTCGTCTGAACAATACGAACCGCTAACAAGCTGCGTATTGGAGTGGCTGTTCAACTCTTGAGAAATCATGTTAATGCAAGCCGGGATTGCCCGTCTTACTTCCGGCGTACACTCTTCACCAAAAGAATCGGCTTTTTCTACCTCGATACCAAAGATGACAATCTGTCCGGGTAAGGCAAAATTAAGCCTCTTACCAAGTTCAATAGCGGTGACAAAGTTTATATCGTGGGGGGTGTTAGCGTATCGAGTGGTCTCAAGCATATCAGGCTCGAACCGATAAATCTGCCCGGCCTTTCCCTCTCCGGTTTTAATGGCATCGACAATGATGGCTCTATCATAGCCAGCCAGCAAATCCAGGAAGTCTATGCCGGCGGCACTGGTCTCCATTACTGTGGTCTCTGCCGGGTTAAGTTCGTTCTGTAGAGCTCTGGCAATACGGATACCTATACTATCATCACCGAGTATCGGATTACCCAGTCCCAGTATTATTGTTCTCACCTTAATATCTTCTTCACACGTTCTACGGCACTGTCAGCGTGCAGCAAGGCACAAAACCATTCACTACAGAAAATCCGTCTTAAATGGCAGAACAGAGCTGGCTTTGGGTGGGGCATACCGTAAGCAACCGGGCTGGTATGCTTAATCTATATACGGCTTATCCCTGTGGACAAAGTGTACCGACCCATAACGGCAGAATTTCTCACGGCCAGTCTGTTCCCTCAATTTCTTAATCTCGTCTTCACCAAGAAGAACGACTGTTTCGTATGTATCCTGTATCTGCTCCGCCAGCGGGCATGAAGCACAATCATAGTTACGGTCACAGAGACGGTAGGAGACAGCACCGATTTGGAGCCAGAGATGTTTATCATCTACCTTGTTCTCTTCGAGTTCTCCCAGGGCGCCACCGATTATTTTTTCCAGGTCTGTAGCCTTGAAGGGCTTAGGTAGAAAGTCAAGGACTCCCAGCCTCTTTGCCCTTTCCCACGTATCCTTTGAGGGGTAAGCGGTAATGATTATCCCCTTTGTCCCGGGTCTGAGCTCTTTGGCTTGTTCGAATACTTGCAGGCCATCGATACCTGGCAGCCTCAGGTCCAGGACAAGAATGCCAAAATCCTCCCCTCTGACCTTATCCAGGGCCTCTTCTCCACTTGCGGCGCATTCCACTTCGTATCCATCCTCAAGAAGCCAGTCTCGTACACTATCTCTGACTACAGCCTCGTCTTCTACGATTAGGATCTTCCTCTTCTTTGGCTCCACCGTTACCTCCTCCTTGTATCACGTCTTTAGACCGATTCCCATCCCCTGTAGTATTATATTCGGATTTTAGTCCGTTGACAAGTCTTTCAAATAACAGTATCGGGACGCCTGGCTGTGCTGAATAGAGGCGTGTTCTTCAGGGTGCTAACCTGAGTTT
>Ga0209164_1004160_pt1 | contig 13160 bp, 10 predicted proteins | sample MTBNYHSulfiMetaG_FD_187458 | JGI IMG/M metagenome (GOLD analysis project Ga0209164, IMG submission 187458) | Enrichment culture microbial communities from rom New York Harbor, USA that are MTBE-degrading - MTBE-NYH (New York Harbor Sulfidogenic)... | ecosystem: Environmental > Aquatic > Marine >...
TTTCTGTCGGTTGTGAGCAAAGAGTGGCTCTATCAGGTAACCCGAAAGGTCGCGAAGGAGACCCATAGTTCAGCCACTTATGCCAATGCATGGCATCACCGGAGCGATGCACTGAGTTCTGTGGCTGTACTTCTGGGGGTAGGCTCGATGTATCTCGGATTTGGCTACGGCGATGAAGTAGCCACCATCGCGGTCGGCATCATGATAGCCATGGTTGGATTCGGGGTGCTTGTTGACGCGGCAAGTGAATTCTCGGAGCGAGCAGCCGACCGGGACACTCAGGAGCAGATCACCTCGATATTGAAAGCCAACAGGAACATACGGGCCTGGCACAAGCTAAGAACAAGGATAGTCGGCAGGGAGGTCTTTCTCGACCTGCACATACTTGTGGACCCGGCGCTGAGCATTACTATGGCCCATGAAATCTCCGAAGAGCTTGAGTCGTCCCTGCACGAGAAGATTGCCCGGCCCGTCAACATCACCGTGCACATGGAGCCGGACACACCTGAGCTCAGATTGGGCAGAGGCGACGGGTAGTGGTCTTCGCAGCCACATTTGTGACCGTGTAGCAACGAAAGGAGAAGTGATGTTCATAGGTATCGATGTCGGAACATCTGGCACAAAGACGCTTCTGTGCGATGCGAAAGGCAGGATACTTGCCGAGGCGACGTTTGAGTACCCGCTCTATTCGCCCCGACCTGGCTGGAACGAACAGGACCCGGCTGACTGGTGGAAGGCGACGGTGAAAGGAGTGCGGGCGGCCCTGAAGAAGGCCGACGTCGGCAAGTCACAGGTCAAAGGTGTCGGCCTTTCGGGCCAAATGCATGGTTCGGTATTCCTTGACAAGGGTGATAAAGTCATCCGTCGGGCACTTTTGTGGAACGACCAGCGCACGGCGCAGGAATGCGTCGATATCGAAGCTGCTGTCGGGGGCAAGGCGAGGCTCGTCTCCATGGTGTCGAATCCGGCTCTCACCGGATTCACGGCACCAAAGATACTATGGCTTCGCAAACATGAGCCAAAACACTACGAAAAAACGCGCAGGATACTATTGCCAAAGGACTATGTGCGTTTCCTTATGACAGGGGAATATGCCACGGAGGTCTCCGATGCTTCCGGCACGCTGTTGCTTGACGTGAAAGCCAGGAAGTGGCACAGAGAATTGCTCTCGAGGCTGGACATCGACCAGTCGCTTCTGCCGAGGGTGTACGAGTCTATGGAGGTGAGCGGAGCAGTCAGCGAAAAGGCAGCACGCGAGCTTGGGCTTTGCGCTGGCACTCCCGTCGTTGGCGGCGGCGGCGACCAGCCGGCGGGCGCCATCGGCAACGGTATTGTACAGGCCGGGCTTACAAGCGCCACGCTCGGCACCAGCGGAGTCGTCTTCTCGCACAGCAAGACGCATTTGCTTGACCCCGAAGGGCGCGTGCACACAATGTGCGCAGCTGTCCCGGGTGAATACTGCATCTTCGGCTGCATGCTGGCTGCGGGGGGCTCATTCCAGTGGTTCAGGAACAATCTCGGGCGGGCTGAGATGGCACTTGCGAAGAAGAGGAGGGTCGACCCGTACGAGCTGCTTGTAGCAGAGGCGGCGAAGGCGCCTGTCGGCAGCGAGGGCCTGTATTTCCTCCCGTATCTGACGGGCGAGCGAACACCGCATGCCGACCCGTTCGCGCGAGGAGCGTGGATTGGCCTCACTAACAGGACGGACAAGGCGATGATGATACGCGCTCTGCTTGAGGGCGTGACATACGGAATGAACGACCAGATAGAGATAATGCGGGGGATGGGCTCAGGAATCAGCCAGGTTCGCGCCAGCGGCGGTGGCGCAAGAAGCGCATGGTGGCGGCAGCTGCAGGCGGATATCTACAATGCCGAAGTTGTGACTATCAATACTTCGGCAGGCCCCGCGTATGGTGTGGCCATACTGGCGATGGTCGCAGCCGGGTGCTTCAAGAGCGTCGCAGAAGCCTGCGATGCAGCGATAAAGTTGAAGACCCGCACCAGACCGCAGCGGAAAGCTGTCACAGCCTACAAGAGGTATTACTCCCTCTTTGGCGACCTTTACAGGCATCTCAAGAAGGATTTTGCCGAGCTCGCAAAGCTCTAGATCAGGTCGGGCAAGCGAGTCAGAAGCCACTGGTCCCGTGCAACGTGCTCGAGCACGAAGCGGCCCTTCAGGATTGTACCGTTGAACTCGACTGTCTGCGCGCCGGTGGGGCTGCTGCCGAGGATGCGGAAGAAACCTGAATCCGCAAGCTCCACCATGCCCTTGCCGTCGTTGACAGACCCTTGATAATCGAGGAACTTCAGCGGGTGATCGAAGATCCGAGTGATCGCAAGATGTTCGTCTTCGATGTCCGAAGGGTGGACGTCCAGCCGCCAGGTATGAAGCACATCGCCAGCCTCCAGCATCAGGTCCCAGTGAATCGCTCTGCCCTCCCTGCTGTGCTTCAGGATGACGAATCGCGGGTACTCCATACGGCACAATTCTACCCTCCATCCTGTTGCAGTTCCAGCACGTTTTCCTCTGCCTGCGAGCGCGTAAAAAAGGCATCGTCATTTATATGGCGATGCCTGTGTTGCTGTGCGAATTGCCGGTTATGCTGCTACCTTGTGAGGCCTGAGCACGACCGCGGCCATAGCTCCGACCACGATGCAGGCTATGCCGGCCGGAACAAGGGCCATAACCCAGTTCTGTGCGTCGCCCATGTATCCACCAAGGATAGGGCCGACAATGCCGCCGACGCCGTACGCAAGGAATACATATGGGTAGTTAACACCAACATGCTTGTTGCCAAAGAGATCGGCAGTCGCCGCCGGGAACAGAGCGAAGTTGCCGCCGAAGTTGAAACCGATAATCGCGGCACCAACGTAGAGACCTATTTCGCTGCCGGCCATGTAGTAGAACGCTATCATGATGACACCCTGGAAGATGCTCATCAGCACTATCGAGTTCTTACGTCCGAGCTTGTCGGAGACGGTGCCCCAGACAATTCGGCCGAGCCCGTTCAGCAACGCATAGAAGAGCCCCATCGCCGTGCCCGTCATGACATCGGCTCTTTCCGCTTCGATGCCGCTGGATGTCAGGGCATCCATGCCGAAGAGCTTGATGATACCTATGACCATAAGCCCGGCAAGTGCCCCGACCGTGAACGTTGCGAACAGCATCCAGTACTGGGACGTCCGCACCATGTCACGGACCGTGAAATCGACGCCGCCACTGTTGGCCGTGCCGGCAGCAGGAGGTGTCCATCCGACAGGGAGCCAGCCCTCCGGTGGATTCACCATCACAAGAGCACCCAGAATGACCAGCGCCGCGAAGAGCACTCCATACAGCATGAATACCGAGTTAACCGTCCAGCCCATCCCATAGAGGCCATGCCAGCCCGGCGTCAAGTCAAACGGCCCGAAGACAAATCCGTTGGTCAGCTTGACCCAGATAAGTGCACCGAAACCGAATCCAGCAACTGCCAGGCCCGTGATCATGCCCTTTTTGTCGGGGAACCACTTCACCAGCGCCGCGATCGGACACACATATGCCAGGCCTATCCCCGCCCCGCCCAGAAGGCCGACGCCTATCAGGATGCCCGCGAAACTTGTGCCTGAAAGACCCGCTACTATATAGCCCAGTCCAAGAACGATACCGCCCGCAATAGCAACCACTCGCGGCCCGGATTTCTTCTGCCATTTCCCTGCGATAAGGGCCATCACAACCGCAAAGGTTGCCAGGCCCAGGCAGAATACCAGTTGCGTCTTCAGCTTGGAGAAACCGTACGGCGACTGGGTCAGCTTCTGGGTAAAGGCCGACCACGCATAGATTGCGCCCAGACATAGCTGGATGAGAATGCCCCCGACAACGACCAGCCAGCGGTTCATCACTTTCTCACTAGCCATCAGCGATCCTTTCAAAAATAGATGCCGGACGCACGCCTCATGCATGCGCCCGGCTCAAATGTCAATCACAGGTCGAGGAGTTACTTACCGCGCCCGGCGATGAGATGCTCGACGACATGTGGGTCTGCCAGCGTCGTGATATCGCCAAGGTTGCCAGTGTCCTTCTCGGCTATCTTGCGGAGAATACGCCGCATGATCTTGCCGGAGCGTGTCTTTGGCAGGGCCGGCGCGAACTGGATGGCCTCAGGAGCGGCGATCGGGCCTATCTCCTTACGCACGTGCATGATGAGCTCCTTCTTGAGCTCATCGCTTTCATGCACGCCTTCCTTCAGAGTCACGTATGCATAGAGACCTTGGCCCTTTATCTCGTGCGGTATCGGACAGACAGCAGCCTCGGCGACCTTGGCGTGGCCGACCAGGGCACTCTCGACCTCTGCCGTGCCGATGCGGTGTCCGGAGACGTTCACGACGTCGTCGATACGGCCCATCAGCCAGTAATCACCGTCTGAATCAACGCGGCAGCCGTCGCCGGTGAAATACACATTACTGAACATCGTGAAGTATGTGTCGATGAACCTGTCGTGGTCGCCCCACATGGTCCTCATCATTCCCGGCCACGGCTTGCGAATGCAGAGCTTGCCGCCCTCATTCGGATTGCACACGCTGCCATCCTCCCGGTAGACCACCGGGTCCACGCCGAAGAACGGCCGGCTTGCGCTGCCGGGCTTCAGGGTGTGAGCGCCTGGCAGGGGAGTGATCATGAAACCGCCGGTCTCGGTCTGCCACCAGGTATCCACGATCGGGCATCTGTTGCGGCCGACCTTTTCGTAGTACCACATCCAGGCCTCGGGATTGATCGGCTCGCCCACCGTGCCCAGTATCCGCATCTTGTCCAGCTTGTACTTCATCACCCATTCCTCGCCTTGGCGCATCAGAGCGCGTATCGCGGTGGGTGCGGTGTAGAATACGGTCACGCCGAACTTGTCGCAGACCTGCCAGAAGCGGCCCGCATCGGGATATGTCGGCACGCCTTCGAACATCAGGCTTGTGGCGCCGTTGGCCAGAGGAGCATATACGATGTAACTGTGCCCGGTCACCCAGCCGATATCGGCCGTGCACCAGTAGATGTCATCGTCGTGGATGTTGAAGACATGTTTGTGAGTCAGTGTTACATGCATTAGATAACCGGCGGTCGTGTGCACCACGCCCTTGGGCTTGCCTGTCGAACCGGAGGTGTAGAGGATGAACAGGGGAGACTCGGCATCCAGCACTTCAGGCTTGCAGTCTTCGGATGCATTAGCCATGGCTTCGTGATACCAGAAATCGCGGCCTTCCTTCATCTGGCATTTCTCGCTGTTGACTTTGACGACCATGCAGCTCTCGATGGTTGGACATTTCTTGAGCGCCTCATCGACGATGTCCTTCAGCATGATATGCTTGCCGGCGCGACGCGAGATATTGCACGTGATTATCATCTTGCAGTCAGAGTCGTTAACGCGGTCACTGATGGCATCGGCGCTGAAGCCGCCAAAGATCACGGAGTGAATGGCGCCTATCCTGGCACAGGCGAGCATGACGATCTCAAGCTCGGGCACCATGCCCATGTAAATGGCGACGCGATCGCCTTTCTTGACGCCCTTTGACTTGAGCACATTGGCGCACTTGCAGACCTCTTTGTAGACCTCCTCGAAGGTATACTTCTTGACGTCTGCATCCTGGTCGCCCTGCCATATAATGGCTGTCTTCTTGGCGATTGGTGTGCCCATGTGACGGTCGAGGCAATTGACGGTGATGTTGAGCTGTCCGTCGGCGAACCACGTGTGCTCGATCTTGCGGGCCTTGGTGTCCCAGGTGTATTCGAGACTCTTGGTGGGCTTCTTGAACCATGTCAGCGACTTGGCCTGCTCGAGCCAGAAGCCGTCGGGATCCTTGATGGATTGCTCCCACATCTTCTGATACTGGTCGGTGCTCTTGACATAGGCATTAGCCTGGATGGCCGCGGGCGGCGGGAACTTCCGGCTTTCAATCATTAGTGAATCAATGCCTTTGCTCTGTTCTGCCATAACGCTCTCCTTGTGTGATATATAAGGGTTACTATTGCCGGCAGTATTCACCTGATACCCGTCAGAACCGATGCCCGAATCTGCGTCAGACCGCGCGAGGGTCTGCGCCCAACCCCATTAGCACTTGTTGTGAAATACGACGAGCAATATTGTGAAATACGACCAAAATTCATAATCTAGCGGTAGGCGCAGGTCAAGTCAACGACGAAAAGGCTTTTTTTGAAGTCTCATGAGGACCGATTGTCGCCATGCCTGTTCGGTTCAGAGCAGTCGGGAGAGTACGATCTGCGCAAGTGCACGGGAAAATGTTGTGGTGACGCAGGAACAGATGGCAAAAGTGACAATTCTCCGAGGAGTTGTGAGTTCTAAGTCTTTAGTTTTGAGTTACTTAGAGAAGAACCGGGGCGGAGAGCGGACACCTCGGGCTCGACGGAGAATGCATAAGTCTATATTTATCAATGCCTTACGTCGGCGGCGGTCTGACGGCGGACATGTCCGGGCCGTAAGTGCTATATCAGCAGATACTTAGCATCAACCGTCGCTGACGGCGCAGCTTACCGCTTCCTCTTCGGAAGCGGGGCGCGCGGCTGCTTGAGAGCCTGGTCAAGGTCTTTGAGCAGGAGGTCTGTCTTTTCTATGCCAGCCGACAGGCGCACCGTGTTGGCTTTCACGCCAAATATTGCGCGACGCTCGGGAGGCAAATACAGCATTGTGGTAAGATGGGGTATGCAGATAAGCGATTCCGTTGCTCCAAGACTCACGGCGTGGTAGATCACGTTAAGCTTGTTGATGAACCGCTTGGCGTCTTCCTGATTCTCGCCTACATCGAACGCCAGCATCCCGCCGAATCCCTTGTGCATCTGCTTTCTCGCGACCGCATACCCGGGATCCTTCTTCAGACCGGGATAGCGAACGCGCGAGACCCCGGAATGGCCAGCCAGAAATGTCGCCAGGGCTGCTGCGTTGGCTGCCATTTTTTCTGCCCGCATCTCGAAGGTCTTCAGACCCCGTTCCAGCAGCGAGCCGGAATACGCATCGAGCGTCGTTCCTATGGCCTGACGGGTGAACCATAGCTCATCATACAGCTCCTTCGAACAAGCCAGAGCACCAGCCATCAGGTCGTTGTGCCCGCCCAGGGCCTTGGTGGCACTGTGCACAACGATATCGGCACCGAGCTTGAGAGGGTTCTGATGGAACGGAGTCGCAAAGGTGTTATCGACGATGAGCATGGCGCCGACCTTGTCGGCGTGCTTCCGCAGAGCGGCAATATCCACGACCTTGCAGAGCGGATTGCTCGGCGTCTCGCAGAAGATCATCTTTGTATTGCGCTTGATGTACTTTCCGATATTGCCGCCGCAATCGGCATCGACCCATGTGATATCGATGCCCATGCGTTCAAGGATGAGCGAGACCTTGTAATTCGCGCCGTATATATCGTGGAAGAGGATCAGATGGTCGCCGGCGCTCAGGTAAGTCAGAAAGACCATTGTGCATGCAGCCATGCCGGTGGTACAGATGATGCAATCTTCGGCACCTTCGAGGGCGGCAACCTTTTTCTCGACGGCTCGCACAGTCGGATTGTCGTCGCGGTGATAGGTGTAGCCATCTATCTCACCATCCGTGATCTGTCTTAAGATCTCGAAAGAGCCGTAGTGGTAGTTCACGGCGTTGACTATGGGGGTGACCATTGGCTTATTGCCATAGGGTGTCAGCGGATCGGTCATCATAGATATTCTCCATCAAGCTTTCAGACAAATGCGTCCAGGCCGAAGGGGAGCCGGGGGCATCCTGTGGCCTGCTCAGGGCAACCATTATACAGACCACCGACAGGATTACACGAGATATTACGGTGCGTCCACGTGCCCGTTTTGCAGGGCCGGGCCGGCTTCTCCTTTGTCAGGCCATAGGTTCTCACGTCAGAGACGTAAGCTACGCTGTCAGGAGGTCGTCGGTGAAGGCTAGGGCGAGGTCGACCTCGTTGCGGACCGTTGCGGTGAAGACGACCATTGTGCCATCCGGCGAGAAGCGGGGGTGCGGGTCGATGTGATAGACACTGCCGGCGCTGTGGTGCTCGGGGTTGAGGCTGACGATGGTCACTTCCTTTTTGTTCTCTGTGTCGATGAAATAGACGCTCGACGGGCAGCCGCGATAGAAGCCCGTGAGGTGGTGCCTGTCAGCGACAAGCAGGCGGCCGTGGTCGAAATCGTGGGCGTGCCAGTACTGGCCGGGCCAGATGTTCTGCACAATGGCGGTATGGGGATTGACGCGGAAGATGGCGGGGCCCTCAAATTGCGGGCTGTTGTTGATGGCGTAGACGTGCCTGCCGTCGGTATCCCACCATTCGTGAGTGACGCGGGTCTTCTGCGGGAAGACGGGCTTGAAGGCGCCATCCCGTTTGATGAGCCAGAGGCGGTCGTCGTATTTTGTCTTTTCGCCGGTCAAGGGGTCTATCATATTCTCCTGTGCGAGGAGGGCGAGGTCGTTATCGATGGGGCAGAACTGGCCGTGGTCGTAGAGACGGTCGAATCTCTGCCAGACGTGGAGCGTGCCGGACTTGATGTTGACGGTGCCGGCGAAGAAGCCGTCGCCGGACTGGGCGTCGAAGAAGAGCTCGCGGCCGTCGGGCGAAGGGGTGAAGTGCGTGGCGACCTGTCTGACGAATCTCTCGCCGAAGAGGTCTTCGGGGAGGGCGGCGATGATGTCGACAGGGTCTTTGGGATTCGGGCCGCGGTAGCAGACACATTTCGTTGTGGCCCAGTAGATGCCGCCGGTTTCGTCGCAGATAAGAGGGCTGCAGTTGATGAAGGCTGTCTCGGGGTAGTGGTTGATGGTCTGTTTCTGGAAGTCGATGACGCCGAGGGTGCGGCCGATGCGGTGGCTGCCTGCGGGCGGGAAGGCGCAGTAGAACCAGAGGTAGCGGTTGTCTTTGGAGAGCGAGGAGTTGACGAAGTAGAAGCCCTGCTGGACGGGGGCGACTTTTTTCGTGAGCAGCCAGGAGGTCACTCCGCTTTCGGGGTCTTTGTATGGCGTGAAGAACTTGGAGAGGTCAGGTTTCATGGCTGCTCCTGTGCACAGAGGATGAATCTCAGGCTCTATCCTAACGTTGCACGCAGGATTGTCAATGAATATGAGGTGTGGTAGAATCTCGCCAGCATCTGCAGGAGGCCCGCGATGGCTGGGAGCGAAGTGCGAACGGCAAAAGAACGTGACTGGTGCAGGATATTGGCGAATGCCACAATGGCAGTCGCATTGGCCACAATTGCCCTGGCAGGAGCATACTTCATAGTGGATTTTCGCGGCATGCTTGGATTGCCCCAGCGCATTTCAGACCTTCCGGGAATGGTGCTCATGCTCCCATTCTGTTGCCTGATGTTCATGGCCATCTATGTGCGCTACCAGTTCGTATCCATTGCGATAATGTACTGCGTTACCATTGTATTGCTGGTTATCGGCTGTGCATTGCTCATAAGGACCAGGACGAGTTGGAAGGCCCACAAGAGACTATGGTGGGGGCTGATTGTCTTGCCGTTGGTGATACCGCTGTTCCTCAGTCTGGTAACTCGGTGGACGGTGCCTGCGATGCTGAGGTCCGAGTGTGCTGTTGCATGGCTGAATAACATTGCCGTCGAGAGGGCACAGGATATACCGGGCTGGCAGGAAACATGGAGCGATGCGATTGTCACTATAGATGAGAGTGATGTCGAGCGATTCTTCTCATTGACCAACTCGCCGATCGGTGCTGGGTGGCAGTCCAAGGGGAAGCACTTCAGCGGAATCGGTCCAGAGGGCATGTCATCCGATGTACTTCAGGAGGTCATCGGGTTCAGGCCGAAAGATGCCTGCAGGTATGTGGCTGTGTCGTGGGACACAGAGTCGGGGAGGACCTGCTATGGGCTGGTGGAGTTCGGCAGGTCATCGCGAGCGCGAGTGTATCTGGTCATGTCATCCAGACCGTAGGCAGAAGCGCCGAACATACTCTGGCCGGGCCGCTTAAGTTACAGGCGAAGAGGGCGTAATGTATTATGCCCCTACAAGAAGGGCAGACATGACACGCATTGTCAATAACATACGGACGACTCTGAAGGCGGCTGGTGGCAGACAAGGGCGTGAAACCGCGCAGAGGTTCTTCAAGGAGCCGATAAAGGCCTATGGGTGCAGGACGGCGGATGTTCGCAGGATCGGCAAGGAGGCGTTCAAGGAGGTCAAGGGGCTGTCGAAGAAGGAGGTGTTTGCCGTGTGCGAGGAGTTGATGGCGTCGGGCTACATCGAGGAATTCGGCGTTGCGGCAGACTGGTCGTACGCAATGCGGAAGAGTTTCCAGCCCTCGGACTTCCGCATCTTCGAGAGGTGGGTCAGGGAGTATGTGGACAACTGGGCCAAGTGCGACACGCTCTGTAATCACACGATAGGGGATTTCGTCGAGCGGTATCCTCAATTCATCAGCAAGCTGAAGGTGTGGGCGAAATCGAAGAACCGTTGGGTTCGGCGGGCGGCGGCCGTCACGCTGATAATACCAGCGAGGAAGGGGATGTTCCTGTCGGATTTATTTGAGATAGCGGACCTGCTGCTGATGGATGCCGACGATATGGTTCAGAAGGGCTACGGCTGGATGCTGAAGGAGGCCAGCAGGAAGCATCAGAAGGAGGTGCTTGATTTCGTTATGGCACGGAAGGACCGGATGCCACGGACGGCGCTGCGGTATGCCATTGAGAAGATGCCGGAGGGTATGAGGAAGAGAGCGATGGCGAAAAGAGGGTAGCCAGTAGCCGGTAGTCAGTAGACAGCAGGAAGAGGCGCTCGGTACAGGTGTGTATTGCTACTATGTGCCAGGTCTGCTAGAATCCTTGGCTAGACCAGTCTATGAACAGGGAAGACTACATCTCAATAGCAATCCGTGTTTTCGGGCTGTACCTGCTTGTCCTGGCGGGATTCGCCTGCGTTCAGGCCGTCTGGTACGGAGCAGTTCTCGTCTCGACGCGACCATGGGAGTCTCTTCATAGCTGGGATTGGGGATTCAGTCCAGCGAGCTGGACGGGGTTTCTCCTAAGTGGCGGTCCTTTTGTCAAGGTGGCTGTGCAGCTTGCGTTGTTCACCTGGGCCGGCATCCATCTTGTCTGTGGGGGAAAACGTATTACTGACCTCATTCTGGAAGGGCGCGATAGTGATTAATATGAGCAAAGAGGACTACATCTGGGTCGCAATCCGCATCTTCGGCATACTCCTCGTGGTGATGGCCATTATTGCCATCCCCACGATACTCTCATCGGCCTTCATGGTCTGGGGCTACCATTCAGCCGCGGCCGCCATGTCTGGCGAGGCCATCAGTGACATGCAGGACACCATCGCTCAAGCGAATTTTGGTACCATGCTCAGCGCCACATTCAGGGCAATACTCTACTATGCTGCCGGGGTCTACTTTCTCAAAGGGGGCAAGTTCGTTCACAAGCTCATTGCCAGGTTCCCGGCTGGTCAGGGTACTCCCCAGTAAAGCGGGCTGTGGGCCGTACATACTATTGCCTTGCATCCGGGGCTGTGATATACTCCAAGGTTTCCAGCATGGCTGGGATTCCGGATAGAGATTCATGGGCACGGAACATATACGCAATTTTTCGATAGTGGCGCACATCGACCACGGTAAGAGCACCCTGGCCGACAGGATACTCGAGCTGACGGGGGCGGTGAGCGACCGCGAGAGGAAGGAGCAGCTTCTCGATGATATGGACATCGAGCGCGAGCGGGGCATCACCATCAAGGCTTCGGCTGTAACGATGACCTATCGGCACGAGGGGCGGGAGTATATGTTCAACCTGATCGACACGCCGGGGCACGTGGATTTCCACTATGAGGTCTCGAGGGCGCTGGCTGCGTGCGAGGGGGCGCTCCTGGTCGTGGATGCCAGCCAGGGGGTGGAGGCTCAGACGGTAGCCAACGCGTACCTGGCGGTGGAGAGCGGGGCGGAGCTGATAGGCGTGATAAACAAGATCGACCTTCCGGCTGCCCAGCCGGACCTGGCGGCCGAGGAGATGGAGCATATCCTGGGGATAAAGGGACATACATGCTTTCGCATAAGCGCCAAGAGCGGGCAGGGGGTGGCGGAGCTCCTGGAAGCGATTGTGGAATTCCTGCCGCCGCCTGCTGATAAGAACGATGAGCCGACGGGCGCGCTGATATTCGACAGCCAGTTCGACGACTATCGCGGCGTGATATGCTATGTGCGGCTGTTCTCGGGCAGGCTGCGAGTGAAGCAGAAGGTGCGGCTGATGGGCAGCGGGCGGAGCTATCTCGTGACGGAGCTTGGCAAGTTCACGCCGAAGATGACGCCGTGCGAGGAGATAGGGTGCGGGGAGGTGGGATATCTTATTGCAAATATCCGCGAGCTGGCCGATGTCACGATAGGTGACACGATAACCGACGATATTAATCCCATAGCCAAGCCATTGCCGGGGTATGTCAGGCCGATGCAGATGGTGTTCTCGGATTTCTACCCGGGCAGCAACACGGACTACAACAAGCTGAGGGCGGCATTTGAGAAGCTCGCGCTCAATGATGCCAGCTTCTCGTTCTTTCCGCAGAATTCGCCGGCACTGGGTTTCGGGTTCCGGTGCGGGTTCCTTGGCCTGCTGCATATGGAGATTGTGCAGGAGCGGCTGGAGCGCGAGAACGACATCGACGTGGTGCAGACGGCGCCGACGGTGAGCTACGAGGTGCTGATGACGGAGGGGACCGTCAAGCGAATCGATTCGCCGAGTATGCTGCCGGAGGCGACGAAGATAGAGCAGCTTCGCGAGCCGTTCGTGCGCCTGGAGATAATAACGGCGACGGAGAGCATCGGCCCTGTTATGAGGCTTGCGGACCAGAGGCGATGCCAGCTTATCAAGACCGATTACCTGAGCAAGACGCGCGTGCTGATGGAGTACAAGGCGCCGCTGGCGGAGATAGTGTATGATTTCTACGATGTGCTGAAGGGCATCACGCACGGTTACGCAACGATGGACTACGAGTTCATTGGCTTCGAGGCGGGGGACCTGGCGAAGATAGACATTCTTGTGAACAAGGTGGCGGTGGATGCGCTGTCGCTGATCGTCCACCGGAGCAATGCCGAGTATCGTGGTCGCAAGCTGATAGTCAAGCTGAGGAGAGCGATACCCAAGCACCAGTTCGAGATACCGCTGCAGGTGGCCATTGGCGGCAAGATAATCGCCC
>Ga0209164_1004162_pt1 | contig 13150 bp, 10 predicted proteins | sample MTBNYHSulfiMetaG_FD_187458 | JGI IMG/M metagenome (GOLD analysis project Ga0209164, IMG submission 187458) | Enrichment culture microbial communities from rom New York Harbor, USA that are MTBE-degrading - MTBE-NYH (New York Harbor Sulfidogenic)... | ecosystem: Environmental > Aquatic > Marine >...
CCATATATTTGAGAAGCTGCCAGCGGCTTCCTCTCTGAAGGATTTTGAAACCCTCCTGCCCTGGAACATGACACCGAAGCATATCCCCTGCTCCCAGCAGATTAGGTGGGGTTGATTAGGCGCTTACTTTGCTTCGGATTCTAATGTCTTACTTGAGACTTAGAACAATGCAAACTTGAATAAACTGTACTGTTTTTGCTGCCCATTATTAAGGATAAAAATTGCTCCTCCATTATCAAATCGGTTCTGTTCTAACTCGTATGGTTAAAAGCAAGTTTATTGGTAATGTTGCTTTGCTGGCTTCAGGAGCTGTTGGCGCGCAAGTCATCACCATGGCCTTTGCACCGATTATTACCCGTTTATACGGCCCGGAAGCATTTGGGGTGTTAGGAACTTTCATGGCCACTCTGGCAATAGCTACTCCACTGGCAGCTTTCAGTTACCCGATTGCCATCGTGCTACCGAAGGAGGACGCCGAGGCCATAGGCCTAGCCAAGCTGTCGCTTGGAATTGCATTTATCACTTCGTCGCTCATGGCACTGATTCTGCTTAGCTTCTTGGATCCTATTCGCAATACTTTCAACCTGCAAGCAGCGGGATCCCTTATCTTGCTGCTACCTCTTATTATGTTGTTTTCGGCGTGCCTCGCTATAATGCGTCAATGGGCTATTCGCAAAAAGCTTTTCAAAATCATGGCCAAGGTGGAGGTAGTCCAGGCATTTTTTGTAAATAGCGCTAAAATTGGAATAGGAATCATCAATCCGTCTGCTTTCGTACTTATCATGGTAGCAACAGTTGGCAGTGCCTTACATGCTCTGTTGTTGTCTCTCGGTGTTCGTGAGTCTTTTGGGCTAATAAAAACACGTAAAAGAGAGCCTGTTCCGATGCTCGCGCTGGCAAAAAGTCATGCGGATTTTCCCCTCTATCGGACACCGCAGATTTTCATCAATGCGGCCTCTCAGGGATTACCTGTCATTATGCTCGCCAGTTTCTTTGGGCCGGCTGCCGCTGGCTATTATGCTCTAGGACGCACGGTTATGACATTACCGTCGAGTTTAATCGCCCAATCCGTAGGTGAGGTATTCTATCCACGCATTACGGAAGCAGCTCACCATGGAGAAAGCCAGTATCGACTAATCGTAAAGGCAACTTTGGGGCTTGTTTTCTTTGGCATCCTGCCGTTTTCCACCGTATTTTTTGTTGGGCCTTGGTTGTTTAGTTTTGTTTTCGGTCCGGACTGGGTCGATGCTGGAGAATATGCGCGCTGGCTCTCCCTAATGCTTTTCTGTAATTTTATCAATCGTCCCAGTGTGGCGGCAGTACCGACTCTTGGACTTCAGCGAGGGTTGGTAGTGTATGAAATCTTCAGTACAGGGTCAAAAATCTTGGCCTTGTACCTGGGATTTGTCGTTTTCAATAATGACCAAATCGCTGTAGCACTTTTTGGCATATTTGGCGCTGCTGCATACTTGGCTCTTATCGTTTGGATTACGACCGCGGCACGAAATGCAGATGCAGGAATTTAATATGCAAAAAAAACAGGTTGATAAAGATCACTATTGCTTCTCCAAATACGTCACAAAAAATCGTTGGGCCAGTATGTGGCACCAGTTGGACGAGGTTTTATCCCTCAAACCGAAATCCGTTCTGGAAATCGGACCTGGGCCAGGAACCTTCAAAACCCTAGCTAGCACTTTCGGCGTGATGGTGGAGACGCTGGATATTGACCCTGAACTCAAACCAGACCATATTACTTCAGCGAAAGCTATGCCATTTCAGAATGATAGTTATGATGTGGTATGCGCCTTCCAAATGTTGGAGCACGTGCCTTATGATAGTGCTTTAACCATATTCGCCGAAATGTGCCGCATCTCAAGAAAGAGCATAGTGATTAGTTTACCAGATGCAAGACCGCTTTGGGCGTGTTCATTTTATATCCATAAAAAAACAAGGGCAAATTTTTTTATCCCACGCCCCTGGAAAGGCCCCAAGGAACATTTTTTTGATGGCGAACATTATTGGGAAATTAACAAAAAAGGATATCAAGTCACAAAGGTTAAGAATGATTTTGTCAGAGTCGGCGGGGTCTTGCTAGAACGCATATATCGTGTCACTGAATTGCCGTATCACCATTTCTTAGTATTTAAAAAAACCAATTTACTCAAATGATGGTCGATTTTTCATAAGAATTTACACGGTAAGCTCCTTTCAGCTTACAAGATAAGCCAGACTTTGCCTGGCCCACCAAAAACTTGAGCCAACGCTTGATGATTTCAATAATTGTACCAGTATATAATGCTGAAAAATATGTTGAAAAAGCTATTAAATCAGCTTTACAACAACCTGAAACGGGTGAAGTAATTCTTATTGAGGATGGATCGAATGACAACTCACTTAAAATATGTAAAAAATTAGCAAGAGAATATAAAAAAGTCAGGTTGTTGACTCATGAAGGAAACAAAAACCTTGGAGCCAGCGCCTCAAGGAACTTGGGAATAACACATGCCAGACATCAATTTATAGCCTTTCTTGATGCTGACGATTATTATCTGGAAAATAGATTTAGACTTGACACATTGTTGTTCAAGAAAGACGATAGCATTGATGGAGTTTATGGATGTACTGGAATTGAATATGAAAATGAAAAATTACGAAGAGAATGGATTCACAAAAGGGAGCATGAAATTACAACCATTGAACGATCGATTCCACCTCAACACTTATTTCGCTCACTGTTATTTTGTCTTGATGGCTGCTTCAGCACTGATGCTATTACCGTAAAAAAAGAGCTATTTGGCAAAACGGGGTTATTTGATGAAAATCTCATTTTACATCAAGATACTGCTATGTGGATCAAAATGGCAGCAGTAGGAAAATTGGTTGCGGGTGAGATATCAACTCCTATTGCTATAAGAAGAGTTCACGAAGAAAATAGAATAACAAAAATTGATGACAATGATTTTAGATCGGCAGATTTACTCTATAATGAACTTTCGAAATGGGCCAAAATAAATCTTTACAAAAAACAACAAGAACTGATCAAGTACAAAATATGGCGAAATGTTTTATTTGGGAAAAAGTCATGGGGGAAAATAAAAAAAAATAATAATAATAGTAACTTAAAATCATTTGTCAGAATAATTGCTCTCAATTCAAACAATAAAGAAATATTTTTTTCAAAATATTTTATTTGGTTATTGAGAGACCTTATTATAGAGAAAATATACAAAAAATATTCTGATTACCATTAAGCCCAGCTTCGATTAGAGGGGTTCTCACTCCGTCTTTGCCAAGAAGCGGGGGCTGTCGGTGCTCGACGTGGACAAGAGTGCCTGGGTTTACAAAAAGCTGCGCAAACTTCCTGGCCGGTATCGAGGCAGGGATATCAACCCTCAAACGCACGTTCGGTCTTGATCGCTGCACATGGAAAGGCTGGACTAGATTCGGTCGGTACTCTGGAGTTCGATCGTTTCCTACAACCTTCTGGTCCTGGCCAGAACGAAGCTGGCTGCGGCCTGAGAACTCGAGGCAGGTTGCCATAATAAAGCGCAAGGGGTCACTAAGTCCAAAATTGAGAAAGAACGGCCCAAAACATTAAAATCACTTTACCGGGTAGCGGAAATTACGTGCGCCTCCAGCTACGAGCACCCCTTGTTGTCATTTCAAATCAGGGGTTTCCGGATGGACACTACCTAACTGAGTTGTTGATCTTTCCAATGGCAAAATTAAATAGATCAATTGGACGAAAACCCAGAGATTTCAGTGAAACTCCATGGCGGTGCCACTGGTACTAGCAAAAAATTTGTAGTAATGTTTATCTTGCGCCCTGCCCAAAAAAATAATTTCCCAAAAATAAGTGTCATTTTACCAGTTTATAATGACAGCGAATCACTTTTTAAATGTTTAAAAGCATTAAAGCTTCAGGATTTTGACAGTAAACAATTTGAAGTTATTGTCGTTGACAATGGTAGCAAATATCCTGTCAAAATTGAGGATATTCCACTTAAATTAAACATTGTAGTTGAATTATCCCCCGGTTCGTATGCTGCCCGCAACACAGGCATCTCTTTAGCTCAAGGAGAAATCCTTGCTTTTACAGATGCTGATTGCATACCTGCTCAAAATTGGCTTTCATCAGGATTTAAAGAACTCTTGAAACACGGTCATGACACTATTATTGGCGGAGAAATTGATGTTCAACCGGCAAAGCCAGAAAAACCAAATCTTGCCGAGTCATATGATATTGCTTTGGGACTCCGTCAAGAACGTTACATAACGATGGGAAATTTTGCGGCCACTGCAAATATGATAACTTGGAAATCATTATTCCAAGAAGTGGGGTTATTCAATAATAAATTAAAGTCGGGCGGAGACTATGAGTGGGGAAATAGAGCGATAAGGCTGGATAAAAAGATTGTCTATTGCCCAAATGTCATCGTGACTCATCCAGCGCGAAACAGTTTGGTAGATATAATAAACAAAACAAGAAGAATAACCGGTGGCATAGAAGATATCAAAAAAGAACCTCAGCTTGATCGTTATGACGGTATTAAAGGTACACCATTTGCCACTATACAATCAATCATAAACAACAAAAAACTACCGAAATTACATCATAAATTTGCTGTATTATATGTAGCTATTATTGTTTTTTCAGTAACTAATTTTGAAAAAATTAGGTTATTTATGGGTTTTGGAAGTAAAAGAGAATAAGAGACCAAGTTAGTTTTGAATATACCAATGAATAAAGCTGAACGCCAATATCGTCCATAGTAATTAAGCGAAGTTTTTTTATGCGCATATTATTTATCAGTAAACGCCAATATACAGGCAAGGATTTACTTGATGATATATATGGACGATTATATGAGATTCCCAAGGAACTTGCCCTGCTTGGTCATAAAGTAGTTGGTTTATGCCTGAGTTATCGTCCAAGATCAGAGGGTCATCTTAAGGGCACCGATATAGATTCAACTCCGGTAGACTGGAATTCAATTAATCTTGGCCGCCTTATCCTGCCAGGTGGAATCCGATACTTAAAAAAGCTTTCCCAACTGACAGATAACTTCAAGCCGGATATTATCGTTGCCTGCTCTGATGCTTTGCATATAATTAATGGAATCCGACTTGCTCGAAAATTTGCTCTTCCCTGTGTCGTTGACCTTTACGATAACTTTGAAAGCTTTGGCTTGACAAAGTTGCCGGGAGTCACGTCACGATTTCGGATAGCGGTCTCGCAGGCTGATGGTGTTATTTGTATCAGCCCCCTCCTTAGAGAATATGTTACTAAAATCTACCATCCTTCAGGAATCGTCAGAACTGTTGAAAATGGCATTCCTCTCAATCTTTTCCACAAAATGGCTCGCCAGGATTGCAGAAAAAAATTTCATTTACCTCAGAATGCCAAAATTATAGGCGCGGGAGGTGCTCTCGGCAAAAGCCGTGGAATCGAAGTTCTTTTCAGTGCCTTTCAGAAATTAAATGCTGAGAATCCTGCTATCCATCTAGCCTTGGCTGGACCGATTGAAGCGGGCACTGTTCTGCCTGATGGACCTCAGGTACATTATTTAGGTAAGTTAAATTATGAAGAAGTACCAGTATTCCTGAACACCCTCGATGTCGGAATAATCAGCAATCTCGATACCTCATTCGGCCGCTACTGCTTTCCACAAAAAGCTCATGAGATGATCGCGAGCAGAGTCCCTGTTGCTGCTGCAAAAGTTGGCGCTACGGAAGAACTGTTTAAAGACTACCCGGAGTGTTTATTTGCGCCGGGAGATTCACAAGATATGATAAGAGCAATAATAAATCAATTGAACACACCAGTTATTCCTGAAATCAAGGTGTCAACCTGGCCGGAATTGGGTAAAAAATTTGAATTGTTTTTAAAAGATGTTGTTAACAAAAAATATGATCAAGAACCCAAGTTAAAGGTCACTGCGTTACAGCCCTTATAAGGCTGGTATATTTTTTTGAAATAACTTCTAAATCAAACTTCTCAATACATTTTTTTCGTCCCTGTTCCGCTAGTTCCTCCACTTTATTAGGGTTTTTCAAGGCGTAAATTATTTTTTCGGCAATTGCCCGGCTGTCTTTTTCTGGCACCAGGAACCCGGTTTTGTTGTTTTCAATTACATCCCCTATCCCCCCGACATCGGAACCTATGATCAGGCAGCCGGACATGGCAGCCTCGACAAAAGTCAGGCCCAACCCTTCCGTATCTCCCCCTTGAGCCTGCACGGACGGACCGACAAACACATCACTGCCGCAATAATAAGCCGGAAGCTCGCGGTTAGACACTCCCCCGACAAAAATGACATGATCTCCCAGCCCTTTACTTCCGGAAATTTTCTGAAGCTCGGACTCCAACTCCCCGGTTCCAATAACCAGCAATGCGGCGTCAGGAAATTCGGCCAAAACGGCAGGCATGGCATCAATCAGGTATCGCACCCCTTTTTTTTCCGATAAGCGTCCCACATACAGAATAACTTTACCGCTGACGCCATGTTTTTTCTTTATATCTGCAGCCTGTTTGCCGGGAGCAAAAGTTTCGGAACAAACCCCCATGGGAATAATATGCGCCGGTACGGAACAAATATCATGCACGATCTTTTCCCTTAAAGCCGAACTCACAACCGTTACCTTGTCTGCCCGCCTGAGTGCGAATCGCTTGGCAGCTTTGAACAGAGAGTGCTGAAGGGCGTACACATCGGCACCGTGAGCCGTTACGACAACAGGAATGCCAAAGAAGGTCTTCATCATGACCGCAAAGAAACCCTGCGGAAGTATCCAGTGGGCGTGGATAATCGTTGGGCGGGATTTTCTCACCAGCAGGAACAGGGAAAAAAATTGCGCTGTAAGAAAAAAAGGCAGCAAACCATAATACAACTTATTCTGCCTCAGTGTCGGCAGAATACTGGTCGAACCGGCCAACTTTTCAAAGGGTTCAAGAAAATAACGGAAACGGTGAACCTTTATCTGCTCCATCTCCTCATCAGTTTCGGCTCCCGGATAATGAGGGGCATGAACCGTCACGTCGAAGTTTGCAGCCAGTCTCCGAACGAGTTCGTAAACAAAAGGGGGATCCGGATCGTTCTGCCAGCGGGGGAATGTTGTCGTTAGGACAAGAAGCTTCTGCTTCATTGATCGATTCTGTCGCGGAACTGTAATCTACTCGGTCCGGTCATACCGCATCTGGGTAATCTGTTCCGAGACAAGCCCGATCATGAAAACAGTTATGGAAGTGGTCAAAAGGAGGGCGGACATGTTGGTAAACCGGTTCATTGTCAGGAAGGTGTACAGGTAATAGCAGATGCCGATGAGAAAAAGCAGGCCGCTGACAGGCAGAAAAACCCGCATGGGTGAATACAGCGTGGCTATCTTGGCAATAATCAGGAGAAACCGGGAACCGTCCTCCACTAGTTTTATCTTGCTCTTCCCTTTTCTTGCCTCTGTCTGAATCGGCACGTATTTGACACTATGCCCGCTTCGCAGATATGCCATTGTCATAGTTGTAGGATAGGAAAACGTATTCGGCAGCAGGTAGATGTATTTACTGACCGTGTCTTTCCTAACAAGCCTGAAGCCGGAAGTCAGATCTCTGATGTCGAATTTTGTCACATATGATGCCAGCCTGTTATAGAACCAATTGGCGCAAAAACGATGAAAAGAGGATTGCGAGTTCATCGATCTCGCCCCGACAACCATTTCGAAATTATCCTTATGCTGAAGTAGCAGGGCAATATCCTCAGGACGATGTTGACCGTCGGCGTCCATCATCACTATCCATTGGCCTGCCGCGCATCGCAACCCAGATTTGACCGCCGCCCCGTTCCCGATATTGTAGGGATGCGGCCAAACATGCGCTCCGGCATCCATGGCTGCTTTTACCGTGTTGTCGGTCGATCCGTCGTCAATAACCAGGATCTCGAAATCCGGATACAGTTTTCTGATGGCCCTGATAGTCTCCCCAATGCTCTCCTCCTCGTTAAAAGCCGGCAGAAGCACAGTAACCTGAGGTACTGGACCTGTATTCATATTTTCATTAATCACGCTGAAACCTGCAACATTCTTGCCTTAGGGAATTATTTGATGTTAGCATATAACGTATTGATTGGAATGAGATATGTCATGGCATAACGTTAATATGCGTGCGTCCAACTGAAAATATCCCTTCAAGATACTTCCCGGAAATTTCACGTTGAGCACAATGATTTTTAAAAACCTCAGGACGATTTCGCCCCGGCATTTTAACTGATTAAATTTCACATTAATGTCATCCAATGTTCATCAGAAAGAGACGGATTTGGATAAACACTCTGATCCAGACCACGATTTGCGCCACTTATGATTTTGGCTATTTTGAGGACATAAGCGCTATATAACTCTTCTTCAAAAGAAGAAATATCAGGAAAGATTATATGCAAATTATTGTTGTCACTTAAGCCAGCAATAAATTTCTCAAAACTTATATAACGAACTGCCAACAAATCTACAATCGTGGAAATTACATCATCCTTTTCAGGTTCAGAAGCAGCTACCAATCTATATAACCAGTAAAGCAGGTCATCGTCTTTCGCATCCATTACGAATAATACAGATCTAGCCTTTTTAAATTCTCCAAGTGCTAAATAGCTGGCAACACAATTTAAATAAAGCACTCTTTCTTTTTCTAATTCCAAGCCATTATCAAAGGCTTTTACTGCCAGGTCGTATTTGCCCCCTGCGTACAAAATACGACCCAGGAGATTATAAATCGGAGCTTCTCCGCCGTTGAGCCGAACAGTATTAAGAATCGCTGTTTCGGCATTGCCCAAGTCTCCCAGTTTGAAATAGGCGATCGCCAGATGGTAATGTACCATAAAATTAGAGGGGAACAACTCAGCACTTTTCAGAAGGAGTTGAGTGGCTTTTTCAATTTCTCCTTTTACATGCAGATAGATAATCCCAGCATTACAATAAACATCGGCGACAGAATTTTTCTGAAAATTGTCTGGATATTTTTTATAAATTTTTTCAGCTTGTTTTAAATATTCAAGCGCTTTTTCATTCTGGCCGAGCCTCATATATTCAGCAGCCAAATTATTATAAACCCGTATATTGAGCGGAGCTTTATCTAAATTATCAGAATATAATGTTATATCATCTTTCCAAACTTCATTTCTTAAGTAAGTTGCATTACCCTCAGCAACCACTATAAAAAAAATAAAACATACAAACAAGTAGTACATAAACTTTTTCCCTTGCCTTTTATAATGCCAACAAATAGACAAGAAAAAATAAGAAATAACTAAATATATAAATACTGACGGCAAATAGTTTCTATGCTCAAAATACAACTCAAGTCCGATAATCGTTGATTCAACCAGGTGATTGATAAAATAAAAAATGATGGCAAAACAAATTAGAGGGTATTTTCGGCTAAAATAAATCGACAAAGTTATCAAAATAAAAATAAAAAGATTAGCAACAATGGTTATCGGCGGGGAAAACAAACCCTTTGAAGCAAATATATTGGTATCAAGAGTCAGAAAATCTGCTACGGGAACAAGCAGCAAAAAAATATAACGGGTGAGAATTATTGGCTGAGTAATAAGCCTTTCCCACATGGTATAAGGCCTGGCTGAATAGGTCTTGTCAAGATAGCTGATTATGTCCCCTGACATAAAAATAAGTGAAAAAACAATCAAGCTGATTAAACTTCCAACAAAGAAAAGCCTGAATCGTAGATTGTCTTTCAGCGATGTGCGAAATATTATAACTTCATATGCTATTATGGACAATGGCAGCAACGCTGCATTTTCTTTACTTAATATCCCTGCCCCCCAAAACAAAATACACAGCACTAAAAGCACTACTTTGCATTTTGTTTCTTTTTGCAGACGAAATTTCAGATAAAAATACAGAGAAATCATGTTAAACATGGCGGCCATTGAGGCCATGCGTTGAACTATATACGTCACCGCCTGAGTCTGAATAGGGTGTATGGCCCACAATACAGCACCAAGAAGGGCAATATCCTTAATAAGATTCTCAGGAATAGAACTTTTATATTGTTGTCGATATAAATTTAACGTAACGATGAAAACCAGGTAGACAAAAAAAGAACAAATAATATGAATAAAAATGTTTACAACATGATAGCCTGTCGTATCCAAGCCTGAAAACAAATAATTCACCGCAAAAGTTAATACGGCTAATGGCCTGTCTCGTATATCACCATTCTCACTATATATTGGTTTCTTTACCTGTTCCCAGGATAAACTGTCTATTCGAATGCTTTTATCCCAAACTATGTTGTTATAATCATCAAAATGCCATGAATTGCCAAGTGTTCCGGAATAGCAGGTTACTATTATTATTACAAGCAGAATACAATGAAATATTTTTTGATATAAATCAGACGTCATTATGTATTGATTAATATACGAAACTTATGGTGTAATCATAATAAAGGAAGGAAAAGAAGGAAGGGGCAAAATTTTTTTATTTTTAATTACCATCCTGCTCCGGGTGGGCCTTTATCCCCGTTTGAATCAAGCCAGATAGTTATATCACCTTCAACAATGCCTCGTTGCGGAACAGCCAGAATCGTATATGAAGGTGACGGAGAGGCAAAAGTTTTAATTTGATATTCGTACAGGATATTATTGCCTAATTGAGTAATGTTTGCCAAGTTGCTCAAGTCCCCGCCGAAAGATCCCCCAAAATATGTATAGGTGTTCACAGCGCCGTAATCATTGTTTTCGGCCATATAACCTTCCAGAGCCAAACTCAATGCCTGTAGGTTACTTTTGGCCTCTGAGCGAGCAGCTCTTTTTTGAATGCCCAAATAACTTGGGATAGCGATAGCAGCTAGAATGGCAAGAACTGCCACGACAATCATTAATTCTACCAGGCTAAAACCATCCTGCCTTTTTGTTAATTTCATCCTGAACAACCTTAACAAAATTAAAAGCGCCACCAATATTATATTATTAGTGGCGCTTTGAAAACCAGAACTAACTCTGGCTAAAATAATTTTGCTCCTTACTGTCTCAGTCAATTGAGACGGAATCCTTGTATATTAACCCACCTATCTTGTCATATCCCTTGATGACAATACCACGAGCATCGTTAACCCTACTCAAGTCTATAACTCCTAATACTTCAGCTCCATCTACCGCGAATAATTCGTAATCAAACCAAGGTGATTTTACCGACTGTCCCTTTTTTGCATAGAAAGCATCAATCCACTGAGGGACCACCTCGCTGAGGGTATAAGTACCTGGGGTCTCAATACCTGCCGGTTCATCGCTATCAACTACACCATTACCATCCCAGTCGATTACCCCGGCCTCTCCCTTATTAACTGCATTCAGCCAACTGTGCAACTCCGCTTTTGCCGAAGTAGCGCCTTCCTCAATCGAACGCCTCTTGGCCTTTTCCTGCATACCGAGGAAGTTCGGGATGGCGATGGCGGCAAGGATGCCGATGATGGCCACGACGATCATCAACTCGATAAGGGTGAAGCCTTTTTCATTCGCCCTCATTCTCAACTGATTCAGTTTCATTTTTTACCTCTCCTTCTGTTTTGTTTATTTACGAACAACTTTGGCCGATTGCTTTTAGGCCCCCAATGACTCAATCCGTGAAAAGATGAAGTTAGCCAATCTTAAGCAAGGTTTGTGCCAGGGTTATTTTTCCTTTCTGAAAGGTTGCTATTTCATTGAAAATGATACAAAAAAATAAGCAATCGGTGTAGGGTTGAACTGGTTGAGTCGGACTTGGCAGATTTTATTTAATGACAAATTGGGGCATCTGTTGTGACAAAAAATGTCACCTGGTGGATATGATGAGTTCTTTGTTTTGCTGGGAGAATCCTGTATTTTTAAGGGATAGAGGGTTTTTTGGCCTTGGGGCAGCCCCCTCATCCGCCCTTCGGGCACCTTCTCCCCAAGGAGAAGGGTGTTTGCTTTGGATAACTCATTAAATTTATAAATTTTTTTATGAAAACTGCCGGGCTCAAAGCAGACTTTATCATCACCCTGGTTCTCCTGCTGAGCATCTCCGCCCTGCTTGCTGACCTGGTCATTACCATGTTCTGGCAGCAGAACATGGTGCGCATGGAAATGAATTCGGCGCGATCAATCCTTGAATTGGAAGGCCGGCGCCTGGCTGCTGAATCAAACCCGCTGCAGGAGGAATACCTTGCCGAGTTGTCACGGATACATGGAGAGGCAGGTGGCGAATGCCTGACCATTGCAACTGGAAATGGGGAGATATTCCAGGCGGACGCCTCCTGTGCACACCGAAATGTTCTACTCCCGGTTTTGCGGAAAAGCCTGGAACTGGAGCAACCGGTAACGGAAACGTTCGGTTCGACCCGGGGAATTTTCCTGCCCCGGCCGGAGTTTCTCCTGACCGCCGTGCCGGTTGATCTGGGGGACACCCGCGGCAGCATCGGTTCGGTCACTTCGCTCAAGCCCCTTTACGCCACTCTGCGTTCCAAGCAGAAAGCCATTTTCGCTTACCTGCTGGTCAATGTCCTGGTTCTGGCAACAGTGGGGTTTTTCCGCCTGGTCCGGTCAACGGTCAAGCCGGTGGAGCAGCTTGTCCGAATGACGGAAAATTATGACGAACAGGATGATATTGTCCCGTTCTACGACCAGGGGGGCAGCGAATTCGGCCGGCTCTCCATGGCCCTCAACCGCATGACCAGGCGCATCGATGCCGACCGGCAGAGACTGCGGGAAACCGTGGAATGCCTTGAGGAGGCCAATACTCAGTTGCAGAAGACCCAGCAGGACATGATCCGGGCGGAAAAGCTGGCCTCGGTGGGTCGCCTGTCCGCCGGCCTGGCGCATGAGATCGGCAACCCCATCGGCATCATCCAGGGATACCTGGAACTGCTCCGGCGGGAAAATTTGTCGCCGGAAGACCGGAAGGAGTTTTCCGAACGGGCGACCAGGGAGCTGGAGCGGATAAACCGGCTTATCCGCCGGCTCCTTGATTTTGCCCGCACCGCCCCACCGGGCAGACACAGGATCGAGGTCAACCCATTGCTGGGCGACGTGGTGGATATGGTCAGCAAGCGGAAACACATGGAGGATATCCGCTTCCGCCTTTCCCTGGATGCGGCCGATGATGCCGTTATGGCCAATGAAGAGGG
>Ga0209164_1004164_pt1 | contig 13147 bp, 10 predicted proteins | sample MTBNYHSulfiMetaG_FD_187458 | JGI IMG/M metagenome (GOLD analysis project Ga0209164, IMG submission 187458) | Enrichment culture microbial communities from rom New York Harbor, USA that are MTBE-degrading - MTBE-NYH (New York Harbor Sulfidogenic)... | ecosystem: Environmental > Aquatic > Marine >...
CGTTATCTCCGGCAGGCAGTGGTCCAGGACCGTCTTGACGTAGGCGTGGATGCTCAGCAGGGCCTGGCGGTCCAGGGAGACGAAGCGGAGACCCAGGACCTGGAGGTGGTCCAGGGTCGTGGCGTTGCGGACCTCGGCCTTGGTCTGGACGCGGCCCTCCTCCTCCGGCAGGGAAAAGGAGATCATGAGCTCCTGCTCCACCTCCAGCCAAGGGGGCTGGGGCTCCTGCTCGTGGCTGAGCACCAGGCGGCAGCCGCCCAGGCTTAAGTTGACCAGCAGCCCCTCGTGGCCCTCCTCCCGGAGGGCGATGGTGGCCGGGAGGCAGCAGACGGCCCGGGGGCTCTGGCGAAGGTCCTTGTGGGCCACCAGGGAGGGGTAGCTGACAAAGAGGAGGGGAAAGGGCTTGAGGACGCTGTCCACGACCACGGACTGGAAGACCTTGATGGTGCCTTTGGTCAGGTAGTGAACGGTGATCCTGGCCCCGGGCTTGAGCCTCTTGACCGCCTCTGCGACCAGGGGGGTCTGGATGATCAGGAGGCTGCCCTCCTCGCCCCCGTGGTAGACGCTGACCAGCTTCTGTTCCAGGCCCTCCAGGCCGAGGAAGAGCCTGGTCCCCACCTCCAGCTCCAGCTTGGCCGGAACCTCATGGGATTTCAGGATGTCCTCGAAATCGGGTTTCACTTCCAGCGCTTCCCCGGCCTGGACCTTACAAGGGGCGGCCCGACCATGGAGGCGAGCCGGGGGACGGCTCCGGCTCGCCACAAAACCCGGCGGCAGACATTCCGCCCCTGAAAAGATATTGTTCGGCGGTCCTTCAGTCCTCTTTTTCTCTTCTTGGCCCGGATATCCGGATCGCGGATGAGCCCCCCTTGAAGGAGGAGGGACCCGATTGACCGGCCGCTCTCAACCTGTGTGCAATTAGCCTCATCCGGCCTTGATTGTCAAGGCCGGGGAGGGGCTCCCGGGGCGGCCCGGACAGCCGTCCAAGGGTAGCCCGGTTCCGGCCGGCCTAAAAAACGGGGCGGCCCCGGCGGGGCCGCCCCGGATGGCTTGAGGCTCGGTTAAGGACGGCCCCAAGCCGCCCTGGAAAGGCAACCTGGGTCGGCCCGCCCGGTCTAGAACAGCCCGGTGACCTTCCCGGCCTCGGTGTCCACGTCCACCCGCCTGAAGGCCGGGTTGGAGCCGGTGCCGGGCATGAGGCTGATGGTCCCGGCCACCGGAACCACGAACCCGGCCCCGCCGTAGATCAGGATGTCCCGGATGTAGAGCCGCCAGCCCTTGGGCACGCCCTTGAGGGCCGGGTTGTCGGTCAGGGAGAGGTGGGTCTTGACCATGCAGGTCCCCAGCTTGGATACCTCCGGATCCTTCTCCATCTTCTCCGCCTTGGCCGCGGCCTCGGCGCTGTAGTCCACCCCGTCGGCCCCGTAGACCTCCTTGGCCAGGAGCTCGATCCTCTTGCGGAGGGGGGTCTCCAGCCCGTAGAGGAGCTTGAACTCACTGGGCTCGTCGCAGGCGTCCTTGACCGCGTCGGCGAACTCCAGGGCTCCCTCGCCGCCCTTCTCCCAGTGGCGGGAGAGGGCCGCCCGGGCCCCGGCCCCCTCGGCCAGCTCCCGGACCTTGGCGATCTCGGCCTGGGTGTCGGTGTAGAAGGCGTTGATGCAGACCACCGGGTTGATCCCGGCCCTGCGGACGGTGTTGATGTGGTGGACCAGGTTGGCGCAGCCCTTCTCCACCCACTCCACGTTCTCCTGGCCGTACTCGGGCGGCATGGGCTTGCCGGGCACGGGGATGGGGGCCCCGCCGTGGCACTTGAGGGCCCGGATGGTGGCCACGATCACGGCGCAGTTGGGCTTGAGCCCGGAGAAGCGGCACTTCAGGTTCCAGAACTTCTCGAAGCCGATGTCGGCCCCGAAGCCGGACTCGGTGATGTGGTATTCGGACAGCTTGAGGGCCACCCGGTCGGCCAGAATGGAGGACTGGCCGATGGCGATGTTGGCGAAGGGTCCGGCGTGGACAAAGACCGGCTGGCCTTCCAGGGACTGGAGCAGGTTGGGGTTGAGGGCCTCCACCATCCAGGCGGTCATGGCCCCGGCCACCTCCAGGTCCTCGGTGGTGATGGGCTTGCCGGACCGGTCGTAGGCCACCACGATCTTGCCCATCCGCTCCCGCATGTCCTTGAGGTCCTTGGCCACGGCCAGGATGGCCATGACCTCGGAGGAGACGGCGATCCCGAACTTGGACTGCATCATGAACCCGTCGGCCTTGCCGCCCATGCCGATGATGATGTTCCGCAGGGACTGGATGCAGAAGTCCATGATGAAGCCCATCTCAACGTTGGTCGGGTTGATGTTGAGGCGCTTCATCCCGGACAGCCGCTCCAGCTGCTCGTCGGTGTAGTTGCGTTCGTGCTGCATCCGGGCGGTCAGGGCGACCATGGCCAGGTTGTGGGCGTTCATGATGGCGTTGATGTCGCCGGTCAGCCCCAGGGAGAAGGGGGTCAGGGGGATGCACTGGGCCAGCCCGCCGCCGGCGGCCGAGCCCTTGATGTTCATGGTCGGGCCGCCGGAGGGCTGGCGGATGGCCGCGGTGACCCTGAACCCCCGCTTGCCCATGCCCTGGAGAAGGCCCATGGTGGAGGTGGACTTGCCTTCGCCCAGGGGGGTCGGGGTGATCGCCGTGACGTCGATGTACTTGCCGTCTGGCTTGCCGGCCAGCCGGTTGAGAACCTTCTTGGCGTCGACCTTGCCGAACCAGTGGCCGTAGGGCAGCCTCTCCTCGGCGGTCAGGCCGAGGCCCTCGGCCAGCTCGTCGAACTTCTTCATGGTCTCTTCGGCGGCCAGGGCGATTTTCCAATCCGGGTTCTTGGTGGGATCTGGAAGGGCCATTGATTTCCTCCTTGGTGAAAAGCCTGAGATTCGGTCGAGCCAAAAGACCGAGGCCTTTGGCGGGTCAGACGCCGGGCCTCATCGGGTTTACCTGGGTCTGATTCTCGTCCATGAGCCGGGTCGGGCGAAGGGCCCGCTTGGACGCGGATTTTTAGCACGGTCGGGGTGCGGTAGTCAAGGAGATATGGGTCCGCTGGCGGCGGAGGCTTGCCGAAAAAGAGGTAGGATATTGGGGCCGGTCAAGGGCTTGAGAACGCCCCCGCCGCCGCCGATTCCTCCATCCGATCCAGTCATGGAGGTTGGGTTGGCGAAGCCTGAGCTACCTTCCCGGTCTCCGTCGGCGGTCCTGACCGGGACCCCGATCAACCCATCCCTCTCCCCTCGTTACCGGCACCCTCCAGCCCCCTCTCCCCGCTTCGGGGGAGAGGGTCGGGGTGAGGGGTAAAGTAATTCATAATATTTCAATAAGTTAAATGTGGTGGGAGGGTCCCGCCGACGCCGATTTCTCCGTCCAATTTGTCGGGGGACGGGCCAGCGCGGCCTAACCCAACCTTCCGGTCGCTGCCCGCGGTTTCAATTATGAACCCGCCTCAAACCCTCTTCAGGGCCTCCCGGCGGTCGGGGGCGATCAGGAGGAGGGTCGAGAGATGGGAGGAGTCGAAGACCTCCCCGGCGTACCCGCCCAGGCAGCAGACCGCCAATCGGCCGTCCAGGAGGTTGATCCCCCGGGCCAGGCCCAGGATGGCCGTCAGGCCCCGGCCGCAGATGTAATCCACCTGGGATAAATCCAGGACCACCCGGACCTTCTCCCCGGCCCGGGCCAGGAACTCGGCGAACCCGGACTCGGCCAGAGGGGCGGCCTCCCGGTCCAGATCCCCCTCCAGGGCCAGGATCTTGGCCCGGTCCAGGTCTTGCTCCGAGATCTTCATTTCCTCACCGGGCTCAGGTCCAAATACCAAGTTGCCTTTTCAAGGCAACTTGGGTCAGCGCGCCCACGGGGCGCGCCGAGCTCGTAAGGCCGGCAAAACCACGCTTTTGCCGGCCGTGAGCAATTAAAGCCATAAAATGGCTTTGATTGCGGTTAAGTCGATAGACCCAGCTCCTCGGTCAGCCGGTCGGCCCAGGCCAGGATCCACCCCCTTTGGTCCGGATCGGCCATCTGGCAGCAGGTGCAGCGCAGCCCCACCGCCGGCCGGACAAGGAGCTCGACCTTGATCCGGTCCTCCCCCACCTCCACCGCGAAGCGGTGGGGCCGGCAGTCGTGGTGGCGGAGCTGCTCGGGGGAGAGGCTCTCCGGAGGCAGCTCCACCCAGTAGAGCCCCTCGATCCCGGAGACCTTCGCCTCCCGGTCCAGGTACTCCCTCACCCGGGCCACGTCCCGGGGCTCAAGCTCATCCAGGAGGAGGGCCCTCACGGCCTCTCCTCCCCGGCCGCCTTGCGGCCGTCGCGGAAGGCGTCCACCACCCCCCAGGCCCAGACCAGCCCCCCCAGACCCAAGACCACCGCCAGCCAGGTCAGGTCCTGGTCCTGGAAGGCCCGGGCCAGGCCGACCCACGGGCCCTCCTGGAGCTGGGACTGGTCCAGGGTGGCCGCGGCCTGGCTCAGCTTTAAAAAGAGGATCACCGCCAGGGCGATGAAGAAGAAGGACATGCCCAAGACCAGGACCGTGCCCCGGATAAGGCGGCGGTTGTAGAGCTGGCCCAGGCCGGGAACCAGGGCCGAGAGAAGGGCGGCGGTCAGGCCTCGCTTCATGGCCGGTCTTTTACCCCCGGGGGGAGCTTGGTCCTATTCGCCCAACCGGGCCAGGTACTGTCTGGCGATGGAGGCCGGGTTGGAGGCGGGGAAGAGGGCCACGCACTCCCTTAAAGACTCCAGGGCCTTGACCTTGCGGCCCAGCTTCAGCTCGGTCAGACCTACCTTCAGCAGCCCGTCGGGCGCCTTGGAGCTCTTGGGGTAGCGCTGGACCACCGCCTCGAAGGCTCCCAGGGCCAGGACGTACTCGCCCACGGAGTAGTAGGTTTCCCCGATCCAGTACTGGGCGTTGACCGCCAGGGGGTGGCCGGGAAAACGGCTCAGGAAGGCCACCAGATGGCGCCGGGACTCCGGGTAGGCCCCGGACTGGCAAAGGGCCAGCCCCTTCTTGTAGAGCTCCTCGGGCTGGGCCGGCAGGGGCGGTTCCAGGCTGGCCGAGTCGGCCAGGGGGCGCGGCGGCTGGGCCTCCAGGGCCGCGGCCTGGGGCATGGGGGCCGGACCGACGATTGCCGGGGGCCGCTCCTCCGAGGCGGGCGGGGAGAGGGGGCTCAGGTCCTGCTCCGGGATCTTGGCCTGGTCCAGGGCCGGGGAGGGGGAGGAGGCCTCCTCCTCTTGCGGCTTGGCCTCCAGGCTCAACGGTCCCGGCGGTCCCTCCCGGACCTCGTCTCCGGCGCCCGGCATGGCCTGGGAGTCGGCCCGGGGGCCGGCTCCCGCTCCGGCCTGGCCCTCCTCCGGGAGGGGGGGGAGCTTGGACCGGGCCGCCTCGGCCGCCTCCAGGCTCAGGTCGGCGTACTCCTCGGCCCGGGCCACGTAACGCTGGTGGGAGCCCTCCAGGTCCAGGTTGGGCCGGGACCTGGCCTTCTCCAGCATCCTCTCGGCCTGGACCTGGTACTCGGCCGACTGATCCAGCTCTGCCTTGACCTGCTCGGCCTCGGTCCGGGCCGAGACCTCCTCCCTGATCTGGCCGGCTTTTTTAAGCTTGTTCTCAATGGGCCACTTGTTCAGGTGGGCACAGCCCAGAGAGACGGTGGTGACCAGGGCAACCATCGCGACGGCCGCGCCACGCCAACCCGCAAGACGCATAGCTCCCTCCCAGGAGCTGATATTAACAGCCATGGCGGCCCTTTGGCAAGAGAGCGGAGTTGACTGGAGTCCCTCCGGCGGATATTATGGCCTCTCTTTTTCGGAGTCTTGTGTGAACCATGCGCCCAACCCCAGCGAGCCCACCGGATGGGCCGAGTTTATCCCCGCCAGGCCGGTAATCTCCTACGTTTGGATAGTCTACAAGGTCCTGGCCGATCCCAGGGCCTTCTTCCAGGCCATGCCCCGGGAGAGCTACTACTTCGCCCCGGCCATGTTCACGGTCATCAGCTTTCTGATCCCGGCCCTGGCGCTGGTGGTCATGGGCAAGGGCACGGTTCTGGCCCTGCTCTACTTCCTCAACCTCGTCAGCTGGCTGATGACGGCCGGCCTGATCCACCTGGTGGCCACCAGGATGGTGGGAGGCCGGGGGGGCTTCCCCTCCACCTTCCGGGCCATGGCCTACACCAGCTTCATCTATCTGGTCTCGCCGGTGCCCTACTTGAGCCTGGCCAGCCAGATCTTCGGCCTCTACCTCCTGGCCCAAGGGCTCTCCGCGGTCCACGGGATATCCAAGGGCCGGGCCGCGACGGCCATGATCATCGTCCTGGGGGGGCTCCTGCTGACCACCCTTCTCCTCCTGGGGGCCGTGGCCAACCAGCAGTGATCCGTAAGCTGGCCGGCTTTCTTTTTTGCCTCCTGGTCCTGGCCGCCGTTCCGGCCTGGGCGGCCTTCGGTCCGGTGGAAAAGGGTCCGGGGGCGGTCTCGACCCCGCCGGAGCGGGAGCCCATCCGGGCCATCGCCCTCCTGTCCGGCCCGGCCGGGGGCCTGGCTCCGGGGGGAGAGGCCTCCCTGGTGATGGTCATCGGGGTCAACCCCGGCTTCCACCTCAACTCCGACAAGCCGCCCCTGGACTGGCTCAGCCCCACCCGCCTGGAGCTGAAACCCCACCCCTTCCTTAAGGTGACCCAGGTCAGGTTCCCCGAGCCAAGGCCGGTCAAGCTGGGCTTCAGCGAGGAGTTACTCCCGGTCTTCGACAAGATGGTCATGGTCGGCCTGACCCTGGTCGCGGCCGAAGAAGCCCCGCCCGGCCCGACGATCCTGGAGGGGACGCTTTTCTTCCAGGCCTGCACCGACCAGGCCTGCCTGCCTCCGGATCAAAAGGAGTTCAAGCTGGAGCTGGCCGTCGGCCCGGCCGGGGAGCCCTCCCCGGAGCTCAAGCCCCGACCCGCCCCGGCCCCGGCCCTGCCCCAGGGCTTCTCCAGCGGCCCGGGGCGGGACCAGGCCCCCGGATCTTCCCGGGATTCAAGGCTCCCCAAGTCGCTCTGGCTCCTGCTTCTGACCACCTTCTTCGGCGGCCTGGCCCTCAACCTGACCCCCTGCGTCTACCCCCTCATCCCCATCACCGTGGCCTACTTCGGCGGGCAGACCAAGGTCAGGTCCGGCATGCTGGCCCACGGGGCCCTCTACCTGGCCGGGATCGCCGCGACCTACACCGCCCTGGGGACCACGGCCGCCCTGACCGGCCGGCTCTTGGGGGCCGCCCTCCAGCACCCCCTGACCCTGATCCTGGTGGCCGGGCTGCTGATCGTCCTGGCCGGGTCCATGCTGGGGCTGTTCGAGCTCCGCCTGCCCGGTTTCCTCAGCCGAATGGCCAACCTGGGCTCGGGCCGGAGGGGGCTGGCCGGGAGCCTGATCATGGGCTTGACCCTGGGCCTGGTGGCCGCGCCCTGCATCGGCCCCTTTGTCCTGGGGGTTTTGACCCTGGTGGCCCGGGCCGGGGACCCGGTCCTGGGGGCGGGGATCTTTTTGAGCCTTTCCCTGGGGTTGGGCCTTCCCCTGGCCGTCCTGGGCCTTTTCGCCAACCGGCTGATCTCCCTCCTGCCCTCCTCCGGGCCCTGGCTGGTCTGGGTCAGAAGGCTTCTGGGCGCGGTCCTGATCCTCATGGCGGCCTACTTGCTGCGCCCCCTCCTGGGCGAGGAGGCCTGGGCCTGGGCCATGGCCGGGGCGGCCCTCTTCGGGGCCTGCCTGGCCATCTTCAGCGGGGCCGAGATCCGGCTCTGGCTCCGGGTCGCGGTCATGGCCGGCTGGGTGGGGCTGGCCGTCTTCCAGCTCCAGGCCTTGAGCGTCCCGGAGGCGGAGTGGGAGACCTTCAGCCCGGCCAAGCTGGCCGCGGCCAGCGGCCGGCCGGTGGTCCTGGACTTCATGGCCGACTGGTGCGCCCCCTGCCGGGAGCTGGCCCAGAACCTGGCCCATCCCCAGGTCAGGGCTCTGACCAGGGGGATGGCCACCTTCAAGGTCGACCTGACCGACTGGGACTCCCAGGAGGCCGAGGCCCTGAGGAGGAGGTTCGGGATCAAGGGGGTCCCGACCCTGGTCCTCCTCGGCCCGGACGGGCGGGAGAAGGAGGAGCTCCGGGTCATCGGGGTGGTGGGGGTGGAGGAGCTGAAAAGGCGCTTCAGGCGGTTGAAGGAATTAGGAGGGAAGGATCAAACCGGATCAGGCCTGACCCGGAAGGCGGAGTGAGGTTCTCTCTCCTGGCCCCGCCCACGCCCACCTCCTCGGCTCAATTCTCCTTTCCGGTTAGCCCGGACAACTTGTTGTCCGGGTGCCGAAGGCACAAGCGGTTCGACTCCCAGGCCCATCTAGGCCGTCAAGACCCTCGGTCCGCCTCCCCTTGGTCATTCCCCCGAAGGCGGGAATCCGGTATTTCCATGATCGGGTAGGTGGGGTTAGCCCGGATATTTCACGAGTCGAGTTGGTTGCAGATCCAAGGTACGGGACACGAAGCTATAGCCATCCTCTTGCGAGGGTCACTTGGCCGCAACGGTTGCGGCCAAATCGGCTCGTCCTGTCAATCCCCTGGTGGATGAAGATCGCCTAATTTCTCCCTCCCTACCGAGGGGCCGAACCGTCACCAGGCAAAACTGTCTCAAGCTATTCATATCCATTTGATATTAATTGTGTTATTTATTCCCCTCGGGCGTTTTCAGGAAATATCCGGGATAGCCAAGCGCAACCCACCGTTCCCGGTCCTCCTCGGCGGCTTTGACGAGGACCTTCCGTGGGCTCGTCCCTTTCCCCTGGTTCCCGGCACCCTCCGGCCCCCTCTCCCCGCTTCGGGGGAGGGGGTTGGGGTGAGGGGCAAAGTAATTCCCGATATTTCAACATGTTGAAGGTGGCGGCAGGGTCTTCCCCCTGACCCCGCCAGCTTATCCCTCAACTCCAGGATCTTGTCGGTTGGGTCGGCCAAGCCCAACCCGGCATCTCCCTCCCCTCCGCAGGTCTTCACGAAATTTCCGGGCCGAACCGCTCAGGCCCGCCCTTCCCCGCCCCTTTCGGCCCCCCTCCCAGGTACTCCGCCGCCGTCTCCCTGACCTCGTGGCCGGCCAGGACGTGGAAGACCCTCATCTTCTGGATCAGGGCCGAGCCGAAGATGCCCAGGGGCAGGTAGGCCACCTGGCGGCCCATCCGCTGGACCCAGGCCCTGGCCCTGGCCGAGGGGGGCTTCCGGGCCACGTAGGCCACCACCCGCTCCTGGGAGTAGTCGGCCCCGGCCAGGAGCAGCCGCTCGGCCTTGGTCCGGGCCGGGCTGAAAAAGGGGTCGGTCCAGATGTCGAGCATCCTCAAGGGGGGGTAGGTCATGACCAGCCCCCCGTAGACGCAGCGGGAGATCCCGGACCCTACCAGGTCCAACCCGGGCGGGGTGGCGTAGAGGGCCATGTCCGACTCGTCCTGGTGCTCGCCCAGCCAGGTAAGCTTCCAGGGGAACCGCTCCTCCTCCCCCTTGGCCGGCTCGTCCGGATCGAAGACGATCACCACCGCCCCCACCTTGGAGGCGAAGGAGCGCTCCTCGAAGACGTAGACCCGGTCCTCGGCCAGCCGGCGGAGGGTCTCCCGGAGATCGATCCCGTCCCTCATGGAGACGGTGAAGGGCTCCACCAGCCGGTTGGCCTCGGCCAGCCTGGCCAGGGCCTTGCGGGCCGAGCGTCGGCCGAAGTCCTCGATGAGGAGGTCCTCCGGGGGGTGGGAGCAGATGCCGCTCCCCGCGGCCCAGGCCTGGGCCCACTGGCCCTTAAAGGCCTCCTTGACCAGGGGCCGCTCCGGGAGGGGCATCAGCCGCCGCCGGGTCCGCCGGAGCGGCTTGAAGAAGCTGACCTTCCGCTGGCTCCGGCCCAGGTCGGCCGCGGTCAGCCGGATGGTCTCCCAGTCCGGCCGGAGCTCGGTAAAGGGGTACTCCACGGCCCGCTTATAGACGAAGTGGGCGAACTCGTCCCCCCCCACCCCCTTGGCCGCCACCACCAGCTGGTAGAAGTCCGGGCTTAAGCTGCCGCTGAGCATGGCCCAGTTGCGGCGAAACCTTCTCAAGACCTTGTACTGCCAGGGCTTGAGCTCCTCCCCGGTGGCCCGGTTGAAGTCCCCGGCCGCCTCCCGGTAGAGGGCCTCGAAGGCCAGGAGCCGGTCGGGCCTCTCGGCCCCCTCCTCCCCGCTCCGCCAGCTCTCGTAGAGCTTGACCAGGAAGGGGATCTCGGAGCTGACCTCCTTGATGGACTCCGGCTCCAGGTTGGCCGGCCGGCAGGGCCCGGCCCCGGCCCGGCCGAGCGGCAGGGGCTGGGCCTCGTCCAGGAGCCGCCAGATTCTTCCGGCGTGGCTCAGGCCGCAGATGAAGAGGACCCGCTCGAAGCGCCGGCCCAGCTCCTGGAGGCGGTGGGCCATGGTCCCCTCCCGGAGGAGGTCCCGGCCGCCGGGGGGAGGGGGGTGGTCCAGGAAGGGCCGGGCAAAGGCGGCCAGACCCACCCGGGCCACGGCGTAGGGGTCCGGCCAGGGCTCCTCCCGGGGAGGGTCCCCCTGGGGCTCGGCGTCCAGGCAGAACCAGGGCAGGCCCTCCTCCGCGGCCCGGCGGAGGCCCTCCATGATCGGGTCAATGGGCTCCACCAGGAGGTAGGCCGGCGGCTGGTCCGGCCGGGAGCTGTCCTGGCAGAGGATGACCGAGTATTGGGGCAGCCTCTCCACGGCCGGGCCGATGACAGGTTTCAGAGAGCGGGGCAGCTCCACGGCCACGGCCTGAGGTTGGTAAATAGCCCAGATTTTCCGGAGGGCCAGGGTGAACTCCAGCCGGCCGTGGAGGATGGGGACCAGGCAGAGAGGGCCCTTGATCAGGGGCCAGGGACCGGCGCCCCCCGGGGCCCCTTGAGCGGAGCCTTCAACCGGCGGATAAGCGGACATGGCGGGTTCAGGTCCTCATATAGATTCCGCAATCTAGGGCATTTATTGCCTTTGATTGCTCACGGCCGGCAAAAGCGTGGTTTTGCCGGCCTTACGAGCTCTGACGAGCTCGGCGCGCCTAGTAAAGCGCGGTGACCCAAGTTGCCTTTCAAGAGCAACCTGGTATCAAGCTCAAAAGGATCGGAGAAGGCTCCTTATTACCCCCTTAACTGGTCACCTCCGAGGCGGCCTCGGCCATCTCCCCCCCGGCCGGGGCCTCCTCCCGGCCCTTCTCCCTGGTCCGGGCCGGACCCTCCAGCCGGTCCCAGGCGAACTTGATCCTTCTTACGGCCGTCAGCCAGGTGGTGACCAGAACAAAGACCAGACCCCATTCGGGGAAGCCCCAGATGCCGGCCGAGATCATGGCGAAGTTTCTATCCGGGCGTTCGCCCAGAAATCCCACGTCCACCTTGGGCAGGAAGCACTCGGCCCGGGCCCGGGTGTAGGAGACCATGTAGGCCCCCAGGAGGGCCACCAGGGTCAGGGAGCCCCACAGGTTCCGGCCCTGACCGACGTAGTGGAGGATCAGCCCCCCGAACATGAGGCTGTCGGCCACCCGGTCCAGGACCGAGTCCAGAAAGCCCCCCCGCGGGCTGGAAAGGGAGCTGATCCGGGCCATGAAACCGTCCAGGACGTCCAGGAGGACCGAGATCAGGAAAAGGATGAAGCCCAGCTCCAGGTAGCCCTTGACCAGGGGCCAGAAGGCGGCCACGGCAAAGAGGAAGCCGACCACGGTCACCTGGTTGGGGGTGATTTTAAGCTTCAGGAGCCAGACGGCCACCGGCCGGGATCTCAGGGCCAGGAAAAGAAGGCCGCAGAGGGCCGCCAGGGCGGGAACCGAGAAGCGGAAGATCAGCCAGCAGCCGAGGACATAGCCCAGGCCCAGGGCCAGGTGGATCCCCCAGTGAAGGTTGACGAAGCGGTCATACTTGGCGTACATCTCTCACCCCAGCTTGAGCCAGTCCCGGAGCCTTTGGTCCACCGCCGGCCAGGAGTGGTGCCCGGCCACGTGGGCCCGGTTGGCCTCTCCCAGGAGCCGGTTCCCGGCGGGGTCGGCCAGCCGGCTTAAGGATTGGCCGAAGCTCTCCTGGTCGTGGTAGGCCAGCCCTCCCCCCGAGCGACGGACGTAGTCCTCCAGGACCCGGCAGGCGGCGTTGACCAGGACCGGCCGTCCCAGGGCCCCGGCCTCCAGCACGGTCAGGTTGAGGCTCTCGAAGGGCGAGGGGGCGACCACCGCCGTGGCCCCGGCCAGGGCCGCCCACTTCTCCTCCTCGCTCAGGTAGCCGGGACAAAGGATACCATCTCCGGGCTCCAGGTCCATCTTCCTTTCTCCGGCCAGGACCAGGGCCAGCCTCCCCCCCTCCGCCCCCGGCCCCCGGCCGGCCCGCCGGAAAAGCCGGATCAGCTCCGGAACCCCCTTCTGGACGTCCAGCCGGCCCAGGTAGAGGAGATAGGGCCCCAGCCCCCGTCCGGCGGCAAAGGCGGCCGGGTCGATCCCCTCCGGGGCCTCCACCCCCGCCCCCAGGACCGTTTGGGGGATGCCCGCCACCCGGAACCTCTCCCGGACCAGATCCGCCTCGGCCGGGCTCAAAAAGCCCAGGGAGCGGGCTTGCTCGAAGACCGGGCGGATGATCTTCAGCCGGAGCGGCTTCTCGTCGTGGGCGGTGGGGATCAGGAAAGGACCCTGCCCGGGTTCGAGCCCCGGGGGCCCGGCCATGAGGGGCAGGCCCAGGACGGTGGGCTGGTAGAGGTAGGTGTAGAAGATCAGCCGGTCAAAGGCGGTCCCCCGGGCTCGGAGGTAGCCCAGGAGGCCGGGGCAGTCCGGCCCCTGGAGCCTGAGCCAGAGCCGTTCCATTAATATGGGTGCATGCCCATAAAAAAGGTTGACCGCCCGGTTGATCAGGTCGAAGGTCCTTAAGCTCCGGGGCCGGCGGACCGGGAAGCGGCGGACGGCCACCTCCCCCTCGGTCTCCAGGCCGGGGGGGTAGGCGTTGGCCCAGGTCAGGTAATCCCGGGCCGTGGTGGTGATGACCTCCACCCGGTCGACCCCGGCCATCCCGGCCAGCCGCCGGGCCACCATCCGGCAGTGGACCTCGGCCCCGCCGGAGAAGCCCTGGCCGAAGCGGTGGATGACTATCCCCAGGTTCACCGCCCCCCTCCCAAGG
>Ga0209164_1004167_pt1 | contig 13135 bp, 13 predicted proteins | sample MTBNYHSulfiMetaG_FD_187458 | JGI IMG/M metagenome (GOLD analysis project Ga0209164, IMG submission 187458) | Enrichment culture microbial communities from rom New York Harbor, USA that are MTBE-degrading - MTBE-NYH (New York Harbor Sulfidogenic)... | ecosystem: Environmental > Aquatic > Marine >...
ATCTCGGAGCGCCATGGGATGCTTAACGCAAGACATGTGCCACACCGTGGCGATCCGGCCAAACGGCCTCACCTTCTCGCTCCAGAGGGCGAATCTGCCCCGTTCCACGCCGATCGTGACCCGAAATCCGGGCTGCGGCTGGTCTGAACAGCCCCAGAAGCCCTCCGAGCCGGGCTGGTAAGGACAAATGACCTCGGTCTCCCCCCGGTCCTGAGCCACGGGGGGAGGCACTTGCACTACTATTGTGCACCCCCCTGCCCTGTTTAGGGCAGGCCTGCCCTATTTGGGGCATCCCTTAGGTGACAAACGGCGGTTCAACGGCTCCCACCTGATGATCAGCGCGGCTTTCGACCGGTCGGCGGCGTATGCAGCCGCCGGTTCCTGGGTGACGTCCCCCCCGGACTCAGCGCCCACGAATCCCGGCTCGATTCCGCGGGAACGGCCACCGGAGCGCCGTCGGCGCGGATCCCGGCCACGTTGCCCAGGCCGCCGGGGCCCTCGGTCGGGCAGAAGCCGCGTGGCTCAGCCGCCCGGCATGTGACCTAATTGGAAGACGGACATGCAATTATCAGGTCGAATTGCCTTCCCATCCGGCCCCAGAAGCTGCTCACTGTGGGTGTGCCGGGCATGGGGCCGGGCGCGGACTCGGAGGGCGGAACGGTGAGCAAGCAAACGGACCAGAGGGCAGCGGACCGCGCCCTGCGGAAGGCGGTCAGGGCATCCAAGCTCCTGGCCGACGCCGCACGCCTCATACGCGAAGCCGCCGCCACCACCACGACGACGGTCGATGGCCACTACGACTTCCTGCACTGGGCGCACCAGATCGACGAGCTCCTGAGCAGCGACCACGGGGAGGCGGGCGTCGGCCCAGGGCTGCAGAACATCGCCGAGAGCGTGACCAGGCCCGCAGTGAAGACCTACGAGCACCGCCGGCCCGATGGCACGAGCGTCCGGGTCACGATTCCCGAGGATGAGTAGGCCATGGAACACAATGAGAACGCCAGAGGGGAAGGAACGATGCAGAAGCGACTGGAGACGCCCCGCCCGCGGAACCGCCGATGGGGCTTCTTCGGGACCTGCGCGAGCAACGGCCACGCGGATCCCGAAGCCGCCTGGGACGAGGCGATGGCGACGTTGACCGACCCGCAGGGCCCGTTCCACCTCGAGCCCGAAGACGCGCGCGACCTGCTCGACGCGTCCTGGGGCCGGCACCTCGCTGACCAAGTGGTTGGCCAGGAGATCGGCGCGGCGATCAATGACCTCGCTGCTAACCACGGATGGGCGCGTGACGCCCACGACTTCGTGCGCAAGCACATCAACCCCAGCTTGCCGCGGACCACGCCGCTCACGCGCGAGCAGGAGATCGCCGACATCGCGCGGCGGATCCTGAGGATCGAGACGCTGGAGACGCGCAACAGCGACAGCCTCGACTTTCACGAGCTGGCGGTCTGGACGATCCAGGAGGCCCTGGACGCCGCATACAAGGCCGGCCGCCGAAGCGCCCGGCGGTAGCGGGAGAGAACGAGGGCCATGAGGACGACGACCGCCGCGACTCCGCGATTCGGTCTCAAGGCGCACCAGCTCTTCTGGACCGCGCAAGGCAGCGTCGTCTGCGCGTGCTGCCACATTCCCTACCCGGGCTCCGACACCTGGGTGTGGGAGCGATGGGAAGAGATCACGCCCGAGATCATGGCCGAGATTGATCGTGAGGGTGGCCACGTGGCGTGCGAGGGGTGCGGCAGGACGCCGGGCAGGATCGTGCGGTGACCCCAGCCGCGGCCCACGCCCTGCTCCCCGCCCAGCCGCCGCTGCGAAATCTGAGGAAGATTAGTCGCTGCGGGCCGCGGTTCGCGGCCGGGTAGGATGGGCATGACGACGGATCCGGCGGGCGCCGGTGCGTCCGGAACCCCGCGACTCGACGACGAAGCAGGGAGGTCTTGGCAAACGGGCGGATGATCTGGCATCATGGAGCTCAGCACCCGGCACGGCGCGAGTAGTTCATGCGATCGATGGCGCGCAGCCGATCGTGACGGGGGCTTTTCGACGGAATCGTCAGGCTGATCCAGGACCTGAGGGCGCATTGTGAGTAAGACCTATGGCGACCGCTGGATTGTGGACCGCCAACTCGATGAGGGAGGTCAGGCATGGACCTACCTCGTTCATGATTCGGCGTCACCCAACGCGCCTCCCTCTGTTCTCAAACGACTGAAGAACCACGCTCGCCTGGAACGATTCCAGCGGGAGTACAAGGCAATCGCGACATTGTCCCACCCCAACATCGTGAAGCCCATCGCAGCCGATCTTGAAGGCACAAGACCCTATCTCGTCATGGAGTACTGTGAGGGTGGAAGTCTCGCGGCGGCCGACCCGACCTGGTTCAGCCAATCGCACGTAGCCTTTCGGATCTTCGATGATGTGTGTGGGGCAGTGGCCCATGCCCACAGCAAGGGGATCGTGCACCGAGATCTGAAGCCGGGCAATATCCTGCTTCGCTCAAATGACGGTCCAGCCGTGGTTGCCGACTTCGGTCTTTGCCTCCTGGCCGATCAAACCGAACGCATCACTCAGACCACGGAGGCCGTCGGGCCCCGCCTGTTCATGGCCCCAGAACTTGAGGACGGGCGATTGGACGACGTTCGTCCTGAAGCTGACACATATTCGCTGGGCAAGCTTCTCTACTGGTTGCTCTCTGGCGGGACGGTGTTTAGCAGAGAAAAGTACCGTGATCCGAAGTGGGATCTCAAGGGGCGCTCCGCGGATACGGTGCTCGGTTGGCGCAACATCTATTACGAACACGTGAATCGACTTCTGGACCTAATGGTGACCGTCGATCTGACAGCGCGCCGCGATGTGGCCAACATCCGGGTTCTAGCAGGGCAATGCGCCCGGCTCGTCGCAAAGGAGTTTTCTCCAGTCTCCGGCACGATCCCCCGGCCGTGCTCCTTCTGCGGGAAGGGATACTATGTTCTGCGCGCATCGGATCAGAACCAGCTACACAGCTTCGTAGGCATTCATCCTGTGGGCAGCCCGGATTGGCGAGTATTCTGCTGCACGAATTGCGGCAATGTTCAGATGTTCCAGATAGAGAAGGCGGCGGAGAGGGAGCGTTGGCAATCAGCCGAATAGCAGCCTCACACTGCACTCATCAGAGGTATGGTCCGTCCACGGCCCTGGCGGCGGACGCGAGTGACCCAGCCGCGGCCCTGCAGGGTCAGAGCCGCGCCAGGCCCATCGGCTGGTGATGCCCAGCGTCATGCGATCAACTCGTACCGGGCGCCCACCGCGCCCCTGTCCGGAAAGTCCTCGGAGGTATCTATGACTCAGACAGTTGACTCCACATCTTCCCAGAACGGCGCGCCTTCTCAATGGCACATGAAGACCCTGGAAGTACTTCTTGCATCGACCGCAACCTGCATTCGACGAGCCCGATATGTCTTCACAGCCATTGTTATCGCGGGGAGCATCGTCATCGTCGCTCAGTTCAACGCAACGATCCCTTGGCTAAGAAACGTGATGGAGAGAGGAAGCACGAAGCCGGAAGTCGCCAAGTGTCTCAATGAACTGCGTTTCTCGGAGCTCGCCCTTGTTCGGATCCCACTCCTGGGCCTTACATTCTCCGTCTACGACCTGGCGATCCTTGGGGCCTTGGGAATGGCTGTTCTTTCTGTATGGTACTACTATGCCCTCCGCCGAGAGAACCACAGTGTTGGGTGTGTAGTATGCCAGGCGAAGTCCGCGGTCCAACGCGGCAGTCGGGAAGAGGCCATGTTTCTCTGGTATGGCATAGCGCACGAGTTCGTATACACAACGGCTCCGCAGGGCGATTGCCCAGTTGGAGAAAGGCCCCGCAGAGGGGCACGTGCCGCCTTGCGCATTCTTCAATTCATGCCGGCCTGGGTACCGATCTCAATCATCTGTGCCGATCTCTTCACGCTCTTCGTACCTCACAAGCTTTACAGTGTCACCGTGATCGAAGGACCACGAGCGGATCTGGCACTGTGGTTCAACCTATCGACCGCTGAACAGGTCGAGGTTAGCCTCCGAACGGCCTTTGCCACGGCGGTGGCCTTGTTCGCGTTTGTGCAGTGCCTGCACGCCATACGTTTCGATACAGGAACCCGTGAGCAATTGGTGACACTGGAAGCCCTCGTTCGGCCGCCGCTTGCAGGCGGCTCGGACGGACAGTTGGCTGACGGAGCCGCATAATCCGGTAGCCGGGAGCGTCTAACCCCCCGGCCCACGCGCCATCCTGCATGCGGGTCCGCACAGGGCGGTTCATGGCGATGGAGCACACGACGAGTCTCATGCGTAGCCATGGGCCAAGAGCGCGCCCCTCGCGGGTTGGCCCTTGCCTTGAGCTAGCAGTTGGCGTCAACATCGTCGAGGGTGGCCGTCCTCCGGGGGACTCTCGCCGCGTGAGTCCGCGCCAATGCCGGGCGTACACCATGCGCTTCAGCAGCCGGTCCGCTTCGCGTCCCCCTGCTGTGCGCCACGTCATGTGACCTGGAGTGAACCATGAATGACATTCTCCTGTGGCCGATTCTCATAGGGACCATCCTTGCCGTGATTCTGACTGCGGTCTTGCTGGTCCGATCGTCACGTGCTCTTCGCGAGGCCGGAAAGGGACTGCGCGAGGAGCTCCGCGCCGGCCGCGAAGAAGCTCGGGACACCGCAAAGGACTTCCGCCAAGAAGTGTCAAGTAGCCTGAAGGTGGCCAACGACACGTTGTCCAAGACTCTCGATAGCATGGCCACCCTCCAGCGGGCGCAACTGGACGGGATGACCAAGCAGCTAAAGGAGCTCTCCGATTCCAACCAGGGCGCAATGGATCGCATCCGAACCACCTTTGACGCGCGTGTTAAGGAGCTGCAGGAAGGCAACGAAAAGAAGCTCGATGAAATGCGCAGGACCGTGGATGAGAAGCTGCATGACACCCTTGAGAAGCGGCTCGGAGAGTCCTTCAAACTCGTGGGTGACAGACTGGAGGCAGTGCACAAGGGGTTGGGGGAGATGCAGAATCTCGCCACGGGCGTGGGAGACCTGAAGCGAGTTCTGACCAATGTGAAGGTCCGAGGTACCTGGGCAGAAGTTCAACTCGGAGCGATCCTGGAACAGGTGCTCACACCCGCGCAGTACGGAAAAAACGTCCGCGTAAAAGCCGAGTCTTCCGAGGCGGTCGAGTACGCTGTGCGATTGCCTGGCCCCAAAGACGATCCCGCGGCGTGCATATGGCTTCCCATTGACTCCAAGTTCCCCCAAGAGGACTACCTGCGCTTGCAGGAGGCCGCGGAGAAGGCGGACTCAGCCGCCGTCGAAAAGGCAACAGATGCCCTGGCGAGGACAGTTCGCCTCGCGGCGAAGGACATCCATGACAAGTATTTGGATCCGCCCGGCACGACAGACTTCGCGATCATGTTTGTCGCCACCGAGGGACTCTACGCGGAAGTGCTTCGGAAGCCGGACCTTGTCGACGACCTCATGCGCCAGTATCGGGTTGTCGTAGCGGGTCCCACTACCCTGGCCGCCATTCTCAGCAGCCTCCGCATGGGCTTCCAGACTGTTGCGATCGAAAGGCGAGCGGCAGAGGTCTGGAAGGTCTTGGGCGCCGTGAAGACGGAGTTCGCCAAGTTCGGCGAGGTGCTGGACAAGGTCAGGGGGCAGCTCGAAACCGCGAGCCGCACGATTGAGAAGACGGGCGTGCGGACTCGCGCCATGGAGCGGAAGCTCCGTTCAGTCGAGCAACTGCCCGACGGGGAGGCCACCAGAATCCTCGAATTGCCGGCGGCAATTGAAGCGGCCGGAATGGAGGAGCCGGAGACTGAAGCGACGCCAGACAGTGACGAGGAGCTTCCATTCTGATTTGGCGGCTGAGACCGTAACCTTCCGGGCTGCGCGGTCACATGATCGGGCAGCCAGGGGCGTCCGGCCCGGGGCCTCACACTCCCCTGCAAGCGGGCCCGCACCAGGCAGGTCACGGTGATGCGGCACACGACGATTCTCGCGCGTAGCCATGAGCCTTGGGTCACAAGTTGTGGCTGCGGAGGATGGGGCGGTAGGATCGCTCCGGGGATTGCTACGGGCTGTCGGCGGACAGAGGCCCCGACGACGGCGAAGGGAGGCCTAGGCAGGCGGGCGGGTAATCTGGCATCATAGAGACAATCGACCGGCGCGGCGTACGTAGTTCAAGCGCTCGAAGGCCTGCAACCCAGCCGCACCGAGGAGTTCTTCAACGAACTCGTTTGGTTGAGGTAGCGAGATGGAATTCGCTGTCGTTTGGCTCGTTTGCGGGATCATCGCCGCGATCGTGGCTTCGAACAAAGGTCGGAGCGGCTGCGGGTGGTTCCTCATTGGGGTGCTTCTCGGCCCGCTTGGTTTCATCTTGGCCCTGGTGGTGTCCAAGAACGAGCCCAGGACCGAGGAGCGAAGTATCCAATCGGGTGAACAGAAGAAGTGCCCATACTGCGCGGAACTGGTCAAGCGTGAAGCAGTCGTATGCAAACACTGTGGAAGGGATCTTCCCAGTGCCTGACATGCATACTCCGCTTTCATCGCATGCGACTCGACGCTTAGATGTCCTACGACTGGAGGCGGCGGTTGTCCGGCCTAATCGGGTAGCCAGGAGTGTCTAGCTCCGGCCCTCCACACCACGCGGCATGCGGATCCGCACAGGGCGGTTCACGATGACGGAGCACACGACGATTCTCGCGCGTAGCCATGAGCCTTGGGTCACAAGTCGTGGCTGCGGAGGACGGGGCGGCAGAATCGCTCCGGGGGCCCGGGCTGTCGGCGGACGGAGGCCCCGGGCAGCTGCGAAGGGAGACCTTGGCAGGCGCCAGGGTGATCTGGCATCATAGGGTCATCGTCATACGCGGTGTCCGCAGTTCATGCGATCGAAGACCGGCAACCCAACGGCGCCGAAGGGCTTTTCGGCGAACTCATTAGGCCTCTGGAGAGCGGACTCTGAACCAATGGCAGACTATTTCGGGCACCTGGCGAATTGTGCGATCGTCGGCGAGCTGTGCTCGCAAACAGAGACTGGATCCCACAGGAATCTCATTCGTCTTCACATCGACCCGTTCGACGTCGAACTAGTCCAGGACCCGGCCTTGCTATCGTCGACCTACTCCGATCTCCGCGGCCACTTCGTCCCAAGCACCGACTTCGTCATTCGCGACCTTCATCCGGATCGGTTTGATGAAGCTGAACGGGTCGTGCGGTACACTTGCGAGCTGCTATCCTTTGCGACATGCTCCGGGGTCTGCTATTTCGGGTACGACTACGCTGGGCTCAATGCTCATAGCGCCCGATACAGCGTCTTTGGCACATTCGACTACTTCCGGCCTGTGCTTGACTTGGTCAATGGCACAATGATCAGGACCTTTGTCGAGCATGCCTCGCGCACCTACTGCACGCTCCGGTCACGGCGCCATCTCAACATCGCACTACATTACCACCTCAAGTCGCATGCCCATGAACCCATTGAGCTGCGACTCGTCGTCTTGTTCGTACTTCTGGAGAACCTGAAACACTCATACGCGTTGACAAGTGGCTATCCTTTGATAAACGGCTACTTCAGAAAACCGGGGTCGACTGCAGCATCGCCTGGATCGCGCGTATCCTTCAGGACTCTCCTTGAGAGCATGTTCGCTGGCGCAGGGATGCAGCCGACACTCGGACCTCTTGTGGAACTGCGAAATGCGCTCATCCACTCTGGGATCTCTGACCTGGGAGACAGAGAGCAGTGGGCACTCTATGCATCTGGACAGGACTGTGTCAGGGAGTACCTTCTGAGGATTCTAGGATACCATGGTGCGTTTCTCTCCTATACTTCCTGTGGGTATCACACCATCCCATGAAGGCCGCCATGATTGGGCCCAACCGGGTAGCCGGGGGCGTCAGACCCCGGCCCCCAAACCACTCTGCGCGTGGGTCCGCGGCGGTTCACTATGATGCGGCAGAATGTACGCAGGACCACATGTTGGTCACCGACTGTGAAAGCTGAATAGTAGCAGTCGTTACTGTTGTCCGCTGACTGTGCAAGTGTTTTGTATAGGCATGCTGTGCAAGTCATCTGTACAAGCCCGTCGCCTTTTGAGCCAAAGGCGACATCCCTGGTGGGGCCTTCCAGGGGCATCCGGGGGGCTTTCGGGGGCATTTAGGGGGCAGTTTCAGTCCCGCCAGGCCGCTAATGGGCAGCGGAGGGGCATGTTTGGGCTTCCAGATTCGCGTTTTCGCCCCTTGCACAGGTGTGTGATTCTGCACATCTGGCGCGCCCGTAAAGACTTACGCGATTCGGCCCTTTCGGGAACGCCTGCCCATTAGCTGCCTTTCGCCCTTTCCGATGCCCATTAGAGGCCACTTTCCGGAAGGCCGATGCCCATTAAACGGCAGTTTCGCGGAGGGCCATGCCCATTAGACGGCACTTCCGAGGAGGGCGATGCCCATTACAGGCCCCCGGGATGGGTCCCCGCCTCGGACAGAACTGCCCTTGATTCCCGCGCCCGCAGCGCCACCCTTGGGGCGTCAACCACGGAGGTGCCCCGATGCCCTGCTTGAGCCCCCAGACCCTCACCCACGAGGAGATGCAAGCCCTGCTCGCGGCCAGCCGCGGCCATGCGCGCGACCACCTCATCTTCTCCCTCGCCCTCGGCACCGGCCTGCGCCTCTCGGAGCTCGTCGGCCTGGACGTGGGCGATGTCTTCTTCCCCACCGGCGAGCCGCGCGTGCGCGTCCGCATCCGGCCTGAGATCGCCAAGCGTGGGCGCGCTGGGGATGTCTTCCTGCCCGATGCCTTGCTCCCTAAGCTCAGGCGCTTCTGGCGCCACAAGCTCGCGCGCGGCGAGTGCGTGGAACCGGCAGCGCCCCTCTTCTGCGCCCTGTCGCGCCGGCGGATCTCCCCGCGCCGGGTCCAGGTGCTGTTCCGCGCCTGGCAGGTCCGCGCCGGCTTCGCTCGCCTCTACCCGTTTCACGCCATTCGCCACACCGCCGTGAGCAACGTCTATCGCGCCTCGCGTGACCTCTTCCTGGCCCAGCGCTTCGCCCGGCATGCCAGCCCGCTGACGACCGTCATCTACACCCACCCGTCCGACGAGGAACTGCGAGCGAAGCTGCGCCACCTAGGCTGCTGATCCGGCTCCTCCCCCAGGGAGTGCCACACCAGGGGATCGTCGAGCCAGCTGGAGTGGCGGGTCACGACCACGAAGTCATCGGGGCTGAAGGTCGGGGGCGGATCCTCGCGTGCTAGCCAGGCGTAGGTGAAGGCCAGGGAGAAATGGTTCTCACCGGTCTTGATGTAGCGGTACTTCTGGATCCCCGTCGACTCGTCTTCCTCCAGCACCTTGGCATCAGCGGCCATGTGGCGCGCAAAGGTCTCGACCAGGGGCGATCGGCGGGGCAGGACGAGCTTCTTCTCGCGCACCGCGGCCCGTGAGGCATCGAGCGCCTCGGTGCGGTTGACCTGCACGATCTGGCCTTCCTCATCCCACTTGGGCACGCCCCGCTGGTTCTCGTTGAAGAAGCTCAAGAACACCTGGCCCTCGTGCCGCTGGGCGAAGGCCCGGGCGGCGTGGGTCTCGGGCAGGCCGTCGATGACGCAGCGAGTGACGTAGAACGCCTTCATCAGCCCGTCCAGCTCCTCAAAGTCCCGGCAGATCGCCAGATGGACCAGCAAGTAGCCCTCATCACGGTAGGCGTTCTTGAGGATGACCACGTGCAGGAGCTTGCCGGTGTCGACCCCCATGGCGTAGGAGCCCGCCTGCGCCTTCTCCTGCATCAGCTCATCGCCGCACAAGCTGAGCACCGTCGCCTCATCGAGCCGCCGTTCCAGGTCCGCCCACGGCACCCCGATCTTGAGGTTGTAGAAGCGGTCGGGGAACCGGGTCGTCCGGTACTCCTCGAGAATCTCGCCCGGATCGACCTTGCTCGAAAACAACTGACTGATGCGGTAGCCGTGGATCTGGCGCTCAGGGAAGTCGGCCACCCACTCGCCCGACGCGAGATCAAGCTCTCCCCCGCAGCCCGGGCAGGCCAGGTAGTGTGAGCCATCCGGACGGGGGCGGATGATGTCGACCGCCTCCCCCAGCTTGGTTGGGAACGCCTTGACCGGCGCGGTCCAGCGCCCGCACGCGGGGCACTTCAGCGTCCAGTGGCGTTGGTCTGACTTCTGGTATCCCTCATCGATCCCGTAGTCAGGCAGCGAGGGGTTCGAGAGCTCGATCACCCGCTTGTAGTCCGAGTGGGCCAGGCGCTCGCGGGCCATGGCCTTGGCCGCCGGCGAGGTCTCATCGAGCTCATCGAACACGACCATGTCGGCCGGCACCGACTTCATCCCCACCGTCGACTGCATGCCGCGCAGGTAGAGATGCGCCTCGCCGATGCGTTTCAGGCCGGCCGTGTCGGTGTCGGTCATGAGCCGGGACAGGAACGGGTTCTCGAGGAGCATGGGCGAGACCCGGGATTTTGAGAACTCAAGGACGTCGGTGCGGGTCGGGAAGAAGTAGATCACGTTCAAGCCCAGCAGGCAGGCGTGGATGCTGCGTAAGATAGCCCAGGTCGTCCCGCCGATCTGGGCAGCCTTGGAGAGCACCACATGGGGCGCGGTGTCGTCGTAGATCGCCCGCAGGTACTCGTGGCCCTCGAACGAGAAGGGCCGGCCGTCCAGGCGGATCTTAGAGAGCGTCCAGACGGCCAGCGGGTCAGTGAACGACCGCGTGGTCGGGCTCGCCAGCTCCCGCACCCTCCTCCTCAGGTAGGGCGCCGAGGATCGCTTGGCGGATCCGGTCGCGGGCTTCCTCGTCATGGACGTTCTCCTTCACAGCATCGATGAACGCATCGATGATCCTGCGCATCTCAGCTTCGCTCTGCGCCCGGATGGCTTCCTCGGTCTCCCCGGTGGCCGACAGCCCCTTGGCCAGCCGCTGACCTTTTTGGGCCTTCTCCAGGATACCGGCGATACGCTCGAGCTCCCGCACCTCGACCCCTTGGCGGCCTTTCAGATCCTCGGCCAGGCGGGCGAGCAAGAGCTCCCAGAGCCGGTAGTGGCGGAGGTTTAAGGTCACCCGGTCGGTCGCGATCTTCTCGATGAACAGCTCCGCCGCCCGGATGTCGATCTTGGTGCGCAGGCCCGCCCAGTCCTCCTCGCGGCTCCAGCGGCCCACGGTGTGCGGCTTGACGCCTAAGCGGGCGGCGATCTCGGCATTGGTCGCGGCCGTGCCGGTGAGATAGAGCCTACGGGCTTCCTCGCGGGTCTTACCGTGGCTGCGCTTCATCGCCCCTGCCCTCCATGAACCTTCTGGCCAGGTTGGTCAGGCCACGGGCCTTGCGATCGCGCCCGGGCGTGCCGTCGCTGGCGAGCTCCACCGCCTGCTCGATCACCTGCTCCTGGTCGGCCGTGACGACGAACGAGATCACGCGCGGCAGGACCTTCTCCTCCTCCTCGGCCTGCTCATCCAGGAGCGCGGCGATCTCCTCGGCGGGGAATTCCAGCAGCGCATGCAGGTCTTCCAGTTGGCGGTCGGTCTCAGGGAGGAGCCCGGCCAGGTCATCGAGGCTCATCTCACCCAAGAGCTCATGGATCAGCGCCGCGCGGCGCACCGGGACGTCCTGCCCTTCCAGCCGGTTGAGGGTGGCCAAGAGGAGTCTTGCCTCCCGGTCATCGACCCGCCAGACATCGCAGCGGGCCTGCCCGTGACCCAGCTCGCGGAGGATGGCCAGGCGATGGTGGCCGTCCAGGACCTGATACTTGCCAGGCTGCTCGGGATGGGGTCGCACGATCAGGTGCGGGTAGCGGCCCGTGCGCTTGATGTGAGCCGTGAGCTTGGCTTGCAGCTCCTCGCTCATGACATTGGCGTTCCACGGGTTCGGGAGAAGGTCCGCCAGCGGCACCATGCATGCGCCGATCCGGCTCCCTCCCGCCCCGGTGCTGTCTGTGACTTGCGTCGCTGACGTCTCGCTGTTCATGAAGCTGTGACCTCCTCAGTTCTGTTCAAGTCGCGTTGGCCGGGGAAACCCCGCAGCAGCGGCGCCTCCGGATCCCAGCCCACGACGAGGAACTCGCGGTTCGATTCCTTCTTCGCTTCAGTCGCCACCGCCGGCAGGTGCTGGTAGCGCAGCGCCAGCGCCCGGGTCGCCCGGCCCAAGCGGCTCATCTTCGCCTCCAGCTCCTCGATGCCCACGACGGCGTTGCCCAGGCTGAGGAGCCAGATCGGGATGTGCTGCGCTCTGCTGAAGAGCGTGTCGAGCAGCTCGGCGCCATCGCGGGCGGTGAATGGGCTCGTTGGACGCGAGTGGCCTTCCAAGATCTCGTCAATGATGCGGTACTCCTTCTCGTAGGACATGACGCCCGGGTAAGGTGGGTCGAAGTAGGCGACGTCGGCCGCGATCTCAGGCAGAACCTCCAGGACGTCGCGCTTGAGCACGCGCGCCCGGCCTTCGAAGACCCCGGCGTTGATCTGGCGCGCCAGCTCCAAGAGCTTCTCGGGGCGCGTCAGGCGCATGCCGTCGACGTAGTGGTACAAGCAGCTCTCGGTGATCGACTCGTACTCGCCGGTGTCGAGCCTGTGGATCGTGCCGGCCCGCACCTGGCTCATGGGATGCGCGAGCAGGGCCACGCGGATCGCGAGCAAGCGCAGGAGCGCGGCCTTGAAGGGATCCCGAGCTTCCTCGGACAGCGCCAGGGCCCGGTCCAGAAGACGCGCTTGGGCGGGCGTGAAAACCCGCGGGGCGTACGCTTGCTCGATCCTGCCGGCCGGGCCCTCTGCGGGCGCAGTCAGCCGCAGCACGTCCTCGCGGGTGAGCCGCACGCGGCTGTTCTCCACCAAGGCCTGCCCCACCACGATCGCCCGCTCGGCGATGTCGCAGGCCACGACGCCAAACCCTTGGGCCTTGGCGTAGAGCGCGACCGACCCGCCGCCTAGGAAGCCGTCCAGGAACGTCCGCCCGGGCCAGTGGCGCCGGGGCAGGATCCGGTCCACCTCCCGAAAGATCAGGGGGCACAGACGGCGCTTGCCCCCCAAGTAGGGCGGCAAGGCCGACCAAAACGCGAGCTTGCGGGACCGGGTGCGCCTCATCTTTCCGCTCCTTTGGCAACCATTGCGCTTGATACCGCATCGCCCCAGCGGACTCCTTGCAGGGCGCC